>Ga0308169_10000823_pt1 | contig 40652 bp, 31 predicted proteins | sample PhyBR1_2_FD_202139 | JGI IMG/M metagenome (GOLD analysis project Ga0308169, IMG submission 202139) | Phyllosphere microbial communities from UC Gill Tract Community Farm, Albany, California, United States - DLSLSB.R1 | ecosystem: Host-associated > Plants > Phyllosphere > Unclassified | place...
GAGAGGGCGAGGCGGGGAAGGGGAGGTTCGAGGGGGGAAGCTGCGGCGCGAGAGGTGCGTCAGCGCAGAGCGGCAGAGCGCGAGGACGAGCAGAAGGACGCACAGGACTCGAGGGAGGAGCGTCGCCCGAGGCGGGCTTGATCGGCGAGGGTGGGCGGCGCCGCGGTCGACCCGGCGTCGGCGGCGTAGCCTGCAGGGAGCGCGCGCCCGATCAGCACGGCGACCTGCACCCGAGAGACGCAGGAGAGGGGGGACGCACCTTGATGCTCGCCTGGAGCTTCTCGAGGAACGTCTGCTGCGCGGTGACGGCGGTCGAGTCGCCCTTCTTCGGCGTCTCGGGCTGCGGGCGCGAGGGGTCCGTGTCAGCGCTCGCCCTGCCGGACGGGCGTCACTCGAGAGGAAGCGAGGGGAAAGAAGGAACGTACCGCAGTGCTGAGCCGGTCCTGGAGCCGCTGCCACTCCTGTACCGTGACGGCGTCGAGCCACTTGGGCACGAGGACGAACAGGTGGTGCTCGACGAAGGCCATCGTGGTGCGGAGCGAGACGCTGCGCTCGGTGTAGGCGCTCGAGAGCGGGTCGTGCGAGATGAAGAACGAGAGCTTGTGCGAGGGGACGAGGGAGGGGATCGGGGCGAGGAGGCGCGCGAGGGTGAGGTGGTCTGTGCGGCCGGGAGGAGCATCAGCGCGAGGCCTTGAGCCGATGCGAGCAGGGCAGGAGACGCACAGAAGCCTGCCTGCACCTTCCAGTTCGTGTAGATCTGCAGGGAGGCGAGAGGGAGGACGAGGTCAGCATGGGTCCGAGCGCTCGAGGGAGAGAGGGAGGGGGGGAGGGGACGCACAAAGTCGGTCGCCTTGCCGGCCCACTTGACCTCGACGACTTCCCACGACACGACGCGCTCTTCCTCGCCGTCGCCACCGCGGCGCCGGACCTCCTCGAACCGGACGAGGTCGGGCCTGAGGACGCCGAACCTGAGCCCGGGGGCGGCCCACCCGCGCTCGCGGTACTCGTCGGTCCAGTCGACGCTGTCGACGAGGCCGGGCGAGACGTAGACGGGCTTGCCGCTGCTGAGCGTGTGGCGCATGGCGCGGCGCGCGGCGGTGGCGAGCGAGGCGTAGTCGCGGTGGCGCACGAGCTGGTGGCGGAGGGCGAGGGCGCGCTTGATGGTGCGCTCGGCGAGGACGCCGCGCGACATGGGGTCCGAGGGGACGAGGTGGGTGCGCGGGTCGTTGGGCGGGGAGGGTTCGGCGGCTGGGTCGCTCGGCGGCGGCGGCGGCGTGGTGGTCGTGGTCGGTGTCGCCGAGAGGACCGAGGGGATCGAGCTTGGGCGCGTCGACGACGACGAAGGGGACGCGTTCCCGTCCGAGTAGGTCTCGTGGTGGCCATCGGGGAGGAGCTGTAGGGGCCTGGTGCGGGCGAGGAGGCCGAGGAGCCAGTCGTGGCGGAAGGCGGCGAGGCGGTCGTCGCGCGACTGGGCCGTGTGGTGGTCGGTGGCCGAGCTGAGGTCGGCGAGGAGCGAGGCGATGGTCGAGATGGTGAGGGCGTTGGAGCACTGGCAGGCGTGGCGGGCGCGGATGGCGACGAGGGACCGGGTCGACGAGGAGGAGGAGGACGAGTTGGGGCGAGGTTGCCTCGCCGGGCCCGGGGTGGCCATGGCGGGCTGCGGTCGGGTCGAGGTAAAGCGCTGCCAAGCTGGCCTAGCTCATGGGCGAGTGCCTGTGTGGCTGCAGGAGGGAGAGAGGGTCGCTCGTGGATGGACGCGACCGTGACGCGACTCTCGCTCTCGCTCATCCTGCACAGCTACTGCGACCAGCTAGGGCAGCAACCGCACAGTACAACACACACCAGCACCCCGCCCCCACCGAAGGCCACCCCTCCGCGACCGCACCCTCGTCCACGGCCCTCATCGCCTCGCCCGGCCTCTCGAGCCCCGCCGCCCTCCTCTCGCCCGGGCCCAAGGCCATGGTCGAAAGCGCGCCCTCCACCCCCTCGGGTCCACGAGTCACACCCGGGGGCGGCCGCCACCTCAAGCGCCTCTCGCTCTCGTCCTCCTTCTCGCCCAACGGCCACTCGCCCCTCTCGGCAAACCCACCAGGCGCCACCGCCACCAGCCCGCTCAGCTCGCGCACCACCCCGACCAGTGTCCACAGGGGCGACTCGGGCGTGCGCGCACTGCGCACCACCGTCAACGGCGCCTTCCCCCCTTCCTCGTCCCCCTCGGCGCGCCGCCTCGACCCGGACCCCTCGTCGTCCACCGGCTCGGGCACGCCCAGCTCGTTGTCGGCAGCAGGGCCCCTCGTCGACGCGCACCGCCTCGCCGGGCCAGCAGACGACCCGCGCAGCTCCTCCCCGACCATCCTCCGCCGCTCGACCTCGTACCGCACCTCGTCCGCCCCCGCCGAGCCCGGCACCGCAGCCGCCTCGCCTTCAGCCGTCGCCGAGGGCACCGCGTCCCTCGGCCGCTCGCACAGTCGCCGCGGGGCGAGCGTGAGCTACACCGGCCGCTCGTCGCTCGACGGCCTCGCCCTCAGCGGCCTCGGCTCCAGCCCGGCACGCTCCTCGGTCGACGGCCCACCGAGCGCGACCGAGCACGCCCTGTCGCGCAGCCGCGGCCCGTCGTCGTCGTCGTCGCTGCAGGGCGTCCCCGAGACGGGCTCAGCGGCGTCGAGCGCGAGCGCTTCGTCGTCGGGACCGGCGACGGGCCCGGCCGTCGGCGAGCCTGCGGCGCAGCCGACACTCGTCGAGCAGAACGCCGACCTCCTGAGCTTCATCGCCAAGAAGGAGCGCAAGTGCCTCGACCTGCGAGAAGGTGCGTCGCGCTCTCTCCTTCTCAGGCCTCGTCCCTTGTCGAGTCCCTCGAGCTGACGTTCTCGCCCGCACTCTCGCCCGCAGAGCTCAAGCGCCACGAGTCCGAGCTCGCGCAGCTCAAGACCAAGTGGCAGTCGATCGTCGCTCGTTCGCTCCAGCAGCAGCACGTCCAGGCGTACTCGCCCAACCCCAACTCGACGTCCTCCTCGACATCGACCTCGGCGCACCCGCGCAACGCCTCCACTTCATCAACCGCGTCGACTCACTCGCCCAACACGTCGCCGACGCCGCGCTCGCACCGCACGCTCCACTCGACGCACTCGCTCGACCTGTCGCTCCTCAGCTCGACCTTTGACGGCGCCGCCGCGGGCGACCTCCACCTCGACCCGCACCACCACCACCACTCGAACGGTGCCGCCGACGCGCCGATCGAGATCCCCGAGTCGGTCAAGGCGGCCGGGACGTGGCTCGGCGATGCGCTCGGGCGCGTGCTCGAGGCGGCCGTGGGCATGCCCCCGCCGACGTCGGACGAGATGGACGAGCCGGTGCAGGGGCTCGGGATCGTCGAGGAGGAGGACGAGGAGGACGAGGGGGCGCAGGACGAGGCGGCGGCGGGCAAGGAGGACGAGCGGCAGCGCCGCAGGGAGAGCAAGGCGAGCTCGGTCGAGACGGACGGGACGGCGGCGACGGCGGCGGGCCAGTCGACTGCGCCCAGCTCGCTCGCGAGCGAGGACGCCGCGTCGTCCTCTGCGGCGGCACCTCGAGGCGGCACCGCCGAGCCGGCGTCGCCGACGCAGCAGCGCTCGCCGATGCGGACCAAGCCGACGCCGACGCGGTCGACCTCGCCGCACACGACCCGCCAGCACCTCTTCACGCCCCCGTCGCAGGCGCACGGCGGCGCCTCGGCCTCGTCCCCGTCGTCGTCCTCGCCCAGCAGCACCCTGTCGCACTCGCGCTCGCGCTCGACCGCGCTCGACGCCCTCTCGGGCGGCTGGTCGTCCCTCAACCGCAAGTGGACCCAGCTCTCCGAGTCGGACACGGTGCGCAACACGCGCAAGGCGACCCTCGGCCTCGTCGACACGTTCGAGCAGGGCTTGGCCCAGGCCCTCGGCCCGCTCGAGCCGCCGCCGCTGTCGCCGCACCTGGCCGGGCCGGGCCCGCACGCTCAGCCGCAGCAGCAGCAGCGCGAGGCCGAGCGCCCCTCGTCGTCGTCGGCGTCGGCGAGCGCCGCCCCTCGCAGCGGCTCGTCGCCCTCCCCTTCCTCGTCGAGCGCCGCACCCGCCTCGCGCGACGCCGCCGCCGCCGCGCGCCTCCCGAGCGCCGTCCCCGGCCAAGGGCTCTCGAGCGTCTTTGCGAGCTTCGGCGGCGGCCGCAGCCCGCAGCTCGGGGCGTCGTCGGCGGCGGCGCGCGAGGGCGAAAAGGGCGAGCGCGCGCAGGCGCCGGCGGGCGGCGCGCCGAGCTGGGACTGGAGCGCGTTCCTGCCTGGCTCGGCATCGAGCGAGGGGCTCGACGAGGCGGCGCAGCACGACAGGCACGGGCAGGAGCGGCGGGGCGGCGACGCGCGCGGCAAGAGGACGTCGGTCGGGTCGGACGGCCTGAGCGACTGGCCCGGGTGGTGACGGGCTCGTCGGCCCTTCTCGCCCTGCTGTACATGTTTTCTCTCTCGTTCTCGCTCTCTCCCTCTGTCTGTCGTGCCATCGCCCTCGCTCTATCTATCTCGCACCTCGTCCTCGGCTCTCTCGCAGAGCCTCGCCCTCGCATTGCCGCGTAGACCTCTCCTGCATGCCTTTCTCCGCCTGTGGTCCCTCTGTCTGCTCTCGAGAGGCTCTCTCGGGCCAGGAGATGGCGAGTGAGGCCGGTGCAACGAGGTCGTCGCCGGCGAGGAGACGAGCGGGGCGGTGTGGTCGACCACGCCTCGCCCGCTCCCGCTTGCCGACCTCGAGAGCCACACACGACCCTCAGCAGCAGTCGAGCACACCTGTCGACCTGCATCCGGCTCGTCCAGACCTCCGCCTGCCGACTGCCGACCTCCTCAAGCTTTCATCAAGCCGGTCGACCTTCAACGAGCTCCTGTGAGTCCGCTCTCCCTTGTGTAGGCTTGCGGTGCTGCACAGCCCGGCGCGGGAGCTGCTCGAAGGCTTTATGAGCGCAGGCGGATCCCCAGGGGCCGCTGAAATGGCTGCCCCGTTTTCCGAGCTGGAGGTCGAACGGGCGGCAGCAGTCGAGGACTCGTCCAGGGACAGCGAGCTGACCCACAAGCCTTTACAATAGTAGCAAGCAGCAGGACTAGCACGATTCGGCCGTTCGCCCTCGCCGCCGCCGGGCTCGTTCGCCCCTTCCTCTCCTCCTCGTCGGCGACACTCGTCCACCGCGCCTGGTCCTCCTCCTCCTCGGCCTACATCGCCCGCGCCGCGCCGCCCGAGAGCAGCAGCATGACCGAGCTCGCACCAGCCGGGACGCGCTACTCGGTCAGCGTCCTCACGACGCACACGGTCGACTCGCACCCGTCGCTCCTCGTCGCGTTCGACAGCCAGCGGTACCTGTTCAACACGCCCGAGGGCTTCTCGCGCATCGCGCTCCAGAACAAGGTCGGTTTGCGCAAGGTCGCGCACGTCTTCCTCGGCGACCTCGCAGAGAGCGGCGGCCTGCCCGGGTTCGTGCTGACCTCGGTCGAGGCCGGCAACGACAAGATCAAGGTGTACGGGCCCGAGGGCACCGACCACCTCCTCGCGAGCTGCAGGTTCTTCACTCGAAGGTGCGTGCCTCTCTCTCCCTCTCAAGCCGGACATGCTTCGCTCGGAGGGCTCAGCTGACTTCGAACGCGCGCTCGCAGGGACAAGCTCTCGCTCCAGGTCGCCTCGCCTACGCCTACCCCTCCCACCTCTTCTTCATCTCTCCCTGCGCCCCTACACGCCGACCCGAACCTCATCGTCTACGCCTTCCCGCTGTCGCCGTCGACCGCCGCGCCCACCTCTCCAGCCGCTCCTGCGACAGCGCCGACGCCGACGGCCTCGGCGAGCGACGCCCAGGTCGACGGCTCAGACGTCGCCATGTCGTCTGCAGACGTCGGCGGCAGCGCCCTGAAGCGGCGGCGCTCGAGCTCGTCCACCTCTCCGCCGCCTCGGCCCAAGTCGCCGCCCGGCTCGACCGCGTTCGACCCGTCGTCCGCCTCGTTCGTCCCCTCGCGCCTGCGCGGCGACGACGCAGCCCGGTGGCGCAACCTCGTCCTGCGCGACATGTTCCGCGGCACCGCCTTCGAGCCGGCGCCGGCGCCTCAACCGCCCGCGTCGCCCTCGGGCCGCCGCATCCCGACGCCGGCCTACCTCGCGCAGGCGCTCCCGCCGCTCGAGTCGACGTCCAGCGGCGTCAAGCCCGACGCCGTGAGCTACCTCGTCGTCGGCCCGCGGCTGCGCGGCCGGTTCCTCCCCGACAAGGCGCGCGCGCTCGGCGTCAAGCCGGGCAAGGCGTTCAGCCGGCTCATCGCGGGCGGGCGCGTGTGGGTCGCCGACAATCCCGAGGCGCAGGCGAGCGCGGGAGGAGAGCAGGGCGGGGCGGTCGAGAAGAAGAAGGAGTCGAAGAAGGAGCGGCAGGACCGGCTCAAGCGCGAGAAGGCGGCAGAGATGGCGGCGAACGAGGCAGAGGAGGGCGTCGGCGAGGGCCGGTGGGTTGAGGCCGTCGAGTGCATGGAGCCTGGGCAGGACGGCACGGTGCGTTCTTGCTCGTGCTCGTCAACGATCTCGAACGAGCTCGGCGAGCTGACCTTCCTCCCGCTCCTCCCCTCGCAGGCCTTCCTCGTCCTCAACATTCCCTCGACAGCACACCTCGCCAACCTGTCGTCGTCCATCTCGCCCTCGCTTCTCGGACCCGACGCTCTCGGCCAGCAGATCGCCTTCCGCGGCGTCTTCCTCTTCCTCGGCCCGGGCGTCGTCGCCGCGCCGACCCTCTCGCACTACCTCGACGACCTGCGCGCCGCCTTCCCCGACCTCGCAGTCCACGTCTCGTCGGCCGACTACGTCGCACAGGGCAAGAACGAGGTCACCTACGGCCCCGCCTCGCTCCTCAACCTCCGGCTTCGTCAGCTCGACGAGCACATGTTCCAGCTCCCTCGGTACTCGTTCCTCCCGCCCGACGCACCCTCTCTCCCCTCCCTGCCTGCCGGCGCCTCGCTCCTCAACCCGACCTCGCACTTCTCATCGACCCTCTCCCCCCTCCCTCCCGCCAAATCGCCGTTCGGCTCGACCGGCCGCACGTTCGACTTCCTCGTCCCCTCGGCCGAGGCCGACGTCGAGGCGGCGCGGCTCAAGGGCCCGGAGAAGCCCGACGAGACGCAGCAGCGCGCCGCCGCCGCCTGGGCCGACTACGTCGAGAAGGCCCGAGCGGCCAAGCAGGTCGTCGCCGCCGAGACGGCCGAGCGAGCGAGTCGTCACGCCGATCCCGCCGTGCCCAGCTCGGAGGGCGAGCTCGGCGTCACGCCGCTCGGGACCGGCAGCGCCGTGCCGAGCAAGTACCGCAACGTGAGCGGGACGCTCCTCCACCTGCCGAGGGCGAGCTCAGCCGACCGCACGCAGTACATCCTGCTCGACGCCGGCGAGGGCACGTGGGGCCAGATCGCGAGGCGGTTTGGGCAAGGCGGTGCGGCGGCGGGCGAGGACGGCGCCGAGGACGTCCTGCGCGGGCTCAAGATGGTCTTCCTCAGCCACCTCCACCAGGACCACCACGCCGGCATCTCGACCATTCTTCGTCACCGTGCTCAGGTGCGTCTGTTCGAGCTCGAGCTCTCGTCGTTGTTGCGCCGCCGCTGACGCACTCCCTCCTCGTCGAAACAGCTCGACCCACCGCCTGTCGACCCGCTCACGATCGTCGCCCCGCCCAACGCCCGCGTCTACCTCTTCGAGCAGCAGCAGCTCACCGACCTCGGCCTGAGCTACCGCGGCAGCGACAAAGGGCGCGAGGTGCGCTTCGTCGACAACTTTCTCGTCGAGCCGGGCAAGGCGCCTTCCGCCGGCAGCAAGATGTGCGTCGGCCTCTCCCTCTCGCTCGCTCTCGGCATGTCTAATCTTTACTGCTGCGCACCTCACTGACGCCGTGCCCTCAACCTGCAGGGACGTCGCGCTCGCCGAGCTCAAGACGATCTCGGGCCTCACGGAGGTGACGGCCGTCCCGGTCCTGCACCGCTGCCGTGCATGGGGCGCCGTCATCACGCACTCGTCGGGCTGGCGCGTCGTGTGCGTCCTCGTCCTCGCCTCCTCTGTGCGCTCGATGGCGAAGCCGCTGACGAGCTCTCCTGTCCTGCGCGCAGCTTCTCGGGCGACACGATGCCGTGCGAGGCGCTCGTCGAGGCGGGGCAGGGCGCCTCTCTGCTCGTGCACGAGGCGACGATCGAGGACGACATGCCCGAGGTGGCGCAGGCCAAAGGCCACAGCACGTTCGGGCAGGCCATCGACGTCGCGACCCGGTGCGTCCCCCCTCCCTCTTCGCTCGCGCTCTCGCTCGGTGCTCTCGCTCGTTCCTAACTCCCGCCTGTCTCTGCAGCATGCGCGCTCGGCACCTCCTCCTCACCCACTTCTCGGCTCGGTACCCCAAGCTCCCTCCTCTCTCGACCGCCTCGGCCAGCAGCGACCTCCCCCGGCCCGTCGTCGCGACCGCCTTCGACCTCATGACGCTCCGCCTCGACGAGTTCTGGAAGGTCGAACGGTACCGCGACGCGATGGACGCGCTTTTGAGTTGGGACGAGGCCGACGACCGGGACGATGCGGACGAGCTGAGCGGCAAGGAGGCGAGGCTCGGCAGCAGCGCCGAGGGCGAGGGCATGAAGGGGGGCGGCAAGGCGGTCGAGCAGGGCAAGAAGCAGGGCAAGAAGCAGGGCAAGAAGGAGCAGCAGGTGGCCGTAGAAGCGTCGGCGCAAGCATGAGCGCGCCGGCCCAGAGACGAGGGTGCGCTCGTTCCCCTCCTCGTGTCCCTTCGCTCGCCGTCTCGTCATCTCGTCACTCTTCTCTGCGACGCTCTGCGTCTCGTGAGCTGCTCGGTCTTGCTCGAGAGCGCGCGGAACCTCCGTCGCGCGACAACTTGGGCCTCTCGGCGAAGGCATGGTGCGGAGCTTCCGCTTCTCATCCAGATGATCTTGCTGCCGGGTCGGCCGAAGCGGCGCTCAAGCTTAAGCACCGCGGCGTACCTCGCCCGAGAGCTATTCTCGAGCCGCTTTGACGCAGGCTCGGCCTCGAGTGGCGCCTCCCCTTCGGCTCGCTCCTCGTCCCCGGAATCTCCGCCGCGCGACCCATACCGTCGGCTCGCTCGCTCGGCTGGCTTCTTCCTTCCTGCATCCGCCTTTTCTCCTCCTCACACGCATTCTCCAGCACCCTACCAGCACTCCCGCCGCCCGCCATGAAGCTGTCCCTTCTCGCCGCCCTCGCCGCTTTGACCTCGAGCGCTTTTGCCGCTGCCGTCCCCGCCGAGCTGGTACGCTCTCGGGCCGCAACTCGAGCCCGCAGCTGTGCGCTCAGCTGACCTCGACGTCGTGCTCAGGCCCCTCGCGCCAACACCAACACCGAGGACGTCGTCGACGACGCCGACTCGCGCGTCATCTACACGGGCGCCTGGACCCACCTCAAGAACCAGGGCAACTCCGCCGGTGAGTCGACGTCGTCCTCTACATGTGCCTGCGCGCGCAGAAGCGGCGAGAAGCTGGAAGAGCGAGCAGGCGACGCCGTCGGCGCGCGCACAGACCCTCCATTCCGCCGTGGCAGGTCTCTCGCTGCCGCTCGGCGCTGCGCCCTGCCTTCTCGCTGACTCTCTCAACGTTATGACAGCTGTGGGCGGCACCATTTCGTACAGCAAGAGCTCCCAAGCGTCCGTCTCCGTACCTTATGGAACGAACCACACGGGCTTCATCCTCTACATGGGGAAGAAGGCCGACCGCGGTCAGTTCAGCATCTTCGTCGGCGACGACCTGTGGTACAGCACGTCGGCCGAGGGGTCGTGCACGTCCAACTGCGACGCTCCGGGCGACCTCCTCATGATCAACTTCCCGAAGGTCATCTCGCACGACCCCAACTCGCGCCTGATCATCCACAACGACTCGCCCGGCTACCTCGCCTTCGACTCGATCTCGCTGCACAAGAAGCTGTAGACGAGCTCCCCTTTCATAGCGCCCCGAACAGACACTCCGTGCATTGCGACCTTCCTAAGTTGTCTCTCCTCCTCGTGGAGAAGCGCACGGTGCTCGAGTGCTGGAGAGAGCTGCGTACATTTTTGCCAAGGTAGTTATCGAGGCTCTCTCTCGCTACACTCAGCACCGCAAACAGCTCACGTTCTGACGCCTGCGACGAGGAAAGCCCGAACCCCGCACGGACCGCCTCATCCGCCGCACCGCCCAGCACCGCCTGCTCGCCCTCGCGCTCGGCTCTTCCGTCGACCGTAACTGCATGCGCGACTCGTCGATGCTCGCGATGCCGAGCCGGCACTGCGGCCGGCTCACCGTGCGGTAGCGATCACGGCTCGCCGCTGCCGGGAGAGCGTCGCCCGGTCGCGGACGTCCTCGACAATGGTCGAAGAGGTTGCGCTTTGGCAGAAGGCCCGCTACGAGAAGGTGCAAGCGAGTACATGCTCGCTATTTCCAGGCCCTCGCTCACGTCACGTCGCCCAGTGCGGGGAACAGCACGGAATCTCCGTCGGCCGAGGTCCGCCGCCTGTCTTCCTTCCCTGCCGCTCTCTCCACAACTGCGTGCGTCCGCCCGCTCGGCCGCACGGCGCTCATGGCTTTCAGGCCGCTGGCCCTCGCTCCTGCTCTCTGCTTTGCTTCCGCCACTTCTAGCAACCGTCCTCCCCGCCTTGCTCCTCGACACCTCCCCTCTCCGCCATGAAGCTTTCGCTCGTCGCCGCCGTTGCCGCACTCTCGTCGCTCGCCTCGGCCGTCCCTATGTACGCTACGAGCGTCGTCGTCGACGACGCATCGCCCCAGGTCGTCTACTCGGGTGACTGGGTGCATCTCAAGAACCAGGGAAGCGGCGTCGTCGGTGCGTCTCTACCCTTCCTTCCATCCTCCTCCCAGTCCTTCCGGCGCTGTGGTACTGACTGGGCTCGTCCTGAGCTACAGGCGGAACGCTCTCCTACTCAAAGGACCCCTCGGCGACCTTGACGATCCCGTACGGCTCGAAATATTACGGCTTCGTCTTCAAGACGGGCGCCAAGGTCGACCGCAGCAAGTTCGGCATCTCAGTCGGACCCAGCTTCACCATCCACGGCAACGCAAAGGGCTCGTGTAAGGCGGGCTGCTCGGAGAACAACGTCGTCGTGGACGTGCCTCGGTGCGCTGCGCTCTCTCCCCTTCCTTCATTTCGTCGCCTATGGGCTGATGGTCTCGTCCCGCAGTCTCACTGTCGACGATGGCAGCGCTCTCGAGTTCTTCAACGCCGACCCGAGCGGCAACTCGTACATCGCCTTCGACTCGATCACGCTCTACACGTCGCCCTAGATGCAGCGTGCCGTCCTCTCCAAGCTTCTACAGACACTGCGCAGTGCAATCATGACTATGTTCTTCGTTCTAGACCGGGCGAGCGCGAGAGAGCGAGCAAGGAAGCAAAGAGCGCGAGATTCTGATCTGAACTGGGTCGGCCCGCTCAGGCCTCTCTCGCGCCGGCACGAGAGCAAGGGCACAGACGAGAGCAGAGTTGCAGACGATCCGAGTACAACATCAAGCGCGCACAGCACGACGAGAGACAAAAGCTAAGCCCTCCTCAACGAAGCCCGCAACGACGACGGCGACGCTACCCCAGGCCGAGCCCGAGCCCGACCATGGCCGCAGCCGCCCTCGGCTCGCACTCCTGCACCCCTGCTCCTTGCACCGCGCCTTCGGCCGCTCCCTCGACCCGCGCCGGGCGAAGCGGCTCGACCGTCGCCGGCGGCTCGCTGCGGATCTCGGCGGCGACGACGCCTTCGAGCGGCACGAACGACGTCGGCCCGATGCCCGGGTACTCGCCACCGTTGAAGAGGCCCGACGGCGACTCGGGCGTCGGGTACGCCGTCGTGGAAAGCGGCGGCGGTGCGCCGCCTGCAGCGCCGACGCCGCTCGCAGGTCCCGCCCGGCGCCACTTGTCGGCGCACGAGGAGCGAGGCGCGCCGACGTATCCCGCAGGACCGTCGACGTACGGCGGAGGTGAGATGGCCTTGTGCGAGTGGAGGTAGGCCGGGTGCGGGAGGTAGCCCTGCGCCGCCGAGGGGTGCTGCGCGTGCGACGATGGCGGCGCGCTCGGCCCTGCGCTCGGTCCTGCGTGCGCACCTGCATGCGCTCGCTCGAGCTCGACGCCCGAGCGAGGCGATGCGCGCGAGACGAGCTGGGCGAAGAAGTGGTCGGGCCCGACGGCCTGGCGCGGGATCGTCCAAGACGGCACGCGCTCGCCGGGCTGCTCATAGTACGACGACGGCGGCGGCGCGTGCTGGAAGCTCGAGCCGCCCTCGAAGCGATCGTGCGACGCGTAGAGCTCGGGCCCGGGGGAGGAGGGTGGCCGTGCGCGTGCGACGGGTCCGTGCGGCACGGCTCGACGCCGGCCTGCGGGCAGCGTGCCGCCCTCGCGCTCGACAGCGAGGCCATCGCCTGCGTCGCACCCTCGAAAGACGATCTTGTCTCGATCGTGGGCGCGAAGCGAGGGTCTGGCGGCGGCGACGAGGCCCGGGCGAGCTCGTACCGCTGCCCGTTGATGATGACGAAGGCGGGTGGCTCCTCGGGCTGCGGCGTCGGAGGCGTAGCGACGATGGCGTTGCGGCGCTGGTGCAGCCTCGAGACGCTGGGCGGAGGCGGCGGGAGCGAGAGCCGGATGTCGTCGAGCTGAGGGCGGGTCGGGTCGTACTCCTCGACGGGCTCGAGACGGCGCTGGTCCGGCTCGACGACCGGGTGCGGCTGCTCGCGGGCGACGTGAAGCTGCTCCTCGACGGCGTGGACCTGCTCGGCGCGGCGGCGAAGCGGTTCGGCGAGCGGGAAGTCCGGCTCGACGGCCCGGCCGATCGGTCGAGCTGGCTTCGGCGCTCGCTGCAGCGGGACGAAGCGCTGCTCGCCCGTCTGCGACTCCTCGACGTAGTGAGGAGCATGGCGAGACTGCTCGAGCTGCCGCTGCGGCGCGGGTCGAGGAGGAGGGTGCTCGGCTCGAGCTCGCTGCTGCTGCTGCTGCTGCTGCTGCTGCTGCTGTGGCGGCGGCGCGGGTCGCTGGGTGACCGACTGCCCGACTTGGCGCGCGGCGAAGCGCACCGGCAAGTACGAGCTCTGCGTGTGCGCGGCGGGCGGCGCGGCGAGGTTGAGACCGCCCGTCGGGTTCTCGAGGCGCGCGGCGTGCGTCACGCTGCGGCTGCGGCCCGGCGTACCGGCGCTCGATGGCTGCCACTGCTCGTCGACGAGGTAGATCGATGTGTCGAGCGACGCCGAGTCGGCCATTGTGTCGGCGGCGGCGACGGCGGACGTGCCGAGCGTGTCGACGGCGAGAGCGGGCGGCGAGAAGGCGCTCGTGTCGAGGACGGGCTGCAGGACGAGACTCGACGTGCTCGCGCGCCGGTGAAGACGGGGCGAGGTCGGCTCGAACGGCTCGCCGTACTGCTCGTCGAACGAGGTGGCGAACGTTGGCTCGACGCCGAGCTGACTTGCGAAGGTCGGCGCCTGCTCGAGGAACGACGAGCTCGGCTCGGCCTGCGCGACGTGCATCGTCGCCCATTCGGTCGATTCGGGGCGGATCGAAGCCGCGAGCTCGGGCGAGGTGGCGGTCGTCCAGGCGTCCGAGCGAGGCGGGATGCTGTGCGAGGCGGTGCTTGACGACGACGAGCTGCAGGACAGGAGTTCGAGTCAGTTGAAGGACTCAGAGAGACAAGCAGGGAGAGCAGAAGAGGAAGAGGACGTACGCAGCACGAAGCGGGATCGGCGGCGCGACCGCCTTGCCGCCCTTGACCCACTTGGTCTTGCCCTTGCCGCTCGCTCCTGCCGCGCTCGGGCCCGCCGCCGGTACGCGCTCGCTGCCCTGCTCGACCGCCTTGCCCTTGCCCTTGTCCTTGGCCGTCCCACTCGGCGGGCCCATCTCGCCCGCGCTCGGACCGCCCTTCTCGCCGCTCGCGGTCTCGACGACTCGCCCGCGCGCGCCGCCTGCGTCGCCGCCGATCGACGCCCGCACGCGCTCCTCGTAGCGCTGCATGTGCGCTGCAGGCTCGAGCGCGCCGAGGACCTCGAGGACGGCGCGGTCCTCGTGCAGCGGGCGCAGGGACGGGTGCGGCTCGGCCGGGTCGTACCCGCCGCCGCCGCCGAGGAGGCCGTGCTGGTGGTGGCGCATGAGCTCGATGTGCGGCGTCCAGATGTCGAACGTGGCCATCTGGGCGTACGAGAAGGCGTCGACCCAGCACTTGACGAGCTCGCGCGTGAGGCGGTTGCCCTCGTCGGCCGTGAGGTTCGGGTCGAGGCAGTCGGCGACAGGGAGAGGGTAGGCGGCGGGCTGAGGGTAGGTTACGAGGAGGATCGAGCCGAGAGGCGTCGAGGTGCAGCGGGCGAGGAAGAGGGCGAGCTTGGCGCCCGTTAGGGGGAAGACGGGGAGCTGGACGTTCCGGTCGCCGCACCAGGCGCTCAAGCGGCTGCGTACAACGAGCGTGCGTCAGCAAGTGAGTCTCGCAAGTACGAGAAGCGAGAGGCGAGAGGGAGACGCACTTCATGGCGAGGCAGAGCGCCGTCTGCTGCGGGCCCGTCTCGAGCGCCTCGATGGCCGACTCGACGGCGTTCTCCGAGCGCCGCTGCAGCATGACATCTGCGCGCACGAAGCATACGTCAGGACGTGACCTCGTGAAGGAAGGAGGAGAGGAGAGGGACGCACCGCTCGTCGCCTCGACTCGAGCCTGGTCGAGGACAAAGTTGCGGCAGTCGTACAGCTCGACGACGGACGGCATGGCGAGAGGGCGGAAGTCGGTCGAGGTGCGTCTTGCGGCAGTCGGCTGCGGAGCTGCAGGAGCGAGGCGACCGTCAGCGATGCTCTCGCTGTCGGGCGAACGGGATGGAAGGGGCGAGAGGAGGACGCACCGATGGTCGAGTCGACGTGCGCTGCAGTTGACGGCCCACTCTGCGCGCTCGTCGCCTGAGCACTCGTCTCGGGCGCCGCAGCCGCCGCCGCCCTGAGGCGCGCGCGCTCCTTTGGGCCGGGCTTAGGTCGGCGCGCCGGGAGCTCGACGACGGGCGACAGCGACACGGGCCCGCCGGCTGCGGTCGCCTTGGCGGCTGGAGGGCGGCGCGACGAGGTCGACGAGGTCGACGACTTGCGCGACTCGAGCGAGTTCTTGCGGCTCGACCGCGCGGAGCTCGAGGTGCGGTTGGGGTGGGACGGGTTGAAGGCGCCGTCGTCGTCGTCGTCCTGGTCGTCCGCCGACGCCTGCTCGTGGTCGTCGAAGAAGGGGCTGGACGGTTGCGGGCTGGTCGAAGCCGGGAGCGGGTCGGGCGTGGGGTCGGGCTCGTCGTCGCTGAGCGAGGTGAGGGACGAGAGGTCGGACCGGTCGTCGGCGCCCTCCTCCTCCTGGTCGGCGGCGGCGACGGCGGCCGCGACGAGCCCGGGCATCGACAGCGACTCGCTCGTCGGGACGGGCTCGACCTCGACCTCGGCCGCCGCCGCCTGGGCCGCCTGGGCGACCTGCTCGGCCTTGTCCTTGGTCGCGACCTTCTCGGCCTTCTTCTTCTTCTGCGCGGCGCCGCCCTTGGCCCTGGCCGTGCCCTTGCCCGGCACCCTCTTGCCGCCCTTCTTCTGCCCGCCGTCCCGCCCGCCCTCGTCGTCGAGCCCTGCGCCCGAGCGCGTGCGCTTGCGCAGGGCGTACACGCCCTCGCTCGCGTCGAGGAGGTCGGCGGCGCGAGCTGCGGCGCGGGTGTTGACTGCGTCGGCGGCTGGAGGTGCGGCTGTCGAGGAGCGGCGAGTCGTGCGCGGGATCGCCATTGGCGGAAGCGGAGGAGAGGGGGAGGAGGACGAGGAGGGCGGACGGGACGAGCCCGGTGGGCGCAGGCGCGAGGCGGGGAGGCCGTGTGCGCGTGGAGAGTGTGCTGGGGCTGCTCGAGGCGCTGTGCGGTGCTGCTCAGGCGCGCGGCGAGGCGAGGCGATGTGGGTCGAGCGGGGCGGGGTACCGAGGCGGACGAGGCGACGAGGAGGAGGGGAACGGCCCAGCTCGTCGAGGCCGGTGGGTGTGCGCGTGTAAGGCGGTCGAGAGAGGCTATGCTGCGCTGCTCAGAGTGCGTGCGCGCATGTGGAGCTGCTCAGAGCAGAGCGAAGCCGTGTCGGCGTTCGAGCAGGCCGCGGGGAGCGACGCACGCTCCGCCGCCGACCGAGAGAACCGAGAGGCGCGTGTGCTCATCTCTGACGAGCTCTAGCATCGTGCACAGAGCTCGTGTGAGAGCCCACCTGCTCTCGCACACCCTGCAAAGGCGGCTCGGAGCCGGCCATCGAGCTGCGAGAGGTGAGGCAGACGTCGGCCGGCGAAGGCGCGAGCGCGAGAGCCGCTTCTCCCTCCGGCTCGCTCCTTTGAGCTCGTGCGGATGCGGGCAAGGGTCATCCGCGACGGGGGCGAGCTTGGGAGAAGAGCAGCAGCCGGACGAGCCTCATCAGCCTTTGCGTCGCGTCTCCGCGGCTGTTGTTCCTCACGCTCGCGCTCTCGCTCCTGGCTCTCGATGCACGCAGGGAGAAAGGAAAGGAACGCTGCGGTTGCAACGCGCGAACGAGGAACGAAAGAAGAGAGGCCGAGGCCCGACTACGAGACGAGCGCCGACGACGAGAGGAAGGGAGAGAGAGGGAGGGGCGACCAGGCCCGGCGAAAGGAGGAGAGCGACAAGCGCACAATGAGCGTTAAAGAAGGAGGCGAGAACAAGACGAGACTGGGGGTGTACTGTGCAAGGGATGAAATGCGAAAGGCGGAGGGGCGCGAGTGCAGCCGCGGGGCGACGAGCTTTACGCCGAGATGATGCGCCAGTGCTGCGACGAGTCGTTCTCGTCCCAGTTGGCGAGCTTGAGCGACGAGTAGCCGCCGAAGGTCGAGATCTGGTCGGGCGTCAGGGCGCGGGTAGCCATGTCTGCGGGCGGGCGAGGGAGGGAGACAAGGGGTCGGTCGGTCGGGGTCAGCGGGCGTCGACGATGCGATAAGAGGGCGAGGAGGGACGCACCAGTGAGGTGGTCGACGGCGATGATGCAGTAGGTCGAGTCGTCGCGCTTCTCGACGGCCTTGCCGTGCGCGAGGCGCGAGCGGCGCGCCATGCGGCGCTTCTGGCTCGCCCAGTACGCCTCGAGCTCGTCCTTGCACTCGATGTGGCCGGCCTCGGTCACGTAGCGGTAGTGGCGCGCAAGCCTGCGAGCGTGAGAGGGAGCGAGCGTCAACAGAGCACGAGGGCGAGAAGGACAGGGAGAGAGAAGGAGAGAGCCGACGACGCACCACTTGCCGTCGTGGCGGCAGACCCAGGTGCTGCGGTCGTGCTTGTCGACCGACTGCGTCGAGGCCGAGGCGCTCGAGGTGGTGGTCGGCGCCGAGTCGTCGTCGGAAGAGGCCGAGGACGACGAGAAGTCGGCGTCGACGGCCGCCTTGGACGAGCTCGAGTACGAGGCGGCGTTGAACTGGACCGAGTTGTCGGTGTCGGCGACGTCGTCCGAGCTGTCGTCCGACGACGACGACGACGAGGAAGAGCCGCAGGGGACGAGCTTCCAGAACTGCTTGGCGACCTCGAGCGAGTCGGTGCCGTCGCTCGAGCCGCCGACCTTGCACGCGTACGAGACGGCGGCGTGGTCGACGCCGAGCGCGTCGTCCCACTGGGCCGAGACGCACTTGCTCATGCCCGTGATGTAGGTGCCGGTCCACGTGTCCCAGCTCTTGCCGCTCTGGCCGTACGCCGAGTCGTGGCCGAGCGTGACCGTGTTGGGCGACGAGGCCGTGATGAGGTTGGTCGTGTCGCCCGGGCTGCACGAGGCGGAGGTACGTCGTCGAGAGTCAGCGTCGACCTCATGGCGAGAGAGAGAGAGACGGCGAGGAGGAGGAGGAGGACGAGACGCACCGGTCGAACTGGAGGTAGTCGCCGGTCGCGACGTTCTGGACCTTGTACTCGCCCGAGTAGCTCGTAGCGGCGAGGCTCTGCGCGGTGAGGGAGTCGGCGAGTCAGCACGAGGTGTTTGAAGGCGCGTCTGCGCAGCACCGCCTCGTTGTTGTTCGGCGCGGCCGAGCGCGACCTCCGCCCGCCGACGCCGCCGCCCTGCGCCCGCCCGCTCGCGCCAACAGGGTGCTCGTCTGCCTCGCCGAGTGCACTGCTGTCCATCTGGAGCGTCGAGAGGGACGCGCTCCCACCTCTCGAGCACGCGCCGGCCGCTCTAAGGGGTCTTGGCCGAGGCGGGGTTGTTGTCCTGCCTCGGGCGCGATTCAAGGGGCACGAGAGACTCACGGTGAGCTTGGAGAAGAGCTGGAGGTTGTCGACGATGCCAGCTGCGTTGGCAGCGGTGCCGGCGACGGCCAGGAGGGCGAGCGAAGTCGTGGTGGTGAGCATTGTGAGGTCGGTGTTGAAGGAAAGGGGGTGGAGGGCGACGAAGAGGGCGAGAGAGGCGTGAGGCGGTTGGAGCGAGTGTAGGTGGGTCGGAACTTGGTCTTGAAGGTGGGCAAAGAAGCGCTGCACTACTTGACCTGCAGGTAGAGAAGAGCTGAGGATGAGAGGACGAGGGAGAAGGAGGAGGGGCGAGGGGCGCAGGCCTGGCGACCGAGGCCGGCGCGAGCGGCCTCGGTCAATCAACACCGTTTGGCCGCCTCCACGCCTTGACGGCGTCGGTGAGCTCTCCACAGACGCTGCCTCCTGTCCGTAGCCGTCTCGCACCGACAGCCGACCGTCGACGTTCGCGGCGGACCTCTCTCAAAACGCTGAGACACGCTGGCTCTCTGTGGTCAGTCACGCTCGCTGTGGTCTTTGCGAGGCCCTCGGAGCTCAGTGCAAGCTCGTCTGCAAACAGGAGCGGTCGAGAGGAAAGAGGGCGAGGATGGGCGGCGCGGCCGACGCGCGAGCGAGACGCGTCTCTGCTCGTGCTCGCCCTTGTCCTCGTCCCCCACTCCCCTTGTTCTCCAGCGCGCACCCGCCAAACACGGCTCGAGCAGGCTCTCGACTCTCGACACGCGCGTCCAGCTTTGCTCCCCCCCTCGCCTCTCGCCCCAAGTCGCTCCTTCGCCCAGCCTCGTCACACCGCCCCGCCATCTCGACCTCGCCCTCAACCGCCATGTCCTGGTTCGACGCGCCCGCGCCTGCGAGCAGCAGCAGCAGCAGCAGCGCGCTCGGCGGCTACCGTCGCCCCTCGTCGTCGTCGCTCGCCGCACCGCAGGCCATGAAGCGCACCGCCTCGATGTGCTCGCTGCCTTCCCCGCCCGCCGACTACGGCGACAACGGCATGGACGTCGACGAGGGCCTGCCTCGGGCACCCAAAGTGCCGCCGTTCGGCGCAGGCGCGGCCCTCGACTCGGACGAGGTCGACCAGCTCGCGTCGGACGAGGACGACGAGGTCGCGCCGACGGCGCACCACCACGGCCGCACCAAGGTCCGAGCATCGCGCCCGTGCATGCTCGGCTCACCGGCGGTCCTCTTCGGCGGCGGCCTCGGCGCGGGGCAGGCCTCGCGCAAGCAGCTCCTCAACCCGTTCCTCCCTCCCGCCGCCTCGACCTCCTCGTCCTCGTCCACCTCCGCCCGCCCTCCCGCGCCGACGCACGGCGTCCTCCCGCTCTCGCCGTCGGCGAGCCCCGTCCGCCCGCCGCATCCCTCGCCGTCGCGCCGGCGGCACCGCCCCGACCCGGACCGCATCCGGCTCACGACCCCGCCGCCTCGACCGAGCGCGGCAGAGCTCGAGGCCGAGCGGGCTCGCGCCGCACGCGACGAGCGCTTGCGGGCCATGGGCTGGGAGGACCCGGAGAACCCGTTCGTCGAGCGCGACGACGCCATGGCGAGGCGGCTCAAGGACCTCAAGCCCGTCGAGCGCCCAGAGACCATCACCTACGTCAAGTGCGTTCCTCTCCCTCCTGCTCGCTCTCGCCTAGTCGAGTTTCTCACTGACTCTCTTTCTTCGTCGTGCGCGCAGGCGAGGTCAGCGCATCCGCACCTCGGTCCCCTTCACCGCCGTCCTCACCTCGTCCTCGCCCACGGACGACCCCTTCACCTTCACCGCACCCAAGCTCCTCTTCCCGCCTGCCCAGCCGCCCTCGCCGACCATGCCCTCGACGCCGCCAAAGCAGAGCAAGTTCCTCGAGGCGCTGCGAGCCGCAGGAGGCCCTGCCGGCGCGCCGGCGGCGGCAAAGAAGGACGACGTCGGGCGCGAGCTGCCGCCGACGCCGGCAACGCTCAAGCGCAAGGTGCACCACCGCGACGTCGCTCCGGGCGCTGGCGCAGCAGGTGAGGCAGGGTTCAAGCGCGCGCGCATCTTTGGCGGTGCCGACGGCGCAGAGCACCGGGGTCTGCGATGAGTCGCTCGGCCATCCTCCTCTCCCCCCCTCCCTCGTCACCTTCTCTCTTCCTCCCTCTTGTGTAGCTCCTCGTCGCCGTCCTGCGCTCCTTACCTCTCTCCTCGCTGTCCTCTCTTGTGCACGTGCCCCCCTCCCTCGCCTTACTCATTTCTCGATGTTGAAGCCGCTCACGAAACATGATGCGCATTGCCTTATCACTCGCTCTCGATCCTCGTCGCAAGAGAGAGCAAGAGAACGTTGAGCAGCATCTCGTTCCACTCGCTCGTCCGGCTGCTCAGCTAGTGCCGCGCTCGACCGCGCTTCCTCCTCGCCGCGCGCTTGCCCGCCCGCCCCAGCTCGACGAGCAGCTCGGCACGCTCGGGTCGCCCATCGTCCGAGTCGTCCTCGAGCGTGAGCGCGCGACGAGGCGGCAGGACGCTCGCGCCCCCTCCGTGCGGCCTCGAGACGCTCCACCCGGGCGGCACCTCGAGCGTCGCCCTCGCGCTCCTGCTCCCGATCCCTCGCCCGCCGCCTGCTCCTCCTTGCTCCTCATCGTCGCCGAATCCTCCCGCTGCCGGCCCGCCAACCCACAGCGCCGTTACGCCGCTGCGGTCGGCCCGAGCGCGCGGATGCGCCCTTGCGCCATGCCGGGCGACGGGCCACAGGTCGAGGACGAGCGTCGAGAAGTATGCCGCGATCGAGAAGGCTGCGAGCCATTGACAGGTGGCGGCTGCGGCTGCGATGGGGCGAGGCAAAAGGAGGAGAGGGAGCAGGGTCAGTGCGCAAGCGGGGACGAGGGAGAGAAGGGGCGCGAGCGCACTGATGAGACGGTAGCAGCGCTCGTACGGGACGGCAGTTGCGTCGCCGCGGCACAGCGTCGTGAGGGTCCAGAAGCCGAGGCCGCTGACGGCCGTGACGGTGAGGAAAACGCCCTTGAGGAAGGCGCCCTCGCCCAGGTCGTAGCGGTCGGGGCTGTTGCGAGGGGCGACGAGGGTCAGCGAGCGTGCTTCGAGGGGTGCACGAGGGGAAGAAGATAGAGAGGGACGCACTGCTCGTGCCACAGGTGCTCGACCTCGGTCGTCTGGAGGAGCCCGCTCACGATCACGCACACGAAGAAGGCGACCTGCTCGAGCGCCCGAAAGGCGTCAGCATTAGACTTGAGAGCAGCGGTGCGAGAAGGAGGGACGCACCAGGAGGACGTCGTGCTCGTGCGGAAACTCGACCGTGTCGAAGACGGCGAGCAGGATGAGGCTCGCGCCTGCGAGGATGCCGACGAGGACGTCGGCGCACCCGACGGCGACCCACAGGTACCGCTCCTCGCGCGCCTCGGTGAGGACCCGAGTAGTGCGCAGGAAGCGCTCGGTGACGAGCGACAGGATGAAGAAGACGGCGGTCGAGATCGAGCCGAAGATGAAGGTGAGGCGGTGCGCGGCGCCGATCGAGGCGAGGGACGACACCGAGCCGTTCGAGGAGAGGTAGCGCTTGCGGTCGTCCCGGAAGGTCCACAGGCCGAGGAGCTGCAGAGAAGAAGGAAATTCAGCTTCGTCCTGAGGGGGAGAGGGAGGGGGAAAGGGAAGGGACGCACAGTGAGGAGCGTCGCAAGCCACGAGAGCGTGGCGAGGAGCGGGATGGCTCGCACGAAGACGGTCGTGAGCATCCTGACGGCAGGAGGCTCTGCGTCGAACGCTCGCCTCCAGTCGAGCTGCCGCTCGTCGTCGCTGCTGCGCTCGTTCGAGTCGAAGCTTGGGTCGCCGCGAGGCGAGGGTGTGACGATGCGCCCGTAGCGCGCATCGCGCGAGAGCGGCAGCATGTGCACACTCGGCGGGAGCGAGAATCAGAAGCTCAAGCAGCGAGCCGATGAGAGGAGAGCGAGGCGCGAGCGAGAGGGACAGGAGACGGTCCGTTCGTCGGCGAGTCCGCGGACCGCGGCGACGGTCTCCTCTCGGCGCCGGTCTCGCCATTTCCGCGAGTGCTGTGCTTTGCGAACAGCGTCGCGGGTCCCGCAACCGGTGCGCAGTACGAGGTGGAAGCGAGAAGCGGAAAGAGGAGCGGGGGCGGGCGGGCGAGGACGAGCAGCGGGTTGCTTGCAGCGCGCAGCTCGGCAGCCAGACTGGCTCGAGGGGCAAAGTAGGCTGTTGTGCGCGCTCTGAAGCTTGACAAGATCGAGCGAGAGGGAGCAGAGAGGGGCGACGAGATGAGGACGACGACGACGACGAGACGACCGCCGCTCACCACCCCGAGCACGCTCGACAGCCACACAGGCCAGCTCAGCACACTCGCCAGCACCACACAAGCGCGACTCAGCACCACCCGAGCTCCCCCTCGCCCTCTCGCCTCCCCACCTCCTCGCCCTCCACCTCCCGACCAACTCGCCTCGCCACGCCCACCATGGCCGCACCATCGACCGAGCAGATGGCCCAGGGCAGCTTCAACATCTCGAACGACATCGTCGAGGTGCGCCAGCTCCCCTCCTCCCTCTCGCCCTCGGCCCACCCACGCTCCCCCTCGTCTCGCCCCCGCTGACGACGTCTCGGTCCTCGCTCGCAGACGGACGAGGTCTTCCGCTATCATGCCCAGGAGCAGAAGGCTATCCTCAACGCTCGCCCGTGGAAGCAGGACCCGCACCACTTCAAGAAGGTCCGCATCTCGGCCGTCGCCCTCATCAAGATGGTCCGTCCTCTCCCTCCTCGCTCACGGCTCGAGTCCGACGACCCTCGCTGACCCGCACGTCTACACCCAGGTCATGCACGCGCGCTCGGGCGGGCAGTACGAGATCATGGGGCTCATGCAGGGCAAGCTCGACGGCGACACGTTCGTCGTCCTCGACGCCTTTGCGCTCCCCGTCGTCGGCACCGAGACGCGCGTCAACGCCGCCAACGAGGCCAACGAGTTCATGATCCAGTACATCGAGAGCTCGCCCGCCGTACGTCCCCTCTTCTCTCTCTCTCCCCCTCCTCGCTCCTGCTCTTCCTTGGCGCACGGGCCCTGACCTCCTTCACGCACTGCGCTTGCAGATCGGCCGCCCCGAGAACATCGTCGGGTGGTACCACTCGCACCCTGGCTACGGCTGCTGGCTCTCAGGCATCGACGTCATGACGCAGAAGACGAACCAGCAGTTCCAGGACCCGTTCCTCGCCGTCGTTGTGCGTCTCCCTCTCGCTCGCCCGCTTGCTCAATGGTGCTCCTCTCGTCGTGCAGCTTGCTGACGGGCGTGGGTCGCGCACGCAGATCGACCCGAACCGCACCGTCTCGGCGGGCAAGGTCGAGATCGGCGCCTTCCGCACGTACCCCGAGGTGCGCTCGTTCTCCCTCCGCTCGCTGAGCCTCACCGAGACTGACACCCTCTCCCCTTTGCGCGCACGCAGGGCTACACGCCGCCGAACGCGGGCGCGTCCGAGTACCAGTCGATCCCGCAGGACAAGATCGAGGACTTTGGCGTGCACGCGTCGAGCTACTACCCGCTCGAGGTGTCGCACTTCAAGAGCTCGCACGACGCGCGCCTGCTCGACCTCCTCTGGAACAAGTACTGGGTCATGACGCTCAGCCAAAGTCCGCTCGTCTCGGTGCGTCCTCGGTTCTCCCTCCCCCTCCTTCCCTCTCTCTCGACCGCGCCGAGCATGACTGACGACGACGCCGCTTTCTTCCTCGCGCACAGAACCGCGCCTACGCCACGTCGCAGCTGTCGGACCTTGTCGCCAAGCTGCGCAACACGGACCAGTCGGTCGGCCACCGCTGCAACATCGGCCACCTCTCGCCCCTCATCGTCCAGCTTCGCCAGCAGCTCACGGCCAAGGGCTCGTCGGGCGGCGCCGTCGACGGCCCGCAGGGCGCGACGCCCTCGGGCAAGGGCAAGGCGCGCGCCGACGACCAGGACGAGCGCGACGACGCGCCCGGCGGCAAGAAGGACTCGGCGGCGGCGGCGAGCAAGCTCGGCGAGACGGCGCTCGCGCGCGTCGTGCGCGACTCGACCAAGCTCAGCAGCGAGGCGAGCCACGGGCTCGTCGGCGCGCTCGTCAAGGACGCGCTCTTCAACGGCGGCAGGCTCGCTGCGGCCGGCGGTGGCGGTGGAGGCGGGGCGAAGGGCGAGGGCGGGCTCGTGCTCCCGCCCGTCGTCCTCTGAGCAGGGCGTCGTCGTCGTTGTCGTCGTCGGTCGCTTCGCATCGTCTCTCTCCCCTTCTCGCTCTCTGTCTCTCGCAGTACCGCCTCTCGTCGCCGCAGGACTTCCCTCTCCTCGTCTCGCTTTTTTCTGTAGATCACTGCAACGCTTTTGCCTCGTCGTTCTCTCTCTCGGACTCGCTCGCACGTACGCTCAAGAGCTTGATAGTGAACGAGAGGCTCTAGTTGACAAGGACGAGGCAGGAGTAGCTCGAAGATACGAAACAAGGGGTCTGAGCGCACAACGACAACGACGATTCTATGTACACCGCCTCCGACTCTGACTTCTCCAACACGCTCGTACACTCACGCCGACTCGCCGTAGTCGGCCTTGAAGTCGCGCTCGAGCGCCTCACGACCGGCATCGCTCAGGACCGGCCGACCGTCCCACGCCGAGACGTCCTCCGGCTCGGGCTGGAAGAAGCGAGGCACGTAGCTGCGTCGAGATTGGATACATGTAATCAGCGTTGCGCTCGTCGGGGAGCGCGAGGGAAGACAGAGAGGGTGAGAGCGGGACGCACGTCTCGCCCTTCTTCTTTCGCTCCTCGGCCTTGTCGCGCTGCACCTGCTCGATGCGCTGCTTCTCCCTGCTCGCCGTCGAAAAGTCCTTCTTGAGCAGCGCGTCGATGACGGGCGCCCACACGCGGCGCGTCTCGAGCTCATCCTGCTCGTCGAGCGGCGCGACCGTCTTGGGGGCAACGGCGAGCGGCAGGAGGTCGACCAGGGTCGTCGAGGTCTGCGAGCGTGGGTGCAGAGCGTCAGTCGATTCGGCATGTACTACCAGACGCCGTGCGCCGCTCGTGGAGGCCGAGGACGTCGTCAAGAGAGGTGAGAGGCTCGAGCGCCGACGCACCGTCTCGCCCGCCTTCTTCCACCGGATCTCGCCGCGCCAGTTGCCCTCGAGCGTGCCGACGACGCGCTCCTTGGGCACCTGCTTGATCTTGGCGTACCGCTTGTCGTCGCCGCCGTCCTCGCCCGCGAACGACTCGTACACGACGCCCTCGACGGCGAACCGAGGGCGTGAGATCCAGCTCTGCGAGGTGGAGGGGCACCAGCGTCAGCACAGGAGGCTACGTGCATGCAGAGCGAGTGGGGGAGAGCTGACGCACCTCCTCGCGGTACTCGACGATGGCCCTCAACCGCTTCTTGGGCCCGTCCTGCGCCGCCGCCTTGCCCTTGCCCTCGCGCACGCACGTCACCGACACGGCGTCGCAGATGGTAGCGTACGGGCTCGCCCTCATGAGACCCGCGACGGCGGCGACCGGGTGCGTGAGGTGGAACTCCTCGCCGTTCGGGAGCTCGAGGAAGAGGCCCTTGTTGTGCTGGCCGGGCACGATGCGCACGTTGACGCCCGTGAACTTGGCCGACAGCTGGTCGACACCCCGCAGCCGCACCGTGCGCTCGCTGCCGACGCCGTCGCCCTTGTCGTCGCCGTTGCTCGAGGCGCTCGAGCCGAGCCGAGCCTCGCACAGGAAGTGCGAGATGGGCGGGTGGTGCGACGTCTGCTCGTTGAGGATGACGACTCGGGCGGTGCGCTGGCGCGAGCTGGCGGCGGTAGAGGAGGGCGCTGCCGAGGACGAGGCGGATGCGATGGACGAGGCGGAAGAGGGGAGGGCGCTGCCGCTCGGCTTGCGCCTCGAGATGGACGTGACCGACGGCGTCGACTTGAGGGCGGCCGCTGCGGTGACGTTGCTCGACGAGCCGCGCCCGGCGCAGGCGAGGACCTCGGGGAGCGGGTTCTCGTCGAGGTGGGCCGTCGGCACCGGGTGGCCCTTCTCCGGGTGGAGCTCGAGCGGCGCCGTGTCGTACACAGCGCGGAAGTGCTCGCCGAGCACCGAGTTGAACGACTTGGCGATTGGGTGCTTGGCGTACTTGAGCCAAACGGTGAAGTTGAACCGCAAAACGGCGAGGAGGCGGGTGAGCTCGTCGGCGTCGTCGTCGAGCTCTGCGAGGGCGGCGAAGAAGTCGGGGCGGTCGATGTAGGTCCAGTGCTCGAGGGTGCCGATCGGCTCCATGATGTTGGCCTGCAGGGCGAGGGAGACGAGGGTCAGCGCCGAGCGATTTCTTTTTGTATGAACGTGTTGCAGAAGGAGGCGGTCGCGCGAGAGGGTGCAGGAGGAGGAGGTAGGGCGAGGGGCCGCGGCGACCGACGTCTCCTCGCAAGAAAGTGGGGAGGGAAGCTGGGACGCACCGGCAACGAAATGCGCACGCTCGAGAGGTCCTTGACGCTGATGGTCTTGCGCAGGATACCCAGAAGCGCCTTGAACTTGCCTGCGAGCAGTGCGACGAGGCTGTCAGCGCTCTTGGCCTGCGGCCCGCGCACGCGCACATGGAGAAGCCGAAGGACCCGAACGCACCTTGCTCGCTGTCCATGTCGCCCTGGAGCTCGTCGGTGAGGCCCAAGTCGTCGCCGGTGGGCATTGCCGCCTCGTCGCCGCCGTCGCCGCTCGGGTCGAGCGAGATGCGGCCGAGCTGCTCGCCGACCTCGGACATGTTGTCGGGTGTGACTGCGGCGGGCGTGGACCCTCGGGAGCCGCGCCAAGACCACCGGCTCGACCCTTTCTGGGCTGGCGATGATGAGGTAGAGGACATGACGACGGGAGAGCGGCGGCGGCGGTCGTGCGCGTGGATGGGTGGGCGATGTGACGAGTGTAGCTCAGTAGGTTGCTGTGCAGCTCAAGCCAGCAGGGGCGAGCGAGAGTGTCGAGGCGGGCAAGCCGGCTCGCGCGAACGTGCGGCTTGCAGCTCGTCGGCCTCGCACGCTCACAGGCCTTGCTTGCGCTTCCAGAGAGCGTCTATAAAAGCTATCAAAGCTGCATGATCACGCTGTGCGAACCCGCTCAACAAGTTGCCGCTCGCCCGCTTCGCCCGCTCACAAGGCCGACCCGACCTCGTCGGCGAGCGCAGCGGCTCATGCACGCTCTCACTTGCAAAGTGATCGAGGGCAGCACACTCTCTAGCTTGTCGTGCGCCGGGACGAGCCGCTGCAATACACGCCCCAGCACTCGTCGCCGCTCGACCGCGCTCAAGCCGCCGTCGACGTCTCGCCCGTCTCCTCCTTGGCCGCCTCCTCGACCGCCATGACCTTGTCGCCGTCCTCCTGGTCGACCGCATTTTGCGCCTCGACCGGCGTCGCGTCGCCGCCCTCGGCGTCCGTCACGGCCGGCGTGTTGTCGTCGCCCGTGCTCGTCGTCGCCGCGGCGTCCTTCTTGCGCTGCGGCGCGGGCGGGATCTTGCCCTTGGCGTGTGGCGTGACGTCCTCTGCGTACAGGCGCAAGCTCAGAGCACTGCGCGTGCGACGGAGGGTCAGTCTATGCCTTGCCCGGGACGAGGGAGGGCGAAGGAAGAGGAGGAAAGACGACGCACGACTTCTCGAGCTTCTCGACCATGAGGTTGCAGCTCGTCTTGCTGACCCAGAACGCGAGGAAGAGGTCCTCCTCCTTCCTGCGAGCGAAAAGAGAGACGAAGGACGAGGAGGGAGAGCGAGATCAGGAGGACGGCGAGGGGAAGAAGAGGAGGGGAGGGGGAGATCGTCAGCGTCTCGCGCTCGCCGGTATGCAGGAGGGGGGAGCGAGACGCACTCGGTGTCGCTGCCCTTGGCGCCCTGGACGTGAAGGACGGCGCTGCCCGGCTCGGTCGTCGCGAGCCTCTCCTTGAGGCCCGCCTCGGTCAGGTCGTCGAACTTGACGCTGACGGCGCCCATGACCTGCCTGAGGGTCTCGGCGCCGACCTTGATGACGCGCTTGTCGCTCAAATACGGCCGGACGACCTCGAGGCCCTCGGCGTTGAGGCGCCACTTACACGCGTACTGGCCGTTCGAGTCCTGGCGCGTGAAGAGCTTGACGCCGCACGAGATGAGGCGCATGCGCGAGTAGGCGTTCGAGAGGAGGAGTTTGCGCGTGAGGTGCGACGTAAGGTAGATGGACCGCAGCGGCTGGCCGGCCGCGTTGCGCACGAGGAGCTCGGAGAAGGGGAAGGCGTCCGAGATGCCGAAGAAGTCCCTGCGAGGGAGGAGTACCATCAGCAAGCTGCTGCACGGCGACAGAGCGAGAAAGACGAGAGGAGGAGGGAGGGCGACGCACTTGATGAGGCGGACCTGGTCGTCCTCGAGCCCGGGGAGGTAGATGTACGGCTCCTCGTTGAACGGCTTGCCGCCGCCGAGGACGGGCTCCTTCTTCTTCTCGACGGCCTTAGCCTCCTTCGGCGCCGCTGCGCTCGCCTCGGGCTTGACGGCGTCGGGCTCGGGCTCGCCGTCCTGGCGCACCTTCTTGGCCTCGGGCTCGCCCTCGGCGAGCGTCGGCGTCGCGGCGCGCTCACGCTTCTCAGCTGCGGGCGCGGGCGCGGGTGCCGCCTCCTTGGCCTCGACTACCTCCTCCTCCTTGACCTCGGGCGCCGCCGCCGCCGCCGCCGGCTCGTCGCCGCCCTTCTTGACGAGCACGCACACGAAGAAGGCGCCCGTGTCCTGGAGGTGCGGGTACAGGCGCAGGGCGTGCTCGAGGCCCTTCTCCTTCTCGTCGCCGCGCGGCCACAGCGACTCGTCCCACACCTTGCGGCCGTTGCCGTCGAGCTTCTTCTCCTTCTTGCCCTTCTTGCCGCCCTTGTCGCCCTTGCGCACGCCCTCGCGGCCCTTGTCGTTGTCCTGCTCGACGGCGACGACGTCGTCCGTGTCGGGTGGCGGCGGCGCGTCGGCCGAGGCGGCGGCGGCCGACGACGGGTGCGGCGCGTCCGAGAGCGAGTTGTCGAGCACGCGCCAGGTCGTCATGCCCGGGCGGCGCTTGAGGGCGGGGAGCTCGTCCGTGACGGGCAAGATCGACATGTCTGCGGCGGCGCAAGGAGAGGCCCAGAGTCAGCGCGAGTCGAGGGGCGAGGGGAGAGAGGGAGGAGGGGGACGAGACGCACCGGGGCAGAGAGACAGGGCGGTGCTGATGACCGACTCGTTCTCCATCGGGTTCATCGAGCACGTCGAGTAGACGAGGCGGCCGCCGGGCTTGAGGAGCTGGATGCCGCGCAGGAGGATGCGCAGCTGGAGCGAGTGGAGGCCGATGCCGTTGCCGACGGTCCAGTCGGTCCAGATGCCGAGGTTCTTGCGCATGGTGCCGTCGCCCGAGCACGGCACGTCGGCGAGGATGCGGTCGAACAGCATGCCGTCGTACTGCTTGGCGACGCGGTCCTTTGCGAGGGCGGCGACGCGACGCTCGTCGTCGACGGTGAACTTGAGGCGGCCGGCGCTCTCGGCGGCCGAGCCGTCCTTGGCGAGGCGCAGCGAGGGGAGCTGGGTCGCGTCGTGGTTGGTGACCATCATGCCGGTGCCGGGCACACGGTGGAGCGACTGGTGGACGAGGAGGTGGCACCGCTTGGCGTCCGAGTCGTTGGCGATGAGGAGCCCCTGGCGGGCCGGGTCGGTCGGCGACGACGAAGACGAGGGCGCGTGGAGGGCCTCGAGGATCTGGACGCTCTTGCTGCCCGGCGCGGCGCACATGTCGAGGGCCGTCATGCCCGGCCGGACGTCGAGGAGCAGAGGCGGGATCATCGAGACGGCCTCCTGGCGCGAGAGGTTGCCGGCGTCGGTCTCGTAGACGAGGAAGTGCTGGAACTTGCGGAAGTGCGGGTCCTTGCGGAGGGCGGCCTTGTGGACGGGGAGCTGCCACGCGAGCTGCTGCGGGTACCACTCGATGGGCTTTGGCGGGGCGAGCTTTGTGCCCTCGAACTCGATGCCGGTGAGGTAGGGGACGTAGACCTTCTTGATGTGGTCGTTGAGGGCGGGGGCGGTCGAGCGCGAGCTGGTGAGGCGGAAGGTGGTCGGGAGGGGCTCGCGCATCGACTTGGTAAAGTCGGCCCACTCGCTGTCGGGGACGATGCCCTGCGCCTTGTAGAAGTTCTCGAACGTCTCGTTGGACTGCGCGCGGTCGAGTATGTCAGAGTCAGCTCGAGGTACGGTTGAGCGAGCTCGCGACGAGCGAGAGGAGGGGACGGACCTGGTCGATGGGCCTCCATGCGCCGGTGCGCTCTTGGGGTGCGCCTGCATCGCGGTCCTGCCTAGGCTTGTTGCTGCGGCGTTGCTGTTGCAGGGTGGAGGGTCAGTGGGGGGAGGTTGCGGTTGATGAGGTTGCGGTGAGGGCGGTGAGGGCGAGGGGGCGAGGGACGGGGGAAGGGAGACGAGAGGGAGCGCACAGGTCTGCCCATGGTTGCTGCTGCTGAGCCGAGTAGCCTGGGAGCGGTGCGGTGGAGCAGCAGGGTTGGGTAGCGAGTGATCGGGAGAGCGGAGCGGGTGGCCGTGCTCGTCGTCGTCGGCGTCGGTCGTCGCCGCGGACTTGTCGGCTGGAGTCAACCTCCCGCCGAGCCTCGCACTCTCGCTCGCTCGCTCTCCCTCCCGCTGCACCCAGTCCAGCAGCAGGGCTCACACACCCCCACCACACCACTCGACTCCCGCCGAGCTCGCTCATCCCCGCCGACCCGACCTCGCCTCCTCGCCGACCTCATCAGCCATGGCACCGGCCGACAAGGTCCTCCAGCGCGTCCTCGACCGCCTCCAGGACCTCCCCCAGCTCGCACTCCCGACAGACTACCCGCGCCCGGCCGGCGACCACTCGCTCTCGCTCGTCGAAGCCCGCGAGCAGCGCCGCCTCGACTCGCGCACCGGCGCCGCCCTCCTCCGCCTCAGCCTCTACGACGACCACGACGGCGACACCGACTCGGACTCGGACAACGACTCGGACGACGGCACCCACCGCGGCTCGGCGGCGGGCATCCAGGCGCGCCTCGCCGCAGCAGCAGCCAAGAGCACCGCCGCCCGCAGTGGGCCCTCGGCCTTCCACATCCTCCTCGCCGCCTTTACCCTCCTCCTGCACCGCTACACGGGCGACACCGACCTCGTCATCGCCACCTCGTCCCCCTCGTCCCCGGAACCCCTCCTCCTCCGCATCAAGCTCGAGCCGACCGACTCGTTCTGGTCCCTCGTCAAGCGCGTCCAGTTCCTCGAGCAGGAGGCCGAGGACGACAAGGTCCCGTACGACCACCTCGTCGAGGCCCTCCCCGGTCACGGCAAGGAGGCGCAGCGCGAGGGCGGGCCCGCGCCGCCGCCCGTCTTCCGCGTGCGCTTCATCGACCAGACCGAGGCGCCCGACTCGGCCTTCCTCGAGCAGACGTCGTTGACGACCGACCTCACCGTCTTCGTCTCGACGACGCCCTCGGCGGCGGCCGCCGCCGACGACTCGGGCGCTCAGACGCCCGGCCTCGCGAGCGGCGCGACGACGCCGTCGTCGCTGCGCACGTCGTTCCAGTTCACGCCGCCGCGCATCTCCCTCACCCTGTCGTACAACTCGCTCGTCTTTTCGCAACCGCGCGTCGCCCTCGTCCTCGACCAGCTCGCGCACCTCGTCCACCACGCGGCGGCGCACCCGCAGGACCAGGTCGGCAGCATCTCGCTCCTCACGACCAAGCAGCGCAAGCTCCTGCCCGACCCGCGCGCCGACCTCGAGTGGACCGGCTTCCGCGGCGCCATCACCGACATCTTCAGCCGCAACGCCCGCGCCTTCCCCGACCGCACGTGCATCGTCGAGAGCCTCGCGCCCGAGCACGTCGGCGGTCGGGACGGCGAGCGCACGTTCACGTACCGCCAGATCGACGAGGCGTCGAACCTCCTCGCGCGGCACCTCGTCGAGGGCGGCGTCGAGCGCGAGGAGGTCGTCACGGTCTACTCGACCCGCGGCGTCGACCTCGTCGTCGCCGTCATGGGCATCCTCAAGGCCGGCGCGACCTTCTCCGTCATCGGTGCGTCCTGCTTCCCTCTCCTCAAATGCACGACGACGAGCTCTAGCTGACGCTCGCCCGCCCTCTCTCCCTCGCGCAGACCCGGCGTACCCGCCCGCCCGCCAGACGATCTACCTCCAGGTCGCCCAGCCGCGCGCGCTCGTCATCCTCGCCGCCGCCGGCGCGCTCCTCCCGCCCGTGCGCCAGTACGTCCAGGACAAACTGTCGATCCGGGTCGAGGTGCCGGCCCTCGAGCTCACGAGCGAGGGCGTCCTCCTCGGGTCGTCCTGCTCGCCGTCGCCCGACGTCCTCGACGCGCTGCGCCCGCGCGCCGCCGAGCCGCTCGGGATCGCGCTCGGGCCCGACAGCGTCGCAACCCTGTCGTTCACGAGCGGGTCGACCGGCATCCCCAAGGGCGTGCGCGGCCGGCACTTCTCGCTCACGCACTTCTTCCCCTGGATGAAGGAGCGCTTCGACCTGAGCGACGAGAGCCGGTTCACGATGCTGTCGGGCATCGCGCACGACCCGATCCAGCGCGACATCTTCACGCCCTTGTTCCTCGGCGCGAGCCTCTACATCCCGACCGCCGAGGACATCGGCACGCCCGGCCGCCTCGCCGAGTGGATGGCCGACAAGGCCGTCACGGTGACGCACCTCACGCCGGCCATGGGCCAGCTCCTGTCGGCGCAGGCGTCGAGGCTCATCCCGTCGCTGCGCAACGCCTTCTTCGTCGGCGACATCCTCACCAAGCGCGACTGCACCCGCCTCCAGCAGCTCGCCCAGAACTGCCGCATCATCAACATGTTCGGCACGACCGAGACGCAGCGCGCCGTGTCGTACTTCCCGATCCCGCCCCTGTCCGAGGACCCGACGTTCCTCAAGACGCGCAAGGACATCATGCCGGCCGGCTCGGGCATGGTCAACGTCCAGCTCCTCGTCGTCAACCGCAGCGACAAGAACCAGATCTGCGCCGTCGGCGAGGTCGGCGAGATCTACGTGCGCTCGGGCGGGCTCGCCGAGGGCTACCTCCAGCTCCCCGACGCGACGCGCGACAAGTTCGTCGACAACTGGTTCGGCGCCGGCGTCGAGCGCGCCGACTCGATCCGCGACGGCGACGAGCCGTGGAAGGCGCACTGGCACGGCGTGCGCGACCGCATGTACCGCACGGGCGACCTCGGGCGGTACAACCCGGACGGCACGGTCGAGTGCACCGGGCGCGCCGACGACCAGATCAAGATCCGCGGCTTCCGCATCGAGCTCGGCGAGATCGACACGCACCTGAGCCGGCACCCGGCCGTGCGCGAGAACGTCACGCTCGTGCGGCGCGACAAGTACGAGGAGAAGGTCCTCGTCGCGTACTTTGTCCCGCTCGTCGGCAGCAAGGAGCTCGACGGCCTCGTGTCGGGCGGCGAGGACGACGACCAGGCCGGCGACGAGCAGGCCAACGCCGAGGAGGCGGCGAGGCGCAGCGGCGGCAAGGTGTCGCAGAGCGAGGTCGCAAAGGGCCTCAGGCGCTACCGCAAGCTCATCCGCAGCATCCGCGAGTACCTCAAGACCAAGCTTCCGAGCTACTCGGTCCCCTCTGGTGCGTTCTCGCTCTCTTCCCTCACTCGTTCGCTCAGAAGAGCTCCCGGCTGACTCGGTCCCGCACGGTCCCCTCCCTCCTCCACCTCGCCTTCGTCCTCTCTCCTCCTCCTCCCGCCTCGTCTCGCCTCGCAGTCATCGTCCCGCTCGCCCGCATGCCCCTCAACCCGAACGGCAAGGTCGACAAGCCGGCCCTCCCCTTCCCCGACACGGTCGCCGCCGCCGCCGCCCTCGTCTCGTCCGGCCCGTCGTCGTCCTCGGCCGGCGGCGCCAACGGCGCCCAGCAGCAGCTCTCGTCGACCGAGAAGACGATCCACGACATCTGGATGCAGCTCCTCCCCTCGCCGCCGTCCGAGATCCCGCTCGACGAGTCGTTCTTCGACCTCGGCGGCCACTCGATCCTCGCGACGCGCCTCATCTTCGAGCTGCGCCGCTCGCTCGCCCCAGGCGCGCCGCTCGGCCTCGTGTTCGACTTCCCCACCATCCGCGCCCTCGCCAAGGAGCTCGACAACCTGCGCAACGCCGACCTCGGCTTCGCGTCGGGCGACAAGAAGGGCTCGGCCGGCGCCGAGGCGGCCGCCGCCGCCGACAACGAGTACTCCGAGGACGCCGACAAGCTCGTCGGGTCGCTGCGCGCGTCGTACGACAAGCCCGCCGCGCGCGCCGACGCCGCCGACGGCCAGGTCGTCTTCCTCACGGGCGCGACCGGCTTCCTCGGCGCCTTCATCCTGCGCGACCTGCTCGACCGCACTCGGCGCGGCGACAAGGTGCGCAAGGTCGTGTGCCACGTGCGCGCTGGGTCGGCCGACAAGGCGCTCGCGCGCCTGCGCGAGAGCGGCGAGGGGAGGGGCGCGTGGGACGACGCGTGGGTGAGCGAGGGCCGGCTCGAGGTCGTCGTCGGTGACCTCGAGGGCGACAAGCTCGGCATGAGCGACGAGGACTGGACGAGGGTCGCCGACGAGGCCGACGTGATCGTTCACAACGGCGCCATCGTGCGTCCCTTCTCTCTCTCTCTCTCTCTCTCTCTCTCTCTCTCTCTCTCTCTCTCTCTCTCTCTCTCTCTCTCTCTCTCTCTCTCTCTCCGAGCTCTCTCTCTCTCAGAGCTCTCTCCCTCTCCGAGCTCTTCACCGAGCACGAGCATCATGAGCTGACGACGCACGGCGTCCTCGTCTCTCTCGTCGCCCGCAGGTCCACTGGGTCTACCCGTACAAGCAGCTGCGCGCCGCCAACGTCCTCGCGACGCTCGCCGTCATCGAGCTCGCGGCGACGACCCGGCCCAAGGCGCTCTCGTTCGTTTCGACGACGGCCGCCATCGAGAAGGCGCACTACGTTCGCCTCTCGGAGAGCATCAAGCAGGCCGGCGGGCTCGGCGTGCCCGAGTCGGACCCGCTCGACGCCGGCAAGCAGGGGCTCAAGGGCGGCTACGGCCAGAGCAAGTGGGTCTCGGAGCGCCTCGTCCTCGAAGCCGGTCGTCGCGGCCTCGCCGGCTCGATTGTGCGCCCGGCCTACATCGTCGGCGACTCGCAGTCGGCCGTCACCAACACGGACGACTTCCTATGGCGCCTCGTCAAGGGCTGCATCCAGCTCGGCCACATCCCCGACATCCACAACACGATCAACATGGTCCCGGTCGACCACGTCGCGCGCATCACGGCGTGCGCGGCGCTCCAGGACCCGTCGACGCCGCTCAAGGTGCACCACGTCACGGCGCGGCCGATGCCGCGCTTCAACTCGTTCCTCGCCGCGCTCAAGCTGTACGGGTACGGCGTCGCGACGACCGAGTACCTGCCCTGGCGGACGCAGCTCGAGCAGCACGTCTTGCGCGTGCAGGACAACGCCCTGTTCCCGCTCCTGCACTTTGTCCTCGACGACCTCCCGACCTCGACCAAGGCGGCCGAGCTCGACGACACCAACACGGTCGCGCTCCTCAAGAGCGCGCAGCAGCCCGAGGGCGTCACGGTCGACGACGAGCAGATGGGCCGGTACCTGGCGTGGCTGATCGCCGCCGGCTTCCTCGAGGCGCCGCCGCGCCAGGGCGAGGAGGGCGTCAAGGCGCTCCCGCAGCTCGAGCTGCAGGTCGGCGGTGCGAGGGCCATCGGTCGCTCGAGCGCGGGCAAGTAGGCGCTGTCGGTGTTTGCGCGCGAGGAGGAGGAGACGGACGAGGTTGAGCGGCCGAGCGAGGGCGGCGCTCTTCTGAGATAGACAGCATTCAGCAACAAGCATCGTACTTTCTGTGTCCACTGCACTGCTGCGCCTCGAGAGGGCGAGGGAAAGCTGAGACCGAGGCTGTGTTCGCTCGCCGTCGCCGTCGCTCGTCGTCCTGCTCGAGCCTCGCGCCTCTCGTCTTCACCCTCGCTCTGCTCTCCTCGACCCAGCACAGCACCAGAGGGCATGCCACTGCCCCGGCCAGTCAGCTCAGCCGACATGCGCAGCACCCACGCCTCGGGCTCGCTCCCCGCAGCGCCAGCTCCCCCCGGCCGACGAGGCGACACCACCACCATCAGCAACGCCCAGCTCGGCCTCAAGCTCGCCGTCGAGCGAGGGGCGTACGTCGCAGGCCAGCAGGTCAAGGGCGTCCTCGAGCTCAGCGTCAAGGGCCACCTCGCGCTCGGCGAGGTCGGCATCGAGTTCCTCGGCGTCGAAGGTGCGCTCTCTTCCCTCTCTGTGCGTGTGCGAGCAGCACAGACGGGCTATGGAGAGTGTTGGACCCGCCTCGGGAGCGCATTGGGCCCCGTGAGGGTGCGACGGCGGCGGCTGAGCAGGCTCGTCGCGCGTCAGTCAACACGACCCGCAGCACCGCGATGGGCGGCTTGCGCTGCTGTCTCTGGACCCTGAGCATCTTGTGCAGCACTCGGCGAGTCCTCATGCTGACCCTCTGCCCCTCGCTCGCCCTGCAGAGCTCCGCTCGCGCGACCACACCTCGACCCGCCGCCTCTTGTCGGATCGGGTCGACTTCCAGGGCAACGGCCTCCCGCCGTCTAACGCCGTCAAGCCCGGCACCAAGCCCATCCAGTCGTCCTTCTACCCCGCCCTCCCCGGCCGAACCCGCTTCGCCTTCGCCTTCACCATCCCCGCCTCGCTCCCCTCAACCTGCGCCCTCGGCTCGAACGCCCAGACGCGCTACGAGCTGCGCGCCTTCGCGAGCTCGCTCGTCGATGGCAGCGTCGACCTGCGCAGCGAGAAGCTCGACGTGCGCGTCGTCGAGCGGTGGGGCGACTGGCGCGAGCACGAGTGGCAGAAGGGCCTCGAGCGCAAGGCGCAGGGCACGCTCGCGCTCGGCGGCGACGGCAACCTCGAGCTCGTCGCGAGCGTCGGCAAGGGCGAGTGGGCCGAGCGGCCGGCGAGGCTGTTCTGGCGCTCGGACGGCGACATGGACGTCGCAGGCAAGGGCAAGATCGAGGTGCGCGCGCACGTCCGCAACCTCAGCAAGCGCCATGTGCGTCCTCTTTCCCCTCCTCACTCCCTCGTCCTCTCGACCAGATACTGACGGAGATGCACGCCCCGACACAGGTCACGGGCCTCAAGCTCTCGCTCATTCGCCGACTGCGCCTCTTGTACCCGGACGACGCTCGCCCACTCGTCGAGCCGCCCGTCGTCTCGAGCGTCGTCCTCGTCGAGCGCTTCCACGGCATCGACTACGACGTGCGCAGCGGCGGCGAGCGCGACGCCGTCCTCGCCATGCAGGTCCCGAGCGACGAGTGCTGGACCGTGCGCAAGGGCACCCTCTTCGAGCTCGACGTCGTGCTTCGCGTCGAGGTCGAGTGCGGCTTCCTCCAGTGCGTCCCGATCTCTCTCTCTCGTGAATTGCGCGAGAACCTGTGCTGACCCGTCTGTGCGTGCGCAGGAAATCGCTCGCCGTCGACCTCCCCATCTGGATCGCCCACCCGCTCTCGCTCCCCAACAGCGCGCACCGCTTCGCCGACGAGGAACGCGCCCGCCTCGCGCCTGCGGTACCGCCCATCTCGGTATCGGCCCTCGTACCCTCGCCGTCGCCGCAGCCGTCGATCCCGTACTCGCCCTCGACCGTCGGCACCTTCTCGGCCCCGGCGCCGTACCACACCCTGTCGCCCGAGCCGTACGCACCGGCCTTTGCGCACGGCGGTCCTTTGCCTCTGCCGGGCACGCCGGCGCCAGGGCAGCACGGCCGGCACTACGCGGCGTCCGCCATCTCGATGAGCTCGTCCGTCTCGTCGCCGGCCATGTACCCGCCGCCGACGCCCGCACCCTACTTCCCTCCTCCTCCCGCGGCGCCGGCCGAACTGTACGACCCGGTCCCCACCGCCTACGCCGCGCCGCACGGCTACGTCGCCTTCGACCCGAGCGTGCCCGACCTTTCGACGTCGCACTTCCTCGGCAGCCTGCAGCACCAGCAGCCCGGCTTCGTCCCCACACCGCCCGGCACGGCGTTCTCGCCGCCGCCGCAGGCGCAGGTCCCGCCGCGCTCGCCGTACAGCGTCCAGCCGCAGCCGCACCACAACCCGCTGCCGCACGGACCGCCCCGACCGCCCTCGCGCGCGCACACGATCGCGTCGGGCCTCAACCTCCCGCCGCACGAGGCCGCCCGGGTCGAGGCCAACCTCGGGCCGCGCGAGCCGTACAGCGGCATGCAGCGCGCGCACCAGCACGCGCGCACGGCGAGCGACCTGCCGTACCTCGCGCAGCGCAGCGTCGAGCCCGTGCGGCAGCACAGCGCGCCCGCTGCTGCCCCTGCGGCGCACGCGAGCGAGCTCGACCTGCCGAGCGCGAGCCCGCCGAGGCCGTGCGCGAGCCCGGTGCCGTCCGTTCGGGGCGAGGTCAGCTCGCCCGCGCCCGTCACGCCGCCCCTCCCCGTCACCTCACCGACGCCCTCGCGCACGCGCATCTCGCACACGCCGCCACCGCCGTCGCCGAGCTCGCCTTTCCGGCGCGGCGAGCAGTCGCGCTCACCGTCACCCTCGCCCTCGCCGGTCGAGTCGGCGTCGGTCTCCTCGCTCGGCGTCGGCCCGCCTGCGCCGCCTGGGCTCCTCGAGACGATCGGCGAGGACGGCGAGTCGCAGGCGGGCAACACGGCGCGCAGTGCCATGCTCCCGCTGGGCATGGCCGACGCGCTCAAGGACGACGCGGCGGCGGCGACGACGGGCTCGAGCCCCGGCAGGAGCAGCGTGCAGGACTTCGAGGAGCTCGTCGAGGAGGATGAGCGGCGCGAGGTCGAGCGCAAGGAGCGCGAGCGGGCCGACGAGGACACAAAGCGCGGCGCCGACCTGCCGCCGATGCCGTTCCCGACTTCGGCGGCGAGCTCGCGGCGAGACGCTCGCCCTCGAGCGCAGGACATCTTCGCGCCCGTCGCTGCGTCTTCGAGCGACCACGCGACCGCCGCCGTCGCGCCGTCGCCGGCTTCGTCGTCCTCGCCGGCGCGCCTCGCCGCCCCGACACGCGCCGGCGGCGGCCTCTCGGCCCTCGAGGCGCGCCTCGCTCGACCCTCGACGCCCGACCTCTCCGCCCTCCAGCTCTCGTCCCCCTCGCGCTCACCCTCGCCGATCAAGCCCCTCGGCAGCCCAGCGCCGCACGCCCGCGCGTTCGCGCCGCACCTCGACCTGCTCGGCGGCGAGAGCGAGACGGTCGGGAGCGCGCTCAGGGCGAGGAGCATCTCGAGGGCGTCGAGGTACGAGGAGGAGCGGCGCAAGGCGGACGAGGTGGACCCGAGGGAGGCGGTCAGGAAGGCGGTCGCGAGCGCCGAGTGGGCGAAGGGCCCGAGCGCGCGGCCGGCTAAGGCGGCCGCACTCGTCGGCGAGCCGGCGCGCGACGCTGAGCGGCCGACGAGCGTTGCGGTGGCCGACTGGGTCAAGTCGGTCGAGCCCGCCGCGCCGGCGTCGAGCGAGAGGCCCGTGCGCTTCATCGACGAGCACGTCGCCGACAACGGCGCCGCCAAGGTCGCTCGGCCGGCGCAGTACAAGCCGCTCGCCCCGCTCAAGCTCGCTGCGCCCACCGCCGAGCCAGCGCTGCAGGAGCCGTCGTCGCCGTCGTCGCCTCGTCGGCCGCTCCCCTCCCCGCCGCCCTCGCCTCGCCGCGCCCTTCCCTCGCCGCCGATGCAGACCGTCGCCGACAGCAAGTCTGCGTCGCCCTCGCCCGAGACCATGGCCGTCGTCGCAGCCGGGCCGCCTACCTCGCCCGCCAAGCCGGTCGCACGACCCGTCTTTGAATCCTCGCCGTCCAAGCGCGACATCTCGCCACCGCCGCTCGTCGACATGGCATCCTCGCCCTCGGTCTCCACCGCAGCCCGCTCCCCGATCAAGCCCTCGGCGAGCCCATGGTCGAGCAAGCCGTCGCCTTGGTCGTCCGTCGGGAGGTCGCCCTCGCCCGTCAAGGCCGCCTCGCCCGCACCAGCACCGACAAGCTCGTTCGACGCGCCCAAGTCGCCCATCGCGGCAGTCGTCGACGATGGCGGGCGCAAGGTCGTCGACGTCGCCGAGATCAAAGGGCTCAAGCGCGAGGCGGTCGACCGCGTCGCCGGCTGGCTCAAGGACGCCGACGCCGAGCCTTCCGCCGCTTCGCCTGCGCCCGACAGCGTCGTCTCGCTGCAGACCAAGCAGCACAAGCGCATCACGATCGAGTTCGGCCGGCACGCGCCCGAGCCGCCCTCGATCTCGGCGTCGTCGTCCAGGACCGCTCTCTCGCGCAGCACCGCCGCCGCGTCGCCGTCGTTCCCTGTCGCCCGCTCCGCGCAGCAGCAGCCGCACGAGCCGACCGTCGCCCAGCTCCTCGCAGCCGAGACGCGCGCGGCGATGCGGCGGGCGCAGGCGGACGCTCCTGTCGACCTGACGCGCTCGTCGGCGGTCGAGAAGGGCATGAACGGGTACCTCGCGGCGCTCAAGAGCGACGCAGAGGACGGCGGGAAGGACGAGCAGGCGCACCGGTCGGCAAGGAGGGCGGCGCCGGGCAAGGTCAGG
>Ga0308169_10000824_pt1 | contig 40596 bp, 35 predicted proteins | sample PhyBR1_2_FD_202139 | JGI IMG/M metagenome (GOLD analysis project Ga0308169, IMG submission 202139) | Phyllosphere microbial communities from UC Gill Tract Community Farm, Albany, California, United States - DLSLSB.R1 | ecosystem: Host-associated > Plants > Phyllosphere > Unclassified | place...
GCCGACCGAAGCCGCCACCTGGCTCGGCGCCGTCTTGACGTGGGCGACCCTGGCCAGCACGTGAGGAGGAGCTCCGATCCAGGCATCCAGTCCGAGTGGGTCGGCCAAGGTCTTAGTGAAATAGCGGCCGATGGTCTCCTCGGTGGCACGCCGGACAATCTCGCCGACCAGCCAGCCGAATGTCAGCGGGTGGTACGCGTAGCCGTCGCTCGGCCGCCAGCGCGGCGTCTGTCGCGCCAGCAGTCCGGGGAGGCTCGCGCCGCCTACCAGTTCCTCGAAACCGATCGGCACGTCGAACGCCGGCAGGCCCGCGCGGTGAGAGAGCACATCAGCGATCCGCACCTCACCTTTCCCGGCCGCGGCGAACTCCGGCCATAGCTCGGAAACGGGTTGCTCGTACCGGACGGCACCGCTCTCGACCAGCTTGGCGACGAGTATCGACAGCATCCCCTTGGTGCAGGAGAAGACGACCGTTGGCGTGTCTCCGTGCCAATCGCGGTCCCTGACGGCGTCCGCCCGGCCGCCCCAGGCATCCAAGACAAGTTTCCCATCGGCGTGAACGGCTACCGCGGCGCCACCAAGGTCGTCCGCCTCGATGAGCGCTCCGAAGACCGTCGCGACCGGCTCCCAGCCTGGCGCAACGATCCAATCGTCGTGGCGCACCTACTTCAGCCCGCTCGTCGCGAAGCCGGCGATGAACTGGCGCTGCAGCACGGCAAAGAGCAGGATGATCGGAGCGGTCGTCAGCACAGCACCCGCCATGATGAGCTGGTACTTGTCGACGAACTGCCCTTGCAAGTTTGCCAGGCCCGCCGAGACCGGCAGATGCTCCGGCGAGCTGTTGACCACGAGCGGCCAGAGCAAGTCGTTCCAACTGTTGACCACTGTCAGCAGCGCCAGCGCCACCAGCGCCGGCCGGACCAGCGGAAGCAGGATATGCCAGTAGATCTGGAACGGGTTGCAGCCGTCCAGCCGTGCGGCCTCATCCAGTTCCAACGGCAGAGTCATGAAGTACTGACGGAGCAAGAAGACCCCGAACGCGCTGAAGATGCCAGGGAGGAACAGCGCCTGCAAGGTGTCCAGCCAACCGAGAGTCTGGATCACCTGGTATTGCGGGATCAGGAACAGCTGCCCGGGCACCATCAGCACGCTAAGGAAGACGGCGAAGATCGCGCCGCGGAAGCGGAACTTAAGACGGGCGAACGCGTACGCCGCCATGGAGCCCAGAAGCAGCTGCCCGGCCGCCCGGGCAGCGGCCGCTAGTGTCGTGTTCATCAGTTGCACCCCCACGGGGAACGACGCCGAGAAGATCTCGAGATAGTTCCCCCACTGAAAGTGAGCAGGCCAGAGCACGGGCGGCACCTGAATGGTCTCCTGGTACGACTTGAGCGATGTGATCACCTGAATCACATACGGCAGGGCCATCACGATCGCTCCCACGATGAGGACCACGTGGGTCAGGACAAGCCCCGGATTGAGCGCCTTGGAGCGAGTCTCAGGCATAGTGCACCCACCGTCGCTGCAGACGGAACTGGAGAAGGGTGAGAAGCATGATGATCACCATGAGACCGAACACGATGGCCGAGGCCAGTCCTTTGTTGTTGTCGATGAACGCCGTCTTGTAGAAGAGGTAGATGACCGTCTCGGTCTGCGGGATGACCGGGCTGGATTTCCCAATCATCACGTAGATGAGGTCGAACATCTGAAGGGCCCCGATGGTCGTCAGCACCGACACGAAGAACACCGTCGGGCTCACCGCCGGCAGGGTCACGCTGAAGAAGCGCCGCACCGCGCCAGCGCCGTCCAGTGCGGCGGCCTCATGCAGTTCAGGAGGCACCCCCTGCAGTGCGGCGACGAACAGGATGATCGGGTAGCCCAAGCTCGCCCAGACGCCGACGATACTGATCGAGATCAACGCCGTGCGGGGGTCGCTCAGCCAGGTCGGCCCCTGGATCCCCACAGCGGCCAGCGCCTGGTTGAGGATGCCGAAGTCCCCGTTCAGGATGAGCTTCCACAACCAGCCGATGGCAACGGGCATGGTGATCACCGGCAGGAAGAACAGCAGCCGGTAGACGGACACGAACCGCAGTGACCGCCGCGAGAGCAGGGTGGCGATCAGCAGAGCCACCGGGATGCTCAGCAGCACAATGGCGGTGTAAATCACCGTGTTCAGGAGCGCGCGTCCGACCTCCGGCGAAGTGAACACCTGCGCGTAGTTGGCGAGGCCAACCCAGGTGACGCCGCCGAAGACGCCCCACTCGGTGAAGCTGTAGTAGAACGTGACGAGCACGGGACCGATGTAGAAGACGAGCAGCCCGAGCGCCATTGGCCCAAGGAACAACAGCACCCATGGCAGGGGTGTGCCCTCGCTCGATCGACGTCGTACGCGATGCGCCGCCGGTGGCGGTTGGGTGCGGGGCGCCGCCTGGGGGCGCTGGACATCCACGACCATGAGTTAACCTTTCGGTGGGGCCCGCCGACCGCATGGCCGGCAGGCCCACAGTTGTTGTGGGACTACTTCTCCTTGGCGAGCGAGTCCTCGATGACCTTGGCCATTTGCTTCGTCACATCGGCGACGCTCGCCGTGCCGTTGTAGGCCGGTGTGAAGACGGTCACCTCCTGGTCCTCCCAGACCGACGTCGCATTCGATGAGGGCAGCAGCTTCGCCGTGGCAATCTCCGGGAGGATGTTCTCGATCCCGACCCCCGGGATGGCGTCGATCCAGGCCTGGTTGGCGTTCTTGTTCACCGGGCCGCCGGCAACGCCGGACTTGGACAGGATCTTCTGGCCGGTGTCACCGCTGAGGAACTCCGCGAACCGGTACGCGTCGGCAATGTGCTTGCCGGCCGCCGCGATGGCTGTGGTCGTCGTGGCCATCCCGGAACGATCGACCGACCCCTTCGGCATGGCGACCAGTCCGAGGTTGCCCTTCCCGAGGGCTGCGCTGTAGGAGGTGGCGGTCCAGGGTCCGCTCGTGATCATCGCTGTCTTGCCCGAGCTGAACCAGGAGTCCGCCGGGGTGTCTGTCGTCTGGGCGACGGAGGGTGAGTAGCCCTTCTGCACCAGGTCCGTCCAGACCTTCAGGCCCCTTTGGGCAGCGGGCGAGTCGATGTCGGTTCCTTTGCCTTTGTCGGTGATGATGTCCGCACCGTAGCTGTACATGGACTGGTAGAAGGTGCCGTAATTCCATACCGGCGCCGCGATGCCATAGATGCCAGCCGACTTGTTCGTCAGCTTGGCGGCAGCGGTGGCGACGTCATCCCATGTCCAGTCGTTGGTCGGCTCGGCGACGCCGGCGGCCTTGAAGAGCGTCTTGTTGTAGTACAGACCGAACGGCAGCGCCTGCCAGGGCATGGCGTACAGCTTTCCGCCGATCGTGTACGGCTTCATGACAGAGTCCGGGATGCCGGAGAGGTCGACCTTCGAGTCCTTGCGGAGCGTGGTCAGGTCGGCGAGCGCGCCGTTCTTCGCGTAGAGGCCGATGTGGATGTTCTGCAGCCAGAACGCGTCCGGCGCAGTCTTGCTCGAAATCTCCGTGTTCAGTTTCGTGAAGTAATCGGCGAACGGTGTGAGCTTGAGTTTGACGGTTACGTTGGGATTCTCTTTGTGGAATTCGTCGGCCGCCTGCTGAAACGCCGGCCGGAACTCCTCGGCCCAAAATCCGTAAGTGATGGTCACGGGGCCGTCGTCCCCGGATGCGGACGACGTGGACGAACAGGCTGCGAGACCGATCCCGAGCCCGGCGACGGTCACCATTGCGGCGAGCCCGCGCACGAGCCTGCGCCGGCTCCTGTGTTGGGAAAACATCATTGTTCTACTTTCTTGTCATGGTGCAGGGGGTGGGGCTGTGTCGACAGAAATTCGGTGGTCCATTCCTCCTTTCAGTCGGTGATATTTACGTCCTGGGCGTGAAGCAGAGCGAGTGTCTCCGGGAAGAGGTCGGGGCTCTGCAGCCCGAACCTCTCCAGCGATTGCCCGCTGACGGTCAGGCCCGTGGAAGCCCACGCCGGCAGGGTCCGGGGATCTCCCCCGGGGGCCTGCAGGACGGTCACCCGGTAGCGGCGGAGCGGATCGAGGCCGGGCAAGCGAATCAGGCCGGGAGGGGACCACACGCCCGTCGCAACGGCAGAGAGCGAGTACACCGCCTCCGAACCGTCGTCCGCGACGACGCCGTGAAGCCAGAGCGCCGGATCCGGATGGTCTCCGTGGACGGTCGTACCGGTGTGCAGGAGATGGCGGAACCGGGTGTGGAGTTCGACCCATCCGGTCAGCTCCTCGAGGTCGTCCGGGGTGGCAGCACTAAGGTCCCACTCGATTCCGAAGTGCCCGAAGAAGGCGGTCCCTGCGCGGAACTGCAAGCTGTGCGTGCGACCCGTGGTGTGCGACGTGGGTGCGCCGATGTGCGAGCCCATCATCTCCGGCGGAATGAGCAGGCCGGTCCAGCGCTGGATCTGCTGGCGCTCCAGCGGGTCGATGCAGTCGCTGGCCCAGATGCGGTCGGACTGCTGCAGCACCCCGAGGTCGGCGCGTGCTCCGCCCGAGGAGCACGACTCGATCTCGAGCCCGGGGTGCTGCGACTTCAGCTCAGCCATCAGCCGGTAGGCGGCGAGCGTCTGATCGTGGACCGCGGCGCGGGCGCTGCCGCTGTGCCCGGCCTCCAGGAGGTCGCGGTTGTGGTCCCATTTGATGTAGTCGATCGCGTACTCCGCGATGAGCGAGTCCATTGCGTCCCTGATGTAGGCGTAGGCCTCAGGATCAGACAGGTCGAGTACCTGCTGGTGGCGAGATTCCAGGGGCGATCGCCCCCGGGGGCCGAGGATCCATTCGGGGTGGCGGCGCGCGAGCTCGGAGTCCTGGCTGATCATCTCGGGTTCGAACCAGAGGCCGAACTGCATTCCCAGTGACCGGACGTGCCGCACCAGGGGGCCTAGGCCCCGGGGCCAGACCGCCGGGTCCACGATCCAGTCGCCGAGTCCGGAGTGGTCGCTGCGCCGGCCGAGGAACCAGCCGTCGTCGAGGACGAAGCGCTCGACACCCACCGACGCGGCGAGATTGGCCAGGCGCTTCAGGGTGCCGAGGTCATGGTTGAAGTACACCGCCTCCCAGGTGTTCAGCGTGATGGGGCGCTCGGCGATGGGGTGCTGCGGACGGCTCCGGAGGTGGCGGTGGAACCGTGACGATAGATCGTCCAAGCCATCGCCGTACGCTCCGTAGAGAAGAGGAGTGGAGTAGCGCTCGCCCGGAGCCAGGACGACCTCGCCGGGGAGGATCTCCTCGCCTCCGCCGATGATCGACGCACCCTGGCTGTCACGCTCGACGAACGTCACGTGGTTGCCACTCCAGGCGGTATGAAGCCCCCAGACAGCGCCCGAGCGGAATCGGAAACCGTCCTCGCCGGCGAGAAGGAGAAGCGACGAGTCGGTCCCGGTGCGGCCACGGCGACCGGTGCGGACGTAGCTCCCCTGCACCAGGGGGTGACGCTGCGGGCTCCGTTCACGGGTGTGCCGCCCGGTGAAGTCGAGGATCTCCGTCGCCTCGGTCCGCAGCGGGAGCGAGAGCCGCAGTGCGTTCAGCACGTACGGCGTCGTCCCGATGTTCTGGAGCTCGGCCTCCATCGTCACTAGACCTTCCGGAGTCAGGGCGACCGTCATTGCGATCCGGAGACCGACCTCCGCGTCGATGGCGTGCACACGGACCGATCCGCCATTCTGGCCGTCCGGCTCGTAATCGAGGATTACGCTGTCGACCACGAATCGTGTACTGAACAGGGCGCCGTCGCGGTGGCCTTCCAGCCCGGGCAGCCCGAACCACCCACTCGACTGCTCGGCGAGGATCGAGCGCGGTTCCGGTTCGTCGATGGAGTTGTGCACCGCGGGCGGGACCGCTGTCAGAAGTGTCGACGACAGTTCGGAGTCCTGCAGATAACCGAGATCGGCGCCCCAATGGACCACGCGGGGGAGGCTCGGTCCAGCGGCGTCCACCATGAGGCTTACTCCGGCGGCCCGGAAATGCACCAGGGGTGAAGGGGGGGCGGTCTCGGTCCGGGAGAGCTGCGACAACGTCATCGTATCCACGAGAGTTACTTTCATACATGAATCAACTCGGTGTCAAGAGAAAACTTTTGGTGCGATTTTCGTGGACGTTATTTCTATCCAGGTAGCTACCGGTGCCCGTGTTGAGTAATGTGGATTCATGTCGTTGTCGCCCCCTCTCGTCGTTACGGGGTGGCCGAGCATGTCCGCCCCCGCACGCGCAGTACTCATGAGCCTGGTCACCGGCGGACCCTCGTCACGGTCCGAACTCGCCGCCGAACATGGCGTATCCCGCTCGAGCCTTACCCGTATCGCGCGGGAGCTCGTCGATAACGGCCTGGTTGCCGAAGGTGTCACAGAGCTGCGGGCGCCCACCGGCCGACCCTCCGAGCTGCTGCGCGTAAAACCGGACGCGCGCCACTTCGTCGGCATCAAGCTCACCGCCGACGTGCTCTATGCCGCGGTCGTCGACCTGGGCGGAACCGTCATCGCCGCCGCGGAGCAAGCGCTCGGCTCGCGGATCCCGGCCGACGTGGCCGCCCAGATCGTGGGGACGACGCGCTCGCTCCAGGTTGAGACGCCGACGATCGCCGGCGTCGGCGTGACCCTGGCCGGCTCGGTCGTGACCGTCGGATCCGAGCAAATGGTGATCGACTCCGAGTTCCTCCAGTGGCGCGACCTCGATCTGTCGTCAGTCCTGTCATCGATCGACGGCCTCCCCGTCACGTGGGGCAACGACGTGCAGGCTCTCGCCGCCACCGAACACTGGTTCGGACCGGGCGCCCACCTCGACTCCCTCGTCCTGATAACCGTGGGCGCCGGAGTCGGATGCGGCATCATCGCTAACGGCGCACTGGTCCTCGGGGCGACCGGCTCCCCGGGTCGCCTCGCGCACCTGCCGATCGACCGTTCTGGCCCCATCTGCAGAAGCGGCCACCGCGGCTGCGCGAACGTCTACCTCACGAACGACGCGATCGCACGCTCGATCTCCCAAGCGCTGGGGAGTCCGGTGAACTACGCGGAGGCGGTCGAGCTGGCTCAAGCACGGAACCCTGCGGCGCTGAGAGGATTCGACGACGCGGGCGCAGCTCTGGGTCAGGCGGTAGGGCTGGTCTCGAATCTCCTCGACCCGCAGAAGATTGTGGTGACCGGCGACGGTCTCGCTCTCTGGGAGATCTCCCCCGCCGCCATCCGGCACGGGATCGAACTGTCGGCCGAACGGGCACCCGAGCTCCTGAAAGTCGAGGCGGTGCCGTTCGAGTTCGAAGAGTGGGCGCGCGCAGCGGGAGTCCTGGCGCTGCAGGCCGCCGTCGACATCGCACGGTGAAGCCGCATGCGCCCAACCAAATCCCGGGCCCAGAACCGTCCGCGTGGTAAACCATATCCATGCGGAGTGGACTCCGGGCGACCGGCTGGCGGCGCGAAACGTGTTCCCGATCTCCACTGGATTGAAGATGTCCCGATCAACGGCGATCTCAGCGCGGGTCGCGCCTTCCAAGAGCCACATCAGTGCGGCTCCGTTGCCGACCTCGAGAGACACTCCCTCAGCATCGCGCCCACTGAGGAGTCCGTGCCGTTGAGCGTCACCGACACGGGACGGTCGTCGTGGTGATCACGAACCGCAGGTCCCCTCGCCGGACCGACTCCACGAATCCGTCCGCTGCCGCTCCCTTTTCGAAGGGAACCCCGAACCGGAGATCCGGCTCTCGTCGATGAGCTCCATCAGGACGGCGGACATTCCGTCCTGATTCAGTCGGGTCGCGAGGAACCACGCCGTTCGCTCGTCGGCGTGGTGTGGGCCTGCTCGGCGCTGCATCCCGGATCTCCGCGTACCCGGTTGCTTTGGCTGTGGTGGTGATCCGATGACTTTCCGTCGGTTCAGGCGAGATCTGGCCGGTACCTTGGCGGGCAATGGGGCCATCTGTTCGTCCGTCACCCCTGTGGGCCCTTGATCCGGTTCGGAAGCACCGAGGTTGGCTGGCAATCCTTCTCCTCAAGCGTCATGGACGCCAGCAGATCGACTGCTCTCTCGGGGAAGTGTGCCGCGAATCCTGGCGACGTGGCATCAATTGCTACCCACTTAGATTTAGCCACACGGGACACAACTGAACTAGGCTCGGCAGTAGTTTGGCATCCGATTGCCAAAATGTACTTCCCGCTGAAGAGGAGTCTCGTGACCTCACCGCAGGATCCGTCAGGACCATTCGATCGTTCCGGCCTGCACGCCGTGAACCGCCTCATGACGAGCACGCTCCGCCGACCGGCCGAGCTCTTTCTCGACGGCGTCTGGCAATTTCAGTTGCTCCCGTCCGACACCGCCCCGATCACCGGAGCGTGGCAGGATGTGGTCGTCCCCAGCCTGTGGACCATGTCGTCCGAGGAGGATCGCCCGCAGTACACCAACGTGCCGATGCCGTTCGAGGAGGTGTATCCGACGGTGCCGGCGCATAATCCTGTCGGCGTGTACCGCAGAGAGTTCGAGTTCACCCCGGGCAGCGGACGACGACCGATCCTGCACGTGGGCGCCGCAGAAGGTTACCTGAGAGTCACGGTGAACGGCATCCCCGTTGGCACAAGCGGCGACTCGCATCTGGCCGCCGAGTTCGACCTCAACGGCGTCCTCGTGGAGGGCACCAACCTTCTTGAACTGTCGGTCAGCAAATGGTCGTCAGCGAGTTATCTCGAAGACCAGGATCAATGGTGGCAATCCGGAATCAGCCGGCCGGTCTACCTCTACTCCATAGCCGACATCAGTCTGGCGGACGTCTCGGTCGTTGCCGATTTCGATCCCGAATCACGGCTCGGCAGCCTGAGCGTGGTGGCCGCCACCTCCGGCCTGAAACAGCAGCGGGCGGTGGAGCACAGCATCCGAATCCGGGTGCTGGGCGAAACTCGATCGACCGGTATCGCCGCACGCACGCCCACCAAGACGATGCCGCCGCCAGAGCGCGACCGCTCCGAGCGGCCTCCGCAGCGCTTCCCGGAGGATTTCATGGACATGCTCAGCCTGACAGCTGCCGACGCTCCACCTCCCCCGGAGTGAGCTGGTCAGCGGTTGTGGTTTTGCCCGCGCCGACGCTTCCGTTGATCCACACGGCGTCGTAAGCAGGTTGGGTCATACGCGAAACCATACCGTCGCACTTGCGGCCGACCCCGGGGCGTCCGCATGCTGATCGCCAACCGCACACATGGTGACGAGTTGCGCGTGGCGTGAAGCACAAGCGGCACACACGGCGAGGGCAGGGCGGTCGACACCACCTCTGGGAGATATCGTCACGGTGTGGGGATGCGATGGGACGACTGGGACGATGACTTTAGTACTCGCACTCAGGCCCGCCGCTCGGCAGAATCGAGCCACGGCGATGGAGGGTCTGGTGCGACGGCCCTCCTCCTTGCCGTCGCAGCGCTCATCGGGCTGCTGCTGTCGTTCGGCGTTGTTATCCAGCAGATGGGCGTGGCAGCTTGCTCGGGCAGTCCGCCTTCCTGCGATTACGTGCTGTTGGGCGCCACGACTTGGGTAACCCCGGGCGCGACGGCTCTGACGATCGTGAGTACCACGGCCGCTTTGGTCGTGCGAAAGCACGTTGTTATCCGCAGTTGGTGGGTGCCAGCTTTCGGCATTCTCCTCGAGCTGGCCGCTTTCCTGCTCGCATCAGCCCTACTCCGTCAGGCGATCGACGTTTGAATACGTTGGAGCGTCCCTCAGGTCGACTCGTTGAGGGATCGGTGAGCGGGCGACGACGAGCGGGTGGATTCGATCAAGGGACGTTGACCCGCAATTCAAGAGTCTTGTGTTGCCCGGGCGTGACTGTCAGCGGCTGAGGCGATGTCATCGGGGAGCCGGAGGGCGACTCGGCGACAATGAAGTAGTCCCCTGCAGGAATCTTTAGTGAGAAGCTGCCATCTCCGTCAGCCGGAGTTCGTGTCCGAGCGATAGCCTTTCCGGCGATGGCAATCTGACCGGGGTGCCGGGGGTAGGCGGCTGCGACTGCCGCGATTGGACGGCCTGCCGGCGGTGATCCGTCGGCGCCAACTGGTCCGCCAACTTCGAGTAGCGAGCCGGTGATTGTCGCGTACGTCGTCATGCTCGTAACTGATGGTGTGAGAGCTTCCACGCCGACATCTCCGGGGGAAGTACATGCCGTCACAGTTCCCAGCCCGAGTAGAGCCACTAAAACGGCACCGGCGAGCCCAGTCACGTGGCGTTGTCCATCGCTTGGCATGAGAACCCCCGCCGCCATCATTGCATTGCCGCCGGATTGCCTCCTCCGCGACGGTTCAGTCGTTGCCAAATGTCCGACTCACCATCCCTCTAAAGACAGCTGGCCGACAAAGCCGCCAGTCGTTGGCTCCGTGCCACGATGACGGCCAGGACGATGCTCTGCCGCATCGCAGGATACGATCGCCATCCATTAACCCAGCCTACGAGGCGCTGGATCGCCCTCGCCGCCGGCCGGCGTCCGTAAGCGGATCCGTCTCGCGGCGGAAGAGGTGAGTGAAGGCGCGGTCTTCTGGGACTTTCAAGGCAGGCGAAGTCGACCCGCTGATCAGTCTGCTGCCCCGTAGAGCACGATGCCAGTCGAGCGATACACCGGAATCTCGTTTGCCCAACTGTCTAGCTCGAAGGATTCTAGAATGTGCGGGGCGACAGGGACGCGCACCACCCTCGGCGGTCGGCCGGCGGCAAACAGAAGCCTTTGGTCCTCATCGCCGCTGAGCCTGCGGAGTATCACGTCGTGCCAGTCCGCCGGATCATCCCAGATCATGGGCAGAACCGTACGCCGTCGGACGCCCTAGCGCTGCACACTCTCGCCGCGCAAGCGGTTATCGAGCGCGTCATGGGCGCGCTGGACGGCGCGGTCAATAGGAAGGTGGGAGGAGTCGCAAGCCGGATCGAGTCCGTCCCGGACTTGCTAAATGTCGCGTTCGGGTGATTTTCGCTGGGCGGATGGCCTTTTTCTTCCGGTAGTACCGGCATGCGACGCGAACGCAGGTTCGGACAACGGTCGTGGGAGACGACAGTCGCCGATGGAGGGGCGTTCGTGTTGTTGCCGAAAGCACGGCCTGCCCTGCGACCACGGACCAGCAGTCCCGCGCCGATCGTCACGCCGAACAAGGTCGTAATCGCGACAAGTAGCGGTACCCGCACCCCCTTCGAAACCCTCGCTACGTTCGGGCCGCGGCGATTCTCTTTTGCTATGGTCGCGCGGGCCGTCGCTAGAGTGTGTCCGTCAATGCTGACGTGCTACTGACCGGAGAGGCTCGACTTCATCAATGACTGACCACGTGCCACCACCACCGCCCGAGGACCAGGCGGTTCCTTCGAACGAACCCGCTCCGCACCTCGCGCCCTACCCCCTCCGGCCGGCTCCGCCGTCCCAGCGCCTTCCCTTCAGCCAGGCTGCGGTATGGGGCTTCGTTCTCTCCTGCGTAAGCATCTTCATCTTCGGGTTCGTCGGGGCGCTCGGTGCGGCGATCTCCGCGCGCGGTTTCAAGGCCGCGCGAACAGATACCGCTCGAGGTCGTGGACTGGCCATCGCGGGCATGATCATCGGAACGGCCGGATTCCTCTACTACGCGGTGAACTTCGTCGTGCACCACATGCCGTAGTGAGCTGCTTCACCACCGAGACGCCTGCTGCCTTCCGGCGGCGGGGGTCTCGTTTTTCTCAACCGCACTGCAGGACGTTGAGACGTCCTCGCCGGGCCGCGACCCGAGAACAGCCCGACCGGTGAACTGGCCACCGGGAGACTCGGAGAACCGGATCACGTCGCGGCCACCGCGGAACACCAGATCGTACTGCCCGGCAGTGAAGGCATCGTAGCCATCGACCGGAAGCGCCCCTCCGCAGATCGCGACCTCGTGAAACAGCAGCCCCGTCCTGCTCGAGCAGGTCGAGACTGTGGTGGTGCCAGGTGAAGGATCGGGCGACGACGGTGTGGCCAGGGACGGCAAGGAGCCGGTCCGCATGCACGCTGGAGAACGCGGCGACGAGCATCAGCAGGTATCCCGCCGGGATGGCTGCCAGAAGCAGCAGCACTGAGACGGCGCGCACGAGCACCCTAAGTACCAGCCGTCCCAGCCGGCCCGCAAAAACGGCTGCCTGAATGACCGCGACGACGACGCAAGCAGTGGCGGCCAGGAGGAGCAGCACACCGAGCTGAGCGGCGTCGAGCGCCCCAAACAGGAAGACTCCCGAGTCTCCCAAGTGGACGGCACACAGCCACGTACCTGCAGCGACGAGCGCGACGAAGAGCGTGACGGGCGTCCACCCCAGAACTATCCGCCATTGCACTGTTCCACCATGCCTGCGCAGAGTGGCGAGTACATCAACCGAGCGGCGGAGCCGCCTCACTCGTCAGGCGCATCCCGGGCGCGGCCACGAAATCTCCGGATACAGGTAGTGCGCGTCCGGCAGCGTCTAGGCCAAGAGGACCGTCGCGAGGATCGCGGCGCCGACGACGCCGAGCGCGATAAAGGTCACCCGGTACGGCCGCAAGCAGACGGCCGTTATGACCAGCGCCAGCGGAATCCAGCCGACGAAGACGAGCACCATGAGCATCAACACTCTGCTCACGGGATTCAGCTGGACGATCAGGTAGACGTCGGCGACAGCCATGAGCGTCAGCGCGAGTCCTGTCATCCTACGAGGATGTTCGCCGCGATGCTGCGCCGGCTGAAGCTGGTCGCCGCTCGCGCGACGACGAGACCCTGCTCAGACATCCGATCCCCCAATCGTCTGATCCGGTCAGTGTACGGGGCGGCCGTCCCTATTCGACGGAGACCTCCGGCCAGCTGGCCAGCGGCGAGACGTTGATGCGTTTCGGCGGGTCGTCCTCGATGACGACGTCGCTGGTGGTCTCGGTGAACCCGGCGGCGTGGATCAGCGCGATCGAGACGAGCTCGGTGCGAGGGGGACGCCAACATCGAGACGGCCCCGAACGAGGAGACTGAAGAGGGCTAGAACCAAATTGAAGGTGGTCCCGCCACCGAGGGAGGGGCCACCCGCACGCTCGTGACCGCAGTTCAGCTGAGCTGGCGCACGGCGTCCAGGCCCGGCTGCGGTAGCACCACCGGCCCGCCGCGATCGGGCACCCTGCTGAAGGCGAGGAACGGCACGCACGCCGTCTCTGCCGTCAACGCCGCAAGACGTCCGATTAGCGTGGACGGGTCGGCGGCGATCGCCCACCCGTCGGTTGCGTACCGGCTGACGGTCTCCACGCACTCCTTCTTCTCTTCCGCGGTGGGGAAGACGGAGCCGACCACCCCGATCAGTCCGCCTTGCAGTTCCGGCCCCATGTTGCTCGCATCAATGACGAATACCCGCATCCTGATCACTCCCCTGTCGATCGTTTTTGTTTGCCTTCCGGCGGAGAGATCGATTGCGAGTGGGAGGGGCGGGAGTGCCGGGACCGTGGAATACCGGAGGGAGCGAAGCGAGTGAGGATATGCCGCGTAAGCCCGGCACGGGAGCACCGGGAACGAGCTACGATCGGCCGGCGGAAAGACAAACAAAACAGCAGACTCAGCGCCGCCCGTAGGCGGCTCCACTCACAACTGCACCCGATAATGCGAACCTCTTCGCCCGACCGAGACCTGGGGTCAACGCTGCTGGTCAAGCCGATCGGGCTGTTACCGCAGCACGGTCCTCCTGGTGTTGGTGACCTGTCCGGATCCGTCATCGTAGGTCGCTGACGCACCTTGCCGTTCCCGTCGATCTGCCACGCGCCCTCCGGGCTTATCTCCCGGCAGATCGGCGGGCACTCCCGGCGCTCACGCTCCCCCTTGATTCCCTCTGCCGGACAGCACCACACAACGGTTGATCACACGAGGGAGCACACCATGAACACCACGCCCACTAAGCACAGTGCGGAAGAACCCAAAGCGCAGGCCGAAGCACTCCACGCCTCCATCCTCGAACAGGTGCAACAGCTTGCCGAGACCGGGCAATGGCGGCGATTCCTCGACTTTGCAAGGTCCTTCCACCAATACAGCCTGAATAATCTGCTGCTCATCCTCGCCCAGAACCCGGACGCGACCATGGTCGCCGGATACCGGCAATGGCAAGCAAAAGGCCGCCAGGTTCGCAAGAACGAGTCCGCCATCAAGATCTTCGGCCACAGCACCAAGAAGACCAGCAACGACGACGAACACGAATCGACGCAGCGCGAAGAGGAACGAACCATTCACTACTTCCCCGTGCTGTCCGTATTCGACATCTCGCAAACCGACCCGATCCCCGGCGCGACCCCGATACCGGAAAACCCGGCCAAGCAACTCTTCGGCAACGACGACCACGGAATCTTCCAGCCACTCGCCGCATACCTACAGAGCGGCGGATGGGACGTCCTCCGTGAACCGCTCACCCACGCCAATGGGTACACCGACCCCGACCGCCATGTCGTCGTCATCGGCCGCGATCTGGCACCCGAGCACTCCGCGAAGACGCTCATCCACGAAGCGGCCCACATCAAACTGCAGCACATCGACGACGTGAACGAATACCGCCAACACCGCGGACGCATGGAAGTGGAAGCCGAGTCTGTCGCCTACATCGTGGGCGGCCTCAACGGGTTCGACACCAGCGCGTACAGCATCGGCTACATCACCGGATGGGCAAACGAAGACCTTGACCTAGTTCGCGAGACCGCAGCACGCGTCCTCGCATGCGCACAAACGCTCGCCCATGTGACCGCCCAGTGGAACGCTCCAAGCAGCTTCGACTGAAGCGTTGACACGTGTCGGGCTGGCGCTGTCGACGGTGGGACGTGAACTCTAATTCGACAGCGAAGGGTCCAATGGATTCGGTCACAGTGCAGCGGTCGCACCACAATCAGCCCTACGCCAGCAAAGGGAGGCGAACTGCACGAACACGCTCGGCATCATTGCGGCGGCGCCTAGTTCGATATCGGCGACTACGCAGACCAGCGGCAACCGCTCCTGTCAGCCGATGGTGATTGCTACAAGTCCACCGATCCCGATCACGTAGAGAACCACCACAGCAAGCGAGTCCGGGCCCATGCCCGCGAAGTGCCTGCGTGGCCGAAATATCAGGCCAATGGCGTACACAACAGTCAGCAGGCCCGCCAGCGCTGTCAGGTAGATGTCACTTGCGTTCGCCTGCGGGAGAACGGCTTTGCCGCTGATCAGGGTCGCGACGAGGAACAGAACCGGCAGGAACGCATTGCCGCCGAAAATATCGCTAATCGCCAAGTTGTCATCGCCTTGCTTCACCGCCTGCAGGCCGGTGGAGATCTCCGGGAGGCTCGTGGCCAGCGCCAGCACCGTTGCACCGAAAAGCACTCCGGAAACCCCGACCTGCTTGGCGGCCGCGTCTCCGGCGAGCTCCAAAGCGACACCGGACGCCAGGGTGAGCAGCCCGGCCACACTGAAGATAACCACCGCCTTCGCGGTGCTCATCTGCTCAGGACTCGCCGGCTTCCGAGTGCGGTGGGCGCTCGGGTGAGGTGTCGTCGTGTCCGGGGCCGCGCCGTCCTCATGCCAGGGGAGACCTTTGCCTGCACGTCGCACCAGGAAGAGGCCAACCAGCCAGATCGCCGCGATCAGGACAACGTCGGGCGTGAGGCGGGCGAACAATAGGCCTGCCGGGAGCTGGCTGCCAGCGATGACCACCGAGAGGACGGCGACCACAACCACTGCCTCCAGGACGAGACCGAGGGACGCGGCGCGGTAGGTGATCGGCTTCACGCCTTTGCCGCGCTTGCCGAACGCGTCCAAAACGGCGATGACAACCGTTTGAAGAGCGACACCACCCAGGATGTTTCCGACGGCGACGCCGATTGAACCGGAAACTGCGGCACTGACGGTGATCGCGATCTCCGGCAGGTTCGTGGCCACGGCGAGCACAATCAGGCCACCGAGCGCGCTTCCGAGATGCAAACGGCTGTCCAGAACGTCAGTCGTCTTCGAGAGCTGAATACCGGAGAACCAGATGACCGCCGCACCTCCCACGAAGATGAGCACCAGCGCCCAGATCGGTAAAGAGTCCATGGGGCCCATGAAACCGCGGCACGTGCGTTTGCACAACTATTGCGCATTGGCAATTGCGACGTACGGATCCGTCTCGATAACAATTTGGCTTACAACAGAGAGCGTCAATGTTCGTCGGCGATCGCCAACTGGATGTAGACACCGGTGAGCAAAGCGAAGATGTATGCCTGAAGCGCCCCGACGAGGATCTCCATGAGAGTGAACGCGAAGCCGAAAACCATCGTCCCCAGGCCCAGCAACTTGAACGCGGCCGGGGCTTGGAAGAGGAACCAGGCGGTCCCAGAGAAGAAAAGCACGAGCAGCAGGTGCCCGACCACCATGTTCATCATCAGCCGAAGTACAAGCGTCACCGGACGCACGATGAAGGTAGAGATCAGTTCGATTGGGGTCACGATGATGTAGAGCGGCCACGGCACGCCAGGCGGGAACAGCGAACTGCGGAAGAACCCGCTCGGATTGCGCCGCAGCCCAGCGTAGATAAAGGCCCCGTACGCCACGATCGCCAACACCAGCGGCACCCCGATCACCGCAGAGCCGGCCATGTTCAAGCCAGGGACGATGCTGGTCAGGTTGAAGAACAACACCATAAAGAAGATGGTTGTGATCAGAGGCAGGAAGCGTGCGCCGTCCTTCTTCCCCAACAGGTCCTCCGCGATGTTGAGGCGAACGAAGTCGAGTCCCATCTCGACGATGATCTGAAAGCGTCCCGGCACCACGCGCATACGCCGGGTGCCAAGGCCGAAAATCAGCAGGATCGCAAGCGTAGCGATGAACCGGATGACAGTGACCCGGTTGATCTCGAACAGCGTGCCCGCAAACAGGATCGGCGGCGGGAAGAAGTCGTTGATGGACGGGCCGGAGAACCCTGAGTCAGCGAGGAGCACGAAGAATCTGCTTTCCGTGATGCCCGGGGAGCAGCGAGGCAAATCGCGGGCAGGGATCGTCGAATGGCGGGGCGGCGGCCCGGGACCGCTAACCCATTGCACCCTAACAGTTACCATTGCGCCACTGCAACCGTTGCGGCTGGGCATGTACAGATCGATCCGTAGGACGCTGCCAGAAACAGTTGCATTTGCGCAAGTAAAGGGTTCAATGGGCCTGGACTCTGACAGAAGGCGGTGCGCATGAACTTGGCAGGTAAGGTCGCGGTGGTGACCGGCGGCAACAGCGGGATCGGTGAGGCGATCGTCCGGGGGCTCGCTGCGGCGGGCGCTTCCGTGGTGATCGACTATGTTGCGCGGCCCGAGGACACCGCAGACCTCGTGAAGGAGATCAGCGCGGCAGGAGGCAAAGCCCTCGGCGCCGACGCGGATGTCAGCACAATCGCGGGCATCGACAAGCTGATCAGCGCAGCTAAGAAGGAGTTCGGTCAGCTCGACATCTTCGTCAACAACGCCGGCATCGAGACGCGTCAAGGGCTGCTTGACCTCGACGAGGACAGCTTCGACAAGGTAATCTCCGTGAACCTGAAGAGCGCCGTCTTCGGTACCCAGCGTGCGGCCCAAACTTTCATCGACCAGGGCTCGGGTGGCGTCGTTATCAACGTCTCGTCCGTGCATGAGGACTGGCCGATGCCCGGCAACCTTGCCTACTGCGTCTCGAAGGGCGGGATGCGCATGCTGACGCGGACCGCAGGCGTCGAGCTCGGCCCGCACGGGGTGCGCGTCGTCAACGTCGCTCCAGGAGCCGTGGCCACCCCGATCAACGCGAAGACGATGCAGGACGACTCGCTCCGCGAGAAGCTGGACGATTCCATCCCGCTCCGGAAGGTGGCCGACCCGGCCGAGATCGCACGGGTGGTGGCGTTCGTGGCCTCCGGCGACGCCGACTACATGACGGCCACGACGGTCTTCGTCGACGGCGGGATCATGCAGGGCGGCCCGGGGCTGTGAGCGCCTCCCGCATCGAGGAGTACGCGCTGATTGGAGACCTCCACACGGCGGCGATGGTCTCCGCTAGCGGGTCCATCGACTGGCTGTGCCTGCCACGGTTCGACTCGCCGGCCTGCTTCGCCGCAATGCTGGACGAGGATTCCGCCGGTCGGTGGCTCCTCGCTCCGGCCGGCGCAGGTCGATGCACCCGCCGCAGCTACCGCGACGGCACGCTGATCCTCGAGACCGAGTGGGAGACGAGTACCGGGCATGTCCGAGTGACGGACTTCATGCCCGTGCGCGATCAGGCGGCCGATCTGGTGCGCGTCGTCGAGGGGCTGGAGGGGTCGGTAGACATGGTGACCCATCTCCTCCTCCGCTTCGACTACGGCCACGTCATCCCGTGGGTGACCCGGAGGGAGCGAGGGATTCTGGCGGTCGCCGGGCCCGAGGCCGTGCAGGTGACCGCCGACGTGCCCCTGAGTGGTCGTGACCTGAGCACGGTGGCGGAGTTCACGGTCGAGGCCGGTGACCGGGTGCGGTTCGCGCTCACCTGGTCCGCGAGCCATGAGCCTCAGCCGACACCGGCCGACCCCGACACCGCGCTGGTGGTAACCGAGCAATTCTGGACCGAGTGGAGCAGCCGGAGCACCGCGTACGGCCCAAATATGGACGCCATCCAGCGGTCCTTGATCACACTGAAAGCACTCACCTACCGACCGACCGGAGGCATCGTGGCGGCACCCACGACGTCCCTCCCCGAGCAGATTGGCGGGCCGAGGAACTGGGACTACCGGTACTGCTGGCTGCGCGACGCCACGCTGGCGCTTCAGTCGCTCCTCACCGCCGGCTACATCGACGAGGCCCGGTCCTGGCGCGACTGGCTGCTCCGTGCCGTCGCCGGCGACCCCGCCGACCTGCGCATCATGTACGGCATCGACGGGCGCCGCCGCCTGCCGGAGGAGCAGCTGGACTGGCTCGACGGCTACGCCGGCTCTTCGCCGGTACGCGTAGGCAACGCCGCTGCGGGCCAACTGCAGCTGGATGTCTGGGGGGAGGTGCTGGACGGGTTGGCCCTGACCCGGTCGACCATCGGGTCCGGCGAGGAGGACGCGTGGGACCTACAGCTCGCCCTGATCGAGCACCTGGAGACGGTGTGGCAGGAGCCTGACAACGGGCTCTGGGAGATCCGCGGCCCCAAGCAACACTTCACCCACTCGAAACTCATGGCCTGGGTTGCGGCGGACCGCATGGTCCAGGGCGCGCGTCGCTTCGACTTGCCCGGGCCCGTCCGACGCTGGGAGCGTCTACGCGCAGCGATCCGGCGCGACATCCTGGAGAACGGCTATGACGCCTCCCGCAACACCTTCGTGCAGGCCTACGGATCCCACGAGCTGGACGCGGCGCTGCTGCTCATCCCCCGCGTCGGCTTCCTGCCCGGGAACGACCCCCGGGTCGTCGGCACGATCAACGCCATCCAGCAGCACCTGACCGAGGACGGACTCGTGCTCCGCTACCGTCCCGAACTCAGCGACGACGGCCTGCCCGGCAAGGAAGGCGTGTTCGTCGCCTGCTCCTTCTGGCTGGTCGACGCGCTGATCGGCGCCGGGCGAACGGCGGAGGCCGAGAACCTCTTCGAGCGGCTGCTGGAGCTCCGCAACGACGTCGGGCTCCTGAGCGAGGAGTGGGATCCGCGCGAGCACCGACAGCTGGGCAACATGCCACAGGCGTACAGCCACTTCGCGCTCGTCCGGAGCGCCTTCCATCTCCTGGCCGGAGGCGCCGGCACCACAGAGGACCGCATCCACATCGAAAGTACTAAGGAGTCCAGCCATGCCTGAACCGCACGTTCTCATCCTGGGTAGCGGCTTCGCTGGGTTCACTCTTGCCCGTCAGCTGCGAAACGATGCGACAACCCAACGCCTCCGGGTCACCGTGGTCGAGCCGGAACAGTACCTGACCTACAAACCGCTGCTGCCCGAGGTGGCAGGCGGGGAGACGGCGCCCCGCGACACGCTGGTGCCGCTCGCAGGCCGCTTCCCTCACGCGCAGCTCATGGCAGGAGCAGTGGAGACTGTGGATACATCGGCCAAGGTGGCAGTGATCCGCTTGCTCGATGGCACGGTACGTAGTGTCGCTTTCGACCATGTCGTGTTCGCCCTTGGAGCAATCAGCAAGACACTGCCCATCCCCGGACTTTCCCAGCACGCGATCGGGTTCTCGAGCGTGGAAGAAGCGGTGTACCTGCGCGACCATGTCGTGGACAGGGTGCGCTTCGCGGCCGCGACACAGGATCCGTCGGAGCGGCAGCGAGCACTGACCTTCGTCTTCGTGGGTGGCGGTTACACGGGGGTTGAGGCGATCGCCGAGCTGCATCAACGGGCAAAGACCGAACTCGGCCGCTACCCGCAGCTGGAGCGCGAGAGGATGTCGTGGCTCCTGGTCGAGGAGGCTGGCCGTATCGCGGCCGAATTGCCGCCGAAACTGTCGCAGTGGACTCTCCAGCTGCTTCGGCGCCGGGGCATCACCGTGCTCCTGCACACGAAGCTCACCTCGTGCGAGGACGGAATCGCGCACCTCGACAACGGCGACGCGCACCCCTTCGACACCCTCGTCTGGGCCGCCGGCGTCACCCCGAACCCAGTACTTAACCGGGCCGACGTTCCACGCGGCGCGAAGGGCCACGTACAGTGCAACGCGCGGCTACAAGCGGTACGCAACGACGGCTCCCCCATCGAGGGAGTGTGGGCACTCGGTGACAACGCCCAGATCCCGGACCTGACCGCCGAGAAGCAACCAGCGTTCTGCCCGCCCAACGCGCAAAACGCGATCCGCCAGGCCAAAGTCCTGGCCTCGAACATCCGCGCAACGATCCTGGGCGCCGAAGCGATCGAGTACCGGCACCGCAGTCTCGGCACGCTTGCCAGCTACAGCGGCCACCAGGGCGCTGCGGTCGTGCGGACACTCCCTTTGCATGGCGTGGCCGCGTGGGCGGTCGATAAGGCGTACCACGCGGTCGCGCTACCCAGCGCCGGACGGCGGCTGCGTCTCATCCTGGGGTGGATCGCGAACGCACTGGCGCCTCACGACACCGCATCAACGAGTGCAGTGCAGGACCCTCGCGCGCGGTTCGTTCGTGCGGCCGCTCAACAGAACCACGACTAAGCGACCTCCTAGCAATCGGCTGGGTCTGGAGTTCACCCCTTCACTAGCAGTCGCGCTAGTGCAATGATTGCGTACAGGCAACTACCGGAGGTGGCACGATGGGCGAACACGACGACACGGACCGGACCGGTTCCAGCGCCGACCGGGACGCACTCGAAGGCCAGTACACGCAGCGAGGCGAGACAGGCCCCCGAACCGTCCACGGCCAATACACCGAGACGAGCGCGGACGCACCCGACCCACTCGCCGAAGGCGAGTACACGGGCGCATCGCACCACGGCGAGCCGCCAGAGGTCGCGAGCACGCATGAGCGGCACGGGAACTACCCCAAGGCCGAGCACTGACGTGGCGGGACTCCACGTACGCTTCCCAGACGGACGGATCGTCGGACTGACGGCCATCGGCGATCCGGCCGCGAAACGCCTCGTGATGCTCTGCCACCCCACGGCAGGAGCCTCCGGATTCGACCCAGACCCCGTCCTCACATCGACCTGGGGACTCCACCTGGTCTCGTTCGACCGCCCCGGCTACGGAGCATCCGACCCCTACCCGACAGAGACCGAGCCATCAGCGAACCGGTGGGCTGACGCAGCCGCCACCTACCTCGACCAGGCGGAAAGCTCCGCGAGCTCGACCGCCAGCACCGACTTCGGCTCCATCGGCGTCGTCGGCTGGCGGGAGGGCGGCCTGTTCGCCGCAGCCCTCGCGGCGCGGCACCCCGAGTTCGTCGACCGCCTCGCGCTCATCGGCTGCCCGGCCCTGCCCGCACTGGCCGAAACGGGGGCGCGAGCCAGAACCCGCAAGGCCGACGCCAACTGGTTCGACCCCCAACGCCTGACATCGACAAGCTCGCGATGGGACGCCACCTCTTACGAACGCCGCATCGAGCGGATGATGGCCGACGCTCAACTGCAGGGAACCGCCGGCGTCGACGCCGACCTGCAGTGTTTCCGCGCCGAACCACCGAGCCTGTCCACGACGGCCGCCGAGACGCTCGTACTGGTCGGGCGGCAGGACACCTATGCCACTCCGCGCGACGCACGCTGGTTCGCCGATGAAATCCCGAACTCCCGAATCGTCGTAGCGGAACACGGCGGCCGGGACCTGATCGCAGACGCATGGGAAAGCGTCCTCGAACACGTCGCGCCCGAACACGGGCAGCTAGGGACCCAAGAAGGAGACCGATGACGGCACGCAGCAGAAGGACACCTCCGACCGGAGCCCTGCACGGTATCGATCGAATAGTCAAGAACGTCGAGACCGGACGCTTCGAACGCTCACTCTCGGCACTAACGGCTGTTGGCGCTCTGGTCACCGCGGCAGAAATCTACTTTGAACATGACAAGGCGAGCTTCGGCAACAAGTGGATGTGGGTGCCGGTGATCCTCGGCCCGATCGGCGCCGCCGCCGGCATCGCCGGTGTGACCAGCCGCCGCCTGGCAAAGACGGTGCTTCCCGTCGCGGCAGCAACCATCGTCGCCAATGGACTACAAGGCACCTACCTGCACGCACGCGGGGTCGCGCAGAAGCCGGGCGGATGGCACAACCTGCGCTACAACCTCGAGATGGGCCCGCCACTGCTCGCCCCGCTTCTCGTGACCCTTGTCGGCGGGATGGGGCTGCTCGCGGCAATCCTGAGGCGCGAAAAATGACGGCGCTCCCGCTGCCGTCGGCGCGCGGAGGCAACCGTTTCCCTGGTTTCGATGCGCTCGCACAGCGCGACCACTGGGACGAGGTCACCCGGTCGCTCGTGCAGTCACGGCTGAGCCTGCTTCCCCAGATGCGGTTCTTCGACGTCACCGAAGAAGCCTGCGCCACCGCTTTGTTCGACCAACTACTCGACCAGCGCAAAGAGCCGCGAGTTCCGGTGACCGCAATGGTGGACGCCCGCCTGGCGGAGAAGCAGACCGACGGCTGGCACTACGACTCTATGCCGGAGGACGCCGTCGCGTGGCGGCAGTCGCTGGCCGCCCTCGATGAGGACGCCTCGGCCGCGCACGGCACGTGCTTCGCCGACTGCTCCTGGACCGACCAGGAGAGCATGCTCGCCCACATCCAGGCCCTCGGTGAACGCGCCTGGCACAACCTCACGGCCTCGCAAGTGTGGGGTCTGTGGACCCGGTACGCCTGCACCGCGTTCTACTCCCACCCATGGGCGTGGAACGAGATCGGGTTCGCCGGCCCCGCCTACCCACGCGGCTACAAAAACCTCGGCATCGACCGGCTCGAACCGTTCGAGGTCGCCGACGCGAACCCCGCCGACGATCCGACGAAGACCACCGACGACCATGGCACCTCACCCCGAGGCTGGAACATCCCATGAGCACTGACGTCCGCGAACGCAACGACTCGGCTTGGCTGCTGACCCCCAACGGTGCAGCACCCGAGCACCGGCTCCGCGACGATATGCGCCGCTTCGACGACGCGGACATCGTCGACCTGGTCATCGTCGGCTGCGGCGCAGGCGGATCGACCTTGCTGCAACGCGTGGCACGCGCCGGCTGGACGGCCGTCGCCCTGGACGCCGGCCCGTTCTGGAACCCGGAGACCGACTGGGTGAGCGATGAGGCCGGCTCGCACGAACTGTACTGGACGGAACCCCGGCAGATCGGCGGCCAAGACCCAGTCCCCCTCGGCTCGAACAACTCGGGCCGAGGCGTCGGCGGCTCAATGGTCCACTACGCCGGGTACGTACCCCGCTTCCATCCCAGCGACTTCCGCACACACAGCCAGGACGGCGTTGGAGCGGACTGGCCCATCGGGTACGAGGACCTCCGGTCGTATTACTCCGCCATCGAGGGCGAGCTGCCCGTGGCAGGGGAGGACTGGCCATGGGGCGACCCCCACTCCTACCCGCACCGTCCGCATCCTGTGTCCGGAAACGGTGAGGTATTCCAGCGCGGGGCATTGGCCTCCGGGATCACCGCCAAAGTCGGCCCGGTCGCCATCGCGAACGGCCGCTTCGGGAACCGGCCGCACTGCATCTACCGCGGCTTCTGCCTCCAAGGGTGCAAGGTCAATGCCAAGGCGTCTCCACTGATCACCCACATCCCGGACGCCCTCGACCACGGGGCCGAAGTGCGCGCCGACAGCATGGTCACCTCCATCGAGATCGATCAGCGGACCGGACGCGCAACCGGCGTCCACTACGTCAAGAACGGCAGGCAGCGGTTCCAGCGGGCGCGGATGGTCGCTGTCGCCGGATACTCCATCGAAACGCCGCGACTGCTGCTCAACTCCACGTCACAACGCTTCCCGGACGGGTTGTGCAACGACTTCGACCAGGTCGGCCGCTACCTCATGGTGCAGGGGGCCCCGCAGACCGCCGGGCGGTTCGACTCCGAGATACGGATGTGGAAGGGCCCACCGCCCGAGGTCAGCACCGAGGACTTCTACGAGACCGACCCGAGGAAGCCGTACAAGCGAGGGTTCTCGATCCAGACGGTCTCGCCGTTGCCGATCACCTGGGCGGAGCACGTCATGGCCGAGGGGCGCTGGGGTGCGGAGCTCCGCAATTACATGTCCGACTACGTGCACTGGGCATGCCTCGGCGCCCTCTGCGAGTTCCTGCCGCAGCCGGACAACCGCGTCACGCTGAGCGACGAAAGGGACCGTTACGGCCTGCCCGTTGCGCACTTCTCGTATAGCCAGTGCGACAACGACCGGGCCCTCGCACGGGCCGCGCAAGACGTCATGGAGCGGATCCTCACCGCAGCCGGCGCCAGGGAAACCATCACCATCCAGCGCTACGCCCACCTGGTCGGCGGTGCCCGCATGGCCCACCGGCAAGAGGACGGTGTGGTGGATGCGGACTGCCGCAGCTTCGCCGTCCCGAACCTGCTCATCACCGACGGCAGCGTGCTGCCGACCCAGGGAAGCGCCAACCCGGCACTGACCATCATGGCGATCGCGGCGCGAGCGGCCGACCGTCTCATCCAGCACCCGGACAGAACCGAAAGAGAGTCCCAATGATCAGCGTGAGCGACTTCGTCATCCAGCGCATCCGCGACTGGGGAGTCAGCCGTGTGTTCGGGTTTCCCGGCGACGGCATCGGCGATTTCGACGGCGCGCTCGGCAGAGCCGAGCGTGCGGGAACGGGCGTGGAGTACATCCGGCCGACCCACGAAGAAATCTGCGCCCTGATGGCGACAGCGCACGCGAAATTCACCGGCGAGATCGGTGTGTGCACCGCAACCTCGAGCCCCGGCGCCTTCCATCTGCTCAACGGGCTCTACGACGCGATGATGGACAACCAGCCGGTGGTCGCCATCGTCGGCCAACAGGGGGTGAACGCGTTGGGGACCTTCAACCAGCAGGAGAGCAACCTGGAACGTGTCTTCTCGGACGTCGCCTGCTACGTGCAGACCATCGTCTCCCCCGAGCAGGCGCAGGCCGTCGTCGACACCGCCTTCCGGACGGCACGCGCGCGACTGCAGCCCGCCGTCGTCATCCTTCCTCACGACATCCAGGGCATGAAGATGGTCGAGCCGGAACCGGAGATGTGGGTGTCCCGGTCCAGCGCGGTCGCACCGTCGACGGCGATCGTGCCTCCACACAGCGAACTGCTGAAGGCAGCCGAGATCATCAACGCCGGCCAGAAGGTCACCTTCCTCGTCGGACACGGCGCCAACGGGGCGACCGACGAGGTGCTGGAGGCGGCGAGGCTGGCCGGCGCGGGCATCGTCACCGCCCTGCGGGGCAAGCAGGTCGTGCCCTCCGACGTGCCACACCACTCTCAACAGGTCGGGTTGCTCGGATCGGTGCCGAGTCTGCACCAGATGAAGGGATGCGACACGCTCGTCCTGCTGGGCACCAACTATCCGTACGGCCAGTTCCTGCCGGCCACCGGGCAGGCCCGCGCCATCCAAGTCGACCTCAAGCCGGAGCAGATGGGACTCCGCTACCCGACAGAGCTGAACCTCTGGGGGGACGTCAAGAGCACCCTGACCGCGCTGATCCCACTGTTGCACGAGACGACGGACCTTAACTGGCAGCAGACCGTCGCCGACGAGATGGTGCAGTGGGAGACCGAGATGGACGCGCAGGCTATGACGCACTACAACGACGGCGTCAACCCTCGGCGCGTGTACTACGAGCTCAACAAGCGCCTGCCGGAGCGGGCGATCGTCACCGCCGACGCCGGAACGACCGCCGACTGGTACGGCCACCACATCCGCCTGCGACGAGGGATGATGGGCGACCTCTCCGGCCGCCTGGCAACCATGCTCGCCGCGATGCCGTACGCAGTCGCGGCCAAGTTCGCCAACTCGGATCGCGCGGTGATCTGCACAATCGGCGACGGCGCATTCCAGATGCTGGGCATGAACGAGCTCATCACCATCAAGAAGTACCTCGACCGTTGGCAAAGTCCGCAGCTGATCATCCTGGTCCTGCACAACAACGACCTCACTCAGGTGTCATGGGAAATGCGGACCGAAGACGGCAACCCGGTATGGAACACCGCTCAGGAGGTGGAATCGGTCGATTACGCAGGGTGGGCGAAACTCCTCGGCTTCCAAGGCATCACGGTAACCGATGACGATCAGATCGCCGACGCCTGGGATGCGGCTTTCGCGCACCAAGGCGTCACCCTCCTCGATGCACACACCAGCAAGAACGTCCCCCCGCTCCCCCCGCACATCACGCTGGAGTACGCGAAGAACACTGCCAAGGCGCTGCTGAAGGGCGATCCCAGCGAGCTCGGTGTGATCCGCGACTCTGCGACCGCCCTGATCACCGAAGGCGTGGAGCGCGTGAAGGGCAAACTGCACCTCGGTGACAACACGGACGACAGCGGCGACACGAGTTCCCCGAGGAGCGAATAGATGACGGAGCACGGCCGGGTCAGCCGGGTGAGTGTGTCCGCGTACTCGGTGCCGACGACCACCGCGGGGGAAGCCCAGCCCGAGTCGGACGGAACCGCCAAGTGGGACAGCACCGGCGTGCTCATCGTCGAAGTCGAGGCGGACGGCCGCACCGGGCTCGGCTACTCCTACACCTCTCCGGCCGCTTTGGCCATCATCAGAGGGGTCCTGGCACCCCACATCATCGGCACGGATCCGCTCGCCGCCGAGTCGACCTTCTGGGCAATGGCGGGCGCGGTCCGCAACCTGGGCTGGGCCGGAGTGTGCGCGAGCGCGATCTCCGCCGTGGACATCGCACTTCACGACCTACGCGCCCGGAAGCTGGAGGTCTCCCTCCTCCAACTACTAGGCGGCTCAGTGACCAACGTGATGGCCTACGGGAGCGGCGGGTTCACCAGCTACTCGATCCCGGAACTCCACAATCAGCTCGGCAGCTGGGCCGACGACGGGCTGCGCGCGGTGAAGATGAAGATCGGATCCGCGCCCGTGGACGACCTGGAACGCGTACGGGCGGCCCGCGACGCGATCGGTCCAAAAGTGCAGCTGTTCGTCGACGCAAACGGCGCATACAACGTCAAACAGGCCCTCGGTTTCGCCGCGCACTTCGAAGACGAGGACGTCACTTGGTTCGAGGAGCCCGTCTCAAGCGACGACCTCGCGGGGCTGCGTCTGATCCGCAATCGCGGCCCGGCAGGCATGCAGATCGCCGCTGGCGAATACGGCTACACGCCCCAATACTTTGCGACCATGCTGGGGGCCGGCGCGGTCGACACACTGCAAGCAGACGCGACCCGCTGCGGCGGCGTGACCGGCTTCCTCCGCGCATCCACCCTGGCCCAAGCCGCCGGCATACCGTTGAGTGCGCACACCGCCCCGGCCATCCATGCGACGCTGGGGGCCGCGCTGGCCAACGTCGTGCACGTCGAGTATTTCCACGACCACGCGCAGATCGAGGCAGCGTTCTTCGACGGTGGCCCCACACTGTCGGGTGGAGACCTTCAGGTTTTTCGCGCTTCGGCCGGCCACGGTCTGACCTTCAAACGCGCGGACGCGGAACGCTACCTCGTCGAGGAATGGTCCCCGGTGGAATAGCTGTCATGCCCCGGCTGCAGCGAGAACGCGAAGCGGCCGTCATGGATGGGTTCCCCACCTGCCGCGCCGGCGAACAGCTCCAGCGCGGCGGCGACCGTACTCTGCTCGTCAGTTGAGAGGCTCGCCAGCACCTCGGCCATTTCACGCCGGCGCTGGTCCAGCACATGGTTCACCAGGTCGGCCCCTGCCTCTGTCAGCTGCAGCCGGATGTAGCGGCGGTCGATCGGGTCGTCCGAGCGCACGATGTAGCCGGCCTGGACCAGCTTTTCGCAAGCCCGGGTCGCGTTCGACGGGTGCACGTTCAGCTCCTCAGCCACCGCACCCAGATTCTGCGGACCCGTGGCCGCGATCATCATCAGCACCCTCAACTGCGGCGTGGTGACCCGATCCTCGACCTCGAGCACCGACCTAGCCGCAACGCGCATCATCACGTTCGCCGCTGAGAGAGCCGCATCGACAGCGCGGTCGGCGGACGCACGGTCGGCCGTGGCGTGAGGGCTGGTCATCCGCTCAGTATTCCCGTCTCGTTGCGGCTACGCAAATCTTGCGCCGATCCCCGTGGGCCGGCAGCACAGGGTGCGGGGAGGGGACGTGGACGACCTCTCCCCGCACTTGTTACGAAGCCGCCGCCGTCGGCTATCGGCGGGAACGCGGCTCCGTGGTGTCCGGCCCAGGTGGACGGGCCGGAGTCTCGGTCTGCGCATGCATCGCGGGCCCGTTACGGAGAAGACGCGCGTGCAGGATGTCCCCGATGAACAAGTCATAGAGGATGACGCCGATCATGCCGCCGATCAGTGGCCCGAGGATCGGCACCCACATGTAGCCGCTGAACCACGGCCCGTTGCCAGGAACGGCGAGATCACCCCATCCAGCAACCCACGCAAGAAGCCGGGGACCGAGATCACGAGCCGGGTTGATCGCGTAACCGGCATTCGCTCCGAAGGACATTCCGATCGCCGCAACAGCGAAGCCGATGATGAGCGGACCGAGGTTGGCCTGGACGGCCGTATTGCGCAAATCGATGACCGCGGCGATGAGCATCAGCAGGAACATCGTCCCGACGATCTGGTCGAACAACGGTCCCCACATGTTCCCGTTGTAGTACGGGGCAGGGAACGTGGCGAAGATGGAAAACGAGGCGAGGGTATGCCCGTTGACCTTCGGTCCCTTGCTCGCCGCGTCGAACGCGCCAATCGCCGCCGCGTACACCCCGAGTACCAAAGCGGCGCCCAGGAATGCCCCGATCAGCTGGGACAGCATGTACGGCAGCACCTTCACCCAGGCGAACCCACGACGAATTGCGAAGGCCAACGTCACCGCCGGATTCAGGTGAGCGCCGCTCACTCCGCCGGCGACGTACACCCCGAACACAACCGCCATCGCCCACCCCCAGGTGATCAGGAGCCAGTCCCCTGCACCCAGGAAGAACGTGGTCGGCCCTTCGGTTCGCCCGGAACCGGGTAACGCTGCAACCGCCATGGCGACAACACCGTCGCCGAACGAGATCAGCACGAACGTGCCCAGGAGCTCAGCCAGACACTCCCCCCAGAGCCCACTCCGACGCTTCAGCCCCCAACCCTTCATCAAGACCGGAATCGTGTCGTCAGTCATCGCATACCTCCAACCGAGCCAGTGCAACATTGCACCGATATGACTTATCATGATGCAATACTTGCGAAAGCGCAATGACATTCACGGAGACCAATGCGGGTCCCGGCTAGAAGTGGTTCGTTCCGATCTGAAGGGCACAAACGCCGAATGAACTCGAACCCCGACGCGATCGTCATCGGCTCTGGACCGAACGGCCTGGCCGCGGCCGTCACCCTGGCACGGGCGGGTCTATCGGTGAGCGTGTACGAACGCAATGCGACCCCCGGCGGTGGGGCGCGTACCGAGCCGATCACGCTGGAAGGCTTCGTCCACGACATCTGCTCCGCCATACACCCGCTTGCTTTCGCCTCCCCTTTCTTCCGCAAATTCAAGCTCGCCGACCGGATCCGTTTCGTGGTCCCACCCATCTCCTACGCGCAGCCGCTCGACGGAGGTCGCGCAGCGATCGCCTACAAGGACCTCGACCGCACGGCGGAATCGCTCGGCGCGGACGGCCCAACGTGGCGTCGCCTGCTTCAGCCGCTAGTCGACCACGTCGACGCGGTCGCTCAATTCACCGGATCCGAGATCCTCCAGTTTCCACAGCACCCCCTCATCGCTGCACGATTCGGGGCGAGAATGCTCACCCAGGGCGGCCCGTGGTGGAATGGACTCTTCCGCGAGGAGCGGGCGCCAGCTCTGCTCACGGGTGTCTTCGCGCACTCCAACCTCCCCCTGCCAAGCCTCGCGGGCGCCGCAGCCGGCCTGACACTGGCCACGTACGCGCACGCGGGTGGCTGGCCCGTGCCGATCGGGGGCAGCCAATCCATTACGAATGAGCTGATCGCCGACGTCCTCGACCACGGCGGCGAGGTCGTCACAGGCGCACACATCACCAGCCTGGGAGAATTGCCGGATGCACGCGCCATCGTTTTCGACACGAGCGCAGACGCCGCCGCACGGCTTGGAGCAGACCGGCTGTCGCCCCGCTACCTGCGCCGTATTCGCCGGTTCCGCCTAGGCAATGGCGTTGCGAAAGTCGACTTTGCCCTCTCCGGCCCGGTGCCCTGGACCAACTCGGAGCTAAGCGGCACCGCCACCGTCCATCTCGGCGGTAGACGTGCGGCGGTGGCCCGCTCCGAACGCCTGGTTACAGCAGGGAGATACAGTGACGACCCGTACGTGCTGGTCGCCCAGCCCTCCCTATTCGATGCCAGTCGTGCACCGACCGGGAAGCACGTGCTCTGGGCATACACGCATGTGCCGCCCGGCTCCACGATCGATCAATCGGAGGCGATCATTCGACAGATCGAGCGGTTCGCTCCGGGGTTCCGGGACCTGATCCTGGCGACCGCCTCCCGCTCCGCCTCAGACATGGAGCGCTACGACCCCAACTACATCGGCGGCGACATCGCGTCCGGGGCGCCAACACTTCGTCAGATAATCGCCCGGCCCGTGGCTTCCACCGAACCGTGGCGAATGCCCGGCCGTGGCCTGTACCTCGCCTCCTCGGCCGCCGTGCCGGGGCCGGGGGTGCACGGTCTTTGCGGATACTACGCCGCACGCAGTGTTCTGCGGCACGAGTTCGGCGTCGCTCGGATGCCGTCCCTCGACCCCAAAAACCGCCGCGCTGCGCCGTCCGTCACGACCGACGGGTTCGGCCCGGACACACCGCTCCAGCAGTAGCCAAATATCCGCGGATGAAATTTTCGCCCCCGCTCGGAGGGCTAGCGAATCACTTCGATTTCCCGTCGGAGACGTCCGCTGTCGCCGCGTCCGGTGCGTCCTTGGCCGGACCGACACCGATCGGGATTCCCGCCTCGGGGTGGTTCAGGTCGAACGCCGGCGACTCCGAACGGATGCGCGGGATCGACGTGAAGTTGTGCCGCGGCGGCGGGCAGCTGGTCGCCCATTCGAGCGACCGGCCGTAGCCCCACGGGTCGTTCACGGTGACCTTCGGAGCGTTCCGCGCGGTCAGGTACACGTTCACAAAGAACGGGATCATCGAGACCGCGAGGATGCCGGCACCGATCGACGAGACCTGATTCATCCAGGTGAAGCCGTCGGAGGGCAGGTAGGTCGCGTACCGACGCGGCATTCCCACGACGCCCAACCAGTGCTGGATGAGGAACGTCGTGTGGAAGCCGATGAACAGCAGCCAGAAGTGCCACTTGCCCAGCCGGTCGTTCAGCATCTTTCCGGTCCACTTCGGCCACCAGAAGTAGAAGCCTGCGAACATGGCGAAGACGACGGTGCCAAACACCACGTAGTGGAAGTGGGCGACGACGAAGTAGGTGTCGGACACGTGGAAGTCGAGCGGCGGCGACGCCAGGATGACACCGGTCAGTCCACCGAAGGTGAACGTGATGAGGAAGCCGATCGACCAGAGCATCGGCGACTCGAACGTGAGCGAGCCGCGCCACATCGTTCCGATCCAGTTGAAGATCTTCACGCCGGTGGGGACCGCGATCAGCATCGTCATGAGCGAGAACCACGGCAGCAGCACCGAACCGGTGACGTACATGTGGTGCGCCCACACCGTGACCGACAGGGCGGCGATGGAGATCGTCGCGTAAACCAGCGTCTTATACCCGAAGACCGGCTTCCGGCTGAACACCGGGAAGATCTCCGTCACGATGCCGAAGAACGGCAGCGCGATGATGTAGACCTCCGGATGCCCGAAGAACCAGAACAAGTGCTGCCACAGCAGAGCTCCGCCGTTCGCGGCGTCGTAGATATGAGCGTCGAACACGCGGTCCGCAGCAAGGGCGAACAGCGCAGCGGCCAGCACCGGGAAGGCCATCAGCACGAGGATCGAGGTCACCATCGCGTTCCAGGTGAAAATCGGCATCCGGAACATGGTCATGCCAGGGGCACGCATGGTGATGGTTGTCGTAATGAAATTCACCGCACCCAGGATGGTGCCGAAGCCGGAGAGCGCCAGGCCCAATACCCAGAGATTGCCGCCGATACCGGGCGAATACGTCGTACTCGAAAGTGGGGCGTAGGCGAACCAGCCGAACGAAGCCGCACCCTGTGGGGTCAGGAAGCCAGCCACCGCGATCAGCGACCCGAACGAGTAGAACCAATACGCCAGCGCATTCAATCGCGGGAACGCGACATCCGGCGCGCCGATCTGCAGTGGCAAGAGCACATTCGTGAAACCGGCGAAGAGCGGCGTCGCGAACATCAGCAGCATGATCGTGCCATGCATCGTGAAGAGCTGGTTGTACTGCTCCTTCGTCTGCACCACGTTCAGACCCGGCTCGAAGAGCTGAGCGCGGATGATCAGCGCCATGACGCCGCCGACCAGGAAGTAGATGAAAGACGAGATCAGGTACATGTACCCGATCGTCTTGTGATCCGTCGACGTGATGTAGTTCACAAGGATATTGCCCTTGCGCTGCACCCCGTTCGCGGTGAGGCCTGTTTCAGGGCGGTCTCCAATGATGACCATTTCGAGCTTCTCCTCAGTGTTTGGCCTCAGTGGCCGAAGGCATGTGAGTCATCTCCAAGAAACCCGTTGCGCCGAGCAACCTCCAGACAACCGCAATCTCCACGATCAGAGCGCCTGTAGCTACCGCTCGCGTCCGACGCGCCAGCCCGCGCTGTGGTTCGCCATGCAACCGAGCCAGTGCTTCACTGCGCCAGCACACCCATGATCATGCAATACTTGCGAAAGCGCAATGAGCACAACCGTTGCCCGAATCGGGGGGGCCGCGCTGCCGCGCGCAAGACCCGCGACAAAGTTGTCTTCGAACCTCAGTAACGGCGTCGTGCGGATCCAAGCACACAGAAGCCGGCTCTGCTCGCCGTTCAGCGAGCGCCGTTGCTCGTTGCGCTCCTCTCAACTGCCAACGACGATGGCGCGCCACAAGCTCCGTGTCAATCAAGGATCCGCTTGCGGGCGTCCCTTGAGCGATCGTTTTGCGGACGCCTGCGACGCTTCATAGGGCTGGTCGGCCACCGGTCCGGCGCCCCCGAGTAAGACCGTGCTGCGACAGTCAGCGACGGGCGGGGTCGAGGTTGACGCCGACTCCGATGGTGAGCTCGGGTTGGGGGGAGTCCATGAGAAGTTCGGGATTCAGCCAGACCAGCTGGGCTTCAGTGAGGCCGAAGCGGCGGGACACCATGTAAACGGTGTCGTAAGGATTCGGGATGTAGTAGGCGAGCACGCCGCCGTCGGTGACCGTCCTCCCGTGGGCGTAGGTCACCACGCCGTGGTCGACGGGCTTCAGACCAGGGAACGCTGAGGGAAGGGTCCAGGTGATCGAGGCCGCCGCGAACACCCGTGCGTCGCCGGCGGGAGACTCCTCGATCGAGTGGAGGAACGTCGGGTCGCCGAAGGACGCTTTGTCGACCAGTAGGGGCAGAACGAGTTCGCCGTCCGGGTCGACGCTCGGCGCGCCCGGGATCAGGGGGAAGTACGACTGGTCCTGGATGTTCTCCGGCAAGCCGTCGTGTCGTTTGCCGGTCATCATGAGGTCTATCCCCGCCGGGACGCTCGTGGAGCCATCGTCCGGGCGGATGCGTACTTCGATGGCCCGATCCGCTCGGGCCACGATCCGCACCGTCCCCGTCAGTGGGTGCTCGGCAACCGGATCCCCGATCGGTTCGTGGTCGATGACCCGAAGCGTGCCCGTGCCGATCGTTCGACCGGCGACCAGCAGGTTCGGGAGCTGCTGCGCGATGGGCACGGTGGCCTGCTTCACGGCCTGCGATGTGTGGGTCGGATGCGTCGGCGGAGCAATCAGCGCGCATCCCGACATCAGCCCTACGACGCATACCGCAACCCCGGCCGCGGCGACCCGCCCGATCCCCCCACCGATCATGGTCAGACACTACCAAGCCAGTCCCGCGAGCGCGTGCTGATAGACGAAGCAGGCCGCGTCGATAGCCGGTCCATAAACGGCTCGGCGCGCCCCATCCGAAAACAGGCGTTCGGTTGCGAAAGCGCGATTCCGCCGGCTGCTACCGCCCACCGTTCGGTATCGCATGTCTATCAACAGTTGGCTCTGGGGTGAACATCTACACCCGCGGGCGCAAGATGCCGTTGCCAGCGAACGACGCCGAAGAGAATCAGAGCCAGCCAAGCAACAACAGCACGTCAGGATCGAGAAACGATGATCTTGACCCCAAGCCCCCATGCAGATGCCCGCAGGTCAATAGTCAGTCCAAAAAGCTAATGCACGTAGGCACTCTTCGAGATGTGCGCGCCAAATGCGTGCCAGGAGGTGCGCGCAACCGGAAGTTCTAAGTGTGAGAGGTGGAGTGGCGCGTTGGAAGCGTGGGCAAGCGGCCCAAGGTGTCAAGCAGGCGGTGCACTACGCCTTCGGCGGCGCCTGCGACGCCACCCTAACGGCTAAGACCGCTGACGGCGCATTGGCCGCAGCCGGCTATGCGGATGCGGTGATGACGCGTTACATCGCCGAAAATGGCGCGATTCGTGACGATCTCCTTACCCGGTCACAGCTAAAGGATTGGGTCGACGGTGTGGACCCGCTCACGGGTGAGCGGCGAGGCCGGGATTTGGAGTCTCCGGTCGCTGATCTGATTCTGGACGCGACGATCAACGCGCCGAAGTCGTTCTCGATCGCGGCGATGCTCGACCCCGAGTTGGCGGCCGCGTACGAAGATCTGCAGGACCGGTTGCGGGACCGGATCATCAAGCTCTGGCAGACCGAGCTCAACGCCCGACGCGGGAAGCAGGGTTCCATCCGAGAGGACCTTGCTCGCGTCGAGGTCGTGGAGTTGCGGCATGAACGCTCCCGATCACTGGACCCCCACAAGCACCGCCACCTATGGCTGAACGTCAAGGTCCAGGGCCTCGATGGGAAGTGGTCAAACGTCGACACTAGGGTTGCGCTGCGGTTCCAGAATGTCGTGAACGCGGAGGGCGATCTCGCCTCCCGCACCGACCCGACGTGGGTCTCAGCTCTGGCGGCGAAGGGCTTCACGTTGAACGCGGATGGGGAGATCGCACAGTTGGAGCACCTCGTGCGGCCACTGTCCAAGAGATCGGCACAGATCGAAGCGAACAAGGCGGCACACCTCCGCACGTGGAGGGAGCAGCACCCGGGTCAAGAGCCGTCTTTCACCGCGCTGGCTCAAATTGACCAGTGGGCGTGGGCAGCGGGTAGGCCAAACAAGCCCGGACTGGTGGACGAGGGCGACTGGGCATCAGTCGTCATGGGCGAGCTTCTTGGTGCTGATCACGAACTCGACCGCTCACGACCAGCGGTCACACTTCAAGCGCTGACCCCGCAGGGCCTCGACACGAATCTCCTCGCGGCGAAGGCGATAGTAGATGCCGATGCTCGGTCGACTGGCACCGGCGGGCGGTTCAGCGACATGGACGTCCGAGCGGGGGCGATTCGATCGATCTCTGAATCAGGTGTGACTGCAGATCGCACGGAGCTCGCCGCTCTGATCGACGACGTGTGCTCTCTCGCGATTCGCACTCACACGGTGACACTCCTTTTGGAGTCAGATGTTCCTGGGCACATCAAGCGGCGCATGGCGACCTCGACCGCGACTCTCAAGGCCACCGTCGCCCAGCGGACTGAAGCTCTCGCTGCCGCGGGCGACGTGCTGTCGTCCGATGAGACCACCGCGATCGCCAGGGCGATCGAACCGAGCCGAATTTTGGATGAGGATCAAATCAAGGGCGCGTCGTCCATCGCCGGAACGGACAGAGTCGTCGCCATCGCCGGAGCTGCGGGCACCGGAAAGACGACCATGCTTAAGGTGGCCGGGACCGCTCTGCGTGGCCAGGGCCGCAACATGCTGATTGTGGCGCCGACGAAGAAGGCCTCTGCCGTAGCTGGTCGGGAAACCGGAAGCACGTCATCGTCGCTTCATCAACTTCTGCACGATTACGGATGGCGATGGCAAAGCAGCCGGGCGGGAGCCATCGAGTGGTTCTGCCTAAGTGTCGGTGATGCAGACCCGCTCACCGGAGTCGCGTACGCCGGCCCGCGAATCCGTATTCGTTCGGGCGATCGGATTGTTGTAGACGAGGCCGGAATGCTTGACCTCGAGGCCGCAAACGCATTGCTTGACGTTGTTCACCGAACCGGTGCGTCGGTCGCGGTCGTCGGAGATCAGCACCAAGCTCTCCCAGTCGGACACTCTGGCGCCATGGCGCTCTTCTGGCGCCGCGCTACTCGTCAGATCGACCTCGTTGCGATCCATCGATTTGAGGATCCCACATGGGCGGATCTGAGCCTGAAGCTGCGCAAGCCCCGAGGTGTGGAGGACGCCGCGAGGGTCGCCGAGGAATTGATCACCACCGGCCACGTCCTCCTTGCCAACAATGACCTGGAAGCCCGGGAGGCGATGGTTCAGGCGTGGTTCGAAGCAGCTGGCGAGCGTCGTTCCATCGCCCTCGTGACAGCCACCCACGCGGAAGCGCAAGCAGTCAGCGAGGACATTCAAGCCCGACGAGTCATGACCGGAATGGTCGATACGCGCGGGTGTCTCACGGGCAAGGAGGGGCAGCCGATCTTCATTGGCGACGTCGTGCAGACTCGCCGCAATGACGCCAAGATCGACGTGCAGAATCGTCAGAACTGGGTAGTCAGACAGGTCGCGGGTGATCACGTGCTGCTCGCCTCTGCGAACGACTCCACGGATCTGCGGAGGATAACGCATGCATACGCCCGATCCCATCTCCACTTGGCCTACGCCACAACGGTCTACGGGGTGCAGGGCGAGACAACGGACGTGTCAATAGTTGGTCCAGGAGTCGATGCGGCTGGCCTTTACGTCGGGATGACGCGCGGGAAGAGGGACAATCGCGCAATCGTGCTTGCTCCGACGAGAGCGCACGCAGTAGATCAGCTCGTGGAAACAATGCAGCGGCAGCCAGTCGAGGAGACGATGGAGAAGTCTCGGGCCGCTGCAAGGACAGAACTCAATCGGGCAGCCCGTAGTGACACTGGCGCGGCTCAGCCGTCCGTCTCGAAGCGCCCATCTGGCCCCGCATTACTCTGACGCCGCCCTAGAGACGGCGAGACCCTGCCAACGCAGATGACGGCCCAGCGAGTTTGCGCCGTCGAGATCGCCACCGTAGGGATCGAATCGAAGAAGAGCGAGACCCAGCGCTTCCGCACGGTCCTGAGCGTCTGGAAACACTCCCCCAGCCACGAAAATCAGGCCTCGACGGCCGTCGCCGGCGCAGGCCCGCGCGGCGCGCTCCACCAATCCTGTGCTTAGGTTTTGGTGCCGATTGTCTACCCAGGCCAAGTAGTGGGTGCTGTACAGATCACAGAGCTGGTTAACGTCGGCTGAAATCGCGACTGAGTCAGCCGCGCCCAGGTAGACCATCCACTGGCGACACAACTCAACCGCTTCAACGTCGGAGACTCCCAATGGCCGGGGAGCCGGAGTCTGCACACTCACGAACACAGTTTGCCCGAGACCGCTGTCTTTCGGAACGGGAAACACCTCCTCGGCCGCGCGAGCTTACGCATGCCTGCAAAAGATTCCACGCGGCGACCGGCCATTGGGTCGTCGGCAGGGATGGGCAGTTGCCAATGCTGATTGCGCCGAAAATTCTCGAATTCAGCAACGCTAGAAACAGCGAACCCACCACACCAGGCGAACCGTTCGAGAAATGAAGGTTTTCGATATCTGGTATGATGGGTAATGGCGATATTTTACCCACGGTGGGTAAGGCTCTCGCGGCCCGATTTTTAGGAGAAACTCCTGTCGAGCTTACGAGCGAGATAGCGGGATGTCAAATGTCATCCCGGGGTGAGAGCGGGTACGTCGCCAGATTAGGAGTCACGAAAGTGGCAAAGAACAGTAAGCAAACCAGCTCCAAGGCCGCTACGGCTGCCAGCAAGGTCCTGAGGGACGGGCGCACATCCGCAGCCTCCAAGACGGCGGCGGCAAGCGCGCTCTCTCAGAAGGGCAAGGGCAAGAAGTAACGCCCAACCTGCGTGGGGTCGCCTTCGGGTGGCCCCACGCGGTCACGTCATCGCCGGCACCGTCATGTTGTGCACGTAGGTAAAGGTAGCGAGCCCGGGGATCCCGTGGCCACCGCGCAACTTATACCAGGCCGTCTCTCCGGTCGCCTCGATCGTCTCGCCGACCAGGTCGGGCGGCTGGTTTGCAACCGTGGCGTGAAGCTCGATCTGGCCGGCGTGCGGGCCGTCGACGAACTCGGTGCGGCACAGGCCATTAGGTGTCTGAAAAATATCCATGTTTCAAGGACAGCACCGTTTGGTTAGGGCTGTTCGTGACACGCGCGATACACGCGAAAAAACCGCGGATAACCCAACGCGGCCGGAACGCCTGGGCAGTCGTCGCACCCGCTCCCAAATGGCCATTCGGATATCGTCGGGGTGTGTTCACGAATCCCGCGACCATCTTCATCGGGTCATCGGCCGAAGGCCGCGATATCGCCCACGCGCTCAGCGCCGCACTGACTCATGAGGGGTGCGAGCCAACCGTATGGGACCAAGGCGTTTTCGGCGCCTCAACGTACACACTTCCTTCTCTTATCCAGCAAGCGAGGCGAGCAGACTTCGCGGTCCTGATCGCCACACCCGATGACATGGCCGAAAGCCGAGGCATCCAGGACACCGTCGCGCGGGACAATGTAATCCTGGAATTCGGGCTCTTTGCGGGAGCGATTGGCCTGGAACGCGTCTACATCCTGCCCACGGCCAACCACATTCGCTTTCCCAGCGATATAGCCGGCCTTACGTTCCTCCATTACACCCCCCGCGTGTACGACGAGAACCTGACGGCAGCTCTCGGTCCGGCGACCGTTGAGGTGATGAATCAAGTACGCCAGCACGGCCGCCGCCAGCTTGGCGGGGCCGGGAGCGACCCTGCAGAAGCAGCAACAGAGGCGGCCGCGCTGCGGCGCGAGCTAGACATCACCGCCGCAAACGCACGGGCCCAAGGGTGGCGCGTGCGAACGAACAGTGACACAACTTTGCGGCTCGATTCTCCGCGCGTACACAGGCACACCTTCTCGTTCTCCATGAAGGCTGCTCACCAGGGACGAATTGAACTGCGCGCGTTTGTCTCGGAGTTGCGCGGTGACGGGCTCCGCCTCAACAGCACTGTTCGTCGGCCGCCCATGCAGCCATAGAGGAACAGTGTGGCCCTCCTGGCTTCACCCTTGCGGCTTGACCAGGAGGGCCGACGCTCCAACCCGGCACTACCGGGAACTCCGCATACGCAGCTCGCCGCGCCTCTCGGCTCGCACTTCTGAGCCCTGGGTTCTGTTTAAACGACGCCCGGTGCGTAATTCCGAGTACCGCTAGCCCGCCAGGGGCCAAAATTCGCCCTTTCGACTCGACCTGTACTCATGGTGCAAGCTCTCCAATAATACCGACGGGATGGCTGCTCGACGGGTGCGGTATTGACCACAAGCTCCCCTGTTTTGCAGCGACGAGTAACGACCGCCCCGCGCTATCGTGTGGTCATGACTGACGAGGAACCTGTCGAGAATTCCCGCGGGAAGCTGGACTTCTTCGTCGCAGAGCTCGACCGCCAAGAGCAGGACTTTAGTGCACGGTCGACCTCAATGAACGCCCGTGCCTCACTGTTAGTTGCTGCCTCTTCTATCGCAGCAGGACTTCAGGCGACGTCGTTGGACGCGTGGGCTGTGCTGGCCGGCCTTGTCGCTGGAACGTCGGCCGTACTCGGGGTCGTAGCGCTTTGGCCACGAAGTGGGCACCTAATCGATATTGAAGCTATCGAGCACGACACAATCGCTATGAGCGACTACGAGGCCTTGCGCTACATCGCATACGGCCGCCTTCGCATCATGAGGGCTGACGAATCGTCGCTACGTCGCCGCGCAAGCCTCGTCAAGATCGGGTTCGCGTTTCTCGCTGCCGCAGCGGTACTCACGGGCCTTCACCTTTTGTTCGCTGCAATCCCGTGGCCTCCAGCCGCCATTCACTGAGGAGGAGCAATGGCAGATAACCAGGGTTCGAAAGCACCCAA
>Ga0308169_10000826_pt1 | contig 40526 bp, 36 predicted proteins | sample PhyBR1_2_FD_202139 | JGI IMG/M metagenome (GOLD analysis project Ga0308169, IMG submission 202139) | Phyllosphere microbial communities from UC Gill Tract Community Farm, Albany, California, United States - DLSLSB.R1 | ecosystem: Host-associated > Plants > Phyllosphere > Unclassified | place...
TAATCAATGTTAGATAACAAAAAATCTGAGCCAGAATGAGGTTCATTCTGACCCAGATTTAATTTTTCGCAACTCATCAGTCCTTATTGACAAAGAGCCGAAAAAAATAAACAAAAAAAAAAGCCAAAAGGGGCTATCACATGACAATCCCTTTTGACGCTAACTTCTTTTATTCACTTAACTGATCAAAGAACGTTTTTCGTTGTACTACTCAATAATTTTTCATAGGCTTGTTCAAATTTTTGAACATCACCAGCACCCATGAAAATAATCACTGCTTCATGGTAGTCTAATAACGGTGAAACGTTATCTTCTTTGATTACTTGACCACCTTTTTTGATTTTTGCCCCTAGGTCTTCGATTTTAACGTCCCCTTGTTCTTCACGGGCAGAACCAAAAATATCACATAGATACACTCGGTCAGCTAAATCTAAGGCTTCGGCAAATTCATCCATCAAGGCAATCGTACGAGTAAATGTATGTGGTTGGAAGACTGCAATGATTTCTTTGTCTGGATATTTCTGACGAGCGCCATCAATAGTTGCTTTGATTTCAGCTGGATGGTGAGCATAGTCATCAACGACTGTCATATCAGCCACGATTTTCTCGCTAAAACGACGTTTCACTCCAGGGAATGTCAACATTTCGTCAGCAACTTCTTTCACGTCTAACTTCTCGAAGTAGGCAACTGCGATAACACCAAGTGCATTCAAAATATTGTGTTTGCCAAATGCTGGAACTGTAAAGTGTCCAACAAATTCTTCGCCATGGAACACATCAAAAGCTGAACCAGTTGTCGTACGTTCAATATTACGTGCTTGGATATCGTCATCTTCATTCATACCGTAATAATAGATCGGCACATCTGCTTCTAACTTTCTTAGATAGTCGTCATCTCCGTAAGCAAAGATCGCTTTTTTGACTTGTTTTGCCATCGTTTGGAAAGCTGAGAAAACATCATCGATACTTGTATAATAATCAGGATGATCAAAATCGATATTCGTCATTATTACATAATCAGGAGAGTAAGCTAAAAAGTGGCGACGATATTCACATGCTTCAAAAGCAAAGAATTCTGCCTCTGGATCACCATGACCAGTGCCGTCACCAATCAAGTAACTTGTCGGACGAATCCCTGTCAATACATGTGATAATAGACCTGTCGTACTTGTTTTCCCATGGGAACCAGTGACAGCGATACTCGTATAATTTTGGATAAAATCTGCAATAAAATCATGGTAACGGATCACTTCTAATCCAAGCTCTTTTGCACGTTGGATCTCTTCGTGTGAATCTGGAAAAGCATTACCGGCGATCACGATCATTCCTGGTTTGACGTTTTCTGCATCAAACGGCAAGATCGGGATATTGGCTTTTTCTAAATCTCTTTGGGTAAAGAAATATTTTTCGATATCTGATCCTTGAACGTTTAATCCTTTTTCATGTAATACAAGTGCCAAAGAGCTCATGCCTGAGCCTTTAATACCAACAAAGTGGTACAAATTTTCTTGATTTTTCATTTGAATCCTCTTCTCTTAACTATCATCCATTATTTTATTCATACATTCAACACGAAACCCATTATCTTATAAACGATAAAAAATTTCAACCAAATTTATTCGGATGATCTTTAGTTCCTTGAATATTAGGGCTCTTATTACCTTTTTAGCGAAACTTTTTCATTCATCGCTAAGAGACGTAAATAAGCAGACCATACTTCATCTGGGATGTCGACATGACCGATAAATCCCGTTCCATTAGGTCCGTAACCTTGGGCATCATCTTTCAAACGAACCATTTCTCCAAACACTAAGGCTTGGAAATAATCAGAAGGCCACAAGTCATTTAGTCTTTGATCAGAAAAGTTGAATCCCTTCGTACTTTCTGTCACTTGTGGAAGGATCGGTACATAATTATAAAAAAGTACAGACTCATTATTCCATTCCTTTTCAAAAGTCGCCTTTGTCCGCCGTTGCAAGGTCGGATCATTCATTAAAAGAACACGTCCAGGTAATGGGCCCTGTGCTTTTAATAACTTGTAAGAAAATGAAGCATTCTCGCCACAATTGGTTGACTCTGTTTCTAACAATAGCGCCTGTTTTGGTAACTCATATTTTTCAAGCAAATAGCGGGCACAAATCTCACTTTCACTTAAACCTTGTTCAAATAAGAATCCTTGTTTTTCAAAATTTTTATAGAGATACTTCGTCGCATGTCCGATCCCACCAACTAAAACGATTTGCTCAACCTGCTGATTCAAGTACGCCTTTGCTGCTTCATCTACTAGGACGGGCAGACAATTCCCCGCTAAAATCAGTGTAGGTGCTTTTAGTTCCAAACACTCCTGTGGGCCAGGGTCGGCTAAAAAATCCAATAAGCAATTCCAGTCTGCATTTCTTGATCGTTCACCTGTCATTCTATTTCTCTCCTCATACAATTATTCAACATCCAAGTACGTGGTTTCTTTCCATACCAATCGTCCTCTACAACGCCCACACAAATAGCGATCTGTATTGATTTTCCTTTTACGATAAATCCATTCAGCACACTTTTGGCATTGATATCCTTCGATTTTTTGCCTTCTATTTGAAGGAATGGCAGGTGCATAACGTAACCCACCCGTCTTTAGCAATAAATGTTTGAAATCTGAGTCGCGATGACGATAGCCTTTTCCAGTCAAGTGAAGATGATAATGACACAGCTCATGTTTGATGATCCCGATGATCGTAGCTTGATCGGCTACTGCAAACATCGTCGGATTAAAATCCAAATGGTGGTCATTCAAATGATACCTACCACCTGTTGTTTTCAAACGCTTATTGAACATTGCTTGGTGCATGAACGGACGCTGGAAGCTTGTCAAAGAAATCTCTTCGACTAACTGTTGTAATTCTTCTTGTGTCACGCTTGTTCCTCGTAAGGCGAAAGCATCGTCAGACTGATGCGCCCTTTGTTCGTATCCACTTGTTCGATCCAAACAGTGACGACATCCCCAACGGAAACAACGTCAGTTGGATGTTTGACGAATTTATTGCTTAATTTAGAGATATGGACTAAACCATCTTGTTTCACCCCAATATCAACGAATGCCCCAAAATCGATCACGTTTCGGACTGTTCCTTTTAATTCCATGCCAGGTTTCAAGTCTTCCATACTCAATACATCTGAACGCAAAAGTGGCGCAGGCATTTCATCTCGCATGTCTCGTCCTGGTTGGGTCAACCCTTCAAGAATATCTTTCAATGTTTCTTCACCTACTGGCACTTGTTGCACCAAACGTTGCGGAGAAAGTTGACTTAATTTTTCGATTGCTTCTTTTGTTCCTAAGTCTTTTTCAGATAATTGGTTTGCCTGTAAGATCTCTTTTGCTACTGCATAACTCTCTGGATGGATCGCAGTATTATCAAGTACATGTTTCCCACCAGGCACACGCAGGAAACCGATCGCTTGTTCATACGCTTTTGGCCCTAAACGTGGGACCTTCTTCAATTGCGTTCGAGAAGCAAATGCACCATTTTCTTCACGATACGTCACGATATTTTGAGCAGTCGTCTTATTTAGACCAGAAATATGTTGCAACAACTGAGGACTCGCTGTATTGACATCGACTCCTACTTGGTTCACTGCCGTTTCAACAACAAAATCCAACTGTTCTGCTAATCTTTTTTGTGAAACATCATGTTGATATTGTCCAACGCCAACAGCCTTCGGATCGATTTTCACTAGTTCAGCCAACGGGTCTTGTAGTCTTCGTGCAATCGACACTGCACTCCGTTCTTCGACTTGTAACTCCGGAAATTCTTTACGGGCAATATCACTTGCGGAATAGACAGAAGCTCCGGCTTCATTGACGATGGCATAAAACGCTTGATGTTTGGCTAACTTCAACTGTTCTGCCACAAATAACTCCGATTCACGGCTCGCCGTTCCATTACCGATCGCAACCATATCCACCTGGTACTGATCAATCAATTTCACAAATGCAGGGCCTGCTTCGGCTCTTTTTGCTTGATTTGCCGGTTTATGCGGGTAAATCACTTCGATCGCTAAAACCTTACCTGTCGCATCCACCACTGCTAATTTACAACCGGTACGATAAGCTGGGTCAAAGCCTAAGACAACTTTCCCTTTTAAAGGTGGTTGTAATAACAAGTTACGCAGATTCTCACCAAATATAGCGATGGCTTGTTCATCCGCTTTTTCGGTCAATTCATTACGGACCTCCCGCTCAATCGCAGGTTGGATGAATCGTTTGTAACTATCGTGAATCGCCAAACGTACATAACTAGCAGAAGGCGAAGCTGTATCAGGAATCAGTTGTCTTTCCAAGTAAGTTAAAAGTGCAGCTTCATCAACCGTTAAATTGACTTTCAATACTTCTTCTTTTTCTCCACGATTGGTCGCTAAGATGCGATGAGAAACGATTTTATGAATCGGTTCAGAAAAATCATAATACATTTCGTATACGCCTTTTTCATCATTCTCTTTGTTCTTGACCGTACTTTCATACAGGCCCTTGTTGTACGTATAGGAACGGACCCATGTTCTGAATTTTGCATTGTCACTTACCTGCTCCGCAATGATTTCATGGGCACCTAGCAAGGCTTCTTCAGGAGACGGAACTTCTTCAGTGACGTATTTAGCTGCTTCAGTCAAAACATCCTCAGATGTAAAGGTCAATAACCAAGTGGCTAAAGGTTCTAACCCTTTTTCTTTCGCAATCGTTGCTTTCGTTCTTCGTTTTTGTTTGTACGGACGATATAAATCCTCTACTTGTTGCATTTTTACAGATTGTGTAATACTTTGTTGTAATTCTGGAGTTAATTTTCCTTGTTCATCAATCAAACGCAAGACTTCGGTTTTACGCTTTTCTAAATTTTCTAAATAAGCATAGCGCTCTTCAATTTCACGGATTTGTACTTCGTCCAAGCTTCCGGTCATTTCTTTACGGTAACGAGCAATAAAAGGCACCGTATTTCCTTCTGCTAATAGATTTAAAACAGTCGTCAACTGTTTTGCTTGATAATCTGCCAATTCTTTCTTTACAAGATCTAGAATCGTTGGATTTACTTTGTCTGTCATTAAATAGCCTCTTTTCTAAGTCGAAATCGATTCTTGCTACGGTTTACTCATTAAAAAGCAAGAATCAAAAAATCATACTGATTTATTTTAGCATAGATTCTGGTATTTCTAAATGTAACTAAACAGTGTCTAGAACAAAAATAAAATTCATTTTTGTTTTTAATTTTAAAACGAATTATCGGTGTTCCAAAATCTGACCTTCAGGACTAAGCGAAAAAGCCCAAAAATTTGAAAAACAAATTTCGGGTTTCTCGGCTTATAAATCACAACTGGACACTTTTATCAAAAACTTTTTTTGATCAATCACGTGGTTGCCATGGTCCTTGATTGTTTTGATACTCGATATCTTGGATGATTCCAATTGGATCAAAAACGACACCATGCATTGATCCGCCAAAGACAGCCCCACCGTCGATCCCGATTTTCTGATCTTGTATCCATAAATCAGTTGTCTGCATATCTCCATGGAGTAGTGGCGTGATCGTATGACCAAATACGATCGTCTTACCCGTCCGATTCTTATGCTCATGAAAAGGCTCTCTGATCCATAAAAAATCTCTAGGGCTAGTATCACGCCAATCTTTTTTAGTTAGATCAACACCCGCATGGACAAAAAGATAGTTTTCCCATTCATAATATAAAGGCAAATTACATAAAAAATCGACCAATTCACGATATCTTGAACGAATCATCATGGCAATCTCAGTTGGTGAATATTCTTCTGCTGCACCTGGATGCAAAAGACTTTCCATTGTTTCTCTTCCACCGTTTCGTAAATAAGACGGATACCAGTCTTCTGGTTCTTGGAGAAACTGTAAGAAGTACTCTTCATGATTGCCTCGCAAGTAGATCGCACCAGTTTCTTTCACTAACTTCATTCCTAGTAATAAGCAATCTTTTGTTTTTGGTCCACGATCATTCAAATCACCAATCAAGACTAATTGATGAAGATGTAGATCATAATGTGTTAATAGCTTTTGAAAAAGATCATAACTTCCATGGACATCCCCGATTGCATAGACAAATGGTTTATTCATGATACCACCACCTTTTCATTTGATTATATCGTAATTCCACTATCATAGGTAGCAACAATTTCCGAATCGTTAAAGGAAAAATCTCCTGATTTCAGATTAAAATGAGAGCCACGAAAATTTGAAGAACAACTTTCATGACTCTCATTTTATTTTATAAACACTAGCTACGTCTGCTTTGATTGTTAGAAAAATTATACAAATGCTGCTAAATGTGCATCGATTTCTTCTGTTGTTAGATTTCTTTCTTTGACATAGCGATTATGCGGATGTTTGGCACATGCTACTGAACATGATCCTAAATGTTTTTCTTCGTTTTCCACTGATGCTAACATTTGACGATTACACTCTGGATTTGCACAGTTGATATAACGTTCGCAAGGAGTACCATCAAACCAGTCTTTCCCTACGATCTGCTTATCTACATGATTGATGTCGACAGCGATACGCTCATCAAAAACATACATTTTGCCATCCCATAGTTCCCCTTGGACTTCTGGATCTTTGCCATATGTCGCAATACCACCATGCAATTGACCGACGTCTTTAAATCCTTCTCTCACTAACCACCCTGAGAATTTCTCACAGCGGATGCCACCTGTACAGTAAGTGACGACCCGTTTTTCCATAAACTCTTCTTTATGGTCACGAATCCATTGTGGTAGTTCTCTAAAACTACGGATATCAGGGCGAACTGCTCCTCTAAAATGCCCAAGATCATATTCATAGTCATTTCGTGCATCGATCACAACCGTATCTTCATCAAGAATCGCTTCTTTAAACTCTTTAGGAGACAAATAAGCGCCGGTCATTTCTTTTGGATCAATGTCATCTTCTAGTTTTAGTGAAACTAGTTCAGGACGCGCACGAACAAACATTTTTTTGAACGCATGACCCTCGCTAGGATCAATTTTGAAAAATGTGTCAGCAAATCGTTCATCTGCCAACATCGCTTCCATGTATGCCTCAGTTTCTGCGATCGTTCCAGAAACCGTGCCGTTGATTCCTTCTTCTGCGACAAGGATACGACCTTTCAAATTCAAAGATTTACAAAAAGCAAGATGCTCCTTCGCAAAAAGTTCAGGATCAGTGATCGTTGTATATTTATAATATAATAGTACTTGGTAATCCATTTAGTTACTTCCTTCCTACAATTCATTCCATAATAGTATAAAGAAGTCTAACTGAAATGACGATTTTTCTGCTTGTGCATTTTTGCGCAAGTATAGTTTACATAATATAAATATTGTAATTTTATGTATTCATAGACACAAAAAAACCGACTAAAATTTCAGTCGGAGTTCTTGCTTCATTCTTACTAAGTAAGTTATTTTCCTGTCACAGCAAAGTAATTCCCATCAGGATCTGCAAAGTTGAATACATATTCTTCACCTAAATGGACTAAATCACCTAATGTCACTTCTAATTGTTGCATCTTTTTGTATAAACCAAAAATGTCCGCACTATAAAACATCAAAGAAGGTGCCCCACTAGCTGTGCCTGGTGAATGCTGTTCGATAAATTCACGATCATATAAAACAAACGCAGTACCCGCATCTTTTGATTGGGCAATCTCAATAATCAATGTACCATCCATTTCTTGACGATCCAACACAACAAAACCGATCTGCTGCCAGAAATCTGCATTTTTTTCAACATCATCTACGTATAACATGATTTTCATTTCATTTGTAAACATCTATTCATTCCTCCACTTTTTTCGTCCTAGCTAGTTTAGCATAGCTGGTACTGAAAATCTATGTTGGAGAGGTACGGATGAGAAAAGTGATTTATGTCCTTCATTTTATAAGTAAACTTATCTTTTACTAGTCAAGTCTATGCTATATGATAGTAATCAGTCAAAAATGTTTTAATATAGCATTATTCGAAAGCTGCATGAATAATAGTCTTCACTTGGATAAGATCTTTTCGAGTATATTTGTAACTTAACTTTTTTTGTTTACTAAAGGACTCACTTGCAGAAATTTTATTGATATAGTACACATCCCCTTTTTCGTTTGCAACTTCTGATAAAACTGTTCTGCCGATTGAAACATCATTAATATATTGAAATTTTTCACCACTATCATCTTGTCCACCAAAAAGAAAAATTTTACAATCATATACTTCATTTATTTGCATAAAATCAAAATTTTTAAAACTAGTAACAGCAGAATCATCAAAACATAAATCAATTGTAGCTGTATCTAAATTTTCCAACTCTAAATTCCGTGTAGCTACTGATGCTTCTATGGAAAGTAGTTTATACATGCGCATGCTCCTAGTTTAAATAGTTACGTGGATTGCTCTTGTTGGTAAATCGGTTGATTCGTTACTTCTCGATTCTCTAACTTTCGTCAGAAACCAAAACATTTATTTCAACTTGATTTTTCTTGCCAAAAGAATCGATTTTCTTCCATGTTTAATTTTTCCACCTGAATCTCTTTACAAACGATATTCATTGTCATCATCGATAGATCAAGAGAACATTCTACAAAGTTCTCATTCCCTTCATATTTTTTCAAGGAAATATCTTGTCCTTCATATCCAAGTTGCCCCCCTCGCATTTCTTTTACATTATCGATTGTTCGCCAATTTGAATCGGTCTCATAACTGACTTTATAACAAGATAAAAAACAGATTTTCCAACAACTTTCTTCATTATTTTCTATAAAAATGTATACCTCATCACCATAATACTGAGTTTGAATATCCAATATTGACATATCCCAGTATTCAGTATTATCAATTTTATTTTGTAATAATTCAATATTCATCATTTACCTCCAAAATTATTACTCATAGTTGATATAGATTGTACTCAAATAATTATTTTCTAAAAATTAAACAATTGCTTGTACTACTTCTTCCAATATATTTTTTATTGAATTTTGATTGATCTTGCTGATATCGAAACACCTTAATTGATCAATAGTAAGCGACTTATCATTGATCAACCACGGTGAATCATCATACCATCCCTCATGATGAAAATATTCTTTCACCATCCCCTTTTTTTCGACATTACAATCTAATAAATGATCTAAAATAGTTTCAAAATAGCCGTTCCAAATGATAAGTTTATTATTAGCAGATACAAAAGAAAGCTCCGATTCTCCTTCAAAACCTTCATAAAACCTATTGTCAATCATAGAATCCATTCCTTCCATTGACCTTTATTTAATTGTTCTGTAGTGATATTCACTGCTTTCTTCAGTTATTGCATCGTACTGTTCTTCACCTGTTTTAAGCCTCTAGTCAGCAATATTTGATGCGATGCGTAATAGGGAATATTTAGTTTCGTTGATCCATATATCGCCGGATTGCACGGTAAAGACATTTATTTCGTACGAAGAATGTTTTCTGTTGATTAACGATTGATTTTGGCTCAAATTATCTTTTCACTCTTTCTAAAGTTTACAAGTTAGAAATTATTTTTTTTAATTGTTCATATTTCTCCATAAATTCGTCTCTTTCAAAAGCAAAATCCCACAGATGATTATCTATATTTTGATCTATGTGTGAAGGTAATTCTTTTAGTTCTTTTGTATATTTTTTCAATTTCTCGATCGACACATTTGCTAACTGTTCTAAAAAATGTCCGTCCCATAATTCACCAGCCAATGGATCGTTTATAATAAATTCTAACGCTTTTTTTATTGCTAACTCCTCAACCTCATGCTGAGAAAACATTGTGTAAACATCCTTTTCATCTACCTCATCTTCTGTTTTATTCAATAATTTATTTAACCAAATATCATACTTCTTGCTCACAATAGGAAAATCATCATTTATATGATAAATATCTTTTATTTTTTCTGCCATTGATCTATCCATCCATATTTATAAATAAGTCATCTATGTTTCTGAGGTCCTCGTCTTAATGGCTCTGAGTAAACCTATAAATTATATTTCTAAACTCTTTTCAATAATCCGATTAACTCACTATCATCTGATTTTTTTGTTTCTTTTCTTACGTTTTTATCTAAATAGTTGTAAAAAGTGTCAAAGTCTAAATACACTATCTGATTTACTTCTACAGCTGGAGAAGCCAACTCAATCAATACATGTTTATCATCTAGCGGCTTAGGTAATTGTGCCATATCGTAGTCATCTAAATCATTTTCAAAAGATAAAAAAAAACCTCTTCTCCCCATCCTTCCTTATTAGATAATAAATTTAATAACTTGTTTAGATTTCTATTAGCTGCACAAAAAAAAGTTTCCATCAACTCATCTATTTCTTGCTCATTGATTAAAATTTTAAATTTTTCTGTCATCATCTTTACTCCAATTAATAATGATCCATCTAATTAATGCAGAAATTCTTAGGTTGAAATCTACAACTTCTTTACTTTTAAACATCAGTTTTTTATAGTATAGCCCTTGTAGCCATATTCAATGTAATAGGGGTAGTACACGATACTTTTTTATTCGCTTTTATTTATTTATGTATCTTCAGCTCATTGATCGTTACAGAAAAAACATCCACTAATTTGCGTTACCTATACGTCCTATATTTTTTTATCAGTCAAGTGTTTCTTCTTTATTCGTGATTAGCCTGATAAAACTTTCTTCAATAAATTTTACTCGGGTATCTTTTGTACTAACCCCATGAGCCTCACTTATCATATCTATTATCGTTACTTCCCCTTCAGAACTAGCTAATAAATATTGATTACCTTCTAAAAATATTCTGTCGTATTCATCTTCTTCATACATTACATCTTTAAATTTACTATCGTTACTATTATTAGAAACTACGAAATCTATTGTATCTTGCAGGTTACCTTTATCTATTTCTGTAAGATATTTGCTAGTTGTTTTTCTTTCACTATAATCTTCCTTTTAGATTTTGAATAGAGTCAAATTCTATATTTTATACTTATCATACTACTGAAAAGATAAGACAAAATGGGTAACGATTTGATCTATTCATTTTATTTTCCCTGACTCTAAAGAAAAAATTGTTATATCACCATCTTCACACTCAATAACGATCGAGTCATTCCTCTTTAAGTAATAATCTTTAACAATATTTCTGAATCCAATATGCCATAATAATGATCCGCTGCTTTTGTAAACGAGTATATCCAGCTCACAAATAAACACAATGTATTTAGCGTTCGGATCTATCATTATTTCATACAATAGAGAAGGTAAGTTTTCTTCAAAAGACACCGACAGATTTGCAGAATCTATACATACAGAAAGACTATTTATTCCTAAAAATACTTTATTTGAATTAGTTGATATGTACATCTGAGGTTCTAATCCCAAATCATCGTATATAAATCCTACTTCAATTAAACTATGACTAATTTTTATAAATTGGTTGCTTTCTGCTATATCTTCACCGAGTAAGAAAGATTTTTTTCCTAAGCTCTCTTTTAATTCTATTGTTGATTCATAAGTTTTTTTTTCGAATAAATTCACGTATCTCCCACCTTAAATATTTACTACTAATACGCCAACGCCATCCTAAACCGACTCAATTTAAACACCTCCGTTTCGACCTTGTAAAAAGCTTTCTCTTACAGTAGTTATATAATTAAATGGTGTTGTATCAGCTAATTTATTTCATAACTTTTTCTTCCCCAGTTTAAAATATCAGAAGAGCCGATTGATACATTTTCAAATCATCATTAGATAATTCCTACTTATTGGCACACCATAAATATAAATCTTAATTAGCTCAATCTTCTATGATGCTATATTGTATTTCTAATAGGAATTTTTTGTTTGTTGCTGTTCTTCGACTTTTATTTAAAATATGGTTTAATCCATAACGATTTTAGGCACTGATCATTTTATCTACCACAGCGATGACATTCTCAAGAAACTCTACACATTTATCACTGTTATTAAGCATAAAATCTCCAAAGCATAACCAATTTCGTTTTGAATCATAGTAAGTAAGCCACGATTCTTCCTTATCTGGCCTCCATGAACCTGGTTTCAAAGCCTCTTCTAGTTTGATTTTGCCTTTCTGTACCCTTAACGGTAAAATCAAATCTTTTTTATTCCAACTTTCTTTTGGTGTGTATCCCCAAACTTGATTAGCAGAATTTTTAGTAGAGTCAAATCCTATATTTATATAATTTATAAGTAATAAAATATCTGAGTTTAATTTGGGATTAAAATCTAAGTTTCCATCCTTATCATCATACGTTACTTGTCCGTTAATTATTTCATTCTCAAAATTTATATTTAGTTTTATCATTTTTCACCCCATTAAACTAGTTTTTCTATCTAAATTGTTTTTTTTCATTTTATGATTTCTCCTCATAGACTATGGAGCAGGAGTTGAATATGTACGTATAGCCTAAAAATCATCGTTAAGATTCATTCACGTGTTGTATTTTCGATGTACAACTTAAAGTATCAAGAACAAAAAATCATCCACAAACTAGTGATGTGATGATTTTTTGTTCTTGAAATACCTTACTTACTATTTTCTAAAGTTTATAATTTTAATTTTTCTACTAATTTTTTAAAATTACGAATGTTTTTATTTCGCAAAGAATTTAGTTTAATTATTTCTGATAAATAATACTCTGATTTCTCTAATACTTCTGTTCTGAAGTCAGAAAATAGCATTTTTTTATCTTTCCAGAATTGATAATCCGGATTTGAAAGTTTCTCTGTGCGAATCCACCCTCCTTGACCCACTTTAGTACCTGAAACCTTACTAATAGATAGGATTTCTTTATCTCTATAAATTTCTATCCACGTATTAAAAGATTCAATATCATTAATCAAAACATAGTTTTCTGTTTTTAAAATCTCTAAGGCCCTTAAAAAACTTATAAACCAATCATATAGAGATACAGTAAAATCATCTAGTTCTTCTTCCAGGATAATCCCATAGTGTTCATTATCAATTGTGAAACTAAAATAGCCATATTCTCCGATAAGATTGTCTGAATCAATGTTTTCAAATACTTTAAATTTTATTTCAAGCATTTTCTCACCCTATTTCTTAAGATTTCTAAATTCCTCTAAAGTATACCGATACTTCCCATAAGACGTTCCAAATCCTCCATCAGGTTGGATATAAATATTGATTTCCTCTCCATTTATCTTATATAGAAAAGTATCTCCCTTCTTTCCTTGTGACAATAAATCATTATAAGCAATTTCTGTATATTTTTTTATATCTTCACTAGTCCAATTAGAATTGAAAAAGCTAGTTCCATCTAACTTTTCAGTTAATTGATTTTCAGTTAAAAACTGGGATTGTTTCTTGAGAGAATTAATATTATGTTTATTTATATGTGATTGATTATTTTTACTAAGAGGTCTTTTTATTTTAACATCTGATATCGCCCCACCTACCTCCTCAATCTTACCATTCTCCACCTGTTTCACACCAGTAGTCGTCAATACTTTGTAAGACGCATAAGTAAAGCCTAATATCATCAGGGCTTGACCAAGTTCAGATTCATTGATCCATGTGTAGCCGTCTTTGACATATTGCGAGGTAGAGACAATACTGCCTAAGAGTGGGTCTAGTTTTTCGCCGGTTTCGTAATTGACACCTTGACGCCATGCTGCATTGACTTTCTCTTGGTAGGTGTCATACGTCATGAATTGGATCAATTCAGGGTCTAAGTAATGGCCTACTTTCGTGACATATTGATACAGCTCGGGGTTCACGATGCCATAGCCTGATTGCTTGTCTTCGATTTTCCAAAAGACACGTGGGTTGCCCTCGCTATCGTGAATAATAAGAGCATAAACGTTGTACTTTTCTAGTTCTTTGTTTTTAGTTGGATCAATACCTTTTTTCTCGTTGTCTGCTTTTTGCCATTTGTCTTGGATCGTAGTTGTCCAGGACAAATCTTTCGGCATAGAGAATGTCTTCGTTTGACTATTCCAAGCAGTTTTCGTTTGAGCAAGGCCTTGATTGACTGCTTGTTCGAGACTTTTGATTTCTGTAAAAAATTGCGCGGAGCTTTGGTTGTAAGCTAAGAGTTTTTGGAGTTTTTCTTCCAGTTTGTGTTTCAAATCATGATACATCGTGAGTAACAACGTATTCTGACTGAGTTGAAAGCTTTGATGTTCTTCTGGCATATGAGGTGAAAGAAGCAATTGTCTTATTCCCTCGGCTTGAGTGATATACTGATTCATTTGGCGAATCTGTGCTTCTAATTCGGATTGTTTCAAGCTGATAGAATCAACTTGATTTATGTATTCCTGTGGAAATCGTTTCGCTGCTTTTTCGACCGCTTCGGAGAGTAAAATTCCTCCTTGGACGAGTGGGTAAAGTATTTGAGAAAAATAGGCTTTCGCAGCGTCGTAGGTTTTCCCTTGGAGATTGGGCGTTTGTAAAGTGAATTGAGTGATGGCTTGTTGGAGATTTTGGTAATCAGTGACTTGTTTTTGGCAGAAGTGACTGGCGCTCGTGGCTTGGGCTAAGGAATCCGAAAGATACATATCGATACTCATGTGTTTTGATCCTCCAACAAAATTTTTCTTTTCTCAAAGCTAATCTCATCAAGCTTTTGCGTGATTTTTTGTTGTTGGATCATTTCGTGATGTTGGCATTCATCAAAGCCATTCATCAATCGCCTACTTTGATGTGAAAACTCCGAGGTGAATGTTTCGATGGACGTAAAGGTATTCGATTTCTGGTAAGACAATTGTAATCGAAATAAGAAGTTTCCGATTTCTTTAAAGTGATTCTGGTAATCTGAACGGCAGGCATCAAGTTGTTTCATTTTCTTTTCCTGTTCTTCTCTTTTTGCTTGCAGCAACGTTTCCTCGGTATCAAGATTTGTCCATTGATTCATTAGCGTCTCTCCTTAAAAAGATCTCGACTTAACTGAGTGTCTAGTGTAGAAAATCCTTGAGCAGCAGTTTGCAATTGATTAGCAGCGCCTGAGATAGCTGAGGCAATTTGATTGGCTGAGTTTTTGGCGGACGTTATGCTACTTTGAATGTCTTGATTGCCAATTAGCGTGGTGCGTGTGTCATTTTGAAGCGATGATGCTTGGTTTAAAGGGGTGGTTGCACTGGTGATTCTTGAAGTGGACTGTTGGGCTTGTTGAGAATTACTGCTGAATGTGACCATTGATCTCCTCCTCGATTTATATAGGCTGTATAGAATGCTTATATATTCATTATAACAATACATAACCTTTCGTTGGATGAGAATTGTATTAGATAGGTCTTGTTACCTTATTTTTTTATAGATTTTTGAATCAATTATTTCACGTTTACACTTTTCGGAATATATTTTAGTATAAAAAAAGCGAGAGCAATCTGCTCTCACTTTTCGTTTTTTCGATCACGCATTCACGTCAACGACTTTTGCTTCATCTTTGATCACATCTCGATCAAGATCATTGATACGTGCACTTGTAACAATACCTGCTACCATACTACCACTTACGTTGACAGCTGTACGAGCCATGTCGATCAATGGTTCGACGGAGATAACTAAACCAACGATTGCTACTGGTAAGTTCATTGAACCTAATACGATCAATGAGGCAAAGGTTGCCCCACCACCGACACCAGCTACTCCGAATGAGCTGATTGTTACGATGGCTACTAGTAGCAAGATGAATTGAATGCTAAAGACATCCATTCCAGCTGCTGGTGCAACGATTGTCGCTAGCATGGCTGGGTAAACACCCGCACAGCCATTTTGACCGATCGATAAACCAAAGCTGGCAGCAAAGTTTGCTGTGGCTTCATCCACACCGAGTGCTTTTGTTTGTGTTTCGATATTCAATGGCAAAGCCCCCGCACTTGAACGTGAAGTAAATGCAAAACTTAGTACTGGAAATGTTTTTTTCAAGTAGTCGATCGGGCTGACTTTCACACCGATCAAAATCAAGAAATGAACGATCATCACTGCAAACAATGCAAGATAAGACGCTAACACAAATTTACCTAAGTTCAAAATGGCATCAAAATCACTTGTTGCCATCACGTTCGTCATCAATGCGAACACGCCATAAGGTGTCAAACGCAAGACTAACGTCACGATACGCATCACGATACGGTACAAGCTATCGATCATATCAGCAAAGAATGATGCTTCTTTTGGTGCTTTTCGTTTGATTCCTAAGTAAGCAACCCCAACAAATGCCGCAAAGATCACGACAGCAATCGTACTTGTTGCACGAGTTCCGGCAAGGTCTGCAAAAATATTTTTAGGAATAAATGACAAGATTTGTTGTGGGATACTTAATCCTTCCACTGTTTCTTGTCGTGTCGCTAACTCAGAAATACGAGCAGTTTCGGCTGCTCCTTGCGTAAATTCAGCACCTTGAAGACCAAATGCGATCGTCACACCGATCCCGATCAATGCGGAAATAGCCGTTGTTGCTAATAAAGTGGTCAGCACCGTTGCACTGATTTTACCTAATTTTTCTGATACTTTCATTTTTGTAAAAGCCGCAACGATTGAAACAAAGACTAAAGGCATGATCAACATTTGTAAGAAACTAACGTAGCCGTTCCCAACGATACTGATCCAATCCATGGATTGCGTAATAACCTCGTTTTCTACTCCAAAAATCAGTTGCAACGCGCCCCCGAATACGATACCGGCAGCTAGCGCAGTGTAAACCCGCGTTGAAAATTTTGCATGGCGCTTTTGCATACGATAAAACACATATAATAATGCCGCAAAAACTAGAACCACTAAAACTGTGATGAGTGTTGTCATTTTCATCCTCCTCTTAATTTGTAATGACAAGTCCATCTAAGGAAGTAAAGGTTCCCGAGAAGAACTCTTCAGCTCTTCTCCTGAAAATATTTTTTTCAGTGACTTATTCATTCTAGACTATTTTCCGAAATTTTTCCTTACTTTTGCTTACAATTAGTAATAGAAAAAAACACCAGTGATAGTTATTAGCTATCACTGGTGTTTTTTTCTTAATTTTCTTCTTTGGCTTTTTCTTCTTTTTCTGATTGGAAGTTCAATTTCACACCTGGCGCATCCAAGGCGATCTCTGTTACTTCATAGGCCAGACGTTTGACCATCTCAAAAAGTGGTGCCACTAATTCATCGACCTCTTCTTGCGTCACATCATTTTGATCTTGGACTTTGCGATTCAAGATGTGGTTGATTTGACTAACGCTTCCAGATAACACATATGTATCAAATACTAAACGAAATTCTAAACGGGCACCAACGATGCTATGTTCTTTCGGATAGTTTTCAATTGTCTCTTTTAGTGGTGAAAAACCTACTTTTAAGTCAGTTTGTACCTCTTGATCAGGTTTTAAAAAATCATAATGAAAAGCTTCTACTACTTCTTTTTGTCTTCTAATTTCCATTTTATCACTCCTCTGTTTAAATTATAGCATAACTAAAGTTGAAAGGGGATACTTATTCTGCATTCTTTTCGATTGCTAAAATATCCGCTAGATTCGCCACAATATGGTCGGCAGGAATCTCACCTAAGAAATGATCGATATCATATAGGCAAGTGTGGATCTTTGCGTTGATCCCCGCTTCAATATCTAATCTTCGGTCCCCTACCATCATTGTTTTTTCTGGGTCTAAATGATAACGATCGATCAAGTGATTGATTGCATCAGGTGCTGGTTTTCTGGCAAAGCCTTGGTCGATACCAATCACTTCTTCGATCAAATCTGCTAGCTCAAAGACTTTTAAAAGTTTCCAAGTAGAAGCCGTTACACGATGTGTTAAAATATAATGTTTTGCTCCATTCTGTTTTAAACGGCGTAAAACCATTTCAGTCTCTTTGAACGGTACTGAGAGTTCATGATATTGTTCTTCATATTGATGAAACAATTGATTGAAGGAGACTTCTTCTAATTGATAGCTTTCTCGTAGTTTTCTCACCGATTCTTGCTTCATCACACGATAGATTTCCTTTTTTGGGCGTTCGATACCAAAATCTTGTAATGCTTGAGATACTCCTTCAACCATCGCCGGATACGTATCGAACAATGTCCCATCAAAATCCCAAATGTAATTTTTAATCATTCTTTTACTCCTTTTTACTCATTTCACTAGACATTTGACTAGTATTTTTTCTTATACCTTTCTTGTAAATTGCGTGCCGCACTTTTTACAAGTCACTCGAATCTCACCCTTGCCTTTCGGCGCTCTTTGCTTGAGTTGACAAGTTGGACATGAAAAAATCGTGTAGGTAGCGCTAGCTTGTTGTTCAGGTTGACGTTTCAGTTTATTTTTTATTTTTGTAAACCAGCTTTTGATCGCCACTGTTTTTTGTAAATACGCTTGATTTTCGTTTGAACGAACATAGATTTTCTTTGAACTAAATCGAGCGATGGTCAAAGCGATAAAAAAGAAGAAGAGTAGATAGCCTAAACTGAAAGGCAACCAATATCTAACGACAAAGAAAAATAATCCTAAAACTAACAATAAACGATTCAATGGATCAAGACGCGCATATCTCCCTTTCATAACTTGTTGATATTTTTGTTGAGCTTTCATTATACGTTGTATCCAAATAGGTCCCATTTTTTTCTCCATTTCTCTTTTATTCAAAAAGAAAAAGCCTTAGTTGGCCTTTTCCATCGTCATTTGTTGTAACACATGACGGTTCCGCATAAAATCGATCACGATCAGTTTTTTTTCATCTTCACGTTTTACCACTCGAAAGGTATCTTGTAAAGGTAATGTCAACTTCTTAGATTGGATTTCCTTCAAGCGAACAAAACGACGGATCAACGAGAGCAATTGTGGAAACTGGATCGATGTGTGTAATAATTCTGGATATTTTTTTAATAACTGCGTTGTTTTAAACAAATTTCTTTTTCGGCTGATTTGTTTTAAAAAACTTTTTAATATCTTTTGCTGCCGCTGAAAGATTGAAAGAGCGCCTTCTTCATCGATCTGGTAGCGCATCTGACGTTGTAGATCTTTCACCGATAGATGTACTTCAGTGGTACCTGACTCTACGTTGATTCCTTGAGGGAAAAGTTCTGAAATTGCTTTGTCCCACTCTTTTAATGATACTTCAAGATAGTCATTCATTGGCAGTTGAAGTTCTTGAATAAAAAAATGCTTGGCAGCTTGGATGCCACCTTGTTCGTAAATCTCCCCAATCGTCAACCCTTCTAAATGAAACTCCGGCGAAAAATGCAAGACTGTTTTTTGTTCATCGATTTGTGTATAGATGAATGTCGACCGTTTGAGAATCGTATCTTTTAAAACAACTAAAAAATTCATTCTTCTCCCCCTTTTTTCTACTACAAAATAGCATATTTTCAACGGTTTGTGTGCAAATATGCAGGAGATTTCATAAATTCTTATTCTTTGAATTTTATACGCATATAAAAAACTTATTTTATGGCTCTATTCGTTTTTTTATTCATGTATTTGATGTTATGGGCGATTCGATAACCGTTACCTAGTATCTGAATCTAAAGGTGTCTGACAACTTATAGATTCAATTCGGTGCGCCTTCTGATTTTTTGCTCGTTAATAAGCCTTGTATTCGTATCATTACTATTTGCTTTACCTATATTTTTGATTGTTGAAAAACTTCTATTTCCCGAAGGGGCCTGTGTATGCTGTGAGACGTTGATTTCTGTCGTTATTTCCGCGTTTTCTAAGGTAGTTTCTAATTGATGCTCGGTTACTAAATTCTCCACATTAACTACTTCAATCACAGCAAGAGCAAACATTAGGTCGCCGTTTCCTAGTTGGTCAGCTAGACTTCTTTTTACGGGTGCTCGCTCAAAAAAGTTTCGTCCTAATCCAATATCACGAATACAAGTCATCAGCATCTCAGCATCGGTTATTTGAAGGTTTGCTTTTAACATCTTGTCAGTCAGTACAGCATTGAAGACAGCTTGTTTTGTGACAGTCGGCAAATTTAACATCTCACTTACATTCTCCACAAAAGAATCAAACCCTTCGCCATGAATTAGCTTCAGAAAATTTACTTCGTATCTCTTTCGAAGATCTTCTCCACTACTCCTGAAACCTATCGGACTACTTGGACAACTTATCAAATCGTCCGATGACGCGACAATATGGGTCACTTCGTGCATAAGAGTATCCTTGGAACTTGGCTGTGCTTGAATCCCTGGTCTAGTAGCTGGATTTACATGAAAACCATCAAGCATGAAAATAATTCGACATTCAGGGTCAAACCGCATAACAAACGCATGTGCACCCATGCGTCCTTTAATTTGTGAGTAGTAATTTTTTGTCACCTCATCACGCAATAAATCAGTAGAAACAAGCCAAATATTTTTAAAATTAAAATCCTCCGTTTGTTCAAGAAGCTGCGTACTTTTTTTTGCAACTGATAACAAGCGCTTCATAATTTCTTTTAAAATTTGTTCTTGATTTTCCGCATCACTTAGTCTAAACATTTCGATTAAGTAAGCTCCCGCAGTCGTAGGTGCAAGAGCCTTTTCTTTTGATAGTTCCTTCTCCTTATCTATAAATTTCTGGAAATTTTCGTGCGCATTTTTAAACTCTGCAGTAAATTGTTTTAGAAATGGTTTAAGTGATTCTGGTGCCTTAGTGATATCGATACCAGAAAATACACGATAATTCGGATTTGAACCTTCGGGGAAATACTCTTTAATTGCTGAAGTAATTTTCTCTCTTAATTTAGCTTCATCACTGATTACATAAGGCGGTAATTCTGGGACAAACTCCGATAAAACTGGTACTATCACTTTTGGATCCTCCACTATATCTGTACCATCAGGAAGTTGTATTGCTTGGCGAAGTTTATTCCACTCCTTCGCATAAGGTAGTGTATCTGGAAGCTGGAAATATGGTGGATACCGATTATCAACGAATACTTGTGATGAAGATGACGCTAGATGATCAAAAAGTGAATCGGCGCCTTTTGAAGTGCTAGGAATTTGGTCATCTGAGACATCGTCTTTCCCACCTGCGGGTTGTGCATAAGATTGAAATTTGAGGGCACGTTTTTCTAGTTCTGTTTCAAATCGGAACTGATCATTTGCTAAATCTAAGCGTAAGACTGTCATCGGTTCAAGAATATCGTTTTTAACTAAATGATAGCGCTGTTTCTCTTTATGGAATAAAACTAATGGTACATAACGTTCATTAATCTTGATATAGGTTCTACCTGTCTCTGAACTCATCAAGCCCAAATCATCTGGTGGTGAAAGCGTATTTGGCTCTTTCAATGATTGAAATTTATCGATATTTTTACCTACTTTTTGTAATACTTCTTCGGAGAGCGTTCGCGAAGTGGCTGGTTCGAAATACCATTCAATGCCGTTGTAGTTCACCGGAAAAACCCGTTCTCCTTCACAGATATCATAACGCACGCCTTGCTCCTTGATGACCGTTACTCTTATAGGCGTAATTTTATTTTTCATTACAATGTAGCGGCTACTTTGCTCTCCTTCTTTTTTTCCTGTTAAAATCATTCCGTCACCATAAAACTTGACGTTTAGATTCTTTTCCTCGACAAACTGTTGATCGATATTCACTTTACTGGATAGACGATTGATCAAATCAAGTTGGTCAGAGGTAAAGGAGGCTTGTCCTTCAAACACTCTTAATTGTCCTCCTCGCAACGTATAGAATTCTCCAAAAACATCTCTAGTTTTCAAATTGGTTACTCGCATGTATAGTTGGGCTTTCACCCGTTTGACGAAAACCTTGGGACCATTTTTTTTCAGCTGAGCGGAAATAAGCTCTTTCGATAATGGTTCTGACGGTTTTTTTATTTTATTTAGCTTTACCAGTAGTGGTTTGATATCTTTTCGAATAAATGCGCGTGTTTTCATATTGATCAGCTTCTGGAGGACTAACTGACTACTCCCTTTTACCAGCTCAACTCCCGGATCAATATAACGGATCGCACCTATTACTAGAGACTCTATCTCGGCGATATTGGGAAGGGCCCGCACACTATTTTTAACAATTCCTTCTGCACCACCCACTATTGCTGCTTTTGCCACGGATAAACCGAATTTCAGATTAAGGGAAGTGACCTGTCCCAAAACAGGTAGTAAAAGCACCACGTCGATTGTGCAAGAAATAGCTGCTCCTTTCGTATCTCGATTATTGATCCCAACAATGCAATCATAAAATGGAATAAAATGCTTGACACCATCCCAGGCAGCACTAGCAACTGTTTTATCATTTCCTGAATCATATAATTGGCGATACAACTGGTCCCGATGTTTCTGAGCAATCCTGTCAATAACTGTTCTCAAATCCCCTTTAGAAGTGAGTGCATTCATTCGATCAACTTGACTAGAAAAAGTGTAGTCCTTGTTGCCGATTCGAATCTTTTCCCCGACTTTCGAATATCCTCCTCCCCAGACATTTTTTTTATCAAACAAGCCATATTTAAGATAGAGCATAGGATCCTTATCTACACGATAGATGGCATACCCTCCCTCTTTATCTAGGTTTTTCAAGGCATACACCCGTTCTTCTTTTTCGTTGACAGCTACCAAAATATTCGTCTTTTCTAAATTAAGAGTTGTATCCAGCCAAGTTTCTCGATTCCCAAAAAATACTGGAGGAATTGATCCTGGTGCGGAAGGCGCATAATAGCGCACTTCATTTTTCAATTGAGTAAATGCTTCATAAATATGTGTCTTTGGAGAAATAATAAAATTGAAATCTTCTATATTGAGTGAATGAAATGCATACTCCATCAACTTCTTATTTAATGCACGGTGCTTGTCTGCTACTTCTTTCGTTAATTCGGTGTACCATTTTTCTATATCTCTTGGGATCCATGGCCCGGGGCATGGGTTTCCACCATCAAGATACACTTGATCTCCAAATAAACTCACTCTTATCCCGAGTCGTTCACACTCTGCTAACACTTCATTTACTAAGCCTTTTTTACGACGCCAGTTTATAAAAGCCTCTTCATACTCTTGATACAGATGCTCAACATCTTCTTGATTTTCCATATAATTGAAATAGCCTTTTTGGTAATAACTCATAAAACTACTTAATGCAAATTCTTTATGAATCCCTAACTCCATCGCCTTATTTAACCGCTCTGGCTCTAGTTGTGCTGTAGCTAGTAAGGCTGGCACAAAAAAATAATTCAATTCATTTAAATTATCTATACCTTGATGAGTGGCAATATCAAACAAAAACATTCCTAAAGTATTCGTTTCATTTTTATTGAAATTCGAATGATAGCCTGTATCTTCTAAAAATTTTGAACCAATCAATTGCATCAAAGATTCATAGTCAGAAATCAAAAGCTCATCAGCTAACTGACTTGTTTCTAGGAAATAATTTGGGAGCATTTTTTTTGTCAATAGGATCCATAGTTTCGTTATAGTCTCTTGTTCTTCCTTCTTAGGTCGTTGCTCGATCAGACCAGCTTCAATTAGCTCGTGTACCTCAAATAACTTTCTTAGACGGCCGATAGTAAACGTTGCCGGATCAGGAGCGGAAATAATATTTTGGACAATGTAGGTTTCCACCGATTTTTCCAGAACTGTTTCAAATACCCACTTCATGACTGTTGCTTCAGCGTCCTTATTTGAAATCTTCTCGTCTGACTTCCCTCCATAAAGATCCAACTCATTAAGGATTACTTTCGCAACTGCCTGAACTTTCTCTGGCATTAGCACCGTCCCAACACCTTCTTGCGTAAACCATTTTCCGACTGCAAGTAAAATGTCTTCTTTCGTGGGTCGTTCAGATAGCAATCCTTTTTGTCGAAAAAAAAGTTCAATTTGGTTCTTGATATTCTCAGATTGCCATTTTGAAACTATCGCTTTACTCATAGTCTGAGATTGTTTTTGCTCTAAAGTATTTTCTTTAGGTTTCACTTCCAAAGATGGAGTATCCATTTCTATTGTATCTTTCATCCACTGGACAAATATTTGTTGGGCTTCTTCGTTAGAGATCACCCTCTCTTTTTCATCCCCTAGAATTACCCGAACTAATTCTTTCAATTTCCCCCAATCGATCGTATCAATCTCTAACCCTTCTACTAATGCCCATTTAGCGGCACTTTCCACCAAGATATTTTTATTACTTAGATCGTTAGCAAAACCTCTTTCTGATAAAAAATTGGTCATATTTTTGCATATAAGCTCATATTGTTCAATAGTAGAATTGGGTAAAGAAAAAGCCAATGGTTCACTAATCGTTGGTTTTGAGGAATCAATCTCATTCTCACGTAAAAAAGTGATGATTTTCTTATCTAATTCTTCCCTTTTATTTCCTTTGTTCCACTCATAGGCATAGTTTCTTTTGTCTTTTTCAATTGTATACCCATAATACGCATTATTATTCCCCCATTGAAGATAGATGGCAACAGCTTTATCGATCGATAAATCTTTTTCCTCGAGTTTATACGTTTTTACAATGATTTTTGCTATTTTTTTTACTCGTTTAATTATTGTTTTATAGGTCTCTCCAGCAATAATCCAATGATCTACCGCTTTTGATACATCCGCCAGGGACGCTCCCTGAGTTGGGATTCCCTTTTCATCTAATATCTTTTTCAAATCATAAACTGCTTTTACTATGTTATCCCTTACTTCAAAAAGTGGTGGATAATAGACAAAGGGAATCAATGGATGTTCATGAGATATCAAGTCATAGCGCTCATTGATGAAATCATCATAGATTTGATTACTTTCACTTTTTTGTTCTTGATTACGGGCTAATAAAGAATCTTCCCATGGAGATAACTTATAATAAATCGTTTGCTGATCTATTTTCTTATACTCATTTTTCTCAAGTAAGGTATTGGCTTTCCACTGCATGAAAATTCCGAATAACTGATTGGCTGATAGGGAATCTCCTAATCTGCTTTGTCCCACTCCATAAGCTTTCAAAATAACATAAGCAAGATACTGTATTTTTCTTGATTTATATGACTTCTTTGAGCCCCAATCTTCTTGGCTATACTTTTCGATTGCCTTTACCAGTTCCAATCCACTGTCAGAAGAGGGAGTAATACCACTTTTTTCAAGGAGTTTCTTTAGTTGTTGATTCACCTTACTAGTTTTTTCCCTATGCTCAAAAAGATCATATTGGTAATAAAAAATCGGTAATAACTCTCCGTCGTTTACAAGAAGGTTACGATTATTCATGAGATCTGTCACAAGTTCATCAATTCGCTCTAAGTCTGTTTTCTTAGAGGAAATTGTGGCAGGTGTAGTCTCACTCACAGGCTTGTTTTTTTCTTCATTACTCAGAACATTTGAAGGTGTCCATATAATCTTTTTTATTATTTTAAATTGAACATTTTTAAATATATTATTATTTCGCCATTGAAGGAAAATAGCATTTGCTCGCTCATCAGTCAGTCCGTGTGTTGAGAGGCCACAAGTATCAAAAATGATATGTGCAATCTGTGTTCTTCTAGCAATCACTTTTTCAACTACTTCGCTATTTTCCAATTTTTGTAGATTTGTGAATACATAACGCATTGAGGTATCGTCTTCCAGCCACCAGCCAGAACCCTCCTCTCGTAGATATTTTTTGACCGCTGTATTGATTTTTTCCGTTTCATTCCGTTCTTGAAAAATAGCGTAATTAAACCAAAATGGTAGTTGTTTTTCACCCAACTCGTACTCAGGCAAGTTAACTTGAATGTATCTTTTAGTAGCTAAAAAAACAATATTAGAGGTTTCCATTTGCAAAGTCTCATAGGATTTCAACGAAGATTCCAATCGATGATCAGACCGTGGATTCAATGGGCTAATATCAAACCATGGAGCTGCTTCAACTCCCTTTACTTTCAGAACATCCCATTTATCAATATAATCATCCAAAGTATCTGATAGTTTATTTGTTAAACTCCAAAGCTGTGAGAAGATCCCTTCCTCTCTAACCTGTGTGATCGAACTTTTTTTTGAAAAAAACAGTCCTTGAAAAGATTCCGGTAAGAAATCAACGAGTGATGCAGATACTGACTCTGCATTCTTGGCTTGATCATCTGATAGAATTTGTTGCTCATCGTTCCTGTAAAATACTCGATTCATCATCCCCAGAAAAAGATCGAGCACTGAAATACCGTTTAAATCTTTCATTTGTTCCGTGAAGGTTGCATTTTCAGGAACGCTAAAAAAAATAGTGAATTGATCGGTCATATCTTTCCAAAAAGCTGCTATCAACGAATCCTCATTGATCGAAACTATCTTGCTGGTGCTGCCTGAAGGAATGATGTCAGTTGATCTAAACTGATAGTTAACATTGGCTTCAAATACATTTTTTAATTTCTCAGCCGAATTTTTTGCTATAAAATAGGAGGAATCGGTTTCTTCTGTACGTGGCTCAAAGTGATTTTGGGAGAGAGTTAGGGTTTGCTGTTCATTTGATTGCTGTGCTCTCAGAACAGCTGCTTGGCGGATTTTGCTAAACTGGTTTTGAGTATGATTGAAAGACTTCTGGGAGCCAGGTTGCTTTTGATTAGAAAGTTCTCTATTCATCGTATAATTGGCGCGTTTTGAGAATAGCTGGGCAAGCTGCTGCATGTTGAGATTCCATTGATGTGCTTTAGCCGTTAGATAAATCATTGGATTAGTTGAGGATAGTTGCTCAATGAGGGGATTGACTGTTTCATGAAAGTCTGGATAGCTGAAACGTTTGAGGTCTACACTTGAACTTGATGAGGGGCTATCCGTCGTGAATTTCTTTTCTTTTTGGCGAACCTTTAAATGAGTATCTTCTTTAAAAGCAGCTGACTGTTTCTTTCCCACTTGCTGACGTGTCAGTGGGACTTCCCCTACTATTTGAAAGTTACCTAAGATATTGCAAATATAAAGGTAACCTGTTAAACTTCTTAGACCTTTTGGCGTAAGCGTATTTCCCATTTGATTTGTACGATAATTCGGCCACATTTGATCATTTAACTGTTTAAAATCCTCGTGACGTGTATTGTACAATTTACCAATCTCTTCGGAATAACTGTCTTTAGTCACTATCTTCACTCCTTAAATTTATTTTTATTTTTTCTACATTACACAAAAAATAACACACACACTTTAGAGCCATTACTTAAACTGTTACAATTGTTTTAGTACCCGAGCGATTTCTCTTGATCAACTTAACTACTTTAGTAGCACATACATCCACCGATCCTATATTTTATCGGTCTCAAGGCTAATTATAAGTAAATACAAGAAGTCTACCTCACCTTTTTCCAATTAAAAATCGAAAAAAAGTTTATCTAATCAGAAGTTTCTTTATTTATAATTTTAAGTTATAACCTAAAAAATGCTCATCCAGCAACATAGACAAGCATTTTTGGTAAAAGAAAAAGCCGTAAAAAACTAAAAATAGCACAAGGTCTATTTTGTTTTTTTCGACTTATTGTCAAAACAAGATGATCAAATTTTGGTATATTTCAAGGTAAGTGCTATTCCGAATTTAGCCACTTGCATTTGGATGAGTTTCAATTATCTTCTAATAAATCTTTCATTTCAACAACTTCGCGATATTGATGGATTTTCGTAATACCAATTACTTTATCGATATCAATACTAAAACAAATACCATTACCCGGAACATCGATCTTGATGCCTTTTCCTATCGCATCCATCACTTCGTTTGTCAAACTATCTGGTACTAATGTCAGAACGATATCCTTTTCCGGTGAGATATCCAATCCTAAGAATTTTCCTGTGTCATGGACGCCAGAACCACGTCCATGTAAAATCGTCCCCCCTGATGCGCCAGCCTTCTTTGAGTAATCGATCACATCTTCCCCAATGCCACCATCCACGATCGTGACGATCATCTCGAGATTTAGTGCGACTAAATCATTCATTGTTGTTCCTCCATTTGTTGTAATTTTTCTTTGTTTTTCTGATCTTTCTTGTCTTTTTGTTTATAAATGAACCCTAAGACTAATGTTGATAGTATTGGTGTCAATGCGATCATTGCCACCACGCCAAATCCATCAATAATTGGATCTCGACCGTCGATCTGTGTGGCGATTGCCACACTCATAGACAAAATAAAGGTAGAACACATCGGTCCTGTGGCGACACCGCCGTTATCAAAAGCCATCGATAGAAAAATCTTGTCGACTTTTGCACCTAAGACAAAAGCTAAGCCATATCCAGGAACCAAGAAATAATAAAGAGAAAAACCAGCTAATAAGCGCCACATGGATAGACCGACTGCTAGACCGATCCCAATCGAGATCACTGCTAACATTACTTTTGCATGAATCCGACCTTCACTTAGTTCTTCGACTTGTTTGACCATCACATGGATAGCTGGCTCTGCAAAACCTACTAAAAATCCCATAACAAACCCTAAAGGAATCAGGATCTGATTATTCGCTAAAGAAGCAATTGCACTTCCCAGGTGTTGCCCCACTGGTACATAAGCAACATTTACACCATGTAAAAATAAAACTAATCCGATAGTTGTGATCAAAAAACCTTTCATGATATCAAAAAAACGTTTTCTCCTCAATTTGAATGAAAGAAAGTTCATTAGTACAAATAGGACCACGATCGGTGCCACCGCAAGGATGACTTCATATCCAACTTGTCCAATACCTGCAAAAAAAGTGACCAAAAAATTCATTGGAAGATCACCCCCAGGATCATGACAGCCAAGATAGGACCAAGTGAGGCAATACCAACCATTCCAAAGCTATCGTTTTCATTTTTCCCTTGGCGGATCATACTTGTCATTCCACCAGCCAAGGCTAGAATAAACGGAACAGTCACTGGGCCAGTTGTGACTCCACCTGCATCAAAAGCAATCGGCATAAATTCACTACTTGTAAAGAAGGAAGCGATAAGTACCGCAAGATAACCGATCACCATCAATCGATAATACGACAGTTTAAATACGACTCGTAGTAGTGCAAAAGCTAAAAATACGCCGGTTCCCACACTGACTATACCGATCAATAAGACTCGACCAATCTCTCCATCCGAAATATCAAATACTTGTTGACCCAATACTTGCACCGACGGTTCGGCAATCGTGATCACGATCCCAATCAGAAAACCCAAACTAATGATGATTGGTAGACTTTTCTTTTTGATCATATATTTACCGACCAAATCACCAACTTCCATCATCGAATAATCAGCACCAAATAAAAAGAGACTCATACCAACCATCATCATGATTGCTCCTAAGATGAATCTTCCCATGGTTTCAACATCTAATGGTGCAAATACAAAGGTCAGGATAACGATCAATACCGTCATAGGCATGATTGCAATGATTACTTCTTTAAAATTTTTCCTCATGTATCCTCCTCCTTTACTTCTAGTTTACCTGATTAAAAGTAAGTTTACGAGGAAAAACCGTAAGCGATACCATTTTTATGTAAAAACTTTTAAAAAAAACAGTAACAAACTAGCTAAAGCATCAAAAAAAATCAACGAACATTATTTTTTGTTTTTTTAAAAAAAGTCTCAACTACTTGCTATAAGCGATAAAAGCCAAAAATAGATAAACTATTTCTGACTTTTATCGCTTATTTTTAAGAAGTTTATTTTATAACGAAAGTTATCCATAAATCGAAAGTCTAAAGGGGTCCTTTTTTCTCATTTTTGATTATTCAGAAGATAGTTTCTGAACATGAGATTTCAGGCTTAATTCTGTCTATTTGACAGAACCAATCATCCCTTGAACAAATTGTTTTTGTAAAACGAAAAACACAAGTGCAGTTGGTAAGGTCGCAATCACCAGTCCACTCATGATCATGCCATAGTCTGGTGTATAGGATGCCCCCATGGCTGATAATACTAATGGAACTGTTCGTTTATCTGGAGATTGTAACGCCACTAAAGGCCAGAGGTAATTGTTCCAACTACTCATAAACGTGATGATCGCCGCAGCGGCATACGTATTTTTAGCTGTTGGTAAATAGACACGAAAGAAAATACTTAATTCTTTAAGACCGTCTAAACGTGCCGCCTCTACAAGGTCCTTAGGAAAGGACTTCGCGTTTTGACGGAAAAAGAAAATCAAAAAGGCGGTACTTACTGAAGGTAAGATGACAACTAGAAAACTATTGATTCCTAATATCGTACCATTCAATTGAGAAAACATCCGATACAGCGGGATCATCAATGCCGCAAAAGGGACCATCATCGATAATAACAAAATATTAAAGACGACTTCTTTTCTTTTACTCTTATAGATCTCAAAACCATAACCTGCCATGGAGGAGATCAATAAAGCAAAAATCGTTGTAACCACAGCGATCATTGCAGAATTAAGTAAAGAGCGTGAAAAATTCAAGTCATTCGAAAAGAGATTTTGGAAATTGATCACTAAATTCTCACCAATCATCAGTTTACCTGAACTAATATCCACTGCGGTATTCGTCATCCCTAAAATCATCCAAACAAACGGGAAAATTGAAATAAAGGAAACGATGACTAAAGAGGTATATTTAAAAATGCTCAAGAGTAACTGTCCAATACTCACTTGCTTTTTCGTAATTGATCGGGGTTCACTACTTGTCATTTCTCTCATTTGCTCTCACTCCCTATTTTAGTTTGAATCACTGATAGCAAGACGATAAATAGTACGATAACGAAAGAAACAGCTGCGGCATAACCAAAATTCGGAGTGAATTTATAACTCAAATTATAGATATATTGTGACAATGTCGTCGTTGCATTAGCTGGCCCACCACCAGTGATATTTTGTACCTCATCAAATAATTGCAAGGTACCGATCGTTGAAGTGATCGACGTAAACAAAATGATTGGTTTCAAGTTAGGTATCGTGATTTTAATGAACTGTTGCCACCTTGATGCGCCATCAATATCAGCAGCTTCATATATTTCTGGATCGATGTTTTGCATACCAGATAAAAAGAAAATCATATTATACCCTGTCCAACGCCATGTGATGGAAATAATGATCAAAACTTTTGCCCAGAATGGATGAGTCAACCAACCGATCGGGTTATCGATCAAGCCAATTCCAACCAAAAGGTTATTGACTAAACCTGATTGGGAAAATAAACTTTTCATGATCAAAGAATAGCTGACCATTGAGGTAATACATGGCAAGAAAATCGCTGTTCTGAACAATCCTTTGAACTTCAATTTTTTATCATTCAATAGATTTGAAATAAACAATGCCAAAAACAACATGACAGGAACCTGTACTAATAAGTATAAAAAGGTATTGAAAAATGCTTTACGAAAAGTCGAATCTCCTAACATTCGTTGATAATTTCCTAATCCGTTGAACGTCATATTTACAGGAGGTCCACTTTGAAAAGAGGTGATCAGTGCTAACACCATTGGTATAAAAACCAAAATCGAGATCATGATCACTGGCAAAACTAAAAACGCATGACCATTTCTGAATAGATCCTTTTGCTTCATATTATTCCCCACTTTCATTACACATATGTTGAAGAAATACATGCCTCACAGAAAGTCAGACAAAATAGATTGTTATTTTCTTCTAAGCTTTGAACCACTACCCGTGATTGGTTCCATCCGACAGAGAATAGAAAACGAGCGGAACTTCTTATTTTTTCGAATACCATTGCTAAAGTTATACAGGATAGCTAACGGTGTGAATGTCCATGTCCCCCATACGCGTTTCAATTAATTGCTTATTCCATAAGCGATACCTTCAAACGAACAATACACTCGTTGATCCGTTTGAAGAGATCGCCACTCATTTCTTTGTTGTTCCATTCATAATCGGTTTACTGTTGACGCTGGATATGACTTAATTGGCTAACTGCGCTTCGACTTGTTTTTGCGTATCTGCCAAAACTTTGTCCGCTGATTCACCATTGATGATTCGGCTCAAGGATTCCGCCACAACAGATTCAATGGCATAAGTTTCATGACCATAGTTCACTTCAGGGATTTCTGCTGTCCATTTTGAAAAGTCATCAAATACTTTTTGATTACTATAGAATTCAGATGGCTGTTGATAAGCTTCTTGATCATTCGCACTCAACATGGTCGATACTAAACCAATTTCTTCAGCTAATTTGCCCATCAATTCTTCATTTGTTGCGAATGTCTTTTCCAAGAAATCTTTCGCATTTTCTTCACCAGCTACGCCCTTGATCACATACCAGCCGGCACCACCCAAGTTGGAAGCTTGTGCTTTTTGCATGTTAGCAGGTAGAGCTGGAATCGGTGCGATCTTCCACTTGCCTGATTGATCTTCTGCCCCTTGGATGGTTGAAGAATACCAAGCGCCAGTTGGTGTAGAAGCAACAGCTCCTGATTGGACCGCCGTAACCCCAGCATTCCAGTCAGATGTTTGTTCGACTAGATCTTCTTTAAGTAAGGTAGCAAAGAGTTCTAATCCATATTTTAATGATTCATTATTTTCGATCGTCACTGTTTCTCCATCTTCCGAGGTATACCACTCTCCAGCTTGTTGCATGATCATGCGCACACGACCTAAATCGGAAGGATTGACTTCAGAGATTTTTTTCCCTGTTTTTTCTTTGACATCTCGTGCAACTTGTAAATAATCATCCCACGTCAAGTTCTTCATATCTTCTTCCGAATAACCAGCTTCTTCTAAGATATCCGTACGATAGAAATTAGCTGTCACACCTGAGTCAAAAGGTACGCCGTAAATTTTATCGTCAACTTTGTTTACTGCAAATTTGTAGGCGGCAAAGTTACTTTCATCCACAATATCCGTCAAATCAGCAAACGCATCTGGGTAAGAAGTAAGGTATCCTTGGATACGGTAATCTTCGATCAACACAACATTTGGTAACCCATCTGTATTTCCGCTGGCTAATGCCGTATTCAGTTTTTGTACGATATCATCTTGAGACATCGTCACTACTTCCACGTCAACATCCTCATTTTCGTAAAACTCTTTGGCTTCATTGACGGCTTTGATATTAAAGGCCTCATCCCATGCCCAGACCGTTACTTTATCTTCGTTTCCGGAAGCATCGCTGGAAGAATTGCCACAACCGGCAAAAAGTGTAACTGCTGCTGTTAGGACGAAAGCGCTAGCTAAGATTTTTTTTAGTTTCATTTTTTTCCCCACCCTTTTTAGTGTTTGTTTTTCTTACATGCTTATCATAGCAGACTTGCAAGCGTTTTCTTCGTTAATGATCGTTCTCAAGAAAAATATCCTAAAATAAGAAAAAAGTACAATTTTGTCATCTTTTGATTTAGTAAATGAAATTTTAGACTTGCATTTGTAAACGTTTCCCAGTATTTTTAACTTACGTAACAAAGGAATAGGGGGAAAAACATTGAAAAATATCGTATTGATCGATGATGAACAGACCATTCTCTCTGGTCTAAGTACCCTGATCGATTGGCCAGCGCACGACTTCCATCTCAAAGGGGCCTTTTCAAAACCATTAGAAGCGCTCGAATTCATTAAGCATCAGCCTCTTGATATCATCGTAACGGATTTGATGATGCCAGATCTAAATGGTATCGAACTTTCTCGATTGATCAAGAAGGAACAACCTGAAGCAAAAATCTTGGTTCTATCTAGCTATGATGACTTTCAATTGGTCAAAGATTCATTCAAAGAAGGCGTCTCAGATTATTTACTTAAACCAAAATTGAACCCTAGTGAATTTTTAGCTTCTCTAAAGAGTCTGGTGGAACAATCTACAGAAGTAAAGAAACCACGTTTGACAGAACTCGAAAAAACGAGTCAATTACTGAGCAATTATTTGTCCGGAACTTCTCTTGATTTAGGTATGTCACGCAAACAATTCCCACATGACCACTTTTATCTAGTATATTGTGAAGAAAAGCAATCGGAAAAACAGCGTCGGAGTGAACAAATGATTGCAGAAGCACCACGATACACAAATCAGCTCGCCTCTGTCTTTCCTTTTTCTACGACAGCAAATGATATTGGTTATTTTATCAATGTCGCTTCGAAGAAGGCATTCGATCAGTTGATTGAACGATTTCAGCAAGAGCACCAGGCAGATTCTTGTCTCTATGTTCTATCTGATGCACTTGATTTTGAAAACTTTTATTCTGAATTCCTTACATTAAAGCAAAAAAGTAGCGGACAGCACTTTTATCTGACAGATCACTGCGTTATTTGTGAAGAGCTATTATCTCCCCTACTCTCTTCTTATGAGCAACAAACAAAAAGTTATTTGACCAAGATCATGAACAAAGATTTTGTATCTGCCATCGAAGAATTGGACAATTACATGAGTAAGGTACTTGATCAACGATTGCAACCAAGCTATCTGAAACACGAGATCATCAATCGACTCTATGCCTTGATCAACGCGATCGCGGACGAACATGAAAAAAGAAAAGAGATCATGACACTAAAAATCACGATTCCAGCACAGATCACGCAAGCAGAACAGTGGGATGATCTGGTCTTGATCGTCAATAATACGACGAAGTTATTGCGTGAAGTCACCACAACCTTCAGAAAAGACAACTCAGATGTGTTGACGTTGATCTATGAGTATGTTCAAGAGAATTATCATCAAGACATCAGTCTACAAACGCTATCCGAAAAATATCATTTTTCTTATAGTTATTTATCGACGATTTTTACAGAAAAGTATGGGATCAATTTTACGAAGTACTTAAAAAAAGTCCGTATCAACCATGCAAAACTATTGTTGAAAGAATCGAATCTTTCGTTAAGTGATATTGGTCAGCAAACTGGATTTACTGAACTTGGTTATTTTTCTAGAGTATTCAAAGAAGAAACTGGGTTGACCCCTTCACAATATCGTAAAGGAATACTGACCGTATGATTAAAAAGCTAAGAGAACACGAGCTTTTGACCAAACTTTTGATCATTCTTTTTATTGCTTTGTTCACTCAAGCAGCGACGATTTCTTTGTTCATTTATCAACGCTCAAGAGACGCCTACATTCAACAATTCGATCGATCCAATCGAATGACCTTACAAAAGATCCAACATGATTTTGAAACATTGAATGACAATATAGAGAACACGTTGACATTATTGGCTGAAAGCTCTGCTGTAGAGGGGTATTTCAAAGAAGGGCAACAAACGACTTTGGAGAAAATCAATCAACTACGTACGGTGCAAAAAATGAATGATTCATTGGCACCGATCTTTCCAAACATCAAAGATGATATTTTTCTTTTTGGGGAAAATGGTCGGATGTTCATTAGTAATGATATGGTGAGTGATCTCACTGCTGATGACTTTTTTCAATTAGAGTTGATCCAGAAAGTCAATGAAAATCCAACAGCGACACAAATGGTCTTTACCCAGTTTGGACTGACGAAACGCGACAAACAATCACCAAGTGTCTTGTTTATCAAAAAGCTTAGATCCACTTTGAACCAAACTTATGGTTATGCTGTCGTTGCCATCACTTCTGATGAGTTGGCAAAAATATTCAGCCAATCAGTCGACCCGCTAATCACGCAAATCGACTTTGTGACAGATGAGAAAAAAATCTTTGCTTCGAATGTTGAAAATCGGATTGGAACGACGTTTGATTCATTTGATGAGTTGGTCGAACACGAGACGTTGACCAAAGCCAATCAGCGGATCACTCGGTTACCACTTTACCGACAAAACTCGGCTTTGGTCAGTGAGGTCAATGTCCACTCGATCGCCGATCAAATGAATGTCATCATTCCGATCATCCTTTATAATATTGGAACACTGATTTTAGGTGGTATCGTAGTAGCGATCTATTTGAATCGCAATACTCGCTCAATCTATCAATTAGTAGATTCATTGAACCAAATCAAAGAACCGGTAGCAGCTACTGTTCCGATCCAGGGAACCTATGAGATCCGGACACTCGCTACTACAATCAATCAGCTGCTAACAACGATCAGTGACAATCATACGCAATCTTTACAAAATGAAAAGAAAAAAAGGACCTTAGAGATACAAGCGATGCAAGCACAGATCCAGCCTCATTTTATATATAATACGTTAACTAGCCTCAAATTTTTAGTGTGGCAACAAGAAAATGAAAAAGCAGTCGCAGGCATTGACAGTTTTATCGATCTCTTGCGCAGTACAATCGGCAATAAAAATGAAATTATCCCTGTGGAAGAAGAATTGAACAGTGTGAGAAGTTATATTGCGATCTTGACACTGCGCTACGGTGATGCAATCTCAACCAAAATCATGGTACCTGAGGAACTTTATTCTTTGTACATGCCCAATATGATCATCCAGCCAATCATCGAAAATGCTTATTTACATGCGTTCCAAACGAAGAAAAGTGGCTTCATCACTTTGTATGGGATGATCAGAGAGGATAAATTGTCGTTTGAAGTTATGGATACAGGTGATGGCTTTGATACGGAACAGCCAACGAAAAACAGAGACTATTTTTCAGGTATCGGTAGCAAAAATGTTCATGAACGAATCCAATTACTTTATGGTGAAGATTATGGCTTACACATTGATTCGGTAGTCGGTGTGGGTACATCGGTAACGATCACGTTACCGATCATAAAAAAGGAGAGTAAAACTGAATGAACGTGTAGACAGAAACAATTCCTTCAGCAATTCTGGCGAACCACTTCTTTCTTGACCTTCAAGTATCAGCCACAACTCATAGGACCCTCTAAAAATCCGCAGAATGGATTTTTAGAGGGTCCTATTTTTGATTTTACGAATTTACATCATTTAATGATAAAACTGAACGCGTGGTCTTCTTCACCACTAATATGATAGGCTTCTTCGACATCCGCTCCCCAAGAATCGATACCTCCGACTCCTCGGACTTTCGCCAACATCGTGACAACCGTTCGCCGTTCCGGTGGCAGTTCCTCTATGTGTGTCGCCTGTTCTAATTCTTCTGCTTTGAACGGTAATGCCGCAAAAGCAAATGGCGAATCCTTTTGTTCAAATCGTAAGGAAAACTCTTCCTGACTTTTATCTGCATTATTCAAGGTTGTCTTGCGCGTGATCTCTAACCACTTGGTATCCATATGGACGCCGCAATCTTGTGGCACTAAATAAGGTGGGATCGGTAGGCCCTCTACATGATAGACCCCAGGTACGCCACCAGCTTTACGATCCGGATAAGTTTCACCTGACAGCCCTTCGTAATCGAAATGAGTGGCTTTCGTTGGCATGATCATGCGAAATCCTATTACTGGCAGTTCGGGTAATCCTTCTTTGCCATGATAGTGCATGTTCACGTGTAGATCCCCTTGTTCATTGACACGATACGTCATATCGACGGTCGTTTGTGGAGTTGTGTTGACAGTCAATGTGAAAGTGATTTCGACTGTATTCGCATACTCTTGGTTGCTATAACAATTATTGACTGGTGCGATAGGCAGTTCGATGGCTTGGTCGTTTATTGCAACATGGATTGCTTCCACCTTTAGATACAACCCTGCACCAAGCCACATACTTGAGCGATACCCAAAGCCATTTCCTCGATCATTATCTGTCAATGCTCGCCAAAAAGTTGGTTGCGTTTCACGATAAAGCCATTCTTTCCCATTCTTTTTGAGTGATTCCAAACCACCTCTGGTGTAAGAGAAAATATAATGTTTTTCTTTTGTTTTGATCCCTAAGGTGCAGTCGCCGTAAATGATTCTCAGTTTAGGAGCTGTATTTGCCATAATAGTATCTTACCTCCTGTAATGCTGGTTTTTCTTGTCCATTTGCAAAAACGATGCCATTTCCCGAAAACTCATAATCACTTGGACGATCATCAAAATCGCCGCCGTAACGCATGACTTTTCGATTTGTCACTGGATCAAGTACCTCAAGTGCCTGATCTTTAAAATCCCAAATATATCCGCCTTGATACATCTCATATTTGTCTAACAGTGCCATATAAGAACCTAATCCACCTAAAGAATTCCCCATATCGTGCATGTATTCGCACAAGATATATGGTTTATCTGCTTGATTCTCTAGATATTCAGCGACTGCCGTAGGTGTTGCGTACATACTACTTTTCATGTCCGAAACAGAAGCTTCAAATTTGGGATCAACATAATTCCCTTCATAATGCACCAAGCGGTCTGAATCAACCGTCTTGAAGTATTCATTCATCAAGCGAATATTCTCCCCTACATAAGACTCGTTGCCTAAGGACCAGAACAAGATACTGGTGTGGTTTTTGAAGGTTTCAAAATTGGTTTTTGCTCGATCTAGCACCACTTCTCGCCATTGCGGAATTCCTCTTGGTACATTATAGGATGGCTCAAAAGCACCCATTTTTTGCCATGACCCATGTGATTCTAAATTGGTTTCTGCCATCACGTGGATACCTGCTTGATCGCAGAGGAAATACCAAGGAATCTGGTTGGGATAATGTGAGGTCCGCACACCATTGATATTAGCATTTTTAATCACTGCCAAATCCTTTTCCATGTCAGCTAATGTGATTGCACGTCCTGTTTTTTCACTCCACTCATGACGATTGACGCCATTGATGATCAAACGTTTTCCATTCAGATACATCACTTTATCTTTTAACTCGATCTTGCGAAAGCCGAATGGATACTCGACATATTCAGTCACTCCGTCACGGTCCCTGGTTTCAATTTCAAAGCTATACAGATTCGGGGCAAAATGATCCCATAATACTACTTCACCTAAATCAATACTGAGCTGCATCGTTTCAACTATCGTATGCTTTTCTTCATAGATCGTTTGCTTGTCTAAATCAAGGACCCTTACCTGTAAGACACTTTCAGCTGTGAGATTTTCAAAAGACAACGACACATCCAATTTACCTTTTTGATACGTGTCATCTAATTGGGGACGTAACCACAAGTCTTCTAAATGATTCTTGCCACGAGCAACTAAAACGACATCCCGAAAAATCCCGAAGAAACGGAAAAAATCCTGATCTTCTAAAAAGGCAGCTGTGCTACGTTTGTGGACTTCGACTGCCAAACGATTCTCTTCTTCTAGATAAGGGGACAAATCAAATTCTGACGGAGTAAATGAATCTTCCGCATAACCGACGAAATGACCATTCAACCACACATACATGGCTTGTTCGACACCTTCAAAGCGAATCGTGACATCTTTCCCTTTCAATCCTTCGGCTAATTGGAAAGTCGTGACATAGGACCCCACTGGATTTTCTTCAGCTTGAGAGAACATCCCTGCCATTTCCGTTTCTGAAGCAGTTGTATAAGCAGGACGACGAAACTCATGACCCTCCCATGGATACATCGTGTTGATATAATGGATCTTATCAAAATCACTTAGTTCAATATGTCCAGGCACATGGATCGTATCGAACGAACGATCGTCAAAATCTTGTTCAAAAAACTCCTTTGGGCGTTTTTCTGCATTTTCAGAAAAACAAAAGCGCCATTCACCATTTAGTGACTGTATTCGGGAACTTTGACTTCTTATTTCTTCTTTTGAACCGTAGACTGTATGATCGCTATGTGCCTTTAGCTGATTCACACGAAAAACTTGCGGATCATCTAACCAATCAATTGATGCTTGCATTTTCTTCTTCCTTTCCTGTAGCTATTTTTTCAAAGTGAAAGACTTCTGTTTGAAAATCTCCGTGAAAATCAGGGAGATAAAGCCCCATCGTCATTAACTCCGAGCCTGAATAAATCAATGAACTTTTACGCTCACGATACATCCCTTCCTCTAAACCAACCAAGCGGATCTCATGAAAAGGTGGTTGTCCAGAAGTTAATCGTCGTGCCATAAAGACAACGATCTCCTTTTTATTTGGAGAAACAAATTGCCACGCCGCAATGTTTTGTTCAAAGGGATTTTCTAAGCGGTCAAACTTTCCCTGTTGGACGGTTTGACGAATTTCTTTATACGTGCTGATCTGTTCTTTGATGATTCTCTTTTCTTGTTCGTCTAATGCGGTCAAATCTAGTTCATAACCAAATACCCCGCTCATCGCTACGTCCCCGCGTGTCTTTAAATCTGTCACACGTCCACTTTGATGGTTAGGTGATGCGGAGACATGAGCGCCCATCGAGGAAATCGGGTAGCCAAGACTCGTTCCGTATTGGATGTCGATTCGTTCCATCGCATCAGTATTATCACTTGTCCAGGATTGTGGCATATAATAAAGGATTCCTGCGTCAAAACGGCCACCACCACCTGAACATCCCTCCCATAAGATATCTGGGTAAGCTGTGGTCAACTCTTCTAAAAGATCATATAAGCCTAAAACATACCGGTGATAGACCTCTCCTTGATTCTCCACGTAAGCAGAGTAAACATCTGATAAGGAGCGATTCATATCCCATTTGATATAATCGATCGGTACCTCATCCAAAATTTTTCGTAATTGCTGACTGATCGAATCTCGCACTTCTTTTCGTGTAAAATCCAAAACAAATTGTGACCGAGATGCCGCAGGCGTTCGTGCTGGTTCTTGCATCAAATAATCAGGCGTCTGACGATACAATTCAGAATCGATCGAGATCATTTCGGGCTCTACCCATAGCCCAAATTTGAGGCCCTTTTCATGGGCATACTCTGCAATGCCTTTCAAACCATTCGCCAATTTCCCTTCATATTCAAACCAGTCTCCTAAAGAAGAAGTATCTGCATCTCTTT
>Ga0308169_10000827_pt1 | contig 40518 bp, 34 predicted proteins | sample PhyBR1_2_FD_202139 | JGI IMG/M metagenome (GOLD analysis project Ga0308169, IMG submission 202139) | Phyllosphere microbial communities from UC Gill Tract Community Farm, Albany, California, United States - DLSLSB.R1 | ecosystem: Host-associated > Plants > Phyllosphere > Unclassified | place...
CTCGACGGCACCGGACACGTCGCCCTTGATGATGAGGTTGAGCGTCTCGACCTTGCCCTCTTCGAGAGCACGGGTGAAGTCCTCGAGCGAGATGCGCTTGCGGGCCTTGGCCAGCTGGGCGTTGCGCTCGACGGCCTCGCGCTTCTCCGCGATCTGACGGGCCATGCGATCCTCGTCGGTGACGATGAACACGTCACCGGCGCGGGGCACGGAGTTCAGACCCTGCACCTGCACGGGGCGGGACGGCGCGGCCTCGGTGACCTGCTCGCCGTTCTCGTCGAGCATGGCGCGGACGCGACCGTACGCGGTACCGGCGACGATGGCGTCTCCGACGCGCAGCGTTCCGGACTGGATCAGCACGGTGGCCACCGAACCGCGGCCCTTGTCGAGCTTGGCCTCGATCGCGACACCACGGGCCGCCTTGTTCGGGTTGGCCGTGAGGTCCAGCCCCGCGTCGGCGGTCAGCAGCACGGCATCGATCAGTTCCTGGATGCCGGTGCCCTGGCGGGCCGACACGTCCACGAACATGACGTCCCCGCCGTACTCCTCTGCGACCAGACCGTACTCGGTGAGCTGCTGGCGCACCTTGGCCGGGTTGGCCTCGGGCTTGTCGACCTTGTTGACCGCGACCACGATCGGCACCCCGGCCGCCTGGGCGTGGTTCAGCGCCTCCACCGTCTGCGGCATGATGCCGTCGTCGGCGGCGACCACGAGGATCGCGATGTCGGTCACCTGCGCACCACGGGCACGCATGGCGGTGAACGCCTCGTGACCCGGGGTGTCGATGAAGGTGACAGCGCGCTCGATGCCGTCGTGCTCGGTCCAGATCTGGTACGCACCGATGTGCTGGGTGATGCCGCCGGCCTCGCCATCGATGACGTTGCTCTTGCGGATCGCGTCGAGCAGTCGGGTCTTACCGTGGTCGACGTGACCCATGACGGTGACCACCGGCGGGCGGATCTCGAGTTCGTCCTCGCTCTCCGCCTCCAGCTCGGCCTCGAGGTCGAGACCGAAGCCCTCCAGGAGCTCCTTGTCCTCGTCCTCGGGCGAGACCATCTGGATCTTGTAGCCGAGCTCGGCACCCAGGACCTCGAAGGTCGCCTCATCCAGGGACTCGGTGGCCGTGGCCATCTCGCCCAGGTTGAAGAGGATCGTGACGAGCGTTCCGGGCTGGACGGTGTAGCCGTTCAGAGCCTCGAGCTTGTCGGCGAAGTCGGCGATGGAGGCACCGCGGCGCAGACGGATGATCTCGCCGTTGCCCTTCGAGACATTGACGCCGCCGACGACCGGCGCCGACCGCATCTCGAATTCCTGCCGCTTCGCCCGACGCGACTTGCGCTGCTTGCTCTTGCCGCCGCCCTTGCCGAAGGCACCTGCCGTGCCACCGCCGGGTCCACGACCACGACCGCCGCCACCACCGGGACGACCGGCGAAACCGCCGGCCGGAGCTCCGGGAGCACCGCCAGGACGCTGGAAGCCGCCGCCACCGGCACCGCCGGGACGACCGGGACCACCCGTGCGCTGCTGGAACGGAGCGCCGGGACGACCACCCTGACCGCCACGCGCGCCGCCACCGGGACGACCGGGGCGCGGGGCGCCGATGCGCGGGGAGCCGGGACGCGGTGCCTGCGGACGCGGGATGTTGCCCGGCGTCGGGCGCTGGCCCATGCCCTGCGCGGAGGCGAAGGGGTTGTTGCCCGGGCGGGGACCCGCCGGGCGCGAGCCCATGCCCTGCGCGGACGAGAACGGGTTGTTGCCCGGGCGGGGGGTGCCGCCCGGCTTGGGGGCGCTACCACCCGGCTTGGGTGCGCTGCCACCCGGCTTGGGTGCGTTGTCACCCGGCGCGGGTGCGTTCGCGGCAGGCGCGGGCGCCTCCGCCTTCGGAGCCGCAGGTGCGGCCTCGGGAGCGGGTGCCTCGGCCTTGGCAGCGGGCTTGGGGCCGGGCTTGGGTCCGGGGACCGGACCACCGGGCTTGGGCGCGCCGGATGCCGGTGCCTTTGCCGCCGGCTTCGCCTCGGGCTTGTCCGCGGCCTTGGCCGACGGGTCGGCCTCGATGGCAGCGCGGAGCTTGCGAGCCACAGGGGGCTCGATGGTGGAAGAGGGACTCTTCACGAACTCGCCGAGCTCCTTGAGCTTCGCGAGAGCGAACTTGCTGTCGACGCCGAGTTCAGCGGCGATCTCGTGCACGCGTGGTTTACCAGCCACAATTCTCCTGTCAGGGTCGGTCCGCCCTGGCAGGGCAGACCACTAGTCGCGGACGGGTCTCATTTCGAGCCGTTCACTTTGTTTCCATAGCCGTTCAGCCTTTGTTTCGGTGGAAGTACCGTTCGGTGGTCTGCGCATCCGCCGCTTCGGGGAAACCGATGGACGGAGAGATGCGAAGTGCTCGTGCGAAGGCTCGGCGCCGCAGCGCGGCATCCAGGCACTCGGGTGACGGATGCAGCCACGCGCCCCTCCCCGGCAGCACGGCTCGCTCGTCGAAGACGAGCTCGTCATTGTGCAGGGCCACCCTGATCAGGGCGGTTCGAGAGGCACGACCGCGGCAGCCGACACACGTTCGTACAGGTTCCATCTTACACCTCGTGAGGCGGATCGAAGCCCGGCGCCCGGCGTGTGCGCAGAGTGCGTCGCTCCCCCGCGATCACTCCTCCGCCATCACGCTGTCGGGCTGGATGTCGATCTTGGCGCCGGTCAGCTTGGCGGCCAGGCGGGCGTTCTGCCCCTCCTTGCCGATCGCGAGCGAGAGCTGGTAGTCCGGGACGAGTGCGCGCACGGCCTTGGTGCCGGCATCGAGCACGAATGCCGAGGTCACCTTGGCGGGCGAGAGCGCATTGGCGACGAAGGTCGCAAGATCCGGGTGGTGATCGACGATGTCGATCTTCTCACCGGAGAGCTCCTCGGTGACGGCCCGCACGCGGCGGCCCATCTCGCCGATGCAGGAGCCCTTGGCGTTGACCGAGGGGTCGTTGGCTTTGACGGCGATCTTGGTGCGGTGTCCTGCCTCCCGGGCGAGCGAGACGATCTCGACCAGACCGGCCGCGATCTCAGGCACCTCGAGGGCGAACAGCTTGCGGACCAGGCCGGGGTGCGTGCGCGACACGGTGATCTGCGGGCCCTTGTTCCCCTTGGCGACGCTGGTCACGTACACGCGCAGGCGGGTGCCGTGGGCGTACTCCTCGCCGGGCACCTGCTCCTCGGGCGGGAGGATCGCCTCGACGGAACCGAGGTCGACGTGGATCATCCGCGGGTTGGGGCCCTGCTGGATGATGCCGGCGACGATGTCGCCCTCCTTGCCACGGAACTCGCCGAGAACGGCGTCGTCGGCGATGTCGCGCAGGCGCTGGCCGATGACCTGCTTGGCTGCGTAGGCAGCGATGCGACCGAAGTCCTCGGGAGTCGCCTCCTCTTCGCCGATGACCGCGCCCTCCTCGTCGGTGACGGGCTGCAGCACGGCGACGTGGCCGGTGGTGCGGTTCAGTTCGACGCGCACGCCCTCGGGCACGGCGCCGTCAGCGGAGACGTGCTTGCCGTATGCGGTGAGGATGGCCTGCTCGATGATCGAGACGAGCTCGTCGAAGGGGATCGCCTTCTCCTTCTCGATTCCGCGCAGCAGTCCGAGTTCGATGTCCATCAGCGGTCTCCTCTATTCAGCTCTCTCCGCGGACAGACGCTCCGCGGGCATCAGAAAAGAATACCCGAACCTCGGGTCACTCAGATGAGCGCGTCTATGCCGAGCCAGAAGAGCAGCACGACGCACCCGAGCAGAGCGAGCTCCATCACGATGAACAGCGCCAGCCACGACCCGATCCGGGACCGGATGCGAGTCGAGAGGTGGTTGACGGCAGGGTCGGCGGGATCGTAGACGACCTCCACAGTGTCGCCGACCGCGGGTGCCGCCAGAAGCCGCTCGGCGTCCTCGCCTGCGTACGCCCGATCGCGGACGGTGAAGCTGTAGTGCGCCAGCGGCCGAGGGGCATCCTGCGGCAGCGGAAAGGGGACCATGTCGACCCGGGCGATCGACGCGGCGGTGCGCGGCCAGTTCCCGGCGATCTCCCGCGACTCGCGCAGCCTGCGCAGCAGGGCGCGCAGGCCCCAGAGCCACGCGAGCGCGGCGAGCACACCGAGCAGCAGAGCGCCGACGCCGATCAGCACGCCGACTCCGTCCAGCAGGCCGCCCAGCAGGTCCCAGATGTCCACCCTGGAAGGCTAGCCCGATACGGCGGGCCTGATGTCAGTGCCGGTGCCGCGCGCCCGGAGCTCGCAGCACCGGCATCCGCTCAGCCCCGGTGCACCTGCACGACGGCGGGCCGCGGCGCCGTCGCGATGTCACCCTGCGCGGTCGAGCCGTAGTCCGGGAACAGCGAGCGCGGCTGGTCGAAGGTGCCGTCCTCCCCCGGATGCTGCACCGCGACGAACACGAGACCCTCGCGGTCGTGGATCACCGGACCGCAGGTCTCGGCGTCCCGCGGCACGGAGAGGAACTGCTGCACGTGGCCGCGCTCGGATCCGGTCAGCGGCACCTTGAACAGCCCGTCGCCGTAGCCGATCGTCCCCGGCGCGCCGTCCGTGGAGATCCAGAGGTCGCCGTGGGAGTCGAACGCGACGTTGTCGGGGCAGGAGATCGGAGAGACCAGCTCTTTCGGGAATCCGGCGAAGTAGGCGTTCTCGAAGGTGTTCGGATCGCCGCACAGCATCAGGATGCTCCACCCGAAGCGGGTTCCCGACTGTCCGGCCGTCTCGGTGATCTCCACCACGTGTCCGTAGCGGTTGCCGCGAACCGGGTTGGCCTCGTCGACCTCGCTGCGCCGGGAGTTGTTGGTGAGCGCGACGTACACCTTGCCGGTGACCGGGCTCGGCTCGACGTCCTCGGGGCGATCCATCTTCGTCGCGCCGATCGCGTCGGCGGCGAGGCGGGTGTAGACGAGCACCTGCTCGGTGGTGAAGCCCGGCACGACGCTCTCGCCGTTCCTGGTGAGCGGAAGCCACTCTCCGGTACCGTCGAACGCTCCGTCGGTCGGCAGCGCGCCGGTTCCGGTGATCTCCGCGGCGGGCGAGTCGCCGCGGAACTTGGCGACGAACAGGTCGCCCTCGCTGAGCAGCTTCAGGTTCTTCTTACGCGAACCCGAGATGCGGTTCTTCGAGACGAACTTGTAGAGGTAGTCGTTGCGCTCGTCGTCGCCCATGTATGCCACGACACGACCGTCCTCGGCGACGCGCACGTTGGCGCCCTCGTGCTTGAAGCGCCCCATCGCGGTGTGCTTCCGCGGCGTGGAGGTGGGGTCCTGCGGGTCGATCTCGACGATGTAGCCGAACCGGTTCGGCTCGTTCACGTAGCCCGCCTGGTGCGCGTCGAAGCGCGGGTCGTAGGCCTCCCAGCCGGTGGACGTGCTCGTCGTGCTCGAGCCGCTGTACCGCTTCTGCTCGGCCGTGTCGGCCGCCCACGCGAAGTAGCCGTTGAAGTTCTCCTCGCCGGAGAGGATGGTGCCCCAGGGAGTGGTGCCTCCGGAGCAGTTGCCCAGAGTGCCGTGCACCCAGCGGCCCTCCGGGTCGGCGGCGGTCTTGACGAGGTCGGACCCGGCCGCGGGACCGGTGAGCTCGAACACCGTCTCGACGGTGATGCGGCGGTTCCGGCGGCCGTCGACGACGTACTCCCACGGGTCCCCCACGCGGCGACGACGGATCTCCACGACCGACATGCCCTGGGCGGCCTTGTAGATGTCACCGCGACGACGCAGCTCGGCGGCATCGTCGGTGTCGCGGAACATGAGGTTCGGGTTGACGTACTCGTGGTTGTTCACGAGCACGCCGGTCTTGCCGCTGGGATCCGCGACGATGTCGAGGTAGTCGCTGTTGTAGCCGAACTGCCCGGCCTGCGCCTCGGGCGTCTGCGCCTCGATGTCGAACGCCGGAGTGCTCGAGAAGAGCGGGTCGCCCCAGCGGATGATCGGCTTCCAGGTGTAGCCGTCCGGCACGGTGAACGCATCCACCTCGGCCGGCACCGGAGCGATCGCACCGAATGACAGGCCTGCGCGACCGGGCCGCGCGACAGATGCACCCGGTCCCCCGACGCCTGCCGCCGAGGGCGCGGAAGTCGGTGCGCCCGCGCCTCGTCCCATCCCCACAGCCACCGCCACCGCGGCCGCAGCACCGAGTCCGAAGAGCGCCCGACGCGAGAAGACGGCCGTCGCGATCGAACGGAAGTCCTCGTTCGCGGACGTGTTGCACTCGGGACCCAGGCACGCGTTCGCGCACTTGAGCTGGCAGGTGACCGCCGAGCGCTTGCCTCGCACGTGATCGAGCATGGGCAGATTGCGTCGCGTGGGTTCGGCCAGAGTCATCGGTCCTCCTCGTCGGATGCGGTGGATGACACGATGCCGGGTGCTGATGACGGACGGATGAACGGCGTTTGAACTCGGCGTTGCGCGTCAGCCCACCACGTCGCGCAGCCAGGAGAGGATGGCGCCCAACGCCTCGGGGTCCAGGCGCGTGCCCGGCTCGTTGTACCCGCTCCCCGGAGCGGCGGCCCGCTCCTCCGGCGAGCGCAGATCCTCCTTGAGGACATGGTTGGCGTGCTCGGGGAACGCGAAGGTCACGTTCGGCATCCCGGATGCCGCTGACTGGAGCGGACCGCCGTCGAGCTCGGCGTCCACCTGAGCGTCGCTGCGTCCGATCAGCACCAGAGTGGGGACGGCGACCGACGCGAGGGCCGCCGTCGCGTCCTCGTTCCACAGTTCGCGCGCGAACGGGAGGTTCACCGGGGTCTCGAAGCTCGCCAGCACCCCGCGCACCCCCTCCGGCAGACGCGGATCGGCGTCCATCGGCTCGCCGGCACTGTAACGCGCGGCGGCCTGCTCGACGAGCGGAAACAACTCCTCGCCGTCGGGAAGGGATCCGATCTGCGTGCGCAACTGGGTCAGCAGCACCGCTCCGACGCTGCGGCCGGGAGGCGCTGTGAGCACGAGTCCGGCGAAGGGCAGGTCCTGAGCGCTGCTCGCGTAGTGCAGCACGTGCAGGCACCCCTCGCTGTTGCCGAGACCGACGATGCGGGCGGAATCGATGTTGTGCTGGGCGGCGAGGACGCGGACCGCCGCCACGAGCTCGTCGAGGTGGGACTGCATGCTCATCCGGCCGGCGATCTTCGGGATGTTCTCCGCGACGTGCGGTCCGGAGGCGCGCTTGTCGTACCGCAGCGAGGCGATGCCTGCCGCGGCGAGGTACTCGGCCAGCAGCACCGCCGAGCCGTTGTCCCCCGGCAGCAGTGGCGAGGTCCAGTCGCGATCCGTGGGTCCGCTGCCTGCGACCATCACGACTGCGGGATGCGGTCCACCGGCATCCGGCGTGGTGAACGTGCCGAACATGTCGATGCCGTCGAGCTGCCAGCCGACCTCCGCTGAATGCGTCATGTGCTCATGATGACACTCCGGCGATCAGCCTCGGGAGCCCCAGTCGTCGCTCGGCATACGCACGGCGGCGAGCGCGGACCGTGCCGGCCCCGCCGGGCCAGGACGCTCCATACTGAGGGCATGGAGCGATTCGACACGGTCGTCGTCGGTGCGGGGATGGCGGGTGTCACCTGCGCCAGAATGCTGGCCGACGCCGGCAGGCGCGTCGTGGTGCTGGAGGCGAGGGACCGCGTCGGAGGGCGGATGCACACGGACCGCGCCGCCGGTTTCCCCGTCGACCTCGGCGCCTCCTGGATCCACGGCATCGAGCAATCGCCGCTCTGGGGGCTGGTTCAGGCGCTCGGCATACCGACGCGGGAGTTCACCGTGGGGAGCTTCCAGGCGGGCGGTAGGCCGATGGAGCACTTCGACGGCGCCGGACTGCCGATGGATGCTGCGGCATCCGAACGATGGATCTCCGATGTGGACGCGGTGGACGCCGCGCTCGTGCAGCAGATCGCCGCCTCCGCCCGCGGGGACAGCTACCTGGTCGTGACCGAACGCGCGCTGGACGCCTCCGGGCTGGACGCCGAGCGGATCGACGAGATCCGCGAGTTCTTCCGCCATCGTGTCGAGGAGCAGTGCGGTGCCTGGATCGGAGACCTCGACGCGCACGGTCTCGACGAGGACGGCATCGACGGCGATGAGGTGATCTTCCCGCGGGGCTATGACGAGCTGCCGCACCGCATCTCGTCGGGGTTGGACCTGCGCACGGCGCATATGGTCACCGCGATCACCCGCAGGAGCGACGGCTGGGCCGTGCGCACGATCGACGGCGAGTTCACCGCGGCGGACGTGGCCGTGACGGTTCCGCTCGGCGTGCTGAAGTCTGGTGCGATTCGCTTCGAGCCGCCGCTGCCGGCGGCTGCGGAGGGAGCCATCGAGCGCCTGGGCATGGGGGTGTTCAACAAGATCTTCGTGCAGTTCCCCGAGCGCTTCTGGCGCACGGACACGTACGTCATCCGCGCGCTCGGCGAGGCGGGCGAGCGCTGGCACTCCTGGTACGACGTGTCGTCGATCAGCGGCATCCCGACTCTGCTCACCTTCGCGGCCGGTCCGCTGGGCAGGCATCTGCAGACCCGTCCGGATGCCGAGGTCGTCGCGGACTCCGTCAAGGCGCTCCGCCGCCTGTACGGGGATGCCGTGGGCGAGCCGACCGCCTCGTGGGTGACCCGGTGGGGCGACGACCCCTTCTCGGCCGGCTCCTACTCGCATCTGCCGATCGGCGCGTCGCATCACGATCACGACGCACTGGCGGGGCCGTTCGAAGGCGGTCTGCACTTCGCGGGCGAGGCGACCTGGGGCGCGGAGCCGGCGACGGTCGGGGCCGCGTACCGGTCGGGGCATCGGGCGGCGGAGCGGATCCTCGGGCGCAGCGTCGACCTCGCAGAGTTCGCGATGCAGGTGGCGGAGAGGACCGTGGATCACAGTCCCCGGTCATGATTCTCCGTATCAGCACTGATGCGCGGGCCATGACGCGCACCTAGCCTTTTGTCGGAACACGGGTCGCATCGGTGCGCCCCGTCGATGGAAGGCGGAATCATGAAGCGAATGGCACTGGGGGCCACCGTCGCGCTGGTGTTCGTGCTGGTCGGGGCGGGCACGGCGTACGCGGGAGAGGTGACGGGCAACGGCAAGGAGGCGCAGGGCGCGAATCACGCCTCCTCCGAATGCGCGTTCTCCGGGCAGGACACCTTGGACCAGGTGGAGAACAACCCTGCGGGGTTCGACGATGACGCGCTCGCCATGCGCGGCAGCCAGAAGCACGGTTACCACGGGGTGCAGAACTTCGGCACGTTCATGCGCAACGCCGAGGTCAAGGCCTCGATGGGCGGCTTCAACCCCGGCGACGCCTGCCGGGGCAACATGACCGAGACCCCGGAGCCCTGAGTCGATCCCGCGCACCGCTCGCCGTCGGCCCTGCCGGCGGCGAGCGTTCGATCCGCCTGCGTCAGCGTGCCGAGGGGAGCTCGTTGATCGCGCGGATCAGCGCGAACAGCGAACCCACCGAGCGCTGGGCGAGGTTCAGCACGATGCGGGGCAGTTCGACGGCATCCCCGTCGGCGAGTTCCACGTCGAGCGGATCGGTGCGCTCGATGCGCCCTTCCGCGCACATGCCGCCGAAGCGCTCGTTGAGGCTGTCGATGTCGGCATCCGTCGGTTCGTGAACCAGGCGCAGGACCAGCCTGTCCCCCACCCAGCGCAGCGAGTCGTAATTGCGCCAGAAGCCGGTGATGTTCGCCACCGCCTCGCTGACGGAGTCGGTGATGAGCACGCGGTCGAGGTCGTCGCGGGAGATCACCCCTGCCGGGGCGAGGTGCTCGTCGACGAAGGTCTTCAGGCCGGTCCAGAACGATCCGCCCTGGGCGTCGAGCAGCACGATCGGCATGGGCTCCGCCTTGCCTGTCTGCTGCAGCGTCAGCAGCTCGAACATCTCGTCCATCGTGCCGAATCCGCCGGGCAGGCAGATGAACCCGCGGGACTCCTTCATGAGCATGAGCTTGCGGGTGAAGAAGTACTTCATCGAGACGACCTGCGCGTCCTGGGCGATGATCGTGTTCATCCGCTCCTCGAACGGCAGCCGGATGGAGACCCCCAGCGACATCTTCGCGCCGGCTCCCTCGGCGGCGGCCTGCATGATGCCGGGGCCGGCGCCCGTGACGACCATCCACCCGTCGCTCGCGAGCGCGGCGGCCACATCCCGCGCCTGGATGTAGAGCGGATCGTCCTGCGCGGTGCGCGCCGACCCGAACACCGTGACCTTGGGCACCTGGTGGAAGGGCTGGAAGAGCCGGAAGGCATCGTGCATCTCGCTCAGCGCGGCCGACGCGATCTTCAGGTCGAGCCGGTCCGTGTGCTCGACACCGAGCTTGAGGGCGGTCTGCAGCATCCGCGCGATCAGCCCACGGTCGGCGTGGATGCCCGCACGGTCGAGAAGCGCAGTCAGTTCGTGTCGCAGGTCGTCGTTCAGCGTGGCATCCGTCATGCCCTCAGCCTGTCACAGGCGCAGCCCGGCGGAGTCCTCGAGCAGGTCGGCGACGCGTCGAGGAGGATCATCGCGCCACGGCACGATGATCCTCCTCACGGGTGCGTCCGTCCCCCGTGCTCGCACGGATGCTGTCGGATCAGCGCGTGAGTCGCGCGACGGCATCCGCCGCCGAGAGGGCCTCCCGCTCGCCGGTCGCGCGGTCCCACAGTTCGACCTGCCCGTCTGCCGCACCGCGGCCCACGATCACGATCTTCGGCACGCCGACCAGCTCGGCGTCGCCGAACTTCACGCCGGGCGACACCTTCACCCGGTCGTCGAAGAGCACGTCCAGGTGAGCGGCCTCGAGTTGGTTCGCGATGTCCTCCGCCACGTCGAAGGCGACCTGGTCGCGCCCTGCGGCGACGACCTGCACGTCGAACGGGGCGACGGATGCCGGCCAGATCAGGCCCTTGTCGTCGTTGTTCAGCTCGGCGATGATCGCGAGGATGCGGGTGACGCCGATGCCGTAGGAGCCCATCGTGACCGTCACGAGCTTGCCGTTCTGATCGAGCACCTTCAGCCCCAGGGTCTCGGCGAAGAAGCGACCGAGCTGGAAGACGTGTCCGATCTCCATGCCCCGGGCGAGCTCGACCGGGCCGGAGCCGTCAGGGGCGGGGTCGCCCTCGCGGACGTTCGCGATCTCGACGATGCCGTCGGCGAAGAAGTCGCGCCCCGCGACCACGGAATGCGCATGCTTCTCGTCGATGTTCGAACCGGTGATCCACGACGTGCCCTCGCTGACCCGCGGGTCGACCAGGTAGCGGATGCCGGTGGCGGACTCCTCTCCGAGCACGGCACCGGTCGGGGCCCAGGGCCCGATGTATCCGCGCACGAGGAGGGGGTTCTTCTCGAAGTCCTCGGGGGTCGCGGTCTCGACCTCGGCGGGTGCGAACGCGACCTCGGCGCGCTTCTCGTCGACCTCGCGGTCACCGGGGATGCCGACGACCACGAGCTCGCGGGTGCCGTCGAGGTGGGTGAGCGCGAGCACCACGTTCTTGAGCGTGTCCGCCGCGGTGTACTCGCCGTCCAGCGTCTTGTTGGCATGCGCCACGAGTGTCTCGATCGTCGGCGTCGCGGGCGAATCGAAGATCGTCGCAGCGGGCACGGCGGAGAAGTCGACGGGCTCGGGGACAGCGGTCGTGAACGCTTCCACGTTGGCCGCGTAGCCGCCGGCAGAGCGCACGAAGGTGTCCTCGCCGACCGGCGTCGGGTGCAGGAACTCCTCGCTGCGGGCGCCGCCCATCAGACCGTTGTCAGCGTTCACGATCACGTACTCGAGGCCGAGGCGCTGGAAGATCCGCTCATAGGCGTCGCGCTGCTTCTGGTAGCTGGCGTCCAGTCCCTCGTCGGAGGCGTCGAAGGAGTAGGCATCCTTCATGGTGAACTCGCGACCGCGCAGCAGGCCCGCGCGCGGACGCGCCTCGTCGCGGTACTTGTCCTGGATCTGGTAGATCGTCAGCGGAAGGTCCTTGTACGAGGAGTACAGGTCCTTGACCAGGAGCGTGAACATCTCCTCGTGCGTCGGCGCGAGCAGGTAGTCGGCGCCCTTGCGGTCCTGCAGACGGAAGATGCCGTCGCCGTAGGACTCCCAGCGTCCCGACTGCTCGTAGGGGTCGCGCGGCAGCAGCGCGGGGAAGTGGACCTCCTGCGCCCCTGCGTTGCCCATCTCCTCGCGGACGATCCGCTCGATGCGCGACTTGACCTTCAGCCCGAGCGGCAGCCACGTGAACACTCCTGGCGCCGCGCGGCGGATGTAGCCGGCGCGAACGAGCAGCTTGTGGCTGGTGACCTCTGCGTCTGCAGGGTCTTCGCGGAGCGTGCGGAGGAAGAAGTTCGATAGACGTGTGACCACGGGTCGATTGTATCGACCGCGTGGACGCCCATCCGCCGCACGTCGGTTCGGAGCGCCGTCAGTTCAGCGCGCGGGTGCCCGCCGGAATCGCGCCGTTCGCATAGAGGTCGGCTGCGGTGTCCTGCAGCGCGGTCAGCGCGACGCGCTGCGGCAGTGGTCCGTACGAGATGCGTGCGACGCCGAGAGCCTCGTACTCGGCCGCGGTGAGAGCACCGGGGAGGCCGATCACGCTGACCCTGCCCGCGCCGATCCCGTCGACGAGGAAGCGGGTGGCATCAGCGTCCAGGATGCCGGGCACGAAGACGGCGGTCGCACCGGCGTCGAGATAGGCGCGGCCGCGCTCCACGGCATCCGCCAGCTTGTCCGAGAGCGGCTTGTCACCGCCGCGCACGATGGCGTCGGTGCGGGCGTTGAGAGCGAAGGAGACGCCCTCGGCCTCACCGGCCTTGACGATCGCCTCGACCTGCGCGACGGACTCCGCGAAGGGCTTCAGGCGGTCCTCGACGTTCGCGCCGACGATGCCAACGCCGATCGCGAGGCGGGTGGTCTCCCCCGCGTCACCGTAGCCGTCGTCGAGGTCTGCCGAGACCGGCAGGTCGACGGATGCTGCGATGCGGCCGACCATGTCGAGCATGAGCTCCCGGGGGATCTGCCCATCCGAATAACCGAAGCTCGCGGCGATCGAGTGCCCCGCCGTGGCCAGTGCGCGCGTCTCGGGGAGGGCGGCGATCGCCTTCGCCGAGACGACGTCCCAGATGTTGACGACACGGAGGATCTCGGGGGCGGAGTAGAGGTCGGTGAGGGTGCGGGCCTTGTCAGCGGTGCTCATGGCTCCACGCTAGTCCCGCTCGCGGACACCGGCGCGCGGTCAGGGCCGACATGACGCGCGGTCGGTGCTCCCCGTTTCCCGAAGCGTCCGCGGCATAGGCTGACGACATGCCTCAGCGTCGATCACATGTCGCCCCGTCCGCCGAGCAGAGCGAGCTGGCCGCAGCCCTCGCCGCCCTGCGTGCGGGCATCGAGTCGCCCGTCGAGTTCTCGCCCGAGGCTCTGGCGGAGGCGGAGTCGGCGACACCTGATGCGCCGGATCTCGATCTGCGCGACGTGCCGTTCGTCACCCTCGACCCGGCGGGCTCGAAAGACCTCGATCAGGCCATGCACCTGTCTCGCGCCGGTTCGGGATTCCAGGTGCGTTACGCGATCGCGGACGTCCCCGGTTTCGTGAAGGCCGGTGGCGCGCTGGACGCCGAGGCGCGTCAGCGTGGACAGACCCTCTATCTGGCCGACGGGAAGATCCCCCTCCACCCGGAGTCGCTCTCGGAGGGAAGGGCCTCCCTGCTCGCCGATCAGGAGAGGCCCGCCCTGGTCTGGACGTTCGCCCTGGACTCCGCGGGAGCTGTGACCGAGTTCCGCCTCGAGCGCGCGCTGGTGCGCTCGCGTGCGCAGCTCGACTACGTGGCGGCGCAGAAGCAGCTGGATGCGGGCCAGGACGGCCCGCTGTCCCTGCTGGGCGAGATCGGCGGGCTGCGTCAGCAGCAGGAGCAGCAGCGCGGTGGCGCGAGCCTGAACCTCCCCGATGAGGAGGTCGTGCAGAAACCGGACGGCACCTACAGCATCGAGCGTCGGAGTCCGCTGCCCATCGAGGACTGGAACGCTCAACTCTCCCTGATGACCGGGATGGCCGCCGCAGAGCTGATGATCGGCGCGAAGATCGGCGTACTGCGCACCATGCCACAGCCGGATGAGGAGGCGTTCGCACGGTTCCGCCGGCAGACCGAGGCACTCGGGCGGCCGTGGCGGAAAGGCCGATACGGCGACTACCTGCGCGGACTGGACAAGAGCGACCCGATGACGCTGCCGGTGCTCGAAGCAGCCGCATCGCTGTTCCGCGGAGCCGGCTACATCACGTTCGACGGCTCCGTCCCGACGGGCGACATCGAGCAGGCCGCGATCGGGGCGCCGTATGCGCATGCCACCGCTCCCCTGCGGCGGCTGGTCGACCGCTGGTCGCTGGCGATCTGCGAGGCGGTGTCGCAGGGCCGTCCCGCCCCGGACTGGGCGCGCGAGTCGCTCCCCCAGCTGCCCGACCTCATGCAGCAGTCCGCCCAGCGGGCATCGACGCTCGACGCCGAGACCATCAACCGTGTGGAGGCCGCACTGCTGCATCCGCTGGTCGGGAACAGCATCGACGCCACCGTGATCGAGCTGCGAGGCGAGTCGCGCGCGGCCGTGCAGATCGCCGAGCCGGCCGTGACGGCATCCGCGCCCGTGCGGGCGGGGACGGCTCCGGGCGACACCGTGACTTTGAAGCTGACCAGCGTGGACATCGCCAAGGGCGAAGTCCAGTTCGCCGCGTGAGTTCGCTGCCGGGTCTCGACCCCGCCCAGCAGGCGTGGGTGGCGGAGCGGATGCCGGATGCCCAGCTCGTGCGCGACATGTCGTGGGGTCTCGTCGAGACCACGGTGCTGCATGTGCGGGCGGGTGGCGACGACGTCGTGGTGAAGGCCGCCGGGCCGTCGGACACGCATCTGCCTCGGGAGATCTCCGCCCACGCGGGATACACCGCGCCGCTGATCTCGACCGGTCACGCCGCACGGCTGCGGGATGCCTCCGCCGAGGTGCGCGTGATCCTGTTGGACCACCTTCCGGGTGAGCTGGTGCTGGGCACGGACGCGGAGTGGCAGGCGGCCACCTACGTGCAGGCCGGAGTTCTGCTCAGGCGCCTGCACGAGCAGGAGTCGAGGACGGATACCGAGTACGAGGCACGTGCGACGGCGAGGCAGCTGTACTGGCTCGATCAGCCGCATCGGATCGACCCGTCGATCGCCGCGCGGGCGCGTCGCCTGCTGGCTTCCGCTCCCGCACCGGCGGTCATGCTGGTGCCGACGCACGGCGACTGGCATCCGCGCAACTGGCTCATCGACGACGGCGTCGTGCGGGCGATCGACTTCGGTCGGTTCGATTTCCGGCCCGCAGCCACCGACTTCGCGCGCATGGCCGCCCAGCAGTGGCGCGAGCGCCCGGACCTGGAGGCGGCGTTCCTCGACGGGTACGGCTCTGATACCCGGGATCCCGAGCTGTGGCGGCTGGAAGCCCTGCGCCAGGCCGTCGGCACCGCGTGCTGGGCGTACAAGGTGCGCGACGAGGCCTTCGAGCAGCAGGGACACCGCATGCTGGCCGAGGCTCTGGGCGCGTACGACGGTTCATGACCGCTGAGATCTGCACGATCTCGGAGACTTTCCGTGCGCAGCATCCGAGATTCTGCGTATCTCCGAAGTTCTGCCGCGCCTCGACCCGACTCAGCCGTTGACCGTGCGCTGCATCGACTCCGGGTAGCGCTCCCCGTGCACTCCGATCCTCGCGGCGAGCGCGTCGAGGTCATCGAGCTCCCCCGGAGTCAGCTCCAGGTCGGCCGCGGCGAGGTTCTCCTGGATGCGCGACATCCTGCGGGTGCCGGGGATCGGCACGATCCAGGGCCTCTGCGCGAGCAGCCACGCCAGCGCGACCTGCCCCGTCGTGGCATGCTTCGCCGCCGCAAGCTCGGCGACGTGGGCCACGAGTGCCGCGTTCGCGTCGCGGTTCTCCTCCGTGAAGCGAGGCAGACCCCGCCGCATGTCGTCGTCGGCGAAGGTCGTGTTCGCATCGATCGCGCCGGTGAGGAAACCGCGGCCGAGCGGGCTGAACGGCACGAAGCCGATGCCCAGCTCCTCGAGCGCCGGCAGCACCTCCGCCTCCGGGTCTCGCGTCCACAGCGAGTACTCGCTCTGCACCGCCGTCACCGGGAACACGGCATGCGCGCGACGGATCGTCGCGGCGGAGGCCTCAGACAGACCGAAGTGGCGCACCTTGCCTGCGGCGACCAGCTCGGCGATCGTTCCGGCGACATCCTCGATCGGCACATCCGGGTCGACGCGATGCTGATAGAACAGGTCGATCACATCCGTGCGCAGCCGCCGCAGCGAAGCGTCCGCGACCTCGCGGATGTGCTCGGGCCGGCTGTTCAGCCCTCCCTCCCGGCCGATGTCGAAACCGAACTTCGTCGCGATCGTCACCTGGTCGCGGACCGGCTCGAGTGCCTCGCCCACCAATTCCTCGTTGACGTACGGCCCGTAGACCTCGGCCGTGTCGAACAGGGTCACCCCCGCGTCGACCGCCCCGCGCAGCACCGCGGTCATGTCCTCCCGCGATCCGGGGTTCGGGCCGTAGCTCTGCGACATGCCCATGCAGCCCAGTCCGATGGCCGAGACCTCCAGGCCCAGTCCGAGAATCCTCGTCTTCATGTGTGCACTCCTCATCGCCTCTGCGACGAGCGTACGCCGCTGCCGTGACGCAGCGGACCGAGTGCGAGACTGAACCATGCTCTACCCACCCGAGATGCGCGTGCTCGACGCGGCGCGCGAGCAGGTCCGCGCCTTGCATGGCGACCCGAACCACACGGTCGCCGCAGCCGCGATGGACACGACGGGGCGCATCCACACCGCCGTGAACGACTACCACTTCACCGGCGGGCCGTGCGCGGAGCTGGTCGTCCTCGGTGTCGCCGCCGCCACAGCATCCGGCCCACTGGTCACGATCGTGGCCGTCGGCGACGGCGACCGCGACGTCATCACTCCGTGCGGACGATGTCGCCAGGTGCTGCTCGATCAGCATCCGGACTGCGACGTGATCATCCGGGACGGCGACGAGCTGCGCCTGGTGAACGTCCGCAGCCTCCTGCCCCATTCCTACCGGCATCCGGATGCCTCACCGGAGCGGTTCGTCCGCTTCAGCGCCCGTTACTTCGAGGCCGTGCGGGACGGGGTCAAGACCGCCACGACCCGCCTGAACGATCCCTGCGCGCCCGGACCCGCGTGGTTGCTCTTCGAGTTCGACGACGAGTACCGCCGGCTTCCCGGACGCGTCGACTCGGTCGTCTCCAAGCGATTCGACGAGATCAGCGATGACGACGCCCGGTTGGAAGGCTGCGAGCACGCCGATGAGCTCAGAGCCGGTCTGCGCGAGCACTACCCGGGAGTCACCGATGCCGACACCGTCGAGGTCGTGCGATTCCACACCACCGGGGTGACCGAATGACCTCGTTCGAACACTGGCTGCGCGCCTCGGCGCATCGCCTGTGCACCGTCGACCCCGATGAGCAGGACGACGACGACCTCGAGCCGCTCCTCGACATCATCGGCGACGCACGTGTCGTCGCGATCGGCGAGTCCATGCACCGCATGCACGAGTTCCTGCAGGTGCGCCACCGCGTCTTCCGCTTCCTCGCGCGTCGTGCGGGCTTCACCACGCTGGTCATGGAGAGCGGGATGCCTGAGGGCGCACTGGTCGACCGCTGGATCCGCACGGGCGAGGGGCGACTCCGCGACGTGCTGGCCGAGGGCATCGGCTACCGCTTCGGTGCCTGCCAGGAGATGCTCGACCAGGTCACCTGGATGCGCGAGCAGCACGTGCGCGGTTCCGTCCCCGTGCGCTTCGCCGGCATGGACATCCCGGACTCCTCGGCATCGGTCATCCCCGCTGTCCGTGCCGCGCTCGCTCTCCTGGACGACGCGGACCCGCACTACGCCGCGCACCTCCGCGCGGCGCTGCTCCCCCTGTTCTCCTACCTCCCGGCGGACCGCACGGGGCTGGCTCAGGCCGCGCCGGCCATCCAGTCCTACCTCGCCCTGGATGCCGCCGTGCAGCAGAAGATCACCGTCGCGCTGACCGACCTTGTCGCGAGGATGCGCGCCCGCCGGCCGGACATGATCGCGAGCCTCGGCGGAGCGAACGCAGCCGAGGAGCGGGTGCGGTTCGGCATCCGCGCCGCCGAGAGCGCCCAGGCGGGAGACGCGTTCCTTCACGCGATGGTGTCGGCGCCGTCCCGCACCTGGCCCGCCGCCAACGTACGGGACGCATGGATGGCGGACTCCGTCGAGTGGGTTCTCGAACGCGAACCGCGCGTGCTGGTCGCCGCGGCGAACGGTCACGTGCAGCGCACGCCGTTCAGCGCTCCCCCGTTCGTCCCCGAGCCGATGACGACCCTCGGCGGCCATCTCGCGGATCGCCTGGGCGACGACTACGTGGCGATAGGCACCGCCTTCGGTCACGGCGACGCGTGGCTGCACCGATCTCGTCCCGACGACGCCCCGGGGCACTCCCATCCATTCGTCCAGTCGCTCGGAGCGCCCGACCCGGCGAGCGCGGATGCCGCGTTCTCCGGCGCAGGCATCGGCGACCTTCTCGTCGACCTCCGCGCGACTCCGCCGGAGGCCGCCTCCGCCCTGGATCGCACCGTGGGCCTGCGCAACGGCGACGCGCTGCAGCCCTTGCCGATACGCGAGGCCTTCGACGCGATCGCGTACATCGACGAGGTCACGCCGTGGCACACCTGGATCGACGAGAACGGGCTCGCCTGAGGCTCAGCGGCTCAGGCGGGGACTGCCGTCGTCGTCATCACCAGCAGCTGCGGGTCGCTGAGATCGAGGGCGACGCTGATGGACGCGAACTCCGCCAGCGAGTGCACATGCGTGCCGCCGCAGAGGAAGCCGACCTCGCCCTCGGGGAGCACGCAGCGCCAGGTGCGCCGGTCCGAGATGCCCGGGCCCTCGACATCGATGCGGCTCTCGCCACCCGATGCGATCCAGCCGGCCAGCAGGTCGTTGATCCGCTGCTCGCGCTGGGCGAGCGAGGCCGCGAAGCCCTCGGAGTCGAACCCGGCCTTGCGCAGGCTCTTGCCGAGCCGGTACTCGTCGACGCTGCCGTCCGGGTGGATGAAGCTGGTCTGGTTCGCCCGCCCCTCGAAGTCGGGATGCCCGAGCGGGTCGACGCCGATCTCCTTGCGCCAGAGGTCGGCGAGCGCGGCGTCCAGCGCCAGCGAAGCGAGATGGCACGCGGTGTGACCGCGGCTCAGCCCCGCCCGGCGTGCGGCATCCACTTCCAGACGCGCGGATGCCCCTGCGACGACGGATGCGGGGATCCCTCCGTCCACGCGATGACCGACGAGCCACGTCCACCCCTCGGCGCCTCGCTTGACCGGGATGTCGGTGCCGACCGCCAACTCGCCCTCATCGCTGACCGCCGCCATCACCGCCTCGGAGACGTCGAGCACGACGTCGGAGACGGTGATCGTCCCGCTGTCCCCGGGCTGATCGGGCCACGTGTGGTCGACCGGGTGGAACGGCGTCGCGTCGACCACGACGACCGCCCGCTCGCGATCGACGATCAGCACATCGCCCTCACCGGTCAGAGAGCCGTCGGGGAACGTCACGCGCGTGGACTGCATGCTCCCACGCTACGCGACCTCAGGCCCGACGCACGACGTGACGGACGCCCACGGAGACCTCAGTGGTTCGGCGGGATCGTGAAGCTCGCAAGCCTGTCGCCGCGCACGACGAACACACCCGCCGACTTCCCGTTGAAGACGCTGCTGCGCCAGCCGAAGCGGATGCTGGTGGTGTCGCCGGCGGTCTCGGCCGAGAGCACCGTCATCCGGGCGCCCGCGCCGATCGCATCGCTCTCCGCCCAGGAGCGGATCCCCTCCGGTCCGGACTTCACGGTTCCCCAGTCGTCGACGAAGCCGTCGGGCGCGAAGGCCGCGACGAATGCGTCGGTGTCGGCGGCGTTGATCGCATCGACCATGGCCTGGGCGGGGGCGGGCAGCTCTGCAGCGGGCATCGGCGTCTCCTCGGTTCGAGCCGGGTCGAGCCCGGCATCCGGACGCCGAGCGTAACCCGCGCCGGCCTCCGAGACCAGCCCCGGACCCCTGGGACCCGTCAGGCGGTGATGACCTGGGCGGTGCCGACCGCGGCATCCGGACCCATCTCGGCGGCGATGCGATTCGCCTCCTCGATCAGGGTCGCGACGATCTCCGACTCGGGGACGGTCTTGATGACCTCGCCCTTGACGAAGATCTGGCCCTTGCCGTTGCCGGAGGCGACACCGAGGTCGGCCTCACGGGCCTCACCCGGTCCGTTCACGACGCAGCCCATGACGGCGACGCGCAGCGGCACGGTCATGTCCTTCAGACCCTCGGTGACGTTCTCGGCGAGCGTGTACACGTCCACCTGCGCACGGCCGCAGGACGGGCAGGACACGATCTCGAGCTTGCGCTCGCGCAGGTTCAGCGACTGCAGGATCTGGTGGCCGACCTTGACCTCCTCGGCAGGCGGTGCGGACAGCGAGACGCGGATGGTGTCGCCGATCCCTTCGCCGAGCAGGATGCCGAACGCCGTGGCGCTCTTGATCGTGCCCTGGAACGCCGGACCCGCCTCGGTCACGCCGAGGTGCAGCGGCCAGTCGCCCCGCTCGGCCAGCTGGCGGTACGCCTTGACCATCACGACGGGGTCGTTGTGCTTCACGGAGATCTTGAAGTCGTGGAAGTCGTGCTCCTCGAAGAGCGACGCCTCCCAGACGGCGCTCTCCACGAGGGCCTCCGGCGTCGCCTTGCCGTACTTCTCCAGCAGCCGGCGATCCAGCGACCCGGCGTTGACGCCGATGCGCAGCGACACGCCCGCGGCCTGAGCGGCCTTCGCGATCGCGCCGACCTGATCGTCGAACTTGCGGATGTTGCCCGGGTTGACTCGGACGCCCGCGCATCCGGCGTCGATCGCCTGGAACACGTACTTGGGCTGGAAGTGGATGTCGGCGATCACCGGGATCTGACTCTTCGCCGCGATGATGTGCAGCACATCGGCGTCGTCCTGAGAGGGCACCGCGACACGCACGATCTCGCAGCCGGAGGCCGTGAGCTCGGCGATCTGCTGAAGAGTGCCGTTGATGTCGGTGGTCTTCGTGGTGGTCATCGACTGCACGCTCACGGGGGCGTCGCCGCCGACGAGCACCTTGCCGACCCGGATCTGACGGGACTTGCGGCGGGGCGCGAGGACTTCGGGGATGCGCGGCATCCCAAGGTTCACTGCTGGCACTCCTCAAGGCTACCGTCGCTGAGTGCATGCGGGCTGGATGCTCGTAGGCTGAGCCCATGTCGACGATCCTGCTGACCGGCTTCGCGCCCTTCGACGGCGCGGAGCGCAATCCCTCAGGAGACGCCGTCGCGGCCGTCGCCGCCGGTTACGACGGACCCCACCGTCTGATCGCTGCCACCCTGCCGGTCTCGTTCGCGGGCGCGGCAGCTCATCTGCACGCCCTGATCGCCGAGCACGATCCGGATGCCGTGATCGCCACGGGCCTGGCGGGCGGCAGCGACCGGGTGGCGGTGGAGCGCGTCGGAGTGAACCTCATGGACGCGCGCATCCCCGACAACGACGGCGCTCAGCCGATCGACGTGCCCAGCGAGCCGGGCGGGCCCGCCGCGCGCTTCGCCACGCTGCCGGTGAAGCGCATCGTCAGCGTGCTCGAGGAGGAGGGCATCCCGGCGCGCGCGTCGCTGTCGGCGGGCTCGTACGTGTGCAATCACGTGCTCTACACGGCGCTCGGAGCGTCCCGTCCCGGTGTACCGACCGGATTCGTGCACCTGCCCTGGTCGACCGCGACGGCTCCCGCCGACGCGCCGAGTCTGTCCGAGCAGGACCTGGCCCGGGCGGTGCGCCTGGTCGTCGACCATGCCTTCGACCCCGACGACTCGATCCCCGGCGGCAGCATCTGGTGACGTCACGCCGCACCGGCGGCCATGTCTGATGTGATACTTTCGCGGTATGTCCGCGACCCGCACCTGGTGGCCCGCCTTCTAGGCGGTGTTTCGCGAACCACGAGAACACGACCGCCTTCCGGGGCGGTCTTTTTTCGTTCTCCGCACCGGATTCCCAGAACCTGGAGACCCCGATGACCGACCTGAACCGCCGCATCCGTGCTCTCGCCGCCGACCCCGAGACCTCTTTCGTGCTGATCGCCCGCGACGGCGTGGTCGAGCTGCTCACCGGGGAGATCGTCGACGTGGAGACGCTCTCCGACATCCCGCTGGAGGGTGCGGACGGTCCCCGCGAGGTCTTCGCGATGGTGCCCTACCGGCAGGTGCGCGAGCGCGGGTTCGAGGCGCAGGACGACGGCACCCCCCTGCGGTGCCTGCTGGTCGCCGAGCGCGAGGGGCTGGATGCCGAGGAGCTGCGCGCTGCGCTGCCCGACGCGCCGATCGACCTGCGCGGCGGCGGCTTCGACATCTCCGACGAGGAGTACGCGGGCATCGTCGAGCAGGTCATCGCCGAGGAGATCGGCCGCGGTGAGGGCGCGAACTTCGTCATCCGCCGGGACTACCGCGCCGGATACGAATGCGACGACCGCATCGCCGCGCTCACCTGGTTCCGTGCGCTGCTCGAGCACGAGCGAGGCGCGTACTGGACGTTCGCCGTCATCACCCCCGGACAGATCGCGGTGGGCGCGAGCCCCGAGGCGCACGTCGTCGCGCGCGACGGCATCGTGACCATGAACCCCATCTCGGGGACGTTCCGGCACCCCGCAGGAGGCGCGACCCGCGAGTCGCTGACCGAGTTCCTCTCCTCGACCAAGGAGACCGAGGAGCTCTTCATGGTCGTCGACGAGGAGCTCAAGATGATGAGCCAGGTCTGCTCCGACGGCGGCCGCATCACCGGCCCGCATCTGAAGGAGATGTCGCGGCTCACGCACACCGAGTACATGCTGCGCGGACGCAGCCGCCTGGACCCGCGCGACATCCTCCGCGAGACGATGTTCGCCCCGACGGTGACCGGCTCCCCCATGCAGAACGCCTGCGCGGTCATCCGCCGGCACGAGCGCGCACCACGGGGGTACTACTCCGGGGTCGCCGCACTGTTCACCCCGAACGCCGACGGCGGCCACGACCTGGACGCGCCGATCCTGATCCGCACCGCCTACCTCGACCGGGGACACCTCCGCGTACCCGTCGGCGCGACCCTCGTGCGTCACTCCGACCCGCTGGGCGAGGTGGGCGAGACGCACGGCAAGGCTGCCGGCGTGCTGGGCGCGATCGGCGCCATCGAGCGCGATCATGTCGCGGAGACGCGCGACGACGACGCACCGGCACCTGCTCGGCTGGCGGACGATCCCGAGATCGCGGCGCTCCTGGCATCCCGCAACACGCGCCTGGCCGACTTCTGGATGCAGCCGCAGGACGCAGTCGCCACGGGCCGATTCGGCGGTCGCAGCGCTCTGGTCGTGGACGCCGAGGACCGTTTCACGACGATGCTCGCGCACCAGCTGCGGCATCTCGGCCTGGACGTGACCATCGCGCCCTGGTCCGGGGTGACCGATGAGGCCGTCGACGCCGCCGACCTGGTGGTGTCCGGCCCCGGCCCCGGCGACCCGCGTGACCCGTCGTCGCCGCGCATCGCCCGGATGCAGCAGATCGTCGCCCGGCGCCGTGCGACCGGCTCACCCCTGCTGGCGGTATGCCTGAGCCATCAGATCCTCGCCGACGGCCTCGGTATCGAACTGGTGCCGCTGGGCTCTCCATACCAGGGCGTGCAGAAGACCGTGCCGGTGTTCGGGGAGGAAGCCTCAGTCGGCTTCTACAACACGTTCACCGCTCGCGTCTCCCCCGGAACCACCCGGATCGGTGACGCGGAGGTCGCTGCGGATGCGGAGAGCGGTGACGTCTACGCGCTGCGCGGCGAGCACTTCGCCTCGATCCAGGGGCATCTGGAGTCGATCCTGTCCCGTGACGGCATCGCGACGCTGGAGCGGCTGACGGCGCACGCGCTGAGCTGACCGCAGGCGCGTCGGCCCGACAGCTTCAGCCCCCGAGCAGGTTCATCGGCCTGATGATGTCGGCGATGATCAGCAGGGCGCCCATCGCGATCAGCAGCACGGCGACCACGACCGTGACCGGCACCAGGCGCGTCGCGTCCACGGGAGCGGGTTCGGGGCGTCCGGTGACCTTCGCCCACAGGCGCTTGATCCCTTCCCACAGTGCGACCACGATGTGCCCGCCGTCCAGCGGCAGCAGCGGGATGAGGTTGAACACGAAGAGCGCGACGTTCAGCGCCGCGAGCAGGTTCAGCAGCACCGCGAGGCGGTCGAGCACCGGAGCGTTCGTCGCCGCCACCTCCCCGGCGATGCGGCCGACGCCGACCACGCTGAGCGGGCCGTTCGGGTCGCGCTGCGATCCGGTGATCAGCGACTCGCCGACGTTCCAGAGCTTCTGCGGCAGCTGGATGATCAGGTTCGTCACTCCACCGACCTGCTGCCAGGTCATCTGGGCGCCGGTCCAGATCGGCTGGTGGGCGTACTCCAGCTGCGCGGTGATGCCGGCGTAGCCGACGCTGTGGGTGACTGGCTTGCCGCCCTTGTCGGTGACGGGCCGGCCCTGGGCATCCGTCTGCTGACGCTGAGCTGCGACGGGGGTCAACTGCAGCGTGACGTCCTCGCCCTTCCGCTCGACCAGCACCTCGAGGGTGCGTCCGGGAGAATCCTGGATGATCTGCGACGCGGCCGCGAACGTGGCGACGGGCTCGCCGTCCATGCTGACCAGACGGTCACCGGGCTCGAACCCGGCCTCCGCGGCGGGCGCGGCCGGGTCGTCTGCGGCACAGGTCTGCTGCTGCGCCGCTGTCGCAGGGATCATGCACTCACTGACCGAGGCGACCGTCGTGCTGGCCTGCTGGATGCCGATACCGGATGCCATGAGCGTGAAGAGCAGCACCGCCAGGACCAGGTTCATGACGGGCCCGCCGAGCATGACGATCACGCGCTTCCACACCGGCAGGCGGTAGAAGACGCGCTCCTCCTCGCCCTCGGCGATCGTCTCGTCGTTGGCCGTGCGGGCATCCTGAACCAGGGTGGCGAACACGCCCTTCGCCGGTCCGGTCTTCGTCGAGGGCGGGTACATGCCGGACATCGAGATGAATCCGCCGACGGGGAGCACTTTGAAGCCGTACTCGGTCTCGCCGATCCGCTTCGACCACAGCCGCGGTCCGAACCCGATCATGTACTGGCCCACGCGCACGCCGAACAGCTTCGCGGGCACCAGATGGCCCACCTCGTGCAGCCCGATCGACACGCCGAGACCGACGAGCATGAACAGGATGCCGCCCAGATACAGCAGGATCTCCACCCGACCACGCTAGTGCCCCGCACCGAGGAATCCGCTGTGCCCTCGCTATGCATCCGGCTAGGCTGAAGACGTGACGATCCGCCAGCTGCGCCTCTTCCGCGGCGCAGTGGCCTCTTCCGTCGCGACGATCCTCGCCGCCGTCTCGCACACCGTCGGTGGCGGCACCGCACCGCACCCGCTGCTGATCCTCACAGTGGCGGTGCTCCTCTCGCCGCTGGCCGCTCTCCTGGTGGGCACGCGGATCCGCCTGTCCGGACTCACCGGAGCCGTGCTCTCGACGCAGTTCGTCTTCCATGCGCTGTTCGAACTGACCGGCGGCATCGCGCCCACGGGCCTCGTGGGCGGGCACCAGCACGGCCCGATCGTTCTCGAGCTCGCCCCTGGGATGCATCCCGACCTGCTCTCGTCGTCCCCCGGCATGCTGCTCGCCCACCTGCTGGCGGCCCTCGTCACCACGCTGCTGCTCTGGCGCGGCGAACTGCTGGTCCGCACGATCGCGCGCTGGGTGCGCACCCTGCTGCGCCTTCCGCAGACCGCCCCGTCGCATCCGGTGGCGGCACCGGCGACCGTCACGCGCACCGAGGCTCCCCTCCTCGATCGGCTGCTGGCCGACTGCGCCTGGCGGCGCGGACCCCCTGCGTCAGCGCTCAGCTGACCCTCCGGGCGTCCAGCCCGTCATCGCCGTCCGTCCACCGGACCGCGTCCCGCCGATCGCGCCCCGCGACGGCATCCGTCCGCGCACTCGCGCGCGGAGCATCTTCTCGCTGCGCGCGTGCGCGGCGTCTCATCCATGAAGGACGAATCCATGTCTCATACCCTCCGTCGCGGCGCCATCGCCGCGGCCACCCTCGCTGTGTTCCTCATCGCAGCACCCACCGCGGCCTCCGCGCACGTGGGCGTCTCACCGGACCGGATCCCCGCGGGCCAGGTCACACCGCTGACCTTCTCGTTCAGCCACGGCTGCGGCGAGTCCCCGACCACGTCGCTGCGCGTCACGATGCCGAAGGGCATCGGCAGCGCCTGGCCGGCGTTCGACGGCGATTGGGCGGCAGACGTGGAGAAGGATGCGGGCGGGGCGATCACCGCCGTCACGTTCACCGCCGCGCAGCCCGTGCCTGTGGATCTGCGCGGTTCGGTGGAGCTGGCCGTGATCACGGACAAGAACGCCGCCGACGAACTGGTGTTCCCCGTCGAGCAGCGCTGCGTCTCCGGGACGAACGAGTGGACCCAGGTGGCGAAGGACGGCGAGAACGCCCACGATCTGGACTCGCCGGCTCCCGTCGTCGCGCTGACCGCTGCGGACGCCTCAGGCGACCACGGCGAGGAGAGCGCGAACGGTCAGCACACGGCCGCTCCGGAGGCATCGTCGTCGAGCTCCGAGCAGCCGGCCGGGATCCTGCCGATGCTCCTGGGCGGCGGCGGACTGGTCATCGCCCTGGTGGCGCTCGTGGTGTCCATCCGCGCCTCCCGGCGCCGCGCATAGCGCACCCTGTCGGAGGCGTCCGGCGCACGCCGGGCGCCTCCAATCCGCAGGATCCCTCCGCTGTGCGTGAGATCATGGATGACGCTATGACCACTCAGCCCTCACTGCCGCCCGTGCTCCGCCCCGCCGACCCACCCCGTCGCGCTCTGGCGGAGCTCGCAGACCGCTTCGCAACGGAGGTCCGCGGTGATCTCGCGGGCGTTCAGCTCAGCGGTATCACCCTCGCCACCGCCGATCTCCGCGCCGGGGAGGCCTTCGTCGCGATCCAGGGCGTGAACCGCCACGGTGCCGAGTTCGCGCAGACCGCCGCCGATCAGGGCGCTGTCGCGGTCATCACGGACGCCGCGGGCGCGGACATCGCGGCATCAGCAGGTCTGCCGATCGTGATCGTCGACGATCCTCGCGGCGTGCTGGGCGAGCTGAGCGCGTGGGTGTACGGCACCGGGGCATCGGATCCGCTGCCGCTGCTGTTCGGCACCACCGGCACCAACGGCAAGACCAGCGTCTCGCACCTGCTGCAGGGCATCTTCGACCAGCTGGGCGTCGTCTCGGGCCTCTCCTCCACCGCGGAGCGGCACATCGCCGGTGAGGTCATCGTCTCCCGGCTCACCACCCCCGAGGCATCCGAGATGCACGCCCTCCTGGCGCTGATGCGCGAGCGGAACGTCGAGGCCGTCGCCGTGGAGGTCAGTGCGCAGGCCCTCTCCCGCCACCGCGTGGACGGCATCGTGTTCGACGTCGCCGGCTTCACGAACCTCTCGCACGACCACCTCGACGACTATGCCGACATGGAGGAGTACTTCCAGGCGAAGCTGCCGCTGTTCACGCCCGAGCGCGCCCGCCGCGGCGTGATCAGCCTGGACTCGGCGTACAGCCCCCGCGTCGTCGAGGCCGCGAGCATCCCCGTCGTCACCGTCGGGACTCCGTCGATCGCCGCCGACCCGGATGCCGCCGCAGCGGCCGACTGGGTCGTCACCATCGACGACGAACGGCAGGCGGGCACGGTGTTCACGCTCACCGGCCGCGACGGACGCACGCTGACGACCATGGTGCCGGTGATCGGCCAGCATATGGCCGCCAATGCCGGACTCGCGATCGTCATGCTGCTCGAGGCCGGATACGACTGGGACCGCATCACCGCGGCGTTCGAGCGCGACGGCCAGATCCTGGCGTACCTCCCCGGCCGCACCCAGTTCATCTCCGGCGAGACCGGCCCCGCCGTGTACGTCGACTTCGGCCACTCCCCGGACGCCTTCGAGAAGACCCTCGCCGCGGTCCGCCGGGTCACGCCGGGCAAGGTGCTGATGCTGTTCGGCGCCGACGGCGACCGCGACGCCACCAAGCGCTACGACATGGCCCGCACGGCCGTCGAGGGCAGCGACATCCTGGTCGTCACCGACCATCACCCGCGCTTCGAAGACCCGGACTCCATCCGCGCGACGCTCGTCGCCGGAGCGCGCAAAGCGCGACCGGATGCCGAGATCCACGAGTTCTCCCCGCCGGAGAAGGCGATCGTGGCGGCTGTCGGCATGGTCGGCGAAGGCGATGCGATCCTCTGGGCCGGTCCGGGCCACCAGGACTATCGCGACATCCGCGGCGTCCGCACCCCGTACTCGGCGCGCGAACTCGCCCGACGCGCGCTCATCGCCGCCGGCTGGCCCGCCCCCGACTCGCACTGGCCCGTCCCCTACGACGACCGGGTCTGACCGGGGACAGTCCTCGCGACGGGTGCTCGCGCCTCAGGCGGAGGCGATCAGCGCGTCCGCCTTGGCGCGCGCCCACGTCTCGGCCTCCGCCAGCGTCTCGAGCGTGAGGTCGTCCGGGGCGTCGTGCGCCTCGATGACACGCTCGATCGTGTCGACGATGCCGAGGAACGGCAGCCGGCCCTCGTGGAAGGCGTTCACGGCCTGCTCATTGGCGGCGTTGTAGACCGCGGGGAACGTGCCACCCGCGCGGCCGACGGACTTCGCGAGGCCGACAGACGGGAACGCCTCGCCGTCGAGGGGCTCGAACGTCCAGCTGGTCGCCTGCCGCCAGTCCAGCGGCCTGCCCACCCCGCCGACGCGATTCGGCCAGTCCAGCCCGAGCGAGATCGGCAGACGCATGTCCGGGGGCGAGGCCTGAGCGATCGTGGAGCCGTCGACGAACTCGACCATCGAGTGCACGATCGACTGCGGGTGCACGACCACCTCGATGTCGTCGTAGGGCACGTCGAAGAGCAGGTGCGCCTCGATGACCTCCAGGCCCTTGTTGACGAGGGTGGCGGAGTTGGTCGTGACCATCCGCCCCATGTCCCAGGTCGGGTGCGCCAGGGCCTCCGCGGGCGTCACGTCGCCGAGCTCGGCCCTGGTGCGGCCTCGGAAGGGCCCGCCGGATGCTGTGACGACCAGCCGCCGCACCTCTGCGGCGGTGCCCGATCGCAGCGCCTGCGCGATCGCCGAGTGCTCGGAGTCGACCGGAACGATCTGGTCCCGCTCAGCTGCGGCGCGCACGAGCGCACCGCCGACGATCAGTGATTCCTTGTTGGCCAGGGCGAGGGTCCGCCCGGACTTCAGCGCGGCCAGCGTCGGTCCGAGCCCGATGGAGCCCGTGATGGCGTTGAGCACGACGTCCGCCTCCACGTCGCGGACCAGCTGCTCCGACTCTGCCGCGCCGAGCGCCGTGTGCTCGAGGCGGAACTCCTCCGCCTGACGGGCCATCATCTCCGCGTTCGACCCCGCCGAGATGCCGACCAGCTCGAAGCGGCGGGGATTGGCGCGGATCACATCCAGGGCCTGCGTGCCGATGGAGCCGGTGGAGCCGAGGACGATGATGCGACGCATGCCGCCAGCCTATGCGAGAGTGCGCCGGCCCTGCAGGAGCGGGGCCGGCGCACTGACGGTGCGAGGAATGCCTACTTGGCGGCGGGCGCGTGCTGCGTGGCCAGGATGTCGATCACGAACACGAGCGTCGAGTTCGCGGGGATCGATCCCTGCTCCTTGTCGCCGTAGCCGAGCGCCGGCGGGATGACGACCAGCACCTGCGAGCCGACCTTCTGACCGGCCAGAGCCTGCACGAAACCGGGCACGTAGGTGTTGCCGGGGATGGAGATGGGCTCCCCGTTCTTCCACGACGAGTCGAAGCTCTTGCCGTCGGCCCAGTTCACGCCGTAGTACTGCAGCAGAGTGGTGTCCCCGTCGGCGACCGCCTCGCCGTCGCCCTGCTTGAGCACCGACACCTTCAGCTCGGTGGGCGGGTCGGTCTTCGGGATCGAGATGCTGGGCTCGCCGTTCTTGGCCAGCTTGACCTCGGGCATCCCGTCGACGGGTGCCTGCTCCTCGCCCCACGCAGCCGTCGGGACGGTGCCGAGCACATCGACGATGTAGATCTGGGACTCGGCGCCGTTGGAGCCGGTCGGGAAAGCGACGGCCAGGCGCGAGCCGACCGTGGCGCAGCCGATCACCTGGGCGAGGGTGGGGTTCGCGAGAACGTTCTGCGGCAGCATCTGCTCGGTGCCCGGGTAGCCGGCGTCGCCGATGTGCTCGCCGGTGGTCGTGTTGAACGCGCTGAGGGCGTACGAGACGAACTCGCCCTTCTTGACGGTCGCCCCGTCGCCCTTGGTGATCACCGTACGCTGCAGCTTCTTGATGTCCTGCTTGAGCGTGAAGGTGGCCTTCGACGGCGTGCCGAACTGGCCGTCGACCTTGACGCCGTCGGAGATCGCACCCGGCTCAGCGGTCTGCGCGCAGACGTCACCGCTCGTGGCGTCGGACGTCGAGGTCGGACTCGGCGACGCGCTGCCGGCGCAGCCGGCCAGAAGCAGCGCCGAGACGGCGATGGTGGAAAGGAGGGCCAGGGGACGCAGGCGCAAGATGAGACCTCGGAATCGCTGATGGGAAGTGTCCATCTTCGCGCATCCGGCTTTGCCGCGGCTGAACGAACACGCATCGAGGACATTCCGTGACCGGAATGCGGCGGTCGATACACTTCACGGATGAGTTCTGAGCAGTCGGTCGGGTCCGAGCACGAACCGGAATCGCACACCCCCCGACATGCCGGATTCAAGTACGCGGTGGGTCGCATGGTGGCCACTCCCCTCGCCCGGATCGTGTACCGTCCCCGCATCGAAGGGCGCGAGAACGTACCGAAGCGCGGCGCGGTGATCCTCGCCAGCAACCACCTCTCGTTCATCGACTCGATGGCGATCCCCGTCGCCGCCCCCCGCCCCGTGCACTTCCTCGCGAAGTCGAGCTACTTCGAGGGCACCGGTATGAAGGGGGCGCTCTCGAGGGAGTTCTTCACCTCCGTCGGCGCGATCCCGGTGCGCCGCGGTGCCGGTCAGGCCGCGCTCGACGCCCTGGATCAGCAGCGGCAGCTGCTCGATCAGGGCCTCGCGGTGGCCCTCTACCCGGAGGGGACGCGGTCCACCGACGGCCGGCTGTACAAGGGCCGGACCGGCGTCGCCTTCCTCGCCCTGCAGACCGGTGCGCCCGTCGTTCCGGTCGGCCTGATCGGCACAGATCATGTGATGCCCGTGGGTGCGAAGATGCCGTCAGTCAAGGAGCGCATCACGGTGCGCTTCGGTCAGCCCATCGACGTGTCCAAGCACGGTCCCGCCACCAGCGGCAAGGCGCGCCGACTCGCGACCGACGAGATCATGGCCGCCATCCACGCGCTGAGCGAGCAAGAGCTCGCGGGCGTGTACAACGAGCCGCCGGCGCAGAACCCGATCGAAAAGATCAAGCAGGCGCTGCCGCACGAGCGGCGCTGACCCTTCGCTCCCACGCCACACTCCCGCCGTCGCTCCGCGACACTCGGAGCCTCGGGGCGCGTGGGCCCGGCTCAGGGACCGGCAAGAGGTCGCGGGGCGACGGTCACCGTCGCCTCATGGCGGACCGGGAAGTTCACCGAGTTCGCGATGAAGCACCAGTCGTGCGCATGGTGGTGAGCCTGCTCGGCGGCCTCGATCATGGATGCATCGGCGACCGTCACCTTCGGATGCAGCACCACCTCGGCGAACGCTCCCCCGCCACGGCCGTCCTCGCGCATGAGCCCGGTCGCCTCATCGCGGTACGAGGTGACGACGACCCCCGCCGTGACGCAGGCGTGCAGGTAGGAGAGCAGATGGCACTCGGCGAGCGCAGCGATCAGCATGTCCTCGGGATTCCATCGGCCGGGATCGCCGCGGAACGGACGGTCGGCGGAGGCGAGCAGGTCCGGTTTGCCATCGATCGATATCGTCACGTCGCGCGCGTAGTCCCGGTAGCCGCTCGTGCCGCTGCCGCGGTCGCCGGTCCAGGTGGCGGTGAGTGCGTACCGGTGCTCGCCGAGCGGATGCTGTGCCATGCCGCCAGTCTTTCATCTTCCGGGGGCGACAAGACGGTCCCGCGGCAGAGGCCAGGTCGTCAGCAGGAAGGGACGATGCGGCGCATTAGGCTGGTCTGGTGCTGGAGACCCTTACTGTCCGTGATGCTGTCGAACTCGCCGTCGTGGAGCGCAGCGGCTTCGTGGAGTCCCGCCACGCGGGCGCCGCGGTCGTGCTGTCGCCGGAAGGCGACATCGTCGCCCAGCACGGGAACGCGGATGCCCTGATCCTCCCCCGCTCGAGCCTCAAGCCGCTGCAGGCGGTGGCCAGCCTCACCGCGGGCGCCGCGCTGGAGGGCGAGCAGCTCGCGCTCGGCACGGCCAGCCATTCCGGGACCGATCGACACGCCGAGGTCGTGCGGGAGATCCTCGCCGCCGGTGGTCTGACCGAGGACGATCTGGGCTGCCCTCCCGCCTGGCCTTCGGATGCCGCCACCCGGCGGGAGATGATCAGCGATCACGCCGCGGAGTCCCGCATCCGGATGAACTGCTCCGGCAAGCACGCGCTCATGCTCCGCGCCTGCGTGGCAACGGGATGGCCGACCGCGGGATACCTGGGCCCCGCCCATCCGCTGCAGGTGCACATCCGCGAGGTCGTCGAACGGCTCACTGGTGAGAAGATCGCGCACACGTCGGTCGACGGCTGTGGTGCGCCGGTGCATGCGATCACGCTGACCGGGCTCGCCCGCGGCATCCACCGGATCGGCTCCGCGTCGGAGCGCTCCCCGTTCGCGCTGCATCGCGTGGCCGGCGCCCTGGTGCGCGCCGTGCGCGAGAACCCGTGGACGATCGCCGGTCCCGGTGAGCCGGACACGATCGCGATCGAGACGCTCGGCGTGTTCGCGAAGGGCGGTGCCGAAGGCGTCATGGTCATGGTCGCCCCGAACGGCGCGACCGTGGCGCTGAAGATGCTCGACGGCAACGGCCGTGCCGCGACGATCGTCGCCGCGACGCTGCTCGCCCGAGCGGGGGCGCTGACGGATGCCGATGTGGCGACGCTGACTGAGGCGCTGCCGCTGTCGGTGCTCGGCGGCGGGCAGCCGGTCGGGGCCGTCCGCGTCGCACCCGGCCTCTGAGCTCCGCCGCGGCTGGAGGACGCTCCCCTCACCCGGCTGAGCCCGCTCACGCGAGCACGACGCGTCGCGGCATCCGTCCGCCCTGCACGCTCCAGGCCCGATCGGCGTGGGCTCGCGCATACGGCGGCAGTTCCCGCACGCCCGCGAGCTGCCGCAGCTCGGTGGCGCACTCCGCGGCGACGACGAGCTCCCCGGAGGATCGGATCCCCTGCAGGAGCGCCCACTGGGCGCGCCAGTCCTCGGGATCGCCGACGATGATCACGGGATCGTCCGGCTGCGCGCCGAGCGCCTCGGCGAGAGTCGCGATGCGATGACCGGGATGTGCGGTGCGCAGCACAGCGCAGGTGGCTCTGACCGCCTGCGTGATGACCCCCGCCCGGTGCTCGGACGGCGTCCACATCGCATCGGTCGCCGAAGAGACGCGAGCCGAGGACATGGCGCGATCGGAGGAGCCGGGGAGGCACAGCTGCACCTCACGCCCGTCCAGCCAGGCACGCCCCACCGGGCGGTCGCGATCGAACGCCGCCGGCTCTCCACCTGCCGCGATGTGCTCGACCCTGCTCGTCAGTCTGAGCAGTCCACGCCGCGGGAGAGCGTCGACCAGTCGGCCGACCGGCCCTGACACCCGGGACAGCGTGACCACAGTCGTCGTGGGGGCGCGCACGATCCGCTCCCAACGGCTCAGGAAGAGCTGCGCGTAGTCGGGCGGGTACTGACCGATCAGCACGTCCAGGTCGTCGCACAGCACGGTTCGATCGGTTCCCGCGCTGAGTTCCGCGACGGCGTCCCAGGCGGCCTCGGGATCCGTGGGGACCACGACAGCGCCCGGGAGCTGTGCGGCCAGCATCTCGATGGCCGAACTCTTGCCCGAGGCGGGTCCGCCGATCAGCGCAAGCCCGTCCGAGGGGCCCAGCGCCACCCACGGCTGCCTCTGCCGCTCGGGCTCGTCCGCTCGGCCGAGCACCACCCCGCCGTCGCGAACACCGCTCGGCAGCGGGATCCGGGCCGGCAGCGGAGGCAGCCACGGGCTTCTCTGCGACTCGTGCCCCGCCCATCGCCGGTCGACGCCGACGAGATCGGTCTCGGCGGTGAGGGCGATGCGTGCGGGCAGCGCCTCGGTGTCTCGGGGACGCCGCACGAAGGCCAGACCGCGCGAGTCGGCTCCGCCGGGCAGCTCGGATGCTGCATCCGAGCCGATCACGAAGCGGCTGTCGGCCGCCTCGGCGACCCGCAGGCTGACGCGCAGCGGGCAGTTCGCGGCCAGGGCGTCGCGGATGACCCCGCTCGCGCGCTGCGTGCCGAGGATGAGATGCATGCCGAGGGCGCGGCCGCGCGCGGCGACGTCGGTGAAGATCTGGCCCAGGTCGGGGTGCTCCTGAAGAAGTGCGGCGAACTCGTCCACGACGATCACCAGCCGCGCCAGCTCGGGACAGTCGGCGACGTCGCGCACGCCGGCCCGCGACAGTGCCGCCTCCCGCCGCCGCAGCTCGGCACTCAGACTCCCTACGCCGCGCTGCGCCCCCTCGGTGTCCAGATCGGTGATGACGGCGACCACATGCGGCAGGCGACGCAGCGGATCGAACGCCGTGCCGCCCTTGAAGTCGACGAGCACGAAGGCGAGCTCCTCCGGCGGATGCGCCGCAGCGAGGCCCGTGATCCAGGTGGTCAGCAGCTCGCTCTTCCCGGTCCCCGTCATGCCGGTGACGATGGCATGAGGGCCGTCCTCGACGAGGTCCACGGTCACGTCTCCTCGCTCGCCCCTCCCGAGCGCGGCGGTGAGGCCTGCGGCGCCTGCCGGTGCGAGTTCGTCCAGACCGATGCGATCGGGGATGGTCTCCTCGGCATCCGTCCGCCCGGCGAGCTCCGCGGCGATCGCCCGCGCCTGCTGCGCGGAGACGGCCTCGACCGCGACGGACTCCTCACGGTCGGGCGTGCGCACACGCGTCTCGTCCGGCACGGTGCAGTCGAGCACGGTGGTCACGCCCTCTGGGGCCTCCTCCCCCGGCCGGCGGATGCACACGACGGCATCCGCACCCTCCACCCCGGCATCGAGCCCGAGCCGGAACGCCGCGCGACGGCGGCCCAGGTGCGGGAGCGCATCCAGCGCCCAGTCCGGTGCGAGGTCGCCGATCACACCCAGCTGGCCCGGGCCGAACCGCAGGCACAGCTGGATCACGAGCGCGCGGGCGACGGCCCGGGCCACGGGTTCTGCGGCACGGACGCAGATCCCGCCGCCGAGTGGGACCGATGCAGGCGCGTCATCCAGCGTCTGCGCACGAACGCGGAAAGCGCGCGAGCGCTCGTCCTCCCCGCCGCGGGCCTGGACTCGGCTCGTCCGGGATCCACGACCCAGCACCACCAGCGTCGCTCGATCAGGCGGCTCATGCCCTCGCAGCGGCGGCTCGGCCAGGCACTCCGCGATGCCAGGTTCGCGGCGCCAGGCGACGGCGTGCTCCTGTGCGTGCAGGCGCTCCAGCTCCGCCTCGGCGCGCTGCCAGCCGGCATCCGTCTCCTGCTGCGCGCGCCGACGCTCCCTGCCCCTGGTGCGCAGCCCGTCGAGGAACGACGCGACCAGCATCAGCGGGCCGAGCGCGGCGAAGCACAGCGCGAACAGGGAGCCCGTGACCAGCCAGAGGACGACACCCGCGACGACGGGCACGACCGCGGCCATCAGAGGCAGCGAGGGGCGTCTCGGCTCGGCGGGAACAACGGGAAGCACGATCGTGGTGGCGTCCATGCGCACCATTGCACCGCACGATCAGCGCGGGAACCGGCCTGTCCACAGGCCGGACCAGTCATTCTTCTGGATCGGCGTCTGTGGAGGGAGAGTGCGGCATCAGCACGCGCACGACGATCAGCGTGACGTTGTCGCGCCCACCGTTCTCCAGAGCCGCGTCGAGCATGGCCTCCGCCGCCTCGGCCGGGTCCTCGTGCTCGCGCAGGAAATGCAGGATGCCGTAGTCCGTGAGCTCCTTGGTCAGCCCGTCGGAGCAGATGACCAGCCTGTCCTCGTCGCGCAGGTCGACCGTCACGTAATCCGGCGGCACGAGCTCACTGGCGCCGACGGCGCGCGTGATCACGTTGCTGTACGGGTGGCCGTCGGCCTCCTCCGGGCTGATCTTGCCCGAGGCGATCAGCTCCTGCACAACGGAGTGGTCGGTCGTGACCTGCAGTAGCCGGTCATCGCGCTTGAGGTAGACGCGCGAGTCGCCGATGTTCAGCACGGTCCACTGCGGCGTGCCGTCCTCGGCGTGGTCCAGGTATGCGCCGGTGAGCGTGGTGCCCGTGCCCTCGTCCGTCGTCTCCGGGTGCAGGTGGATGTCGTCGACCGCGTGGTGCAGAGCGGTCTGGATGGCGGCATCCGACACCTCGCCGTCACCGACCATCTCGTCGAGGCGGGCCACCGTGCTCTGGCTGGCGATCTCGCCACCCGCATGCCCGCCCATGCCGTCGGCGACCACGAAGAGCGGGAACCGCGCCAGGAACGAGTCCTGGTTGTTCTCACGGCGACGACCGCGATCGGTCACTCCGGCCCAGGCGAGCTGCAGCTCATCGCTGACGCGGTGCGTCTGCGTTGTGGTCTCAGGCACGGGCGGTCTCCGTCGAGTGGGCGGATGCAGGGGCATCCGCGGGATACAGATACATGCTAGTGGTCGCCGCTCACATCGCCGACGCGGGGTCTTCGACCAGCGGGAACAGCCGATCGATCTCCTCCAGATCGGCGACGGAGGGCGCCCAGGCGTCGGAGGCTGCGGCATTCGCCTCGACCTGGGCGGGCGTGGTGGCTCCGGCGATCACGCTGGCCACTCCCGGCTGGGCGAGCAGCCACCCGAACGTCGCCTGCAGCATGGTGATGCCCCGCGCGTCGCAGAACGCCTGGTAGGCCTCGAGCGCATCCCACGGGGCATCGGCCCAGATGTGCGGACGGGTCTCCATGATGCGGCTGCCCGCCGGGCCCCCTTCGCGGGTGAATTTGCCGGTGAGCAGACCGTTCTTCAGCGGGAAGTACGGGAAGAATCCCAGCCCGTAGCGATTCACCGCGGGCAGCACCTCCCGCTCGGACGCCCGCGCGAGCAGCGAGTAGTGGTTCTGCGCGGAGATGAACCGGCCCGTGGAGCGCGCCCGGGCCGTGAACTCCGCCTCGGCGATCTGCCATCCGTCGAAGTTCGAATGACCGTAATAGCGGATCTTCCCCTCGTCGACGAGCTCGTCCAGGGCGTCGATCGTCTCGGCGATCGGTGTCTGCGGGTCGGGCAGGTGCAGCTGGTACAGGTCGATCCAGTCCGTGCGCAGGCGGCGCAGGGACTGCTCGACGGCGAAGCGCACGTACCGGCGGGAGCCTCGGCCACCCGGGAAGTCGTAGCCCATGTCGCGGGCGTGCCCGAACTTCGTGGCCAGCACGACGCGATCGCGACGCCCCTCGAGGGCCTCGCCCATCAGCGCTTCGCTGCTGCCCGGCTCGGCGCCGTACATGTCGGCCGTGTCGAAGAAGAACACCCCGTTCGCGAGGGCCGCGTCGATCACGGGCCTGGTGCCCTCCAGCGTCTGCGTCACGGTGCCCGCGCGCCCGAAGTTGTTGCAGCCGAGGCCGGTTGCGGAGACGACGAGGCCGGATGCGCCGACGCGACGCTGCGAGGTTCCCATGCCTCCACCGTATCGAACGCGCGGACATGCCGAGGCCGCACGCACGAACGCCCCCGACCGGAGTCGAGGGCGTTCGAGGCGAATCAGATCACGCCGGGGGCTGCGTCGGATCTGCCGGCGGCTCAGCGGCCGGCGGTGCGGGCGGAGCAGGAGGCGCGGGCGGAGTCGCGGGCGGTGCAGCCGGCGGCACGGGGGCTGCCGGGGGCGCCGCGGGCGGCGGAACCGGAGCACCCGGTGCGGCAGGCGGCGGGACCGGAGCACCGGGCTGCGGAACACCGTATCCCGGCTGCGCGGGGGCGCCGTAACCGGGCTGTGCCGGGTAGCCGGGCTGCTGCGGGGCGCCGTAGCCGGGCTGCGGCGGGGCGTAGCCCTGCGGTGCCGGCGGCTGGTATCCCTGCGGGGCGCCGTAGCCCGGGGCGGCGAAGCCAGGAGCAGCGGCAGCCGACGGCTGCACGGGGATGCCGTCCCAGACGGTGCGGTCACCGAGGAAGCCGTTGCCTGCCCAGGCCGCCGGCGGGATGTTCGGGTTCCAGCGCGACGAGTCGAAGGCGAGAATTCCCATCCAGACCGGAGCGAGCAGGATGTACAGCACGATCCACGCGCCGTCCTTCTGCAGCTTCTGACCGATGCGGTAGGCCGCGAGGATGCTCATCACAGCGAGGCCGATGCTCACCAGCCAGCCGAGGACGGGGATCCAGGTGACGAACACGCCGAAGAGCAGCCAGGGGCTGACATCGCCGAGCTTCAGGAAGATCATCCCGTTGTAGAACGGAACCCAGGCGCGCCACTTGCCCTGCACGCCTGCCTTCTCGAAGATGTTCATCATGAACCAGGCCGTGATGACGTAGAAGATGGGGCCGGCAAGCAGCGCGATCAGCCAGATCAGACCGATCAGGGCGCCCAACCCGGCGTCATAGCCATACCCGCTGTAGTCGTCCATGTTTCCCTCCGTAGGCATTCGCGTCCACGCGGACGCCGTGACCACACTAGCCAACGCCCGGTACCGCGGGCAATCGTCACTCTGCGACGACGAGCTCCAGCACTCCGGCATCCGCTGTCTCCCTGAGCAGGATGCCCTGCTCGCGGGCCCACAAGAGGACGGCATCGACCGACTTCGCCCTCGGGCGTGTCGAGGCGAGGGCCCGCACCAGCTCGCCCTTGGATTTCTTGTTGAAGTGGTTGAGCGCCCGGCCCGTCTCGGTGACCACGCGCACGTACGCGGAGGGAACCGTCGCGGGTATCGGCCCGAGAGCGACGTACGCCTCGCTGCGCAGGTCGAGAACGAAGTCCGCGCCGGCCAGCGCGGCGCTGGTCGCCGCGCTCCAGTGCCGTCGCAGCGGCGGGATGCCCGGGAGCGAGGCCCCGGCCGACAGCCGGTACACCGGAATCGGGTCCAGCGCGCCGATCGGGCCGAAGGGCGCGGAATGGATCAGCACGTTCCGTCCCAGCCACCGTCGGGCGGGCTGGTCGAGCGATCCGGCGTCCAGTGCGTCGTAGAGCACGCCGGTGTACCGGTCGACGGCCGCCATCGTGGCGGCCGTGCGCAGCATCCGGTTGTGGTCCACATCCGCCAGCTGACGGTCGCTGAGCTTGAGCACGCGCCGCGCGGCGTCGGCATCCGCTGACAGCGCCACGAGGGCGTCCACGACCGCGTCGCGCTGCGGGGCCAGCGCGGGCAGCGCGAGACCGCCGACATCCAGCGGCCGCGGTCGGCCCCCGGTGCGCTTGGTCTCCGAGGGCGGGAGGAGGATCTTCATGAGCTCCGTGCAGACGGAGACGTGCGCCGCGTCCAGCGCCCGAGCGCGGTCGAGGCGGACGTCTCGGGAATGGTTGTCAGGCGACCAGCGCGGCGTTCCCGGCCACGATCGTCAGGGCGTCGCCCTCCATGGAGAGGAAGCCGTCCTGCGCGTTGGCGAGCACCTTCGTGCCGTCGGGCCGGGTGATCCGGACCTGCCCCTCGGCGAGGATGGCCAGGACCGGCTCATGACCGGACATGAAGCCGATCTCGCCCTCGACGGTCTTGGCGACGACGAGCGACGCTTCTCCCGTCCAGACCTCCGCGTCCGCGGAGACGAGGCTGACGTGCAGAGCCATGGTCAGCCGTTCTCCTTCTGGATCTTCGCCCACGCCTCTTCCACGTCGGAGATGCCACCGACGTTGAAGAACGCCTGCTCGGCGACGTGGTCGAAGTCACCGCGGCAGATCGCATCGAACGACTCGATGGTCTCCTTCAGCGGCACGGTCGAACCCTCGACGCCGGTGAACTTCTTCGCCATGTAGGTGTTCTGCGAGAGGAACTGCTGGATGCGGCGCGCGCGGGCGACGACGATCTTGTCCTCTTCCGAGAGCTCGTCGACACCGAGGATCGCGATGATCTCCTGGAGCTCCTTGTTCTTCTGCAGGATCTGCTTGACCGTGGTGGCCACGCGGTAGTGGTCCTCGCCCAGGTAGCGGGGGTCCATGATGCGCGACGTCGAGGTCAGCGGGTCGATGGCCGGGTACAGACCCTTCGACGCGATCTCACGGCTGAGCTCGGTCGTCGCGTCGAGGTGCGCGAACGTGGTCGCCGGCGCCGGGTCGGTGTAGTCGTCGGCCGGCACGTAGATCGCCTGCAGCGAGGTGATCGAGTGACCGCGCGTCGAGGTGATGCGCTCCTGAAGAACACCCA
>Ga0308169_10000832_pt1 | contig 40420 bp, 23 predicted proteins | sample PhyBR1_2_FD_202139 | JGI IMG/M metagenome (GOLD analysis project Ga0308169, IMG submission 202139) | Phyllosphere microbial communities from UC Gill Tract Community Farm, Albany, California, United States - DLSLSB.R1 | ecosystem: Host-associated > Plants > Phyllosphere > Unclassified | place...
CCATTCTTCATGTTAACCTTGAGCTTTCTTTTCTCTGATGCATAGGCGATTTTTACCGATAAAGATACAGATATTGCAAATAAAACATCCATCTTTGAAAAAGTGCCACAAAAATGTGAGTTTAAAAATTAAAAATTTTTATTCTAGCAAGAAGAAAAGACTAAACAAAAAAAATGTGATAGAAAAAAACTTTTCAAGAATACTTAGCATTTAATGTTATTTTAATAATCCGTAATCACAGTCTATGCCAAGCAATCCGACGTTTGGACTTTAGATAATACAGAATGTATCCCATAAGGATTCCTATTAAGAAATAAGGTATCTCATAGTAGAAATGCATAAAAGGTATTATACAAATGAGGATCTTGAAAAGTATGGAACAGCCCTCAGATGTAAGGTTGGAATTAGGCCCTAGCCATACAGGACAAGAAATAATTAACAGAATGATAATTATCAAATCAAGAGTAAGGCTGACAAGGGTAAGCGATTGTATCAGCGAGGTTAGATCGGCGGGAAATTTGAAGTAAAACCCAAATCCCATAACAAAGAAAAGCACCACAGAAAAAGCCATTTCCAAAAACTTAGTTTTTAAATATGTTCTGTTGAAATAATAGCAATATTCTAAAAAGTTCGATATGTATAAAAAGTACTTCCACAGAAGAATAAGAACATAAACCAAGAAAATGGCAAGCAGTATCCAACTAAATACACTATTGATTTGTATTTTTGGCGTAAAATGAATATGAAAGGCAGGATCCATGTTGTTATAGGTATAGCTCATTAAGGGCAATTTTTTTCTTGAAAAAAATATTAAAAAATGTTTGTTTTTTTTTTCAAAATTTTTTAAAAATTATCAGATTTGAGGTTGCAGAAAAACAATAAGACACTTCAAAAGAAGGAAGTCAGATGAAAGTAGTAAAAACTAAAGCAATCAACAAATGTTTTTTTTTGGTTTTGGCAACAAAAAGACAACTTTTTGTTTTGAAAATTTGCAAAGAAATACAATTTTAATACGCAGCAATCATTTTGAAAATAAATCATTTGATAAAATGATAGAACCTGTTCTAAAGACTCTAAGCTGTTTAACACCTCTAAGGCATAATATTTAAATAAAATGCTTACAAAACACTGTTTTGATAGTAGAACACTGATTTATTTTATTTATGCATTTTAGCTTCTAATGCGTATAGTACGAGTCATTTTAGAGTTCTGTATGTGGGAAGCAAGGTTGTACAGTATAAAAAACACAATTGCATAGCATATCCCTGCATATAAATTGTTCGTGATAATCAGGTTGTGAAGAAAAAGCTTAAGAAGCAATGCATAAATCTCATACGTGTTTCCCAACCTAGCTTTGAGAGATCTAAAACGGAATATTATTTTGATCAGAGCAATAGCAAAATCAGCAACTAGGGTGTAAAGAATAAAACTTTGAGTAAATTCAACAAATTTGAAAGAAAAATTGAAGATGAACATAACAAAGAAAATTCCAAATAGGGGCATGGAAAGAACAAGTTCTAAATACTTAGTATTTGCAAGTTGGGGCATGTTATTGTTCCCAAACACACAGCTAGAAAAGTAGGACAGATATTTGAATATAGTGACGAGGAAGTAGAATAGGAAAATGCCTAGGAAAACATAATAAACTATTTGCCTTGATATTGGAGCTCCAACCTCTAAGCCTGAGGCAAAAGGAAGAATCGGATTGAGGAAATAATGCAATTTCATAATGGGGTACTTTCTACAAATTATATGATTTACAATAAAGACATGCGAATATTTTTAGTCATATTTTTTGTATAAAAAAAAAATTTAAAAATTTTATCCTTGCAAATGAATTTTCACAAATTCAAAGTGAGAATGCAAAAGCTTGTAATAAACTATAAATCAGATCATTAGGCATTGGAAGCCTTCTGTTGAGAAAGATAAATTAAGAAATATATAAGAGATCGAAAAGATTAAATTCGTAGAAATGCATATGTTTCTTAGGGCTTTTAAAGATTCAACTTTTTTCTTCTGCACCTTAAGTTTAAACTAGTTGTTGCATTTGTCTATTGTAGAGTTTGAGGCCTAAAATTATTTTTCGAGCAACGTATAAATTTTCAATTTTGAGCCCATTCATGGCTACCACGCTAGAAAAAATTAAAGAAATTGAAGACGAAATGGCAAGAACACAGAAGAACAAAGCAACTTCTTTTCATTTAGGGTTGCTGAAGGCAAAGCTAGCAAAACTAAGAAGGGAGCTTATTACTCCCCAGAAGGGATCATCATCAGCCGGAGAGGGTTTTGATGTCTCAAAAGCTGGTGTGGCCAGACTGGGGTTTGTAGGATTCCCTTCTGTTGGGAAAAGCACACTGATGTCGAAGCTGACAGGTGTTTACAGCGAAGTGGCAGCCTATGAATTTACTACGCTTACGACAATACCTGGAGTGCTAAAGTATAATGGAGCCAGTCTGCAGATATTAGATCTTCCAGGAATTATAGAAGGTGCTAAGGATGGAAAGGGACGAGGGAGACAGGTCATTGCAGTAGCAAAGACATGCTCACTCATTGTCATTTGTCTTGATGTAACTAAGCCTATTACACACAAGAAGGTGATTGAGAAGGAGCTGGAACTGTCAGGGATTCGGCTTAACAAGGTTCCCCCTAAAATAAAGATTACCAAGAGAGAAAGGGGAGGAATAACAGTGTGTGGTGGAGATTTTGATCAGGAGCTGGTGAAGAGCATTTTGCATGAATTTAGAATCAGCAATGCTGACGTGCACATCACAGGAACAGTTACAGTGGATGATCTTATAGACGCAGTGGAAGGGAACAGAAAGTATGTACCTGCAATATATGTATTGAATAAGATTGACTCCATAAGTGTACAAGAGCTGGATATCATTGCAAGGATACCGCACGCAGTACCCATTTCTGCACACCACGGATGGAACTTTGACTCTTTCTTGAAAAAGTCATGGGACTACCTGGACTTGATACGGATTTATCCCAAGCCCAAAGGCCAGCCGATTGACTATGAGGAGCCTGTTATTTTGAAGACTAAAAAGCGGACTGTGCAAGATTTCTGCAATGCCATTCACAAGGAAATCATGAGAAAATTTAAATATGCCATCGTTTGGGGGAGCTCTGTGAAGCACACGAAAATGAAGGTTGGAAAAGACCATGTTTTGAATGACTCTGACGTGGTTCAGATTATAAAAGGGGTTTAGTAAAACATAAGTTAAAGCTATTCTGGTTTTCTAGTAAATTGCTGTTTTTTATAAGTTCACCAACGTTTATGCATCACTTTTATTATATTTTTATTGCAAGTTTTAAAATAAGTTTTAGTTCAGGAATGAGTTTAACAAAGTATATTTAAAGTTAAATACAATATCTTCTACTAAGTTCCCTTAATCGTGACTTTGTTACATTCTGAATCAATAGCATATTGCCAGTAACAATGGCTAAACATTTGGCTATTCCATCAGTGATGTACCTTATCATTGCTGCAATCATGTGCTGTTCTTTAAAATCTTTTCTTTGGTATTTTAAAATAAAAATTTTCATGGGTCATGCAGAAGATAAAAACAAGCTGGAAATATTACCAGATTTCCTCTGCTGAGCAAAACCAAAAGAACTGGGCCGACTGCATAAAGTCTGTGTGCACCATGCACACATACCCAGAACTGCTGTATGCTCTTGACCAGACAAAGAAGGCAGGCTTGGAGAATTTCTTGGATCTGAACTTCTTCAAGGACAGCATAATGCCTATGTGGGAAGACTCTGAGAATGTGAATGGAGGAAGAATAATTATGGAGGTGCCACAGAGCCAGAAAGATATTCTGCATAGCCTATGGGCGAGGACTGTTGTATTTTGCTCTTTGGAGCCCACAGAAGGGATCAACGGATGTGTGTTTGCAGAGAAGGCCAATTATAGAATATGCATTTGGATATCCAATCCAAGCGTGGCCGAAGAAGTTGCAAATGCGTGGCGCCATGTGCTAAACTGCAGCAGTGCAACATTTACATTTACCTTACACAACAGGCAAGGAGACAGTTCAAAATATAAAAGGAATTATTCGAAGAATAAATCGAGATTTTAAAATTAACAGTTGTTTGTTAGCTTGTTGCAAACTCTTAGAACATTAAGCAGTGCATAAAATAAGATTAGAGATCCATTGGACTCTATTTTAAGTGAAAAGAGCCAAGAATAAAGCTATTTATTCTTTTGTATTATTTTAAGTAACTCATTATGAAGTTAATGGGTATTTATTAATACTAATATATTACTTTTTATGTTGCATATGTGCAATGTTAAATACCCATATAATGATTTATAACATATTACTTATTATAAATGAGAGCCTTTTTTTGAGTTGGGTTATTTCAAAGTATGTCCTGAAGCAAATAATAAATTGAATGCTGTTTATTTTGATCAGCATTGAAACATCTTCTTTAAAACTTATTCAACAACAAACAACAATGACTCTTGTGCAGAAAATTCTAGCAAATTTAAGTCTTAATGCTGTTTGTGACGAGGCTGATGAGTCTAGTCTAGGATTCATTTATTCAATCAGTGGACCTGTTGTAATTGGGAAAAAGATGGAGGGATGTGCAATGTATGAACTGGTCAGAGTGGGATACATGAAGCTGATGGGCGAGATCATAAAAATAGACAATGATTCAATTACAATTCAGGTGTACGAAGAGACATCTGGACTGTCAGTGGGCGATGTAATTTATAGAACATACAGGCCACTGTGTGCAGAGCTGGGCCCAGGATTGCTAGAGAGCATCTACGATGGAATACAAAGGCCATTGACAAGCATCAGCCAAATCTCCAGCAGCATTTATATTCCAAGAGGAATTGATGTTCCTGCGCTGGATAGAAAGAGAAAGCACTACTTTAAACCTGTGAAAAGCCTGGTCAGTGCAGGACCTGGAGACACGATAGGATATGTGCAGGAGAATTCCCTGATAAATACAAAAATACTGGTTCCACCGCATGTTTTATGCGGAAAGGTTATTTATCTTGCAGATGAAGGCGAATACACTCTTGAAGATGTCATCTGTGAGCTAGATATTGGAAAGGCTAAGCCTGTAAAACTGTACATGTATCATACATGGCCTGTGAGAGTGCCAAGACCTTGCAAGGAAAAAATATCACCATCAAATCAGCTGTTCACAGGTCTAAGGGTTTTAGATTCCCTGTTTCCCTGTGTTCAAGGAGGAACTACGGCCATACCCGGGGCTTTTGGCTGTGGAAAAACTGTAATATCCCAGTCACTATCAAAGTATTCGAATTCTGACATTATCGTATATGTTGGATGCGGGGAACGAGGAAATGAGATGAGTGAGGTTTTGATGGATTTTCCCAGGTTAAAACTGGAGGACAAAGAAGAAAGCATCATGAAAAGAACAATATTGATCGCAAATACATCCAACATGCCTGTAGCTGCAAGAGAAGCTTCGATATACAGTGGAATTACGTTGTCCGAGTATTTCAGGGATCAGGGAATGCATGTCTCAATGATGGCTGATTCCAGTTCTCGGTGGGCTGAAGCACTCAGAGAAATCTCAGGAAGGCTTGCAGAGATGCCAGCCGACAGTGGATATCCAGCATACTTGGGTGCGAGATTGTCCCTGTTCTATGAAAGAGCAGGACTAGTCAGGTGCTTAGGATCGTCTAACAACGAAGGATCTGTGAGTATCGTAGGTGCAGTGTCTCCGCCGGGAGGTGATTTCTCGGATCCTGTTACATCGGCTACCTTGGGCATAGTCCAGGTTTTCTGGGGGCTGGACAAAAAGCTGGCACAGCGGAAGCACTTCCCATCAATTGATATCAATTCAAGTTATTCAAAATATATTGATAAAATCACAGATGACGATGAAGAGTATGGTAAAAGCAGAGTAAAATGCAGAGAGATTCTGCAATATGAAAAAGAGATAGAAGAGGTAGTGCAATTGGTGGGGAAAAACTCGCTTTCAGAATACGAAAAAATGGTTATTGACATTGCCAAGATGATCAGAGAAGACTTTCTGCAGCAAAATAGCTATTCAACGTATGACCAGAACTGCCCAATATACAAAACTAAGGAGATGCTGAAGAATATAATACTGTTTTTTGAATATTCAAATAAGCTGATCTTGAAAGGACAAAGTTGGGAAACTATAAAAACAGAATACTCACGGGTGTATTTGTCTCTGGTTCAAATGAAGTTTATAGAAGTGAACGGAGATATGAAGAGTAAGTTTGAAAGCTTAAAAAGAGAATTGAAAAGCCTTGCCAGCAAATTATAAATGTTATAAAAGAACGAAATTTCTGATTGAAAAATTTTGAATGCCAAAAACATCATAATTAATCTAATATCAGCTAGTTGAATAACAATTTAATTAATGCTGGATTGAAACCATAAATTTGTGTGGTATGCTCCAATTAAAGTCTATAAATAAATTCAATTGCCTATTCAAGATAAATTTTACTAGCATTTGTTCAAGTACTTTCATAGAATTAGAATTTTTGCCAAAAACTTGCCCAAAATGGAAGCTTTTAAAGGCAGACAGAAGGCCTGTGTTATCGGGGCTGGCCCATCTGGCCTTTACGTCTCCAAACTTCTGGCAGACAGTGGAGCAAAAGTGACAGTTTTTGAAAAAAGTTTTGACATCCTGGGAAATTACAAGTATGCTAAAGAGAATGTCCAAAGCTCAGTTGGAAAAATTTTGTACGACCCCAGAATAAAATTTAATCTTTGTTCCAATGAATCAAATATTGGAGACATCTTTGATTTCTACGTATGCGCCACCGGTGGCATTCCCAAAGAGTTGGACATAAAAGGCAAAGAGCACACAATTCAAGCGATGGACTTAATTAAAAAGCATTTCTCAAACAAGATAGCAACAGATAGAGAAAATTTAGCTCCAAAGAACGTTGACAGCAGTAGTATAAATAGAAGAAACGTAATGAATTTGGGGAAAAAAGTGTGTATTATTGGAATGGGAAATGTAGCAATGGACCTAATTGACTACATATTTGAAGAGTCTAGTGCAACCAAAGAGTTGACAGTTTTTAGCAGAAGCGAATTGAAAGATGCAGCTTTCGATAACCATAAGCTAAGAGGCATAGTGGACTCAGATAATTGGAATATTAGAATGAATAATTTGAAGTTTGATCAAAATGAACCAAGTATTGTAAAAGATGATAGAAAAACAGTTAGAAGATACAAAATGCTCCAGAACTCAGCTAGTTTTAACCATTCAAATACACTGAAAGGTATAGTAGAATCTGTCTTCAACATATTGCCGTATGGTTCAGCTTGCAACGCAGTATTTAACAAAGTTAAGGGAATGGTGAAAAATTTGACCAAAAAAAAGCCAAAATTAAATCTAATTTTTAACAGCAGAACCTGTCACATTGACAAATGTAAAAATGGGCTTAGACTTGTAACTATTGTGAATAACACACCTAAAGAAGAGTATTTTGACTCTATTATATCTTCTATTGGATTTATCTCCTCAATACCTAAAATAAAGACAGATAAACCTATTTTTTATGCTGGATGGTGCTCAGGAATTCCAAGAGGAAACATTGAAGATGCCAAAGTTGAGGCAGAAATGCTAGTTGATCAAATTTCCCAGCAAAAAATAAGGAAGATGGCATAAAAAAGAAGTAAAAATAACTTGTGACTTATTAAAATAAAGCAATAGTCTAATTTATTAGAATTTATGATGGTTCCCTTACATTTCATTTTTGTTGAAAAAATCTTGTTTATTCTGCCCATGGACAAAAAGCTATTCAATGAATCTACTTTGTCAAGAAATGTCCAAGCGGAAATACTTGAGAAAATAAACGAGATTGAAAGCACTATTCCGCCAGAAATATTTGAGAGCATCTTCAATTCTGAGAACATGAAAGAGTTTCTTAACTCCGTTGAACTACCAAAATACACAACAGGAGAGAGAAAATCAGAATTATTTGCAGCAATCAAGAAAAAAGAACGCATGACTAAAAAGCATAACTTGCGCTAAAAGAACTGTTATTAGCTTTGACAATACTTTATCAGTTAAGAGTCATAATTTTAATCTTGTGTCATTTTCAGTATTGAACAATTAGTGATAATGCAGTGTCCTAGTCTAAAGGACTTGCTTGTTAAGTTTGTAATGTAAGTAAAGAAATAGTTCTTGCGTTCCCATTTTACTTTGTGATCTTTTTTAATATTCGTATTTATTTTTGTTTCTAAGCTTGACAGGTAGAATAAACTGCTGATGCATATAAATCCTTCAGATAAATTTGATTTTGAAAATTGTCAAAGTACAATTTGTAACCATTTTTTTAGAAGGTTAAAGAGGACAAGTCGGGGATCAAGGTTCCACGACTGTACTTAAAGACATTAAATGCAGCATTGGAGCAGGAGCTTGTGAAACAGGAAGTGGTTGTTGAGCATGAAAGACAAACAAGTAAAATACTGCTGAAAGCACGCTGGAGAAATTTGAGCAAGAATGAGAAAAAATAATGTGCTTTATTTTTCAAGGAGCTAAACAACAAGACTTCGCAGTAAATTGGGCTTTTACAAATAAATTTACACTTGATTGTGCTTGACGGATGAACTTGCAATAGCTTATTTTACAATAATAGATCTGTAATTGAGACTGTTGATCGTTTTAAATGTGAATAGTTTTACTCTGCAAGAGACTAAAATTCAGTGTTGTAAACTTTTGCTTTGGACAGTAAATGCAAAAATTTGTTTTTGGAAGAAAAGCTGTAAAATATTTGCGGTTTTTAGAGAGTTTTTGTCTTCAACTTCTTTTGTACAGAGACCATACTCGTTTAACGCAAATAGCTTAGTTTGAGGGATAGCGAAGCCATCTCTGAAGCTTACATACTGTATTTTTGCGGCAAAATTTTATCATTTTTTTCAAATACTTATTTTTGAATATTTTTAGACAAAACAATAAAATACTGATATTTTATTTTATAATTTCAAATATTTTACATAAATAAAAAATTTCCAGCAGGTTACTAGATGAACATTATCTGCAGAGCATTGACACTTTTCCAAATTTTATGGGCTAAAGAGTATGAGTTTACAACTGAAGATATGAGTAAAACACATTTATATATGACAGACCCAGAAATCACCTCGCTAAGTGACAATATTAAAGAGTGCACGAAGTTAAAATACCTGGGAATTAATCTTACCAAAATAACCTCATTGCCTCTTTCAATAGGAGAATTAGAAAATTTAGAGTCTCTAACCTTATCTAACAATTACTATCTTGAGTTATTGCCTGAGGAGCTATTTAATTGTTCAAAGCTAGAAAGATTAAATCTTCATAGCAATAAGCTTACCTCATTGCCAGACAACATAAGACAATTAAAATATTTAGAAGAACTAAATTTAGATTTAAACAAGCTGCAATCTTTGCCTGCTGGGTTATGCGAATGCTCAAAACTAAAAAAGCTCTGTGCCAGCATAAACGAACTAACTTCTTTGCCAGATGAGTTAGGAAAACTAGAAATGTTAGAAGTCTTGAAGTTAGAAAAGAATAAATTGAAAGAGTTGCCTGCTTCAATAGGAAATTTGAAGAAGATGGTAACCCTTAACTTACGCAAAAATGATTTAGACAGTTTGCCAGAAGAAATATGCGAAAATTTGACATTCCTAGATCTTTCTGAAAATCAGTTTAGACAGTTTCCTGCTGCAATAGGAAAGTGTTTGCAGCTAAAAGAGCTTAAACTTAGTAACAACAAACTTGAGAAGCTAGATGCGAACATAGGAAATTTGATAAAGTTAACTTCACTTCGCCTTGAAAAGAACCAATTTAAACAGTTTCCAATTGAAATAACTGAATTAAGAAATTTGAATTATCTTTATCTCAATGAAAATCACCTGACAGACATTACAGCTGAGATGGGAAAATTAGAAAAATTAACCACTCTGAGTCTTGCAGACAACAAATTTGAACAGTTTCCAAACGGATTAACAAAATTAAGGCATTTAACAAGTCTTGATATCTCACATAACCAATTGAAAGTGTTGCCTGCCGAGATAGGAGATTTTAAAAGTTTAAAAGCATTTTTTTTAGATTTTAATGAATTAGAAATACTGCCAGATGAGTTAGGAAAGTTGCAAAATCTAAGCAGTCTTTATCTTGGCAATAACAATATAAAGAGTTTGCCAGAAAGCATGGGAAAACTAAAAGTCCTCAGAATTCTTTCTCTTAAAAATAACAAATTAAATTATCTGCCACATGAAATGAAAGACTTACCACGCATATTTTCATTAAACTTACAAAACAATGAAATTTTGGACGCAGGAATTGAGGAAGAAACTTTGGGCAAGAAAGAACTGAAAGAGATATTTAAAAGTCGTGTTCACTTCCAGAACCATTTAATAAACTTGTTTTAGTTATTATCTTAATTTTAGTAATTTTTTACAAGCAAATTTTTCATCTGCAAAAATTTAAAAATCTAAAAATATAAGAATTTAAATGTTCAAAACATTGTGCTAGTAAAGATTATATCTCTTACACTTATTCCCTATTCAGCAAAGTAAAGTTCTCTTTAGCAGTACGCTGCGTCTTTACAGAAATTGTAGAAGATTTATAGGCATTAAAGCATATTTAGTCAAAAGTGTTCGCATAACTTTAAATTCATCATTTTTTAAATTGAAAGTCGTAAAAAGTTTAAAATGTAGATCTCTCTGTTTACTACAAATGACAGCCATATAACTACAAGTGCTCGCTTGTTTAAGGCAGAACTTTGAGTCTTTCTAATTTGAGACTACCTTTTTACAAGTATTTTCACAATCGAACATACTCTGTATCAATGTTCAAAATCCTGTAATATTAACATTAGGCTCAGATCTGTTTATTAAAATTTTACTTTCGGCCTTCCTTAAAATCACAAAAGTTGAAATTTTCCTAATCAATTTCAGAAAACTACCAACAATGTCAAAATTTAATAAAATGCTACAGAGTTGTTGTATAAAGCTTCCACAACTTTGAATAAATCCTATCAAAGTTAGAATCATCAATAGAGGCTATCGTAAATTCATTAGAGCCGTAGCAATATGCTTTGTATTGTTTAAACTCCAAAATATCTTTTTTTGCAGAACTAGCAAACTGTTCCTTGAAGACAACAGTAAAATTGGTGTCTGTTGAGAAGACAGAAGATTTTTCAATTTTTATTTTGGTAGCATCCGAGAGGGCATCTGTCAGCTTGTAAAGGTTGCTGGCAGATTTATGGTTTCCATCAAAAGTTTTGTCATCAAAGTTTTTGTGATCGTTCACAAAAAGCTTAGTGCACATTTCCACATCATCATTCTTCACAGTCTCTTCTTGTTTTATATTCTCAAATAGCACATCTCTCATAAACATCTCATTCTCCATTAAAACATCGTGATTACCGTCAAAAATAATCTCACTTCTGACCAGCTCAACCTGTAAATCATTTCTCTCGCCATTGTTAAGAATAAAGGCCTTTCCTAGAATCTTCTTCCCCTTAGTTATTTTAATCAGCTTTCCGTTCAAGTACTCAATATTATACCTGACATTGTTGTAAATAAAGCTTAGCACTTCAACCTCTCTTTTGTTCCCCAGGCGTATTTTATTTTGTGCTAAAAACTGCCTGTCCTTGTTCAAAGTCTCGTGTCTGTTCACAAACTCATACGCAAAGCCTTTGGGAGAAAAAATGATCTTCTCTATCATCTTTACAGAAAACCTGTCATTCAAATACTGTTCTGAGATAGAAGAAAAGAAAAACTTGCCAGGATTGAATATAAGTTCAAAATGAGCTCTTCCTGCTTGGCAATCTGATTTATTGGCTTTGTGCTTTTTTAAAATCTCATCAAAGGCATTAGCATTGCTGCAGTTATTCACACTGTCTCCCATCTCCTTCCATCTTTGGTATTCCTGCTTCTCTTCCACACCGATTCCCCTCAGCGACACTAAAAAGCTCAGGTTTTCGTGCGAATACAGGTTATTGACAAGAAAATCTCTCAAGGTATTCCTATAATAGTCAGGAGAGCATTTCCCAGTATTCTTCAGTACAGGGACAAAAACATTCTTATAGCCAACAGCAAAGTCTTTCCCGTCTGTCCTTTTAAACTCAATGTCATCATTATCATCCAGCATTCCACTGATGACCAAGCAGGTTCTCTTGCACATGCGAAAAGACTGTGCATCTACCTTAGACATCAAAAGACCCTTTTCTCGTAGCAGCATACTTTTTTTGAGAATAGAAAAGTTCAGAACAAGCAATGTGATAATCTTGAACAGCACATCATTTGATCCAGGAAGAGCCACTCTAAAAAATTCAATGCAAGAAGACTCTTTCATTTCAGAGTTTACAAAAGCAAGAAAATCGATGATCTGGTCTATCTCGGTTATTTTGTAGTACTTTGAAAGTAAGATCAAGTTGAATGCTTCCTTAAAAATGTGTTTTCTTTTTGGATTGAGCTTCTGGACAAATTCTTCATATTTCTTGACATCGGCATAAACAGCTATTTCCTTAGAGTTTATTTTGAAATCATAGAAATCATCGCTGTCAGTAACAATTTGATAGGCACAAACATTATCAGCATTGCATTCCTTATTGCTGTTAGAATGTACAGTGACTCCATCACGAGTGGATAAATCCAGCAGATGAATTTTAGAATTAAACACAAATAAACTGCTTCCTTCCTTTATAGCCTGCTTCTTAATGTGATTCCTTAATTTATAAGAGTTCCCACACAGCATTTCAATGCTAGAAATCTTCCCGCATTCTCCTATTTTGGCCATTTTAAGACTGTCTTTATTTTTCAGCAGATCATGGTACTTCCTTATAAATGCCTTTATTGTATTATCAAAGTCCTGAACTGAGTCATTTTTTATATGGCAAACCCGAAATAGCTCTTCTTCAGTCCTTTTTGAGCATCGCTCCATAAGCCCATTCAGGTCATACTTGTAGCTCTGGAACACCATCAAGTCCTCTTCGGAGAAGGAAGAATCACCAGCCACATATCTCGTCTCAACTCCAGATCCCATCAATATGAAATTCTTCCATTGGGCTTGCTCCTGTATCTCCTTCATTGAGCAATTCAAGCATTCACAATAGTTTATTCCAGAAAGATCAAAATTGCTTCTTCTGTACAACACTCCCAAGGTTTTCTTGGAAAAATAAGAAGGGCTTTTTTGCATAAAATCTGGATATTCAGTGCATAAAAGATCATCGGAAACAGCAGTGATGTTTCCAGTTTTGACGTAGTCAATGCTTTTGTTGAAAATCTCAGAAAGTTTCAAGGCCTTCTCGTTGAAGACAGAGTATTTGTCGGCAGTGGCCATCCAGTTAGTGGCTATCTGCCCCAGATGGTGGAATCTCATGGACCTAACATAAAAGTTAACGATATCAGAGACAAGGACCTTGTCCTTAGTAAGAGCATTCTCATCCTTGTAATTGTAAGGCTTGAATACGGCTCTTGGAATAAGCTTCTTGCACCAGGAGAGAAGAAAGATGTCGCCATCGAGATCTGATCCTGAGCATTGGTTGAAGATTGGTCTTTTGCCCTTCTGAGAAAATACGAGAACATCCTTCAGGTAGTGGAGCTTTGGGTTGTCCACACACCTGACTATACGAACATCTCCCGGATGCATGACTGGATTTTTAGCAACAATGCATAAGGTGTTAGGAACGACATAAGCACCGTAGTCATTGAGTCCCTCCATGTTTTCATTATGCCTCTTTCTAAACATGAGAAAAACTTGGTCTTCTTCCAGAATGTCTAGTTCATCCAACACTCCGATAGCAGCCCTTCCCTGATCAATAAAAATCTTTGCTTTGTAGTTCAGTTCTGAAAATATCTTTGACAAGATCGGAGACTGCATTTTCCTGTAAAAGGTGAGATCAGTGGAAATATTATAGGAGATAAGAGAGTTCTTCTTTATAAACGCAGGATAGTCTTCAAGCATGCTAGTCAGAACACTTAGAATGTATTTGTCCTGTAGATCAATGAATATCTTGGGAGACACACCAAGACCTTCTAGCATAAGAATGATCTGTCTGTTGAGATAGAAGTCTGAAGCACTGGAAAAGCGGATAATCTCTAACATTCTGTTAGAAGAGTCGAACTTTTTCATGGATGTTCTTACGATAATTTCAGGTATTTCAGATGTGTCCTCAATCACCACGCTTTTGCCATTGCTCTTTTTGTTCTTCATCCACTTTTCAAATTTACTCGATTCTTCTATCCACGGATGCAATGCCAAAATTCCCTTGTATCCACCAAACCTGATCTGGTAGGCACTGGGAATGTGGTTTAATCCCAGAACCTTAGAGACTATCTTAGCTTGTCGCAATGAGATCAGCCCAATTCCATCTGAGAAGCAGTAGGATTCTCTTTGTATATCATCCACCTCCAAAAAATAGTCTATTTTCCCTGCGTCAACCGTGGAAGAAAGTGCCAAGCCTATTCTTGCTGCGTACTTTCCTATATTCTTAATACTGTTGAAGTTCCCCAACCATGTCTTAATGTAATCAGCCCCAATCATCATTCCGTCTTTCTCGTACGGTGTTACAAACCACGATCCTTGCGTTTTCATCTGTGACGTAGTCATTACAAGGAAGAAATACTTGCGGAGCCCAACAGGAATCCCATTCAGCATCAGCTCCCTGAAATACTCATAAACATAGTCGATATTCTTACAATCTACAGAATTGAACATCTGATTTCCATCTTCTTCTCTTATATGGACTCTCAAGAACTTATCAGGATCAAAATACCTCAAAACTCTGTTTGACGGGGACAGAATCTCATAATTGAACACAATTGACAATGGTGTTACTACTGCCGATTTTACGTATACTGTACTGCTTCCTGCGCTGTTATTAGTCGCATATTCTGTCATGTACCTAAGGTTCTTCTCTATGTCTATCTTTATCTTCTCAAATCGGGACTTAAGTGTCTTGTCAAGCATCTCACAGTACATTGGAATGTTCTGCCTGGATATAAACTCAAGATCAGGTTGTGTCAATTTTCCTATCAGATATCTTCCTTTCCTGGATACCAGGCATAAAACTGGATAGTAATATTTAAAATCCAGACCAAGGAAGTGCCGCTGGGCGTCCTCAAGCGAAAGAGGTGCTTCCACCCTTCTTAGGTCAGAACAGACTATCTGTATTCTATAGCTGCTCAGTGCTGCGACTACGGCATATGTCAAAGCACTTTTCTGCTGAAGCTCAATGCTTAAGCTTTTTATGCAATTCCCATAAAAGAAATTGCTGGGGTTGCTTATGGAAACTGACTGGAATGTGGGAATGCTGATACGAAGATCAAACCTCTCTTTGAGATCCGCAAATGTGTTTGATGAAAGTCGCTTCCACTCAAGAAGATTGAAAAAGGAGCACTTCTCAGGAATGTCCATGTTTCCAATGACCTTTTTTGCAATGTCCTCGGAAAGATCAACTGAGTAAACTCTAGGACAATTCTTGAGCACAAAAGAAATGATAATATAGTCCTTAAGATGGCTGGATGTGTCATTTTCTGTCGTACCAGGCTGACTCATAGTATTAATCAGGGATACCCTTCCTGTTCCTTTTCTTGTTGACAAAATCACATATTCATCAAGATCGTCCATCTCAAATTCAAATCTTAGATTTCTGTCATTGGAAAATGAATAGAATATCACAGTCTTGTCCATCATCTGCAGGAACCCATTGTTGTATATCAGCTTAGAATTGACCACAGTCTTTAGGGAGGTAATAGTACATAATTCAAGGCTGCTTGCAAACAAGTACAAAGGCGTCTGTGACGGAACCCTTGGAACCACAACAGGCTGTTTTATAGCATTGTAAATGTTGAAGGCTGTTGTGACCTTCCCAATACTGGCATAGGCTGAAACAAGGATCTTGGAATTATACTTTTCTAGTTTTATTATAAAGTCTCTCTTCTTGATCAGCTCTTTAATAGCGGCAAATGTGCCGTCCAAAACATGAAATCGGTATATAGTGCTCTTAAAGCTTTTTAACGGGCTCTTCAGGAGTGAAGGTGGGTCAGAATGTGTGCTATCTTCTGAAATATCAGACTCTTCATAGTGAATCATTTTGGCCTGAGAAAGACATCTTGCAATCTTTTCTTCTCTTTCCAAAATCTTTTTAAAAAGAGATTTAAAAGAAGAAGGGCACAGGTAAATTTTGAAGTCGCTAGAAATAAAAGGATAGAAGTTGAAAAATACAATGTTGTAGTGTTGATTAGGACCCAGGTCTAATTCAGAAGCAAAAGCTACGTCAATTCGTGTGTTTGTAGATAATATGACGGTATCATTGAGAGTCTGATCATCAAATTGGAAATTTTTGTCAAAAATTGCATGTAAATTAAAGACCTTGCCATCCAAGGGAGTTCTGCTTTTGATTATCTCATAGACTATAGCCTTATCAACAGGATTGTCAAAGTAAATAAGAATTTTGCCGCCTTTGAAAAATTCCAAAACCTCAAAAAGCTTCAAGATTTTATCTGAAGTGAAAGCAATAGGCACGTGTGCAAACTTTGCCAGAAAGTCAGAATGAAAAATCTGCTTTCTAAGAAGTTCCTCAAACAGCTGGCTGTCCTTGGGCTCTGTGCCTGCTAAGATCCCTTTAGGAACTCTTTCTAAGTAGAATATTTTATTGGCACTGCCCAGAAAGCTTTTGTAATAAGACTTCTCCAATCCCTGCGACGAGGAAAACGGTGCGTAATATGGATTATTTAGAACTTTGTTGAAGATGATAGGACTGCTAGTAATGAAAGACGAAAAAACAAAAGGCTCAGGGGCCTTCAGGACTTCTGGGACGTTTATGAAGATCGAAGAGAAGTTCTGGTATAACAAGTTATCTGCTGAACTCAAATATTCTTTTTTCAGCTGAAAAAACTCTTTTATGGTTATTACAAAGGTGGCGCATTGATTACTTTCACCATGGCTGCTCAAATATCTTTTAAGATCAATGAAATTCTCAAAGTTTTTAGGAAGTCTTGGACTGATTAGAAAATCACCTGTGACACTACCACTGGACTCTTGTATTACAATCAAGCACCTGGGACAGAGGAACGACCATTCTGAAATCAAAGCAGAAAGCGTCTGAGGAGAGGGGATGTAAAAGCATAGATTTGCCCTGAGCATGTTTTCAATGTATTCTGCTGCTCGTGACTTGCTGCTGGCGATTTTTCTTAAAATGTCTTCTTTAAGCTGCTTTTTCAAGCTGTCTTTGCTCATTTGTGGAAGAAAAATGGAAAAAAGTTTATTCAGTATTTCCAGAGGCTGATGAATAATCCTTCGTATGTGCTACAAAGTAGAGCTAAAGCATTAGAAAGTGTTGTTATTGGGAATGAAAGCCAATTCTGAACTTTAGCAAAAAATGTGTATTACCTAACAAAACAAGTCATTTAGAATATGTACAGATTAGGAGGGAATGTCTTGAAAGTGTTTTAATGCTTTTGATTGAACTAAGATCATCCAACACTTTGTAAATTGAAGGTATTTGAGACTACTCAGCAACCACTTGACAATTCTTGTTTTTTTTAGTCCAAATATTCTGGGCTGGCCATGGAAATAGAACTAGAAAGATACCAGGAATTCAGGATTGAAGTTCTAGAAAGCCAGAAAATGAAGATTATGGTGACAGCGGGACTTACAGAAATCAGAGGTCAGGAGCTGCTTAACGACAAGTGGTATACACTTTCTAATACAAAAACATCTATTTTTACATTCACAGGAGCAAAGCTGAAGATAGATGGAAACTGCGACCTGCACTACAAAACACACCAGCAGTGTTTTCTGCAAACATTCGAGTATTTTGACGGTAACAGAGACACACCTAAAACTGTTCTTGTCCTTGGGAAAGGAAGAAGCACCTTTTGTGCGACTGTTGCCAACTACTTTGCTCGAATGCATAAAAAGATAGATTTTGTAGAATTGGACCCGAGCAGAGGAAACATATTTCCACTATGCCTGTCCTTTCTCCAGGTAGATGGCTTTGTAGATTGGCAAGAGGGATTTAAGCTATCAAATCCTGTTGTGTATTTCTATGGCTCACTAACAGTCGAGAACACGGAGTTATTTGATTTGCAGACAAGCAGGCTTTCCGACTCACTCAAGACACTCGGCAAGGAGACAGATGACAATCTCAAGGAACCCAGCAACAGTTCTTTTAGACTGATTTTGTGCCCAGAGCTATCTGCAGACGAGATCAATTCATTGGCAGGCAAGTTTATGGCATCTGAGATAGTCGTGATTGGTGACGAGAGGCTCTTTCACAGGATGAACTTCAAGGTCCCAAAAGTCTTCATTCAGAATAACGGGTATATTGCTGAGAACACAGTGTCCAGAAGCATTTACAGGTATTTCAACGGAACAAACAACGAATATACACCATGCTCATTTATAGTGAAGCATGACTGGGAGATTGTCAGAATAGGAGAGCTTTTTTCAGCACCTGAAAGTGCCCTTCCGCTGGGATCCACGAGAAAGGTCGGAAAAACAGACATCTGCAAGACAGAGCTTGTTGAGAACTCCATCTTGGCTGTTTCCAGTGCCGAAAAGGAAGAGGATGTGGTAGTTTCGCCTGTAATTTGTTTTATTGTCTGCTTGGACGAGAAAAAATTCAGAGTTTTGTGTACTCAGCCGAAACTTCCCAAAATGAAGTATTTGATTCAAGGAAACCTGAAATACATAGATTTTTAACTATAAGATTGATTAAATTAGCTTTATCATAACCTTGATTGGCAATAAATACATATTGCCAATTATCACTTGTTTTTATTTGAATATTCTGTCAAAATGATTGAAACACACTTTTTTGCAAATTTTATAAACACTTGTTTTTTTGAATGCTCTGCTGAGTTTTCAGGCACAAGCTTTTTTATACTTTCTGTTAGAAGATATATGATTTATTGACATTAAGCGAGAGATAATTGCAACTTTTTCTTTTGACAAACTCTTGCTTTCCTTCAGTCCATCTGTTTTGTATTACAAACAAAAATAACTGGCCCTGATGAACACCAGTCAAGAGATTCTAAAATTTAAAATGCTGAACATCACCGAATACATCAACAAAAACTATCCAACATACGAAGATTCTGTAATGTCCAACTCTAAGAATGAGCTGACTGGCTTGTTAGACATACTGGATAGGAACATCTACAAATACTTTGTCCTAGAAGGCGATTCTATCTTGAACCTCCTGGACATCTACAAGAGATGCCTAGAGACTTTGACCAATTTTAAAACTGTCAAAGTAGACATCGACGAAGAAGAGAATGTGGCTGTAAGCGGGGATTTGAAGAAAAGATTCAGCCTCTTTGTTGAGGACATGGCGATGTTTCTGACCAGCAGCAGATATCTTGTAGCCTATGAGTTTTTTAATTCCAATGACAAAATCTACTGCATCCTTTCCAATGACCTGCTTTTTGTGGGAGAGAAGACAGAATCTCAGAAGTACACTCTGAAGAGATATTTTAATATTAAATCAACCAAAATAGAGATTGCGAACGATGATGAAACTGAAAAAGTGTTGAAGATAACCGTGGACGGTGATTCTTTCGTTTTGAAAGGCAGTAACAAGAAGATTGAAAGCTTCTATGAGGCAGTTCAGGAGCTTAATTTTGAATACTTGCCTGAGAATGAAAAGCCTGATGAGCCTATAGATTTCTGTAAATTCTGTTTGGAAACGAGGAGATTTCAAGATTTATTGGACCATCTTCAATTTGCGGGAAATAAGTCTGAGTTCATTCTTAGCTACGTGTCTGAGTCAATAGACAATTTGGAAATAATGGATGAGAATGAGCTGTCCATCTTGATTAAAATCCACAAGCATCCCTCAAAATTCTTTTCCAAATACTTCATTTCCAAGTTTAAGAAGGACCTGGAAAAAATCAATCGAATTGTGAGGATCTTTGAGCTGATTGGCGATGTTTTTATATTTCTAGAGAACTTTACTGGAGAGCTTATCTTGCTAGGTTCGAAATACGAGATTCCTCAAAAAACGGTGGTTCTAACTGTCGAAAACCTGGTCATTGAAGTCTTTACATTTCTCGAACCTAGGATCTTCGGAAGCAGTTTTATAAGAAATAATCCGAGTGAAATAATAGCACAAATAAAGCAGAAGCTTACCTTTTCAGGACTAAGTTTCAGGTATCTGGCCAAAAAGCTTGAGAAAAAGATTTGCTCAAAACCTTCAAATTATTTCGAGCAGGCTAAGCTGAGTATAAATACTAAACTGAAGCATCATTTAGAATAACACAATAAATATCATAATGAACTAGGTTTAACAATATTTTATTAAGATTTTATTACACAACAGGCTCTGGAATGGTCGTATTAGTAAAGGTTTCGAGCAGCCAGAAGTAGTTTAAGCTTATTATTAAGCATATTACAAGAAATACTAGCAATATCCCACAATACAAGTAGGGGAAGCTAGGCTTTTTGGATGTTCCGAAAATAGATTCTGTCAGACTAAAGTTGAGCCTACGTATTTTATCCGTCGTGCGAATACTTTCATCAAAGTCGTAGAAATCTGAAGAGCTGACATAGAGTACTAAGAGAAACGCTAATGCCTTTTGGATTCCTTTCATGGTTAGGGCATCATCTTTTGCAAAGTATTTATACCTGAAATTATAATATAAAAATTTTGATTTTTTAGTAAACAATAAAATTTTTAACAAATTGTTTTACAAATAGTTTTAGTAGATAGAAGAGTTAAAATTTGTACAATGAGGTATAAAAATACATAAAATGATTCAAAATAAAATATTTGAAAGACACGACTTTTACAGATGCCAAAATGTAAATTATTTCTGCATAGTTTTTTGGAAATGCACTCAAATAGAATAAAGCCTAGAAATTAGGCTTTTTTGAATTGCAAATTACCTTTCAAGACTTATGTAATTCTTTTCTAAGCTTTAGTCTTTCTAGAGAATATTTAAAGGAGCTAATTTCTCTAAAAATAAAACGTTCATTCTGTCTTTTCTATATTAGAACAGAGAATAAGATGTATGATGGAGATTGCTAAAGCTTATAATTTTTTCTTCTAAATTTTATAAATCTAATTTTTATATTGTTTAAAATTCATATTTTTGCAAAATTTTTCCCCTATGAAGCTAAATCTCATAATAGCAAAGCTTCTAAAGGTTGCTTTGGCTTCTTTAGATAGAGGACAGCTGAGAATCTTTACCAATGATCTAGACAGTGGAGTCATCCAGCGGGGAGTACTCGCCAGAAAGTTTAGAGAAGAGATTATGCAAGTCTTTGGAAACAAATATTCTACAGACCTCTACAAAGACAAATCAGATGTTGAAAGAATATATGATGATATGAAAGAGTCCTATTTTAAATCTATATGTTCCAAAAAAAGAAGCAATTTCTCCTCACAAAAAAAAATTTTCAAATATTGTTGCCTTCTTTTTTTTAAGGAAAAGCTGCAGAGAAAAGCGAGAAATGAGAATTTTAAGAATCTCGACAGAGTTACTTATCTCATTATTTCAAAGTCTCTTAGCAGCTTCGAAGATAGGCTTTTCCAGGATTGTTCAGAGATCTCCGATGCTATAAACTATAGTTCTCCAGACGAGGATCTTAACTACAAGGAAAATGACATCAAAAAGATTCTTAGCTACTATCTAAGAATCCTCTCTAGACTATCAATTGGGATGAAAAATAGATTTGTGTATTTTTCTACAGTACATGATAAAATTTTGTCTTTAATAGATCAGAGTTCGCATAATGAAGAACTATTCAATGACATATCCAATGCTTTCTACGATCTAGATTTGGCTGCTCAAAATTGTTCCATATACCTTCAGAAAATAGGTCGCAAGAAAAAAGAGATTGAAAAGGACAAGCAGACTGACAATTTTATAGCGTTGTCTAAAAACAGCATTTCTTTGCTTCAAGCATGCAAGAAAAGAGCCTTAGTGGCTTATAGAGCAGGTTTAAGTTGTGAGGACCAGAGAAAAAGAGAGTTTCTGAATTTTCAAAAATTTGACGAATTTAGGTTGATCAACCATCTTAACTTGGCAATCAGCACTCTTTCTCTCTGCTGTAGTCTTTATAAGGACACAGAAAAAGACGAGAACATCCTAAAGTCTTTCATTTTTGACTTGCTCTCCTATTACATGCACAAAGCCATGGATTGCCATTACCTCAACAAGCTTCAAGAAAATGCGGAAAAAAGCCCAAGAACTTGCACTAGCCAATCGGTTGACAAGGTACTATCAGAAGTTTACTTGGACAGCCAGAGGATAAATAATGTGAGACAGTTTGAGATCGAAGAAGAAGATCTATATTGTATAAGATACAAGCCTAAAGAGCCTGAAAAAAAGGATAAAAACAAAGGCATGCAGGATATGCTTATAAATCGTGTTAAGGATGGGTTTTGGTGGTTTTTCGATAATCCGCACAGAAGAATATACGATTTTGTGATGACTAAGGCAGAATTTGATGCCCAGAATGAGAAGATTAAAAGAGAAAGACGCGATGCTTTAAAGTACATCAATCAAAAGGAAGACAGTTTTACTGGAAACGAAGATTTAGAGGGAGCACATCCGCTTCCCGAAACAATACAGAAGAGATGGTACTATACAAAATACTTCAACGATTCGATGAAAAGTACTCAATTAGACAAACCTGGCAACTTCAAAGTGTATTTGGAAGAGTATGTCGATGACAGTCCTTTAAAGGCAATGAAAATGTGTGGGGAAATACTAAAGGAACTGAAATTGCAAGATAAAACAAATGATCTAAATAAAGTTTTCTCAGATTTGAGATACGACAAGCTAAAAGATAATAAGGAGATCATCAAGAAGCTTTTGAGCAAAAAGAATCTTAAAACAGCCTTCAGACCAATGCGCATGTTTTTATTCTACAAGTCTGTTTCTGATCAAGTTTCAGACAAAGAAGAAATAAAGATTGACGGTAATTTTTTGAAAAGAACTAACGAGAAACATTTGAAAGAGCTTGAACATCAGAAATTGCTACAAATTTTAAAGTTTACAACAACAGTAAGCCTTGTTGTTGTCATTGTTCTAGGATACAAGCTATGCCAAAGGATGGCAAAAATAAGGCCCTCAATCAAAAGTAAATAAACCTACTTGATTCTTTATCTTATTAGTATAAACTTTACTTTTACTGAGGTACAAAATATATTAAATTAAGAAATATAATTTAAAGCCTGCACACAAACTTTGCTATTGCCTAACGTCCACTTTAAATACTAAAATTTTTGTAATTCTTACCACGCTTCTTCATATTTCAAGCATTCTAAAAATTTGTTGGCACCCATAATGGCAAAGAGAAGGCTTGAGAACTCAGATGAGGAAGTACTGTCCAATGAAAGTAGTGAGATGTCAATTCTCTCAACACAGCTCGACTATATAGAAGCAAGTTCTATTATCTCCGAAAATCTGCAGGAGAATGAGATAGAAGGTTTGGATGATTTTGACGACGATGTCCCAGTACAACCAAACATAGAAGTTTCAATCCCGCCCCTCCTTTCTTCAACTGCCTTTCAGGCAGACCTAGCAAATATACTGACAGATTTTCTGAGCAAATCAGAAAAGTATATTAAAGCCATTAAGAACATGTGTGGAATGAATTATGAATCTATAGACATTGACTATCTCGACATTGTGGATCTCCATGAGACTCTGGAGTCAGATCCAGAGGTGTTTATAAGTGTACTCGGGGAAGCATTGAGCAGGGTCACAAAGATCTACTTTCCTAATTACTACATGATTAAGCCTCTTATTCATGGAAGAATATTCAATCTTCCCATCATTGACGAGATCAGAGGCCTGAGAAATACCCACCTGAATAAGCTTGTCAGAATTGCTGGGGTAGTCACCAGAAGATCCGGTGTGTTTTCGCTTTATTCCATCGTTAAATTCACCTGCACCAAGTGCAAGGCGACATTTGGCCCTTTCATTGGGAAGGATTTGAAGCCTACAAGCTGTTTTGAATGCCAGGGAAGCGGGCCTTTTGTTGTTAACACGCACGAAACTATTTACAAAGATTTTCAGAAGTTGACTGTACAGGAGATTCCTGGCACTGTGCCTCCCGGCTCCTTGCCGAGGTCCATCGAGATTCTGCTGTACTTTGATTTGATTGATTCAGTCAAGCCTGGGGATGAGGTTGACTTGGTAGGGATTTATAAGAATAACTTCTCCATAAGCCTAAACATAAAGAATGGATTTCCTGTATTCTCAACGATGATTGATGCATCAAGCATAAAGAAGAAGGTCACAAAATTGGAGATGACTGATGAGGATATTAAAGAGATTAAAGAGCTGGCTAAACATCCTAATGTAGTGGATATACTGATTGAGAATGTGGCACCATCAATATACGGGCACAAGGACATTAAGACGTCGATACTGCTCGCAATGGTTGGAGGACAAGCTAAGGAAAAAAGCGGAATGAAAATCAGAGGAGACATCAACATCTTGCTCATGGGAGATCCAGGGACAGCTAAGTCACAGTTTCTGCGATACGTCGAGAAGACCAGTCACAGAGCAGTTATGGCAACTGGCCAGGGATCATCGGCCGTAGGCCTGACAGCAAGTGTCCAGAAAGACTCAGTTACTCGAGAGTGGACGCTTGAGGGTGGTGCTTTGGTATTGGCTGACAGAGGCGTATGCCTAATTGATGAATTTGACAAAATGAACGATGTAGATCGTACCAGTATCCATGAAGCCATGGAACAGCAATCCATCAGCATCAGCAAGGCAGGGATTGTTGCCACACTTCATGCAAGATGTGCTGTTATTGCTGCAGCCAATCCTGTAAGAGGCAGATACAATCCAGCACTGTCATTTGCACAGAACATCAACTTGAGTGATCCTATTATTTCCAGATTTGATCTTCTCTGTGTGGTGAAGGACGTCATTGATGTCTCAGAGGACACTAAAATGGCAGAGTTTATTCTCAACTCCCACAGCATGCCAGGTGCTGCTGAAAACAGGCACGCGAGGAGAAGCATATCCCAGGATCTTCTGAAGAAATACATCCTCTATGCTAGAAACACTGTAGAGCCTTCTATACTGTCTTTTGATAATACCAAGATCAGCCATCTGTACTCAGACCTCAGAAAGGAGAGTCTCAACTCAGGTATTCCGATAACCGTTAGGCATATTGAATCCATTATTCGGGTAAGCGAAGCATTCGCTAAGCTTAGGCTTTCTCCTGTCGTGTCTAAATCAGACTTTGATAGTGCGATCAGCCTAATTCTCGATTCTTTTCTTAATGCCCAGAAATACTCTATCAGCAAGCAGTTGCGGAAGAAGTTCAGCAAATATTTGGATGAAAATGAGGAGGATCTTATTGTCTACATTCTAAAGTGTATGTTCAACGAAAAGATGGAGGTTGTTGGGAACCACAGTGTTGTGAAGAAGGAATTCCTGACAAGATGCAAAAATAACGGAATAACTGTTCCAGAGAAATTCTTTAAAAGTGAAAAATTCACAAGCGAAGGGTTTGTGTTCCGAGGCGAGAATATCGTGAGAGGATGATTAAATTATAGCTGTTTTTGTGCCATGTTTTATGCTGAATTTTTATTTTAAATGCCAACAATAAATTACTTTACACAATCTTACAAATCCTTTTATCAGCTTTATGTTGCTCAAGACTAAAACAGAAAAAGTACTCTGCATAAGATAAATTGGTGATAAACTTGCTTTATTTCATATATTTTTGATATTGGAAGTATCTCAGATTAGAAATGTGTGATTATGTAATGTTTCTGCATAAAATTGTTTCTTCTCATGCAATAAAATTGATTGCATAAGCTTATACTAGGAGATTAAATCTGCAATGATGTCTGCTGATCCTTGCATCTTGCCAACAAGCCATATCGTAAAACAAATCAAAAATATTATTTCTGATTCGTCCATTTTATATTTTTGTATTAAACTGGAAAAGATATTTTTATTAACGTCAAATAAAGGGGGAAATCCTATGAACTTGGACAAAAAGACCAGATTGGAAATGAAATTTCAAGAATGCTGGAATTCTGTGCTGAAATCCAAAAGGAAAGAAGAAGCAAAAAGGCTAGCCACCGAGAAGGAGGCTGAACTTAATGCCCAGAAAGAACGAGAAAAGCAAATTATGAGAGATTTTAAATGTGTTATTACTAGCTATAACACGAAAAAAGCAAATCCAGAGAAAAATAGTAAATATACTCATATCTTTTCAAATCCAAGCAAGTTTCTTGTGAATAAGGATTATTGCATTTCCATAATCAAGAGACTGAAATTCATTGATCTTTCATCTATGAATTTAGAAGAATATCCGTTTCATGCATTAGATCACATGATCAGCCTTGAGAGGCTAAATCTTTCAAACAATCCGGGATTAGGCCCTACACATGATGCTAAGAGCTTCAAACAGTGCAAAGAAATCAGTGTGGCAACTTTATGCGAAGAGATGGACAAGGCTAAAATATCTGATAAAAAGCCTGTGTTTTGTAGAAACATCAAAAGCCTTTCACTCAACGGAAACAGACTCTTAAAATTACCTGGTTTTGTTGAGCATTGCCAAAATCTTGAAATCTTGCATCTCAATGACAACAGAATAGAGGCACTACAAAATGGAATCGAGAAATTGAAGAGTCTGACGTACCTGGACCTCTACAACAACAGGCTTTCAGCCCTTTCAAGGACCATAGGAGATTTAACAAGGCTAGAATGCCTGGATCTTTCTGGGAACAGAATTCTGGAGCTGCCAAGAGAAATTGGAAACCTGAAAAATTTGAGACACCTAAATTTGACCAGCAATTGTCTGAGCGATCTGCCTTCCACAATCGGCAATCTAGAAAACCTGGTGGACTTGCGTCTTTCCTTCAACTCTCTTACTTCTCTGCCAGAAGAAATAAGAAACCTAGGCAAATTGGAGATTCTGCACACAGACTACAACCAAATAATCAAAATCCCTGACGGAATTGCGAATCTTAAACTTTTAAAAATTTTAGATTTCAGCAACAATAAAGTTTTAAACTTTCCTAAATGTGCGCTTGAACTGAGCAATATTGAAGAGATAATTGGGAAAAACAATCGCCTGGCTTTCATTCCTGCTGGACTCAATGCTTTGCAAAAACTGAGGAAGTTGGATCTTTCAGCCAACAAGATTCCCTTCCTTCCTAGAGATTTCAATTCTCTATCGCTTGGACTGGATTATCTTGACTTAAGAACAAATCCAATTGTCGATGCCAGTGTAGAGGGAAATATTGGCAGATATGAGCTTGCTCAGATTTTTATGGATCGTGTTTTTCTTGATCCAGTAGTGTTTTTGAGAGAATCTGAAGAAATTTCTAAAGACAAAGTATACCAGGATCTACAATCGCACAAACTTTGCTGGGTCTTTGAAAAAATCAGGAAAATAAAAAACAGGGAAATTTCAAAAGTATCAGAAAGTGCCAGTGAACTTATATTTTTGATTGAAGAGTCTATTGAAAAGTCCAAAGTAGGAGTATGCCTTTCTGACGAAAATTTTGTTTCGATTAAAAACTTCATCCATCACGTTTACTCTCCTGACGATAGCTATTCCAAATACAGAATATCAAACAGCCATGCTGATCTTGTGAAAGACATGCTAGGATCAGTAATTAAGACTATCGCAGGAAAATGTAGCAACGACAAGACGTTATTGGCACTTTCAGTTATTCTAGAGGCATTAAATTACTGTGAAGATAGACTGGTTGCTGATATAAGATCTCTTTATTACTACTTGCACGATGCTGTAGATCCTGATCAGAGCCTAGAAGCATATGTTTGCCAGAAGATAGCCATAGAAAAAGAAATGGTTCTTTTTTATAGTGTAAGCCATCGGGAAGCTACCCAAAGTGCTCATTTATACAACTATTGGATGTATGAACTTCGTGATGAGATAGGGTTTAATTTTCAGTTTGACAGTGCCTTTGGAACCCAGGGACAGGATAAATTCAACGGATGGCATGGCAATGCAACAAGAGCCCTCTACAATTTGTTCAATCCCAAGTATGTCATTTGCAAACTGACAGAAAGTATAAATTCTACTCCACGAATTTTATGTTTGGCCTTGGAATGGCTACATTTACACCTTCAGGAAAACCATGAAGATTCTGAGAGCATGTATATAAAAGGTGTTGAGGACGATGTTGGCTTTGCTGTAGGCATCACACAGGAGTTTGTGCTGTTTTTTATGACCAAAATGGGCTTGATTTCGGAAAATTCTTGAAATGTGCTCAGTTTTGTGAGTTTAAATAAACCACTCCACAGAATGTTTTCAGTCAAATTTTGATCTTTTTTATAAGTGATACTTGGCAATTGACGTTTAAATTATCTACAAAGCTTAAAATTTGATCATTACTGGTTTTGACTAATATTTGATTTCAACCAAGACAACCTAACTTTGCGCTAAAAATTTTCATTGCTGCACATAGACAATTTTCTTATCGAAAAATAAGTTCAAATTCCTTTTCAAATGTCTCATGTCTTAAAAATATTCTGAATTAGAGAAATATTGAATAATTTCAAATTTTTAGTCCTTTGCATGTTCACCAAACAATCTGCACCATTCAAGCTATTTTACTACCACAAGAATATCAAAGATAATGAGCTGAGGACAGAGCTAATGCTAGCGTATAACTGTGTATTTTATCCTTATGTGAAGATGGCAGTTTGTATTTTTGAAGAAAACCAAATCCAAGTTTTGAGACGAGACAGATATGGACAAATAACAATAGATGGGATAGCACAGGAGGCAGAAGATAAGATGATGAAGCTGTCTAATTTTATAGATAATTTCAGGGCCAGTGAAGGCCTGGATTTTGTGATTCTCGCCATTCCTGTGTATTTTTTGATCACAAGGCAGAAAGAAAACAAGATAAAAATATACATGACTAATGCCAGTGCTTATCTTGAAGTATTTGCTGATCCCAATAAGTGTTTCGATGTAGATGATGATATAGTCAACAACTATCTTGAAAATTTCGATTTGGAATATCTTGGAGTCAGGAAGCTTGAGGCTGATGATGAAAGCCCTACAGTTGATAGCAAGAAAATGATGGATACACTAGACGACGCTCATGGCAGAGATGACTTATCTTTGGAAGAAGGCATGAACAGCTTATGTATTGATTCAAGCACAAAAGGCCCAGCAGGCAAAGAAGATTTAGCAAGCACAAAGGATTTAGCAGGCAAAGAAGACCCAAGAAGCAAGGAAACAGAAGAAAGCAATGACAGGACAGACAAATCTAGCAAAATGAAGGAGAAGAACAAGTCGTCTGAAACATTCATGATTGAAGTAGGCAATCCTGTGGACGACAAGATATTTGACAAGCATATCAAAGAAAATAGAATCAGAAGTGTTATAACACTGGGAAAGATGTCAGGAGAAGGATATGAGTTTGAGAGATATCCTCTAAAGGAGAATTCTAACGACTTTTTGATGAGGATTGTAGAAAGATTCCCATCTGGAATATATGATTTTATTGAAATAATTGGGAAAACCAAGATAGCTGGATGCATTAAAGATGATAAAGTCATTTGGTATGGAGAGCTGACAGACCAAATAGAAGATATTTCTGAATACATAAAACTTATGAATTCCATATTTAAATATACAGTTGAGTTTGACAGAGATGATTCTAAATCATCTAATTCAGAAGAAGGAAGTGACGAAAAGGAGAAAGATTTGGATTCGCACCAAAGCACTGCGTCCAGTGAATAAATTGACTAAACTTTGCATTTTGTTCTAAAAAATCTTTAAAATTTTATCTTTCATTATCGTGTCTGCAGTAATGCTTGAGAAACTCAACAATTTAAATCATTTAATACTTTACAGAAGACAGTGTTTTTGATGACTACTTCTCTTTATAAGACTTTTGTAAAATTATAAGGTTTTTTTGAAAATAAACAAAAGAACAACGACCGCAATCTCAAAGTATAATTTTATTCCAGCTCTTCCTCTTTTAGCATATCCTTTAGAAAAAAATAGTGCTCAAGATTCTCTTCTATCACCCCCTTAAAGTCAAGTATTTGGATTTTATTGGACTTCCTAGTCTTCGCTTTCTCTATCATTTTGCTTATGAATTGAGCAAAAAACAGCTCTATAGCCTTGCTGAGTACTACAGGCACTGTAACACTCGTCTTTCCGATATCTTCATTCTGTTGCACAAGCTTTTTTACCCTGGAAATGGGAAATCTAGTTTTTCTTTTCTTTTGCAATTCTGTTAGAGACGATTCAGCCATGAGGGGTAAAAGACAGATTGCCAAACACAGTCAGGGAATTTAATAGAACAACAGAGATTCTGCTGAAACAACGACAGAGATGTTTTGAAAACAATATTTGTAACTTTGTTGATTTTATTGCTAATAAATAAAATAATCAATATTTGATCAATAAAATTTCATTTGGCTATTTTGTAAGTTATAATCAACTAGATCTTTTGAAAAGCTTCCTCATTTAATGTTGTTACAATTTGACACTATTATTTTATGATAGCGTTACAATTTAATACTATTGATAGTGTTATCATTTTATATTGCAAAATTTTAAAAATCTGACATACGATAATAAATCTTATCATTGAAGATATTGTAGGAGGATTTAAAATACTCTGTACAAATGGCAATTGCTGAATTTTGATCCTAAAGTATTGTGATAAAAAATCTCGAAATCAACCCCCTTTTGATTTAATATTTGACTTGCTAAAAAATTCCCCTTTTTATTTGACTTTTTTTCCAATCTTTCCCCTTATTAAAATGGACAGTACAGACCCAAAACAATCTGACAAATTCTTTGAGGATCTTTTGCAAAGAACAGAATATAACATCCAACTTGCTAATCTTGCACTTGAAGCCCCCATCAAAGCCCCATGCCAATTGCCATCTGATGTCTCAACTTCACCTTTGTGTCGGTTTAACGATCGACTTTCTGCTTTTGATAACTGTATGGACACAGATACGTCTTTGCTATCTAGAATCAAAGCATATTGCCGTAGAAAATGTAATATTCTTGTTTTGATTATTCTATTGCTTATTCTTGGGATCGGTATTTATCTAAATTGGTAAAATAGATTACAGGAAATATTTTTTAGCCAACCTATATAAATTCATCTTTTTATTATAAATCCTTTTTCAAGTCTTTATGTGGTATTGTTTTGAACAAAAATTTCTACATTATAAACATTAATTTGCTATTTGAAGAGGACTGATATTTATAATATTAAAAAGTCTAGCTTTTCAAATAAAGATTATTTTGAAAAACCTTGAATTCAAAATATCTGCTGCTGTTGAAAGAACAGAGGCTGAAAATCTATTTTTATTGTTGCACACATGAGTTTAAAACAAAACTAAAAACACTTTTTTTAAAATTTGATTTCTCAAATATTTTCTACTTCAAGATATTTTTATTCAATTACGTATTGTTTAAAATAAAAGGTCTGTAAAAATTCTTTTTTTTTCATAATTTTATATGCCTCAATGCGAGACTTGATTCTGGAACTTACCCTGCTGGCTACTATTTTCTATTCTTTTTTAGACAGATCATTCAGCCAAGACCTGCTGTTTTACTTCAAAACCATTAGGAGATCTTCTCTTTTTACAATATGGACCTTATGCCTGGTTTGCGTATTTTTGGTTTTTGACATTTTGAGGAAAGGTGTGGACTTTTTCTTCCACAAAAAAATCCAGCAATTCGACAACCTTTGCAGACGCTTATTTACTCTCAGTTTAACATGCTCATCGACTGTAACACTAGGCTATTGGGCTTTATTTGCCTATGACTGCCACTTTTGGATGCCAAAGCTTTTCCTGGGAAGGGAAATAAAGTTCTGTCTATCTAAAGAACTAATCTACCATCTCATTCCGTTTGTCGTGCTATGCATTATTTGGACAAGGAATCCCATCGATGTTTCATATGAAAACATTACGCACTTGATTTTATTTGGCTGTTCATATGTTGTTGTCAGCAATGTAAACTATTTTATCACTGGGTATAGGGCATATAGCTTTATGAGCAGCTTCAATTTGCTTACTCTTCTACCAGTTTTTGTGGCTCTCAACGCAGGTCTTGTGGCCTGCTTTACCTTGCTGAGATTGATTGAGCTGAGAAGACCGTCCTCCAAAATTTCTGAAAAAATAAGAAAAAAGGTTGAAAAGGTCTCGAGTTTTGTCAAGAATAAATAATTCCGCACGAGTTGATCTTGATGGTCCTAATTACTCTTTTATTTTAATAATTACTCTAAAAAAGAGCAAAACATTGATTTTTTCTGTAAAAAGCTTGCTTGCTAGGCAATAAACCTAAAAATTTTCATACAAAATTTTAAAAAGCTAGCTCAAGGTTGGAAAACGTAAATTTATATTTACAAACTAAAATACTCATACTTTTCGACAAATTTGATTTTATTATAACTTAAAAAAGGTAGGAAGTTTATTCATTTTGCTTTGGCAAGAAAAGCAATTTTTTACCTTTCAATGAAAAGACTAGGGTAATATTCAACCATTAAAGAAGACCTGATTCTAATAAAAAACATAAAACAAGCTTTTCACTAAATATTCATTTATTGCTTCGGCTCAACTTGAGGTGAGCTGGACCGAAAAAAAGACAAAAACCAATAGAAAACACTCATAACGGTCCCAGTTACTCCATAAAAAACTCTCGACACTATGCCTGTGCTTTCTTCAACTTGAGTGGGATGCCCCGGGCTTTCAAAAGAATTTATTCTGGCCTGAGTTGTGCCTTCTTGAGCATACTGTGTTGATGCAAAGACAAAAGAAAGCAGTAGGAAAGATATTAAGCTGTCAAAACTCTTCATTTCAGGAGGTTAAATTTTTTGTTTAAATATTTTTTTTTGAAAAAATTTGATATTTTTCATCAAAAATTATCTTTTTATGTGATCCTACCAAAAAAGTAAAATATCCAACTCTTGTTTGGCTTTAACAATCCTAGTGTTCACAGCTTTAAATACACGGTTCTGCTAGAAAGCTAGCCTTTGTCTTCGTCAAAACTTAGCGAAAGCTTAGCAGAATAGAACAAAATTTTATAAAAAAGATTCATTTTGTAATTATTAATAGCTTTTCAGTATGCCATTAATAACTCTAATAATAAAAATACTTTGAAGATAAATAGTTTTATTAAGTATGACACTTCTGCATGAATAATTTTGCTGCAGAGTTTGGGAATAGAAAAATATTTACATGAGCTAGAACATTCTTTGAAATTTCAGTTCAAAAGAGAGCTTTTCTGTTTAGATAAATACGTACTTAGAATCAAATTTAGCAATAAAGTCCATTACAACGTTTAATCTTGCAACATCTTCTGTTTTAATGTATGAGAATGATAGCATTCCACTTTAATATTAGATCTGAAGATTTATTTTAAAAAGCAAAATTTTGTCCTGAAAATTCTAAATTTGTAAGTGTAGCAACAACAAGATTAATTTAAAGGTGCTTATTGCAATATAAAGATGTTGGAATTAAAGTTTTCTTCCAAAGAATCTCAGATTCTAATAAAGAATAAATGATATAAGAATTACAAAATAGTCGTCCCATGACCATTAAAAAATTACCAGACTCAATCATTTCTAGAATAGCAGCAGGAGAGGTAGTAACCTCGCCATACAACATTATAAAAGAGCTGATAGAAAACTCTTTGGATGCTGGTGCCACTCGACTGACTGTAAATATTGGCTCTACACTGAAGAGCATCTCTATAAGAGATAATGGTCTGGGAATATGCAAAGATGATTTGAAGTATCTGTGCTTGAATCATTATACTTCCAAAATATCTAACATGGAAGATCTTAAGAGGTGTGGATCGATAAATGCATTGGGAAGCTTTGGCTTTAGGGGCGAAGCTTTACATTCCATAAGCTTATGCAGCCATTTGAAAGTAACTTCAAAACATAAGAATGCCTTTGAAGCCAGTGGAATAAAGGATAGCTCATTGAAAAACGAAACAACTTTCGAGCATGGCCACATGGCTATTTATAGCGGTGAAGAGCTCTTTGAGATTAAAGAGGTTGCATTTGAGGGCCATGGGACCTTGATCGAGGCTAATGATATTTTTTACAACAATGAAATTAGAAATGAAAAGTTTTACAAGAACAAGAACGAGCTAAGCAGTTGCTTAGAGCTTTTAAAATGCTATGGATGCATCTTCCCTGGGATCGAGGGAATGATCGATGGAAAGACAATGCTGGAACCGTCTGATTCTGCCAAGGTAATAGTTTCTCTGCAAGACCTTATATCGCCTGGTGTTGGAAGTGCTGTGAAAGAGAAAAGCCAAGATTGTTGTGACAACAGCGCTGTTGAAAATGATGCAAAAAGTCCTGGTTTTTACGAGAATGAAGATTCTGTCAGTTCTGGAAAATTGGATGATATCGTCAAAAACAGGATTAATTACATCCTGAGAAGTTTTTTTGATCTGAAAAATTATAACAGAAATTGTATTAGAATTTTGAAATCTGAAAAACATCTGGTTTTCTTAACAGACGACACAGTTTCCTTAAAACACTACAAGTTTCTTCTTTTTATAAATCACAGGTTGGTAAAGAATAATTCCTTAAAGCACAAAATTTTGCAAAAATATCGAGAAATCAGGAAGACCATCTTCCCATTCGTGTTTATTGAGCTGTTTATAGACTTTGTAGACGTGAACATTCATCCCAGCAAGTCTGAAGTTCTAATTGGGGACGAGGATGCGATTGATTCTGTTGTTCAGGAGATTGATAATTTTTTGAAGAACAAAAGTTCACAATTTCAGGCCGGGACGAATGCTCTATGTGATAAGGAGTTGCCTAAGGATGAAACTATAAGTGGTAATGAAAGCATAATAAACAGCAGCATGGTTTTTAATAATGTCTGTAGCAGTAGTTTTATGAATGAAGACATAGAATTGCCATTTAATGATATTGAGGACAAAGATGATCTTTTTGGCAGTTTGCATGCCAAAAAAAGTAGCAAAATGTCCGATTTAAGCAGCTTTTTAACAAAGTCAGCAGCAAAAAATAGTGACAATCTGAATCACACCGATGCATCCGAGGTAACGGCAATAAACACAGGTAGAATTTGTAACAATAGTTTTGCGACAGATGAATGTAAATCTACTAGCAGAGGAGCCTTCTCAAGCAGCTTTAATTTAGGCAATAGCCCTTTTAAAGTATATACGTCTCCGTTTATCAGATCACTAAATGAGATGACCAAGAATGACATTGAGCTTTCCAAGCATACACCTTTGAGGTCTATAAAGGAATTGAAAAATGAAATTGTCGAGTTTGATTCCAAGTTTTTCAGAAATATGATTTTTGTTGGTATCTTAAATGTAGATTTATCTGTTGCAGAATCTATGGGACAGCAAGAAAACACAGGCGCTAGAGTCTCTCCAAAACAATTTATTTTTGTCCAGCACCAGATTAATCTTATAAAAATAGAAAAGTCCAATTTTTTATATCAAGCTTTTTATCAAAAGATTTTAAATAACTTTGGTAATTTTGAATGCAAGGAAATAGCTATTCCGCAGAAAACATCCTTAGATAGCAACCTTTATGCCCTGCTCAAAGAGTATTTTAGTGTTCACATTGAAGATGGCTTTATTATTGGAGTTCCTGTGATATTTGGAATATCTGTTGAAGATTTTTCTGATTTTTCAGTTGTGAAGACAACAGAGAAAGAAACTTTGAGGACAATTTCTGAGAGTATAGCTAGAATTTACACCATCGGCCTAGCTATTGACTACAAACTATTCAACAAAATCAAAGTTGAGATTTGTGGAACCAGGGAATTGGTTGACTGCTGCTCTCTGATGACTGATCTTAAGGAAATTTACAAGGGATTTGACAGATGCTAATTTTGGGTCCTGAATGCTTATTAGAAGAGTATTTTATTACTAAACACATTTAACCTTAGTTCTCAAGCAAAAAACTGATAAATCATTCTTACATTGCAATTCATTTTTAAATTATCGCTGTTTATGAATCAGAGTATTTGTAATAAAAGTTATTCAGCAAGAAAACATAAAAAAATTCTTAGATTTGTTCAACAAGACAATAATTTGCAGTAAACACGTTTGAAAAGTCCAAGAAAGCACAAAAACTCATCACTTTAGTTTGTGGTTGCTTCTAAACAAATTTAGTCAAAAGCTTACAAATTTTTACAAACTATCCCTTATGAAATGTTATGCAATTGATGAGATAAAAAGAAAATTGGAAAACTTATACGATGCATTGAGAGACATAACATCAGGAGACAGAATTAGCGAGCATCCTTTTGATGTGCATAATGAATATAGTGATAGCTTGTTAAGCCATATTGATGATCTAGTAGAGAAGGCCAATAGAAAGAAGGAGGTTGTTGAAAAAGAAATAGTTGAGCTAAAAAGCAAGATAGAAGAGTACTGCAGTGATTTAGAAATAGAAATTCCATCAGTAATTAATGACTCAATAGGAAGCTTGTGTTTAAAGAAGACACTTTATGAAAATGAATATGAAAAGATATGCTTAAAAAGAGAAGAGATAAAAAATGACATTAAAAAAATGAAAGATGAAATAGAGAATCTGAAAAGTATGCTTGGGTTTGATAACAATCGGGTATTTGATGTAGAAATGTCTAAAATAGAAAGTGTCACTGATTCTAGTGAGGCTAAGAATTTTCATCTGGATGCCCCTTATCTTTTGGCAGAAGAAAAAATTTCTAAGAGGTATTTTGAGTCAACAGAGGTTGTCCTGAAGGCTTTAAAAGACGAGCTTTCTAAAATGGAGCTAAAGAGGCAATATTTCTATGATGAGATTGAAAACCTTTGCAAAATCTTGAACAAGGAATCTGACTTTTCATTTCAAGAAACTATTTCTGATTTGATGTCGAAACTAAAAGAATTGAAACAGGAATACTCTGCAAAAAATGAGCTATTCAATAATCTATTCAACGAAATAAGACGAAGAGAAAACTATTTGAATTTTTCTAACAAGGAATTTTTGAAAAGCTTTGATGATGCTAATTTGGCCGAGATGAGCAGATATTGCAAGTTTCTAAAAGAAGAGCAGACACGGCTGTTTGAGGAGATATTCGAAAGAACTAAGGCAGAATTGTATGAAATTAATGAGATATTTGGATTGAAGAATGTGGAATATGAAAGGAATGAGGAGTCTTTGAACAAAATTCGCGAGATTATTGATTCATTGATACCTAAAAAGGCTAAGTTTATCTCAATATTAGAAAATATAAAAAAGAGGAAGAAGCTACTGGAAGAAATGACAGAATTTGAGAAATCAGCTTCTGACCCAAGGCGCTTATTTAAGTCGTCTTTTCAGCTTAACATCGAAGAAAAATTTAGAAATAGCGCATATCCTAGCTTATTGAAAATGGAGGATGCTCTTCTTGAAGAGATTAACTCTTATGAAAATGAGTTTGGGAAATTAATACATCAAGATTGTGACCTTAAGACTGAGTTGGTTAAGGAGATAGAGAACAGGATTATCAACAGAACAGTGTTTATAAGCAGATGTGACTCTCCTTATAGGAAAAAGAAATAAGACTGTGGAAGAATTAAAACTTTACTTAACCTTGTATTTTTCAAGTTTTAACAGATAAACTCCTAGAAACTAACTTTGATTTGCAAAATGATACATTTTTGAGCAAGCTTGGGTTATCGTTAGTATAACCATTCTGAAAGCCAACAGTCCAATAAATACTTTACAACATATAACAATCATACTTTCAAAGCCCAAGTATGAGAAATGAAGAACAGAGAATTAAAAATTCATCCATTTGCAAAAGAACAGGAACGAAAAGAGCCAAAGCCAACGAGGAAGATAGCATGGCAACAGAAGCCTGCCTTGCCAAATTTATAAATGACAATTTTGTCAAACTAGAGCAGTTTTACAAGCCTAAGAACCAGTCATTGAACGAATACAGACATTTTGGGATTAAAACAAAAGATGGTCTTTTGCTTAGCTTTGAGGAAGTTTTTTATATTTTTTACTGTAGCCAAAAGACCTTGGACATTGAAAAGCTTGATTTGAAGACCAGAATATATTTTGATCTAAAAAATTCTGGTTTTAATGTGCTTTCTCACGCAGCTACCGCAAAAGCAGACAATATAAGCTCTAAGGACGCAAGCATTATTTTAGAACAGAAATTGTACAAGAAAACCAAACACTTCAATAAAAAGTCTGCTGAACTTTTGAAAACCATAGAATATGCCAGTAAGTATGACAAAATAGAGCATTTACAGGAAAAAGAGGGCCTTTTGGCTATAACAGGTGATAAAGACTACTGTTTAATTGATGTTAAAAAAATAGAAGCTTTGTCATTTGAAATCAATGATCGGTTGAGAAAAAATAATTTAAGAATGTAAATTAGAATTGATTTTGAAATATAACAGTTAAGTCTGTTACTGCAAAACAATAAGTTGAATAAAGTATGCTGTTTTCTTATCTTTTTAATCCACCATTTTGCTTCTGTAATGATGAGCAAATAGTGACAAAATTTTTTATAATCAATTGTAGAAATGTGTTGTTTTAGATCAGACTCGTTGCATCCTAAGAACTCTGATTCTGTACTAATGCTGCCACTTGTTTTTTGTATAATTGTCAGCCATACTGAACTTTTTATTTGAATAAGTTTCTGATTTTTTTTCTTTTCAAACTAAAGAGGCGCTGTCATTACAAGCTGATCTCTCTAATAGAATAACAATCCAGCAAACGATTTATTAGTAATCCACCAATGACAAGATTAATAATCGAATTGATAGCCATCACAAAGTAATTTCTAATAAAACTGATTTTCAAACAAAAATTTGTTAAAACTAAACAAAGACTTTTTGTATGACATGCGATTCTCTTATTTGAGAATTTCTGAGTTTCCTCTTTACTTGAAAATTGATAAAAAAAGACAAAAATAAAATGTCAACTAAGCTTATTTTATTTCTAAAAATTTTATGAGAGATTGAAATTCTAAAAATGACTTAGAAGTAGAAAAATTATTGTCAATCCTTTGCTATTAATACATGCATGTTGACAAACATCTTGACTTTCAAAAATATTATAAAAAGTATTTTAAAATTTTTCGTTGAATTGCATGATCAAACTAAATAGTCAAAATGTCAACTTATTCTTGCGAAGAATTTTGTGCTTTATACAACACAGAGGACAAAAATAGCAATCAAATTGTATTGACGAGCCAACTCTAATTTTGTAAAAAATTAATTAAATTTTAATTGAAAAATAATATAAATTAAAAATTTTCTGGTTGGCCCTGTAATATTATATATGAAGAAACTCCTTATATTGTTAACTATTTTTAGAGTTCAAGGCGGGGATTCTGAGACTTTGCCCGATTTGAAAGCTGATTCTGAAGCTATGTGCGAAACTTCTTGTGGCAATCCTAAGCTATCTCCAAAACTGCTTAAACCAAATTATTCTTTTTGGCATTTAACCCATGGCTTTATTGATGAGGCCTCTGATAGCTTCACTTCTGTAGACGAAGCAGATGATGAATGTTTAGATAAAGTTGATTTGTCTGTTGGTACGATGGAAAAGGAGATCAAAGAATTGGAAGAAATTCTCAATGGAAACAGAGAATTACTTAATAAATTAACTGATGCCACCAATACATTAATTTCTGGGATGGATGAGGATACAAGTGAAGATGGGTCTAGAAAGATTGGCCAGTATCATGAAGAAAGCGATGAGTATTTTGATGCTGTAAGCCACCAGGATGACAATGAAGAAAGTGATGAGTATTTTGATGCAGAGACTGGCTTTGAAAAGTCTGACTCGGAGAAAGATGAAAAAGTATTTGGTAAAACAGCTTATTTATGTGACCAGTATGATACTGTAGATTTGAAATCTGAATTGAATGAAGATGCTCAGAACGAGTCTTCAGAGGAACTAAGTGAGCAAACGAATTGTGAATCTGATAATAAAAAGTTAAGGGGTAAACGCGAAGACGAAGCTGAAGAAGGAAGTGACAATTTGGGAGAAAGCTGTGAAATGAACAATGATGATGAAAATTCGCCAAAAATGAATGGATTCGTGTCATTTTTAAATAAGATAAGACATTTTATTTCCTACTTTCTTTTATAATTAAATCTTTCTAGAAAATGCTTTATTGATAAATAGTTAAACTAACGTATTTGCTGATCTTGTTAAACCTGGTTGTTTCTAGCAAAATTTTGTATAAAAAAATATAAAAAAGGAAGCGAGATCATGGTAAGGGAAATTTATTACAAGATATTATGTTTTACTCAAAATAATTAACATTAACTAAATAATTAGTATGAACCAGTATAGATATATATATAATTTTCATTTTGAAAAATCTTCTAATCATTTTTCTCATCAATACCTACTTTCTATACTAAAGGAAATCAAAAATCACCTCAAACTCTTGTTTTTCTATCACTGCCAAAGACAAAGTATCGCATTCTTTAAGATACTTTTGGTATGCTACTTTTTCGTTTGGCTCAT
>Ga0308169_10000833_pt1 | contig 40387 bp, 43 predicted proteins | sample PhyBR1_2_FD_202139 | JGI IMG/M metagenome (GOLD analysis project Ga0308169, IMG submission 202139) | Phyllosphere microbial communities from UC Gill Tract Community Farm, Albany, California, United States - DLSLSB.R1 | ecosystem: Host-associated > Plants > Phyllosphere > Unclassified | place...
TGGGTCGATCATACGATCAGCGATACGCCCGATCGATCCGCCAGTGCCTTGAACCGCGCGGCAAGGCTTGGGTCGGCATCAACCCGGACGGCGCTGACTACGCTGAGCGCTCCGGGCGGCACGCGATCGCCGAAGAACATCACCGCCAGCGACGAGGGATAGGCGCGAGACTCCCAGACCATCCCGTGCGTGGCGGCGTCCTTGCGGTGCAGCGCCGCGGACCAGCGCCGCGTATCCGAGAACTCGCTCGCGGGTGTGTCGATCAACTGATTGCGAGCAATGCCGAGTTTCATCAGGTCCGGCGCGAGGAAAGAGCGCAGCGCCAGCGGGCTGGCGACCCGCAGCACCGAGCAGCGCACATCCGCGAGCTTGCTAAGCGGAAACGTCTTGAAGGACTGAGCAGGATCGAGATCATGGAAGATCGTCTCGTAGACCGCGGCCTCAAATCCATCCGCGGCATAGGCGGTCGGCACGCGTTTGCGCACGGGGCCGATCGGCGCGAATCGCGAGGAGCCAAAGCCCGGATTGAACGCATCGCCGGCAAGCTTTTCGGCGTGAATGCGCCAGAGAACGGCGCCTACGGGCAGATCGGTGACGTGGGTCGCAAAGGCGGTCGGCGGTTTGGGGACAATGCCGGTCGGCGCCAGCGCTGTCACCCGCCGATCTCGTCGCTCTCATGCGCCGCGGCGTCGAGGACGGCCGCTTCATCGTCGAGGAGTTCCCTCGGAGCGGGTCCACCCAGCCACGAGTTGGTCGACACGAACCAGAAGGCGGTTTGCCATGGTGACCGGCTCGTCGGCAGGACCTCCAAAATCCTCTTGATGAGGGGAAGCGGCTTGCCGTCGGCGTCGAACTGGAAGGTCGGGAAGCGGTCCTGTCCCTGGTAGGGGACCGCGAAGACGCGGCGCTGCGCTTTCCAGCGCGCGGCGGTCTGGTGGCGGTTCTTGGCTTCATGCCCGGCGCGCGCCGCGACCTCGGCCGAGGTCAGCGTCTCGACCTCGTGCATGAAGCGCTGGCGGATGGCGGTGTTGTCAGCCGCGACTGCGGTATGGAACTCGGCCATCGGATCATGGGTATCGGCCAGGACGTCGAGGAGCTGCTCGATCTTGCGCTCGAGATGCCGCGCGCGGACATCCGGCAACAGCTTGTCGACGATTGCGTAGAGTGCCTGTCGATCCGGGTCGGCTGCGATGCCCGTGGCGGTCAGCTGCTCGATCGCGTGATCGACGGCGGTTCGATACTGTTCGGAGAAGCCCTCAACAGTAGGCGCTATATATAAGGTGTCGCTGGCGGCTTCGGAACGCGGAGCCCCGCGCCGCTTGGCCGGCTTGGCGCGCGCGGTCTCGACCAGGCTGGCGAACACCAGATTGGCGAAGGCGCTCGGATCGACAGCGGTGGCGAGGGTCGCCATGGACAGCTCCTGTGGTTAGTCTCGCTAACATATAACCGAACTAACCAAAATTGCCACCCCACGGAGGCAATGGCGCTTAGTCATGCTAACACATAAGCGATCTAACCACGCACGCCACTGCCGATGTTTATTCCAGTAACTGCCCTTCCTGGAAAAAAGAATGCGGCCGGGCAGGGAGGGTTTCGTCGGTTCTCCTGACATGTTGAAACCTTCGCCCGGGCGACACCCAGCGGCGATTTCCGTCCGAAGCATCGAGCGGTCGAACGGAGCAGGAGGTCGTCGGCGTGGCGCGGCATGAGTGGGCGTGACCGATAGCTCCTCAGTTTCCGAACGCATCTCTACCCGATTAATGATAGGTTTTGAGACATACTTTTGAGACAAGCTCTGGCTTCCAATGCGGCCCGAGAAATCTTTGGTTTGACCGCTGCCGCATGAGAGCGTCGACCGAACTCCGTCATGAGGTGCCACCGACGTTCATCATCTCCGCGACCTTGGCCGCGAGCCCTTGCATCGTGAAGGGCTTGGTCAGCAGCTCCATACCGGGTTCGAGGTGGCCGTTGCCGACCGCAGCGTTCTCCGCATAGCCAGTGATGAAAAGCACCTTCAGGTCGGGGCGGAGAGAGCGTGCGGCGTCCGCGACCTGGCGCCCGTTCATGCCGTTCGGCAAGCCGACATCGGTGATCAGCAGTTCGATCTTCGCGCCCGATTGCAGCACCTTGATGCCCGATGCACCATCTGCCGCGCCGATCACGGTGTAGCCCCGCTCGTCGAGCACCTCGTCGATGAGATGCCGGATCGTGGCTTCGTCGTCGACCACCAGGATCGTCTGACCGCTGGCCGTTGCGGCGGTAGCGATCGCCTCCTCCTCCTCGCCCAGCAGGGCATCGCCGGCATAGCGGGGGAGATAGATGCAGATCGTGGTCCCATGCCCCAGCTCTGAGTAGATTCTTACCTGGCCACCCGACTGACGAGCGAAGCCGTAGATCATCGACAGCCCGAGCCCGGTCCCCTTTCCGATCGGCTTGGTCGTGTAGAAGGGCTCGAAGGCGCGCTCGATTGTCGCTGGCGACATGCCCGTGCCGCTATCCGTGACGCAGATCGACAGATATTGCCCTGCCGACAGGTCGCGCGCACGGGCCGCCCGGTCGTCGAGCCACTTGTTCGCGGTCTCGATCGTGATCCGACCGCCATCGGGCATGGCATCGCGCGCGTTGATGCATAGGTTGAGAATCGCGCTCTCGAGCTGCGTCGCGTCGATCATGGCGGGCCACAACCCCGCCGCTCCCACAACCTCGATATCCGTGGTCGGCCCCACCGTTCTGCGCAGCAGGTCCTCGACCCCGGCGATGAGACGGTTGACGTCGGTTGGCCTTGGATCGAGCGTCTGCCGCCGTGAGAAGGCGAGCAGACGCTGAGTCAGGGAAGCTGCGCGCCGCCCAGCTCCCTGCGCTGCGTGAATGAAGCGCTCGGCATCGTCGAGCTTGCCTCGCTCCAGACGCATCTGGAGCAGTTCCAGATTGCCCATCATGCCCGTCAGGAGGTTGTTGAAGTCATGCGCCAGCCCTCCGGTGAGCTGGCCGACCGCCTCCATCTTCTGCGCCTGGCGTAGCTGATCTTCGAGTTGCCGCTGCCCGGTCATATCGACACCGACGCCGGTTCGCCGGACAGGCTTGCCGCTCTCGTCGAAGTAGGTGTGTCCACGCGACAGCACCCAGTGGATCGACCCGTCGGGGTGAACCAGACGATACTCAAGTTCCAGATCGCCTGATCGTTGCAGCCCGCCATCCATCGTTTTCTGCAGCGACGAGCGGTCCTGCGAATGGACGTTGGCCAGAAACTCTTCGCGCGGCAGGCCCGCTGCGGCCCGCTCCGGATCGAGCGCGTACAGGGCCGAGATCGCCGCGTCGCAGAAGAAGCAGTCGGACGCGACATCGTAGGTCCACACGCCGACGCCACCAACGGCTGAGAGGGCGAGGCGCGCAAAGTCCTGCTCGTCGTGCAGCCTTGCCTCCATCTCCCGCTCAGCGGTGACATCGCGACCCGTTGCATAGGCGATGCCGCCGGCCGGAGCGGCAACCCATGAGATAGTACGGGTCGAGCCATCCTTGTGACGGTAGCGGTTCTCGATCCGTGGCTGATTGCCGGCTGCAGCCGTTTCATAGGCGTCGACCGTCTTGCCGTGATCGTCCGGAACGACGAACTCGTTGACGTGATGCCCGACGAGTTCGTCAGGCGCATAGCCGAGGACCGTGGTCCAGGCTGGATTTACACGCTGGAAGACCCCGTCGAAGTCTATGACCACGAGAAGATCGGGCGATGCTTCCCAAAGGCGGTCGCGCTCGGCCGTGCGTTCGGCGATTTGCTGCTCGAGAGTTTGGTTGAACTGGCGCAATTTCGCTTCGCTCTCGCGCATTGCAGCCTCAGCCTCACGCCGAGCGCTGATGTCGCTTGCTGCCCCGAACCACTCGATGATCTCGCCATCTGCGCTCAGTAGCGGAACGGCACGGGACAGCGTCCAGCCGACGGTCCCATCCGCACGCACAACGCGATGTTCGAGATCGAATATCTTCTTGAGCCGGATCGCTTCATCGATGGCGGCGGTTACCGCCGGCTGATCGCTTTCGGGAATATAGGCCAGCAACCAGGAACGGTTCGGGTTGGATGACGGGGTGCTGGGCAGGAAACCGCCCCCATCCAGTTCCTTCATCTCGCCCCAATCCGGACTCATCCGGTACAGGACGTCTGTACTCGCTTCGGTCAGAAGCCGGAGCCGGGCTTCGCTTTCGAGTAGGCGCTGTTCGACGCTAACAGCGCTAGTGGTTTGATCCATTATATCACTCTTAACACGCTGATCTTCTTTTGGTCTCTAGCACTGCCCATTGCGGCACCAAACGCAATCAGGGCCTTCCATCAGTTCGGGCCGTGGGCTCGGCTCTGTGTGAAAGGCATGTCCACGGTCGGACCCAAGGCTTCGATAATCCTGCAGTCGGCCACGGTGTTTCGGCTGCAGGAGTCGATCAACGCGTCCAGTTCGCCCGCGAGGGCCGTCAGATCAGCAATTTTCCGCGTAATCGCATCCCGATGCCGATGGGCGATCACGTCCACGGCCATGCAGGACTGTTCGCGACGACCGGCGAGCCCCATCAGCTCCCGGACCTGATCGATCGAGAAGCCGAGATCGCGCGCTCGACGGATGAAGGACAATCGCCGCAGATGCTCGCCCTCGTACGTCCGGTAATTACCGGCCGACCGGGCTGGTGCCGGCAGCAAGCCGATCTGTTCGTAATAGCGGATCGTCTCGACCTTGGTGCCTGTCGCCGAAGCCAGCTTACCGATCGTCAGTTTCTCAGACACAGCCCTTGACCCTCTACCGACTAGAGGGTGCATATAGGCTGCTAGATCGATTCTACCGAGGTGGCAAAGATGGCCTGCACGAGCTGCGCGTCCGACAAGGCGGGCACCCTGAACGACCCAAAGTGGCGGCGCGCCTTGTGGATCGCGCTCGCCATCAACGGCGGCATGTTTGGGGTCGAAATCGTCGCTGGGATTACGGGCGGATCGAAAGCGCTTCAAGCCGACGCGCTCGACTTTTTCGGTGACGCCGCCAATTACGCGATCAGCTTGGGCGTCGCCGGGATGGCGATAGCTTGGCGCGCGCGGGCAGCGATGCTGAAGGGAGCGACGCTTGCCCTGCTCGGTCTTTATGTCTTGCTCGCGGCGGGCTGGGGCGCCTTCCACGGCACTGTACCCCATGCCGAGGTCATGGGCATCATTGGGGTCGCGGCGCTTATTGCAAACCTGCTGGTCGCAGTCATGCTGTACCGCTTTCGCAGCGGTGACGCGAACATGCGCTCGGTTTGGATCTGCTCGCGCAACGACGCGATCGGCAATATCGCCGTGGTGCTGGCTGCAGGCGGCGTCTTTGGTCTGAACAGCGCCTGGCCTGATCTTGTGGTGGCGACATTGATGGCGGTGCTCGGTCTGTCGGGCGGCTTCCAGATCATGCGACAGGCGCGTGCCGAACTGCGATCTGGTCTCACGCCTGCCCCCTCCGCTTACAGGCAGCCGTTGGAACGGGTTGGGTAAGCTTCTCCGGTAAAAAGCCGAATAAAGGGCTACCGACTTTGCCGTGTATTTTCGCCTTACACTCGTTCAGTCTGTTGAACTTGGGCCCGTCTCAGGCGGAACCAGGGCGTGAGATGCGTCGGTTCCACCATCGCTTGCCCGCTCGCGAATAGCTCTAGAACAGTTAGTAGGGACCTGTCGCTACCGAGGCGATCCTCGCAAAAACGTTCGATAGATGAACGCTCAGGTGCGGCGCGCGGCTGTCGCTCCTGCCGAAGAAATGCCGTCGCAATCTACCTCGGCGGGGAGGGCCTCGCCGAGGTAGCATTTCAGTTCGAGCCAGAATCGCTCTTGTCACGATGGCCGTCTGGATCGACATCGCCCGGAGTATGGCCAGGGTGATCGTGGTGCTCGCCTGGCACGTCCCGCTGGCCACTAGTATCCCGGTCGCCGTGTTCGTCGAGATCGCCGGGCACGTGGCCCGGGTGATCGTGGTGCTCTCCTGGCACCTCTTGCTGCCCGCTCGTGTCGCGGTGACCGTGGGGGTCGAGATCACCAGGCGTATGTCCGGGATGGTCGTGATGCGAGCCAAGCTTCTCTTCGGGCATTTGCGCTCTCCTTTATTATGGATTGTTCTAACGCGCTCGGAGGGGGTTAGTGTCCCGCTCGCGCCGTCGGCGACATATGATCGGGAGCCATGTTTAATGAAGGGCTGCCTTGATCGTGCGGCATCTCTCCCTCATCGATACCGGTCTGGCTCTGCTTCAAACCTTTGTTGGCATGCCGATGAGCAGAAAAAGAGCCGCTGATCCTCGCTATCGACGTAGTGTCTCGTCATGTGAGGGTCGATGGTTGCGCCGCAGACCGGATCTACCACGTCGTTCATACCAACCGTCGCGCCACCTCCATGATGGTGGTGGCCGTGATAGCCGTAATGTCCCCCCGAGCCGGCAGCGGAGCTGCTCATCTTCTGATCGTCCCCATCGTCCATTGTTGCTTCCCATTTAAAGTATGCATTCGACCGCTGAACCCAATTCACGCTTCTATCGTTCCCATGTATCGGCCGCCGTTCTTCTCAGGGAAGCCGGGGGTGATTGCGGGAAAAGGGTTCTATTCAGCGCGGCTAAGATCTTTGTCGACACCAATGATTTAGCGGTCGCAGCGGTGAAGATAGAGGGCGCACGTCACGCCGGCGGCTCTGCCGCCGACGAGCGATGCATTGTGCGATCGGCGTCATGCTGCTTGTACAGCGGGATCGCGATAGGCGAGCAGGCGCAGCGCATTAAACACGACCAGCAGCGTCGAGCCTTCATGCATCGCGACGGCCGGGCCGATCCCAAGGCCGAGGATCGTCGCGGGCACGAGTAACGCGACGACGCCGAGGCTGACGAACACGTTCTGCTGGATGATGCCGCGGGTATGGCGGCTCAAGCCGACGGCGAACGGAAGATGGGCGAGATCGTCGGCCATCAGTGCAACGTCGGCGGTTTCCAGCGTGACATCTGATCCGGCAGCGCCCATCGCGATGCCGACTGTCGCACTCGCCATCGCCGGCGGATCGTTTACGCCGTCGCCGACCATCGCCACCTTGTTTTCGCCAGCGAGTGTCTTGATCGCCGCGACCTTGTCCTCCAGCATCAGATCGCCCCAGGCCTCGTCGAGCTCAACCTCCTGGCGACGACATCGGCAACCTTTTGATGATCGCCCGAAATCATAATTATCCGAGTGATACCCATGTCGCGCAGACTCTTAAGCGCAACCTTGGCTGCCTCGCGAGGCATATCAATCAGGCCGATCGCGCCGATGTCCCGGTCACCCTTGCGCACCCATTGTGGTACGTCCGCTCTCGCGAAGGGCGGCGATCGCTTCGGTCGTAGCGGTGTGTAGTGCGGGGACACCCTCAACGGCGAACATCTCGGCCTTGCCGATCCAAACCGTTTCACGGTCGACAGTTGCGGTGACGCCGCGCCCTGTCAGGATCTTAAGATCCGTAGCGCTCGTAAGGTCGCGCCCACGTAGGCGCTCGCCTCCATCCTTGACGATCGTCTGCGTCAGCGGATGATCGCTCAAGGCTTCAACCGCTACGGCGAGTGCCAACAGATCCTCCGCACTCGCGCCGTCGACGGCCATCGTGTCGGTGATGCACGATCGCCCTTCCGTCAGCGTCCCCGTCTTGTCGAACGCAAACGCCTTCAGCGAGCCGAGGTTTTCCCTCGGCGCGCCGCCTTTCAGCCTGTAGCACACCCGGCACTCGGCACTCGGCACAGCGCTTCGCCGACAGTGCGGGCGCGCCGTTCATGGCTTATACCCTCAACCTGCCAAGTCGTATGGTCATATCGCCAGCTAATCGCAGCGCCCACAGTGAGGTGGTCCCATATTTCGGGCAGCAAGCTACCCTTCTTGGCCGAGCCAGCGCGCCCGCGACACCCCCTCCGCAAATTTAGTGAAACCAATCAATTTCACCTGCTACTTTCCGGAGAATACCAATGACCAAGTTCAAGCTCATCAGCGCCACTTTCGCCCTCACGCTCTCGACCGGCGCTTTCGCGGCGTGGCGAACTGCTGCGCCGACATGGCGGGCTGCAAGGACGGCGCTGACTGCTGCGATCATGGGGACAAGGCCAAGGGCGGCGATCACGTCGGCCACGCCATGCCGAACATGAAGTAACAAGGTTGCCGGGGGGCGGGGGGCCGCTCCCCGGCATTTAATTCTCGCCAGTCGAGCTAGGGTCCGGCCGCTGCATTCGCGGTCCCCGTTTTACCCCCTCGCGCCACGGGCGCATAGTCGAGGGCAGAGAAAGGCGCAGCGTTGCCGCTCGCCCACGGATCGCATCCTGCGTCCGCCCCATGTCGCGCGCGATCTGGCCAACACTCTGGCGTGCGTCGATCCGCTTGCGCAGTTCGACGTCGGTCTCGTCCGACCAACGCTGGCCATAGTTATGGGTCAAATCCCGGGATTCCATTGCGGGTAAGGCTGATAATCTTCCTTCAGCTGATCTTCGTTCAGCGGGTATGGCCATCGCGCTTGCGAAGGTCATTATGCAAAGTTGTCGCGGCGATAGCTGCATGGCCCATGGCGACGCTTATCTGATCCAGCGATATGACGATGTCGCCGGCAGCGTAAACGCCCGAAACGCTGGTGCGCTGTTTGGTGTCGACCACAATACAGCGCTCGTCGCTGAGCTTGGCCCCGAGCTGCCGCGCAAGGGCGTTATTGCTATCCGAACCGAGCGCTGGGTAGATCGTGTCAAACTGCAATTGTGTCTCATCGGCCAGACGCAGCGTTACGTGTTCTTCAGCAAAATCGATTTGGTCGAGCGCACTTGGCGCTACCGCAATACCTGCCGCCTCCAGCGCCCCGCGGTCGCAAGCGTCGAGTTCGAGCGTCTTGTGCGCCACTAGCGTTATTCGATCGGAAAACGTGCGGAGAAACAGCGCCTCAGCGACGCCATGAGTGTCCGCGCCGATGACGCCGATAGCTTGGCCAGTCGCTTCATAACCGTCGCAGATCGGGCAGTAGCGTAGCAGGCCGCGCTCCAGTGCGTCGCGATGGGTCGCAGCGTCGATCGAGGGGCGACGGTTCTCGACTCCCGTTGCGATCAGGATCGATCGCGCGGACAGGGTTATTCCAACTCCGCAAGCGTCGAAGTCATCAGCGTTTTGCGCCACCGTGTCGATGCGGCCGTTCACAATCGTAGCACCGTAGCGCTCGGCCTGTTCGCGCATCCGGTGTAAAAGGTCTTCACCTGCAATCCCGTCCGGAAAACCGGCGTGGTTGTGCGAACGCGGTATCCATTTCACCCGGCTGTTTCCCTCATCGACCACGATAATGCGCCGATGATAGCGTGCGAGGTAGATCGCGGCGGTCAATCCTGCTGGCCCCCCGCCGATGATGAGCGCATCGCATCGATATTCCGTCACGCCACCCGCCCCATCTGAGCCCGAGCGGGCATGGGGCACAGGGGTAGTGCAGCATCATCGGAATGACTGCGAGACATCATCAGGAGCCCTTTCTGGCAGCTCGACGCTCGGCAAGCCAAGCCCGCATCGTCGTGATCTCGGCCTGTTGCGTTCGGATCACCTCCTCCGCCATTTCCCGAATTTTCGGATCGGTGCCGTTGGCGATCTCGGCACGCGCCATCTCCACTGCACCTTCGTGATGCGGGATCATGCCGCGCAGGAAGTCGGTGTCCGGATCGCCGGTCGATGGCATGACCATGCTTGTCTTATCGTGCGCAGGGTTCGCCCCGTGGATCGCGTCCTTGGCATGCTGCACGTTCGATCCATGGATCGCATCGGTCGGACCGGATTCATTCGACGTGAATTGGTACGAAGGCTTCTCGGCCGAACACGCGGACAGGGCCGCAGCCACGCCCAAAATAAGCCAGCGTGCCTTGATTATCGACATTTCATTTCCCTTGCTGGATCGATTGCGGCGCACGTCGGCGCCGTTTGAGGTCAGGCTCGTCACATCGCGATTTCCTCAATGAGGAGGAGCGAGAGGAAGCCGACGAAGAACATTGCGCTGATGAGCGGCGTGTCTGGCTTCTCGTGTGCTTCGGCCAACAGCTCTTCAGTGACGAGAAACAGGAGCGCCATGAGGCCGAAGCACAGGAAGCCCGCGACTACCGGAGGCGACAGGCCAGCGACAGGGATCGCCAGCAATGCGCCGATCGGCAGCAGCAGCGCGAGCGCCGTCACGGTGAGGATGATCTTGAGTTTCGAGGTAATGGATTCGGCGAGTTCCGTTGTCAGCGTTACACCTAGGAACAGCACCTCCAGCGTGAGCGCGACGGTGAGCAGGACGCCCGCCTTGGCACCGGCGACGAACGCAAGGCCCAGCACCAGCCCGTCGACGACGATGTCGATCCCGACCGCCGATATCAGCGTGACCGGTCCCGCAGCGCGGGCTTCGTACGCCTTGAGCCCCAGCATGACCGCGACCCCCGCTGAGCCGCCGATGAAGGTTGCCAGCGGTGAGCCAGCATGCAGCACTTGGGGCAGGATTTCGGTTGCCGCAGCGGCGAACACGACACCGGCAGCGAGGTGCTGCATCGCGGATATAAAGGCGTCGCCGGGCCGACGCCATATCGCAAAGATGCCGCCTAGGATCACGGCAAGCACCGGAATGATCGTATAGGTCAGCGCCAGCATGATTTTCCCCTGAACGACAGATGCTCGTTGATGCCTTGCTTGCCGATCCGCTCGAGATGGAGCCGATCTTGGCCGATCATGACCGTCAGCCGTCCATCGGCAGTCCGGACCTGCGCGCGTGGCACAGTCAGTTGCTCACGATCTTCCCGCGTCGCACCGATGAGGTCGACGACGAAGGTATTGGCACTCAGACCGGTCACGATCGACGTTCTATCTTCACAGGTGAAGACATGCATTCGCATCTCGGAACCGGACGACAACGTGTTGTGTCCATCAGAGTCGTCGTCCTGCCGGACGGGCGAGCAAGCGCCCGCCAGCACGGCGATCAAAGCCATGCCCGCGCGCGTACGCCACATGCCCTTCGGCATGGCCGCATGCACTGTCGCGCGAAGGTGCGTCATCCAAGAGGCATGCTCATGATGTCCCTGTAGGCCGACAGGAGCTTGTTCCTGACCTGAAGCGTCGCCTCGAAGGACACCGAAGCGCGGTTCTGCATCAGCGCCACGGTGGCGATATCGGTGGTCTCGCCGCGCTCGTAGCGTTCGGTGGCGATGTCCTCGGCTTCCTGTGCCGCGTTCACCTTGCCGACGATGCTCTTCAAGGTGTCCCCAAATGTCGCCGGCGCTTCGGTCCGCGGCATGGTCGAAGCCGCCCCAGGCGTCGCGTCTGGCGGCGTCAGGCGGTTGAGCGTCTGACTGCGCGCGAGGATCTGCGCACGGACGGCAAGGACGCCGGATACGGTGGGATCGGACATCACGAACACTCCTTTTTAACCTGCGGAGACCGTATCCGATGGATACGGTCTTCAGAACATCAGGCGGTTCGCGCCACAACGAACCGATCGCGGTAGGCGAGCAGGCGCAACGCATTCACGACCACGAGCAGTGTCGACCCTTCGTGCATGGCCACGGCCGCCCCGATCCCGAGACCGAAGATCGTCGCAGGGACCAGGATCGCCACCACGCCCAAGCTTACGAAGACGTTCTGCCGGATGATCGATCGGGTCTTCCGCGATAGGCCGACAGCGAACGGCAGATGGGCCAGATCGTCCGCCATCAGCGCGACGTCGGCTGTCTCCAGCGCGACGTCTGACCCCGCCGCGCCCATCGCGATCCCGACGGTCGCATTCGCCATCGCAGGAGCGTCGTTCACCCCGTCGCCGACCATCGCGACCTTGCCGTCGCCCCGCAGCTTCTTGATCGCCTCGACCTTGTCTTCCGGCATCAGGTCGCCCCACGCCTCGTCGATGCCGACCTCGCGGGCGATTGCATCCGCAACCGTCTGGTTGTCGCCAGAGATCATGATCATGCGCGTGATGCCGAGCGAGCGCAGCGTCGCCAGTGTCGCCTTGGCGGCAGCCCGCGGCGTGTCCATCAGCCCGATGACACCCAGGTCGACCTCGCCGCGTCGCACGACCATCGTCGTCCGCCCGCCTGCGCGGAGGCGTTCGACTGCGGCTACCGTTTCATCGGTCAATGCGGCGATGCCGTCCTTACCGAACATCTCGGCCTTGCCGATCGTAACCGGATCGCCCTCCAGCGTCGCTCGGACACCGCGGCCAGTCAGACTCTCGAGATCGCTCGCCTGCGGAAGTGCCACGTCGTTCAGGCGCGTCCTGCCGTCCTTCACGATCGCCGCTGCGAGAGGGTGATCGCTTAGGGCCTCCACGGCGACGGCTGTCGTGAGCAGCCGGTCCTCGGCGATGCCCGTCATCGCGACGACATCGGTGATCTTGGGCTGGCCTTCTGTTAGCGTGCCGGTCTTGTCGAAGGCGATGGCGGTCAACGAACCGAGGTTCTCCAGCGGCCCACCGCCCTTTACCAGCACACCCCCGCGCGCGGCGCGGGCTACACCCGACAGGACTGCGCTTGGTGTCGCGATCGCCAGCGCGCACGGGCTGGCGGCGACGAGGACCGCCATCGAGCGGTAGAAGCTGTCGCGGAAGGGTTCGTCGACGACGACCCAGGCGAACAGCAGCAGGACGGCGAGGCCAAGCACCACGGGCACGAACACCCGTTCGAACCGATCGGTCATGCGCTGCGTCGGCGACTTCTGCGTTTCAGCCTCGCTGACCATTTTCACGACCTTGGCGAGCGCGCTGTCAGTCGACAGTCGCGTGACCTCGATCTCGATCGCGCCGCTGCCGTTGATCGTGCCAGCGAACACGCGGCTGGCGGCGTCGACGCGGTCGGGATTGGCCCGCGCCTGGTCCATATCGGTGACTGCGGTCTTGTCGACCGGGATACTTTCGCCCGTCACTGGCGCCTGGTTGATGCTGCTCGAACCCAGCGTCACGAAGCCGTCGGCGGGTAACCGTGCATTGGGTTTGACTACGACGATGTCGCCGACGACCAGCGTGTCGACGGATATCTCGCTGATCTTGCCTTCGCGGCGGACAAGGGCGGTTTTCGGTGCCAGCTCGGCCAAGGCCTCGATCGCCCGCTTGGCGCGACCCATCGCATAATGTTCGAGCGCGTGGCCGAAGCTGAACAGGAACAGCAGCAACGCGCCTTCCGCCCAAGCGCCCAGCGCGGCCGCACCCGCTGCGGCGACCAACATCAGCGTGTCGATCTCGAACCGGCGCATTCGCAGATTGTCGATCGCTTCGCGGACGGTGAAGAATCCACCTAGAACGTAGGCGATCAGGTAGCAGGCGAGCGGCAGCCACGATGGCGCCCCGGCGACCAGCTTCTCGATCGCGAAGCCAATGCCGAGGACGGCACCGCAGCCCAATGCGAAGAACAGCTCGGTATTCGGCCCCAGGATGCCGCCATGATTGTGATTATGCCCCTCCTTGCCATGGTCGTGCTCGCCGGGGGCATGGTCATGGCCGGCGTGATCGTCGCTAACGGCCTGCGGGACGGCTATGTCGCGCTCGAGGACGGCGCCGCGGATCATGGTTTCGTTGGTGCGTTCTCGGTCGAACTCGACCCGCACTCTGCCACTCGCAGCTACCTCAGCCTCCAGAACGCCGGACAGGGCCTTCAATCGATCGCCAAGGGTACGCGCGCGCCGTTGATGCATGGCCCCGATGTCGAACATCGCGTGACCGTAGCGCACACCGATTTGCGCGCCCGCGCCGGTCGCGACCTCGCGAATACGCGATAGCGTAAGCTGGTCTGGATCATAATGGATGCACAATTGGGCGGGCGTCTCGCCAATGGCGGGAACGACGTGCGCTTCGCTGACGCCCTCGCGGTCCGTCAGCCGCTGGACCAGTCGCGCGACGCAGGCGTCCGCGGCATCCGGCACGTCGGGCAGGACGACGGCGAGGTCGATCTTGGTCTTCTCAGCCATTCTGATTGTCCTTGGTTTTGCGCGCGTCCTGTTTCGCGTCGCGCAGGATCTTGATGCCGCCCCACAATTGGATGGCGGCCGTCGCCAGTCCAACCACGAGGTCCGGCCAGTTCATGCCCAGCCACATGACGAGGACGCCGGCGATCACGATGCCGCCGTTCGAGATGAAGTCGTTAAGGCTGAAGGTCGTCGCCGCGCGCAGGTTGACGTCCTTGTTCTCCAGCTTCTGCAGGAGGCGCAGGCATAGATAATTGATGATGCCCGCGACGATCGACATCCCGATCATGGTCGGGCCGATCGGGTCGCTGCCCTGCGCAAAGCGGCGCGCGACATCGATGAGGACGGCGACTGCGAACAGGAGCAGCATGATGCCGGACACCCCGGCCGCAAGCTGCTTCCAGCGTGCACCGCGCGTCAGCGCGACGAGGCTAAGCCCGTAGACCGCGGCATCGGAGCCGTTGTCGAGACCATTGGCGATCAGCGCGCTGGAATCGCCAATCAGTCCCGTGGCGACGAACGCCAAGGCGAGTCCGGCATTGAGGATCAGGACGATCCAGAGCGTACGTCGCTGGCGATCCGTTGTGCTGGCGCTCAGAGTGGGATCGCTCATAACCGGGTTGCCTTCTGGCAAAGTACCGGGCGTTTGCCAGGTGCCTCGATCTTGATCTGGTTGCCGGAGAACGTCGCGGTCTCCGCATCGCCGACATATTGGAGGCCTTGCAGCGGTGCGGTCAGAACGGCCGCAGGTGCTTTCGCATCGCGTCGTAACTCGACCGTGAGCCCCTGATCCTTGAAGTCGACCAGGAGCGTCTTGTTATCGTCGCATCGATAGGGGTGACGCCCAGGTGCCCTGCTGGCCACGGCGCTGTCCGCGGCGTGGATCTCCTGTTCGGTCGGGGGGCCCTTCTGCGGCTGCTCGGAACAGCCGGCCAATATCAGTACGGCGCCCAGGCCCAAGCCAACATGATACATCGTCATCGCTGCCTCCGTTGATTTCGCGCGCCGATGCGCGCAGTTCCAGTCCGGCTGTTCGGAACCGGGACCGCCGACAGGCGGCGAAGCTGGCGATCCAGGCACCTGTCCGACTGCACGAGGCTCGTCTGGAGCCTGCGGCGCATCAGGGCCCAGAGCGGACGACCGAAGATGCCTGAGAAGCGCAGACTATGGCGCAGGCGGGTTCCGGCGGGATCGCTTTCCAGCGCATAGGCTTCCTCGAACATCAGGAACCTGGCCACGCCGGCCGTCCACGCGAACGCTAGCGGTTTGTCGGCGCGGATGATGTCCGCCTTGGCCGTCATGGACTTGTCGAGCCCGCCAATGCGGAACGTGTAATCGGCATCGCCACCGCAGACCGCAGCGCCGGAAAGCTGGATAAACGGCTTCCATTGCGTGTGACCGGCAAAGTCGGTGAGGACGGTCCAGACGCGTAGCGGTGAAGCATTGAGCGTCGTCACATTGTCGATCGTCATCATGGGCGAACCTCTTCCATGGAGTGAAGCCTGAGGGAGGGCGCAGGCGCCCTCCCTCACGGTCATGCATGCTGCGGCAGCGCCGTGGCGGTTTCCGCCGTGTCCGCGTCGTCGACCTTCACCGCTCGCTGGCCGAACCGTGCGTACAGCGTCGGCAGCACGAACAGCGTCAGTAGCGTCGCCGAGATCAGCCCGCCGATGACGACGGTTGCGAGCGGCTTCTGCACTTCCGCGCCTGCCCCGCTGGCGAACGCCATCGGCACGAAGCCGAGACTTGCGACGAGCGCGGTCATGACGACGGGGCGTAACCGCTGAAGGGCGCCCGTATGCGCCGCTTCGGCCCGGTCCATGCCGGAGCGGATCAGGTCCTGTACCGAGCTGACCATGACGAGGCCGTTGAGGACCGCGATGCCCGACAGTGCAATGAACCCCACCGCGGCCGAGATCGAGAAGTCCATGCCGCGTGCGAACAGCAGCAACACGCCGCCCACCAGCGCGAATGGTACGCCGGTGAAGACGATCGCGGCATCGCGGACCGACCCCAACGCCCCGTAGAGCAGCAACAGGATCAGCACGAAGCAGGCCGGCACCACGAGCTGAAGCCGCTTACTCGCGGATTCCAGATTCTCGAACTGCCCACCCCATTCCAGGTAGCTGCCCGGCGGCAGGCGCACCCCGCTGGCAACCGCGGCTTGCGCGTCCGCCACCACGCTGCCGACGTCGCGCCCACGGACGTTCGCCTGAACGACGACACGGCGTTTGCCGTTCTCGCGGCTGATCTGGTTCGGCCCGTCGACGACGCCGATGTCGGCGACGCTGGACAGCGGCACATAGCCACCGCCAGCGACCGGCACCTGCACCTGTTCGAGCAGTCCGAGATCTGCACGTTCTGCGTCCGACAGGCGGATGACGACCGGGAAGCGCCGGTCGCCTTCGAAGATCATGCCCGCCGTTCGCCCGCCGAGAGTGGCGGTGATGGTGTCCTGCACGTCCTGCGCGGTGACGCCGACCCGCGCCATCGCGTCGCGGTTCACCCGGATGTCGAGCATCGGAAGCCCCGTCGTCTGTTCCACCTTCACGTCGGCTGCGCCCTGCGTCTTGCGCAGGATGCCGGCGATTTGTTCGGCGGTGCGGTTCATACTGGCGAAGTCGTCGCCAAACACCTTGATCGCGAGATCGCCGCGAACGCCGGCGATCAGCTCGTTGAACCGCATCTGGATCGGCTGCGTAATTTCATATGCGTTGCCTGGAAATTGCGCGAGCCTGGTTTCCAATCGTTCGACGAGTGCGGCCTTCTCCAGCTTGGGATCGGGCCATTCGGCATGCGGCTTCAGGATGACGAACATGTCGGTCGCGTTCGGCGGCATCGGGTCCGAGGCCAGTTCGGCCGTGCCCGTCTTCGAGAAGACGAACCGCACCTCGGGCTGTTTTGAGACCATCCGCTCGATCGGCACCTGCATCGCCTGGCTCTGCTGGACCGACGTCGCCGGAATACGTAGCGACTGGATGAGCAGGTCGCCTTCGTCGAGCTGGGGGAGGAACACCTGCCCCAGCGTCGTGAAGGCGAATGCCGCCAGCACGAGGCTGACTACGCTGGCGCCGATGGTGATCGACGGCCGCTTCATCGCCTTTTCCAGGCCCGGTTCGTAGCGCTGCTTCAGCCACGAAATGATCCGACCGTCCTCCTCATTCACCTTCCGCGACAGCCAGATGGCGATCGCCGCAGGTACGAAGGTCAGCGACAGCACGAAGGCGAAGAGCAGCGCGATGATGACGGTGAGCGCCATCGGCACGAACGTCTTGCCCTCGACCCCGGTGAGCGTCAGCAGCGGTACGTAGACGAGGATGATGATCGCCTGTCCGTACACGGACGGACGGATCATCTCACGCGCCGCGGTCGCAACGGCCTCCAGCCGCTCCTTGACGCTCAGCAGCCGGCCTTCGTGATGCTGTTTCTCGGCAAGGCGCCTGAGCGCATTCTCGACGATGATGACCGCGCCGTCGACGATGAGTCCGAAGTCGAGCGCGCCCAGAGACATGAGGTTGGCCGACACGCCGAGCCGGAGCATTCCGAACCCGGTCAGCATCATCGTGACCGGAATGACCGCCGCGGCGATCAGCGCGGCGCGGAAGTTGCCGAGCAGCAGGAACAGCACGACGATGACGAGCAATGCGCCCTCGGACAGGTTTTTCGCGACCGTCTTGATCGTCGAATTGACCAGCGCGGTACGATCCATCACCGGCTGCACCACCACGTCAGGCGGCAGCGATGCGTTGATGGTTTTCAACCGGTCGGCGACCGCCGTTGCCACGTTGCGACTGTTTTGGCCGATCCGCATAACCGCGGTGCCGACCACGACTTCGGTGCCGTTCTCCGAGGCCGAACCCATCCGGATCGCCTGTCCCGTGCGGACGGTCGCAACCTGATCGAGCGTAATGGGGATACCGTCGCGGGTTGCGACGACGGTGCGCGCTAGTTGGTTCGCGTTGCGAACCAGCGCGTCCGAGCGGACCGCCAGCCCCTCGCCATTACGGTTGACGAAGCCCCCGCCGACGCTGGTGTTGTTCTTCTCGAGCGCGGTGCCGAGATCAGTTAGCGTAATCTTGAGCGACGCCAGCTTCTGGACGTCGGGAACGACCAGAAACTGCTTGGCGTAGCCGCCGATCGAATCGATGCCGGCTACCCCGGTGACGTTCTTCAGCAGCGGTGTGACGATCCAGTCCTGCGCCGTACGGAGATAGGTCGCCTTGTCCTCGGGCGTCGTCAGCCGCTCGCCTTCCGGCGTGATATAGCTGCCGTCGGGTTGCTGCCCCGGCTCGCCGGCACGGTGCTTGTCGTCCTTCCGGTGCTCGAGCCGGACGGTCCACATGAAGACCTCACCGAGCCCCGTCGCGATCGGCCCCATTTCGGGGTTCACGCCGGCCGGCAGGTTCTCCGAGACGCCCTGCAATCGCTCGCCGACCTGTTGGCGGGCAAAGTAGATGTCGGTGGAGTCGTCGAAGACCGCGGTGATCTGGGCGAAGCCATTACGGCTGAGCGAGCGGGTATTGTCGAGGCCGGGAATGCCGGCAAGCGCGGTTTCGATCGGGAACGACACCTGCTTCTCCACCAGCTCGGGCGAGAGGGCGGGCGCGCGGACGTTGATCTGCACCTGGTTATTCGTGATGTCCGGTACTGCGTCGATCGGCAGCCGGGAGAGCGAAAAGGCGCCGATGACGGCGACGATGGCGGTGAGGAGCAGGACGAGCCAGCGCTTCTCGACCGCCCAGTTTACGATGCGGGCGATCATGACATCAATCCTCGTGCGCCGCTTCGCCCTTGCCGAGTTCGGCCTTCAGGGTGAAGCTGCCAATGGTGGCGATCTGCTCCTGGCCGGTCAGGCCGGAGCGAATGATGACGGTATCGCCGGCCGCGTCGCCGAGCGTGACCGGGGTTGCCTGGAACCCCTTGGCCGTCCTGACGAAGACGACCGACTTGCCCTCGACCGTCTGAACGGCCGTCGTCGGCACGCGGACCGCGGTGCTGCCACCGCTGCCGCTGAGCTGGACCGAGGCGGTGACGGGCTCGCCGACGCGCCACTGACCGCCGCCATTGTCGAGAGTCGCGATGACCGGCACCTGCCGCGTCTGTGAATCGAGCGCAGGCGACACGAAGCTGATCCGTGCGGTCGCCTGCCGCCCCGGTGCCGTCACGGTGACGATATTGCCCGGCTTTACCCGGCCGGCGTCTTCCGGCTTAAGGTTGAGCGCCAGCGACACCCGGCCGAGATTGGCGATGCGATAGAGTTCGCTGTCTGCTGCGACCGTCTGCCCGAGCACGACTGGTCGGGCGATGACCTGACCGCCGATCGGTGCGACGATGCCGAGCCGGTTGAGCCCGCCCCCGCCGCCGCCTGCTGCCGATACCTGACTTTGTGCCTGCCGGTAGGCGATACCCGCCTCCGTTGCCGCGGTGCGCGCGGCGATCAAATCCTGCTCGGGGGACACGCGCTGCGCGAACAGCCGCTGCTCGCGGCCAAGATTGGAGTTGGCAAGCGCGAGCCGGGCACGCGATGCCTCGACCTCACCCTTGAGCTGTGCTGCCTCGCGGCTTTCGATGACGGCGATCGTTTGTCCGCGCCCGACTGATTGGCCAAGGTTCCGGGTCAGCGAGACGACACGTCCGCCGATCGCCGCCGAGACGACCTGCGTCCCTTGCGGGTCGCCTTCGATCGTCGCCGGCAGGTCGATCGTACCCGCGCCACCCGTCAGCGGACGACCGATCTGGACCCCGGCTGCGGCGATCTGGTCCGCCGAGAGCGTCACGGCACCCTCATCGGCATGGGCGGCGTCGTTACCGCCGGCCCCGGCGCCGGCCGTGGTTTCGTTCCCGGCAGTCTCGTTGCCGCCTTCGGGGGCGCTACCGCAGGCCGCGAGCAACAGGGCAAGGCCGAACGGCAGAACGCCGCCCGTCAGGATGGTCTTCATCGGTCGGTTCCCCCGGTAATGGTTGTCGGTGCAGGCGCGGTCAGTCGCTCCAGTCGCGCACGGCTATTCTGGTAGTTGGCGAGCGCGTCGATCGCGGCGACGCGAGTCTCGGCGAGCGTGCGTTCGGCATCGAGGAGATCGAGTTGGCCGAACTTGCCTTCGCGGTAGCCGATCCGCGCGATCCGGGCGGCTTCGGCTGCTGCCGCCAGCGCTGGCCCGACCGCGGCCCGCGCCGAGGTCGCGGCATTGGCGGCTTCAGCCTGGGCGTCTGTGATCGCCTGCTCGACGTCAAGCGCGGTAACACGCCGGACGGCCTCCGCCCGTGTTCGCTCGGCCGTCGCCTGCGCGATGGCGGCGCGGCCATTGTTAAAGATCGGAATCGGGATCGAGATCGCGAACACCGCAGCGGTGTCGTTGGTCGCTTCCAGTCGCCGGAGCGCCGGTCCGATGTTGATGTCGGGCACGCGGTTCGCGCGCGCGAGCCGGATGCCGGCATCGGCAATGGCGAGATCGGCGTCCGCTGCCGCCAGCGCCAGCGTGCCGGCGGTCTGAGCCGGTGCTGCCGGGCCGAAGGTCGCCGGCGGTAGCCGATCGAGCAATCCGGCATCGAGCGTGCCGTCGATCGGACGACCGAGACGCCGCGCAAGGTTCGTCCGCGCGGCTTCGGCGAGCCGAGTGAGCCGCTCGACATTGGCATCGGCGTTGATGCGCGCGACGTCGGCGCGTTGTTGTTCCAGTGGTGACGCACGCCCCGCCTGGACGCGGACGGAGGCGCCGCGCAGCACTTCGGCCGCGATCCGCGCCTGGTCACGCGCCGTCACCAGCCGCCGTTCTGCCGCGACTGCGTCGACATACAGCTGCGTGACCTGCACGCGGATGTCGGCCGCAACGATCGCGCTTTGGAGCTGCGCGCGCGATAACTGCGCGTCGGCGACGCCGACGCGGGCACGACGCTTACCGCCCAGCTCGATCGGGATCGCGACCCCTAGCGTCGTCTCCGCGCTCCGTACGCCCCTATAGGGACCGGAGCCGACGACGTTCTCGACCTGTCCTTGAAAAACGGGGTTGGGTCGCAGGCCGGCTACAGCGCGGGCCGCCTGTGCGGCCTCGATCGACGCCGTGGCAGCAGCACCCGAAGGCGCTGACCCGCCCGCAGCCGACACGGCCTGATCGAGCGAGAAGCCGGGCAGCGGTTGTGCCGCGGTCGGCGTTTCGGCTGGGGTAGTCGCCTGTGGCGACTGCCCCTGTTGCGCCTGCGCGATCGATGCGCAGGACGCCGCAGCCAGGACGGCCGCGAGCATTGTTTTCATGGAATATCGATCCTGACAGAACACGTCGTGCCGGCAAACGCCGGCGAGCGGGTGTCGTCAGGCGGCCGGTGGCCTCAACGCAGGGTCAACCACATGCGACGCAATGGCACTGGCAGGTGTAGGAAACGGACGCAGGCCACCTACACGGGCTATCGACGGCAGCGTATCACTTGCCGGCACATCCAGTGTTTGACCGTGGCAGGTGGCATGGTGGTGCGGCACCGCCTTATCGGCATCGCCTTGCGATTGATCGGCGTCGCCGTCGCTATGCACTGTGCCGCTGCACTCGATAGTCACCGGCCCCGGAATTTCGCGCGCATGCACGGTCGCCGTCATCACCAGGGACGACGCGATCATGACGAGCAAAAAGGACCAGAGCCTGCGTAGCATTGCAGGTCGTCTAGTCGAAATACGCCCGAGTGTCATCGCAAGACTTCCGGCGCTACCGGCCGGGCCTCTCGCCATGCCGGGATCGCTTCGGCGAGAACACGCCACGCTGACCGCAGGAAGATCAGCGCGATGACGCCGCCCACCGCAATATCGGGCCATGCCGCCCCGGTCATGGCGATCAGCCCGGCCGCAATCAGTACGCCGACGTTTGACGCCACGTCGTTGCGCGAACACTCGAACGTGCTGGACATATTCACGTTCTCCGACCGGAAGCGCCACAGCATCGCAAGGCAGGTCAGGTTGGCGACGAGCGCGGCACCGCCGAACGCCAGCATCAGTGAGGACGAGGGCGACACGCCGTTGACCACCTTGTCGACGATCTCGAATACGACCGCGATGCCGAATACCAGGATGATGCCGCCCTTGGCGAGTGCCGCCCCCGCTTCCCAGCGTGGGCCGCGGCTCAGCGCATAGAGGCTGAGTGCATAGACGACGGCATCGCCGAGCATGTCGACCGAGTCTGCCATCAGCGCGGACGACCGCGCGAACACACCTCCGCCGAACTCGGCGACGAACATGACGAAGTTGATAACCATGACGGCGATCAGCACGCGCCGCTGATCGGCCTTCCGGCCGAGCTGCGCGATCGTGTCGCCTTTCCTGGAACAGCAGTCGTCCGCCATGATGCACTCGATTCGTGTGTCGGACCACCCATATGCACCCTCATGTCACTAGAGGGTCAAGGGCTTCGCTATGAAGATCGGCGATATTGCGAAGCGTACCGGGCTGAAGGTCGAGACTGTCCGCTTTTACGAGGGTGAGGGTTTGATTGATGCACCGCGCCGGAGCGGGGGCAATTACCGCCTTTATGACCAGTCGCACCTTGATCGCCTGACGTTCATCAAGCGCTCGCGCGACCTAGGCTTTACGCTCGATCAGGTGCGTGACTTACTCCGCCTGGCCGACGATCCGCGGGGATCATGTGATGCAGTCGACGAGATGGCGGTGCTGCACATCGCAGAGATTGATCGAAAGCTCGCCGATCTTCAGGCCTTGCGCGGTGAGATTGTCAAATGGGGTCGTTGCGATGCCACAACGATTGCCGAATGTCGGTTGATTGACGCTTTGTCATCGAAGACGCCTGAGCGTGCCTCACTCGTGTCATAACCGGTCGGTTTTGACACCGCCGCCCTGCTCTAGCGTTTCCAAGGGTTTGCAGGTGTCACAACCCCGTGCCAGAATGAAGGCATGGAAATCGGCTATGCCCGCGTGTCGCGAGGCGACTCCCAGGACATAGACCCGCAGCTCCGCGCGCTCCGCGATGCCGGGTGCGATCCCATCTACCAAGAGGAGGCATCGGGCGGCCGAGTTGACCGCCCCGAGCTGGCGCGCGCGATCGGCGCGTTGAAGGCCGGCGACGTGTTCGTGGTGTGGAAGCTCGACCGGCTATCCCGCTCGCTTCGCGATCTCCTGTTCACGCTGGAGGCGATCACAGCCGCAGGCGCGGGGTTCCGATCGGTGACGGAGGCGATCGACACCACGACCGCCCCCGGACGATTGATGACGCAGATGCTGGGCGCGTTCGCCGAGTTCGAGCGCGCCATGATCCGCGAGCGGACCATGAACGGGCTGGCGCACGCGCGCAGCGCCGGGCGGCACCTTGGACGCCGGCCGAGCCTCACAGGGCCGCAGCGCGCCGAGATCATCGCCAAGGCAGAATCGGGACAAGGCTCCCCTGCCCAGCTCGCCAGCCTGTTCCGCGTGTCGCGATCGACCGTGCAGCGCGTGCTGCGCGAGCATCGAAACGGGCCGCGTGATGGCTGACACGAGAACCCCGGAGCAACGGCGGCGTATCATGCAGGCCGTTAAAACCGAGAACACCGGCCCCGAATGGATTGTGCGCCGCTTTCTACACTCGCGTGGTTATCGGTATCGTCTGCATCCGAAGAGTCTCCCCGGCCGGCCCGATATCGTTCTTCCCGGCCGACGGTTGGCGATCTTCGTTCACGGGTGCTTCTGGCACAGCCACGATTGCCCCAAGGGACGCGCTCCGAAATCTAAGCTGGATTATTGGGGGCCAAAGTTGGAGGCTAACCGCGAACGCGATGTTCGAAAGGCAAGTGAGCTTCAAGCGCAAGGGTGGACGGTTCTAACGATCTGGCAGTGTGAAACGACCAACGAAGCCCTTTTGGTCGAGAAGCTCCTGCCCCTACTTACCCGCGAACAAAACGCGATCGACAGCAGCTCAAAAACTGGCTAACGCTAACCTCGCATACCGATTCGAATAAGAAAGCTAAAACGTGAGACCCATTGGAATCGATCTTTTTGCCGGCGCAGGCGGCCTTTCCCTTGGGTTCGAGCAGGCCGGATTCGACGTTGTTGCAGCGGTCGAAATCGACCCCGTTCATTGCGCCGTCCACAAATACAATTTTCCCGACACGGCCGTCATTCCTCGATCGGTAGCAGGCCTGTCGGCCGCCGAGATCAGGCTCGCAGCCGGCATCGGAGACAGCCCCGTCGATTGCGTATTCGGTGGACCGCCTTGCCAGGGCTTCTCGATGATCGGGCAGCGCGTTCTCGACGACCCTCGGAACAGCCTGGTTCTAGAGTTCGTGCGGATCGTGGCCGAGCTGGACGCCAAAACCTTCGTTTTCGAGAACGTCAAAGGCCTCACGGTCGGTAAGCACAAAGCCTTCCTGGAGGAGCTTGTGCGTGCCTTCGATAAGGCCGGCTACCATATGCGCTTGCCGTGGCACGTCCTGAACGCGGCCAACTACGGCACCCCGCAGCAGCGCCAGCGTCTGATCCTGATGGGCGCAAAGAAGGGGCTTCGCGTTCCCGATTATCCGCTGCCGACAACCAATGCCGCCGATACCCGCAAGCCCATCCCAGGCCTGCCCGCAGGACCGACCTGCGGCGATGCGATCGGCGATATTCCCGACGCCAGTCGATTTGCGGCGCTGATCGAGACCGATACCGTTCGCACTACCGCCTTCAAGAAGCCGTCGCCCTATGCGGCGGAGCTGCGTTGCCTGACGAACGACGCCTGGCACTACGGCTATGTCCGCGAATGGCAGCCCGGATTTCTCACTTCGAGCGCCCGCACCATCCACACGGACATTTCCCGCCGGCGTTTCGGCGAGACACTGCCGGGATCGGTCGAGCCGATCAGCCGGTTTTTCAAACTATCCCCGACCGGCCTATCGAACACGCTGCGCGCCGGCACGGACGGCGCGCGAGGCGCGTTCACAAGTCCGCGCCCGATCCACTTCGCCCATGATCGATGCATCACCGTTCGGGAGATGGCGCGCCTGCACGGTTTCCCGGATTGGTTCAGGCTGCAAGCGACCAAGTGGCACGGCGCGCGCCAGATCGGCAACGCCGTACCGGCACCGCTCGCGCGGGCGATCGGTCAGGCGATCGTCGCGGCTTTGGGCGTAACACCCACACGGCCGGAGAAGGCGATCGCCCTTGGTGATACCAGCTTGCTTTACATGGAAATGTCGGAAGCGGCCGAGCATTTCGGCGTCGCGCGGCCGAGCAGCCGCCGCGATCGAAAGAGCGGCACCAAGAAGCGCAAGCAGCACGAGATCGAAGCCGAGCGTTTGCAGTTGAGGGTCATCAATGGCGGACGATAACGAGGCCATCGAACCTATCGAAATCGCGGAAGAAATCGTACCGGTGAAGGCGCTAAATGCGTATTCGGCGATCATTCTCGATATTTTCAATCGTTACTACACACCGGGCGCGACCGACTTCGAGTTCACCCGCCAGGACATCGCGGATTCGGCTGCCAGGGCAGGGGTCAAAGAGCCGAAAAACCTTGGGGACGTGATCTACACGTTTCGCTATCGAAAGCCGCTTCCCAAGGCGATCCTCGATACGCAGCCCGATCATTTCTACTGGCTGATCCTCGGGGCAGGAGACGCCAAATACCGTTTCCGCTTGAGCCGGCTTTGCTACATCGAACCGACACGCGGTCTGCTGGTTCGCAAAATCCCGGACGCGACGCCGGAGATCATCGCGCAATATGCGTTGAGCGACGAGCAGGCCTTGCTCGCGAAGGTGCGATATAACCGGCTGATCGACATCTTCCTGGGCGTGACCGCCTATAGCCTGCAAAACCATCTGCGCACCAAGATACCGAACTACGGCCAGATCGAGATCGACGAGCTTTATGTCGGCGTCGATAGCCAGGGCGCGCAGTTCATCGTGCCGGTGCAGGCCAAGGGCGGCAACGATAAGCTGGGCGTCATTCAGACGATCCAGGACGTGACGTTCTGCCAGACCCAGGAACGCTATAAGCATTGCGTCCCGAGGACCGTCTCGGCGCAGTTCATGGACGGCGACGTGATTGCCATGTTCGAGCTGACCTTCGACGGCGACGACGTGTCGATCGTTCGGGAGAAGCACTACCGTCTTGTCGGGGCGAGTGAGATCACACCGGCAGAACTCGCCGTCTACAAGCTACCCGATTAGAAATGGCGACCGAGTGGAAGCCGCGCCGGTCGCCTCAATACCGCATGCCCGAGGGACCGCAGAACCGCTCCCCGGCCGTCATGGCGCAGCGGACAGAATCCCTCGATAGCCTAGACGACTTTCCCACCCCGAGATGGGCGACGCGCGCTCTGATCGAGGAGGTTTTCGGCGAAGAGAGCTTCGAGGGGCTTTCATGCTGGGAGCCGACATGCGGGCGCGGCTATATGGCTTCCACGCTCGCAGAGTATTTCCGAACCGTGCGCAGCAGCGACGTGCACGACTACGGCTATGGCGAGATATTCGACTTCCTGTCGATTTCGGCCGAGACCGCGACTCCGCACGATTGCCCCGACTGGATCGTGACCAACCCGCCGTTCCGATTGGGCGAGGAGTTCGTGCGCCGCGCCTTGCAGCTCGCTAAATCAGGGGTCGCCATGCTCGTTCGCACAGGCTTTATCGAGGGAGCCGGCCGCTACGAGCGGCTGTTCAGGGACCGTCCCCCGAGCTGCGTGGCGCAGTTCGTCGAACGGGTTCCGATCCTTCGCGGGCGCGTCGATCCCCGCGCATCGACGGCCACAGGCTATTGCTGGCTGATATGGCAGACCGGCGCGGCCGTGCCGACGCGGCTCGCGTGGATACCGCCATGCCGGAGGCGCTTGGAGAAGGTGGGGGACTATGAGCCTACCGTCTCCCAGGAGGCGGCGCTGGCATGCTGAACGCCTTCGCGCGTATCCTGCTCACCAGCTCGGCGATCGCCCCTGTGGGGCTGACGTATGCCTGGGTCGCCTACATGCAGGACCAGGTAAAGCCGGCGATTATCATCCTTGCGGTAAGCCTCGCGGCCGTTGCCATCTGCCTGCTGCTGCTCGGCTATGCACGGAAGAACCTCGAAGGGTCGCGCTTTCAGGCGAAGGAGATCGAGGCCGCAGACCGGGAAAATATGGGCTTCCTGCTGCTGTATCTGCTCCCGCTGTTCACGTCGCAGTTCAACACCCTCAACTGGCAGCTATGGATTCCGACCCTCATCATCTTCGCAATGATAACGGCGACGGGATATAACTATCACTTCAATCCGCTACTCGGGCTATTGAAGTGGCACTTCTATAAGGTCCAGTCCAACGAGGGCGTGACTTATGTCTTGATAACGAAGAAGCAGCTTCGCACCGCCGCCAATGCCGTCACTGTCGGGCAGCTTACGGAGTATATTCTAATAGATCTGGAGGATGCTTGATGGTGAATCTATTCGCCCTGTGCCGCGCAGCAACGGGGTTACAGGTGAAGCGGGTCGCGCTCGCCCAGCCGGTGCAGGCCAAAGTTGGGACCATCTTCCACACCCAGGCCAATACGTTTCTGAACGGTATTGCCGAGGAGGTCGATTTCTCGGGCGATTGGAAGCCTGACGACGACGAGCTTTTGGTGATCGACGCTCCGGCAGAGGCGGCCGTCATCACCGCCATGATCGCGGCAAACCCGATCAGCCTGCCCGAGATCGACGCTCAAAACTTTATGGCAGAGGGCATCCGAGGCCTCTTTGTGATCGAACCAGTGGGGCACGGGCATCGTGTCCTGATCCAAGCCTTTTCGGCGCAGCAGTTTCTCTCCCGAAGGACCACGCTCTTCCTGTCGGGAAATTCCTTCAAGGAGCTGACCGAGCCGGGCTTCACCCTCGACAACAGCATTGTTGCCATCATGGAAGGCGGCAAGCTGAAGTTTAAAAGCTTCCAGAGGACACGCGGAGTGTTTGACCTACAGCAGTTTTATAAGGCCGCGACTGACCAGGAAGTCGATGCCTTTTGCCAACACGCTAGTCTAGAGGTGGCCGACGTGGCGGCGTTTAAGGTTGCGGCCGATCAGGGAGTCAGGAAACTGGTTCATGCCATCACTAAGGCTGACGTGCTGAATACGCATCAGGTCGATGTGATCGCGACAAAGGCAGCAAGTCTTGGAATCAACGTCACAGTACAGAACGGCAAGTTGATGGTTCCACCCGACCGAAAGTCGATAAAGACGCTATTTCGTTTCTTAGACGACGGCATCTATCAAGCAGCACTAAGTTCGTCTCGATACGTCACAAACTCTAAAAGACGAATTACGTAATGGCGTAACCCCGCTTTAGGATAGCCACGATAGTTAATACAGCTCAAAGAATATGCGAGTGAGAGGCGGCTTACCGGCAACGGACATCGGGGTTGTACTTATTGCTCCCAGCGTGTCTCGGTAGCGAGATACTCCCATATAACAGTCTTCACCGTTACGGCGTCGGACCAGTCGATAGAATAACGGTAGCGGCCCGGTTCGACCGTAATCCAGCCCCCAACCATAGCTTCCTCGTCCAGTAGATGGACGGTCATGCGGCTGCCGAACTCCGGCCAGACGGCAAGGTCCGCACCCACTCCCGGCGATTCGAAGGCGTCGCGCTGATCGGTGCTCAGCCGCTCCAGCGGCATAAACGCAACGTGTTCCGGTGCTTCAAGCAGGGGTTCGCCAATTTCGTGATAGGCATGGCCCCGGGCGTTCTTGATGACGACACGCCGAACCCGTTCCAGGTCTGGAAAAAGCGTGAATGGCTGCAAATCATCGAACAGGAGGAGCTGTCCGTCCGGCCCTTTCTTGAGGGAGCGGACTACGTTCCGGTTGCTTCGCAGAATGCTCGCCGCTTCGGGATGCTTAGCTGGATCAGGGTAGAGACTGCCTGCCGTAACCGCGTGGAGAACGCAGAGAAGATAATTCTCGTCGGGTGAAAAGCTGGAGTTGCAGCTTCGACATACAACAACCTGCGGTAGATAGCTTAGTTCGTCACCCACGCCGCGATCATAGTTAGCCCCACGCTCGCGAAGCGCTTTGGTAAGAAGCGATTTGGTCGGGACGTGATCGCGATTACTTTCGACATCGGCGATCGCGCCACCGCAATGGATGCACCAAGCCTTCAGTCGGTCGTCGGTAAAATCTTCTATCTCGCGCATCGGCAGGCCCCCCTCTCTCGGCTTAGCCGCAGCATAACCGGTTCGACCAACTTTTACGCGAAAGCAGTGTCCGGCCACTGAGCTTCGGGCAGGCGTTGTCTCCGCAAGAGAGGGTTGCGCAGCTCCGCGATCCTGCATACCATCAGAAGATCAAAATTGAAGGTGTGCACACTTGCATATAATCACACTTGCAGCACAAAAGGGCGGGGTTGGAAAAACGACGCTCGCGGTCAATCTGGCAGTCGCGGCGCAAGCGGCAGGTATCAAGACGGCCCTGTTCGACCTCGACCCACAGGAAAGCGCAACGGCATGGAGCGAACGTCGCGAGGCAGAGCTTCCGCATGTAGAGCCGATTAGTGCACGGCGCTTGAACCAAGCGATCGATGCGGCCGAGGCTAACGGCTTCGGCCTCACCATCATCGATACGCCGCCGGCAGCTGGAGCCGAGGCAGCCGCAGCGGCGCAGCGGGCGGATATCGTGCTGATACCGTGTCGCCCTTCTCTCATTGACCTCGACGCAATCAAACGCACGGCCCAGCTCATCATCAGCACCGGCAGGACCGGCTTTGTTGTGCTCAATGCGGCTCCTCCCACGGCCACGACGCTGCTGGACGATGCGAGGACGCTGGCGGAAGACACGGGGCTAAGGGTGGCGCGTTCAGTCATCAGGGAACGCAGCGCGTATCGCGCGGCATGGCCCTACGGGCTTGGCGTGATCGAGCATGAGCCATCCGGCAAAGCCGCCCAGGAGATTGCATCACTTCGTCAATTCCTGTTTGATGAATTGCAGAATTGCACACCTGCAAATGTGAAGGTTTGATATTATGGCACGACGATCATCGCTTCTCGCGCCCGCTGTCACAACAAAACAGAAGCCGGAACCGGCCGCGCCTGAGCGCGTAGCCTCGCCACCAGTCGAGCGCGCCCCGCGATCGAGCGGGCAGCGACCGGGCAAGTATCACTTGGGTGCCTACTTCGACCCTGCCGATCCGACTGCCGAAGCGTTCCGAGTGCTGGCGGCAAGGACGCGCCGTAGCCACCAGGACCTGTTGGCCGAAGCGATCGCCGAACTGGTCGCCAAATATGACGCAGACAAGCAATTTGGACGTGCTTGAACGTGTGCACACATGCACAACTGCAAACGTGCAGGATTGAAGCATGAAGAAACGGCGCGACCCTAGCCCGGAGTTCGACCTGTTCCTGCCGATCATGGGCGACCTTCCGCTTAAGGATCAGCGGGAGACGATGGAACGGCCGTTCTTTTCCTTGCAGAAACGCAAGCGGGTCAAGCCGATCGAATATACCAGCCCGGACGGCGCAACTTGGGTGAAGATCGAGGCGATACCCGCCTACGGCATGGCGACGATCTGGGACGCCGATATCATCATATGGGCCACGTCGGCGCTTAATCGAATGCGGGAGCAGGGGATAAACGACCTGCCCAGGACGCTCACAACCACGTCCTACGACCTTTTGCGGGCGATAAAGCGCAACACCAGCGGGCGTGCCTATCAAGACCTCCAAGCAGCCTTACAGCGGTTGCAGACGACTTCAATTTCCACGTCCATTCGTGCGCCCAAGCGTCGCAGCAAGGCGGGTTTCAACTGGCTCGACAAATGGACGTTGGAGGTCGATCCTGAAACCGACCAGCCTCGCGGCATGACCATCACACTGTCGGATTGGGTCTATGAGGGGATCATGGCGGAGCGGTCGCTTCTCACCATGCACCCAGATTACTTCCTGCTGACCGGCGGGCTTGAGCGAGCGCTTTATCGTATCGCCCGCAAACACGCCGGCAATCAGCGCGGCGGGTGGACGTGCCGGGTAGAAGTACTGCGGGACAAGACCGGCAGCGACAGCAAGCCCAAAGAGTTCAACCGGATGCTCCGCAAGATCGTAGAGGCCAACCAACTCCCCGATTATGCTGTGGAAATGGTGGCGACGAATGATGGTAGCCCAGCCATTCGGTTCCGGTTGAGAGGAGAGGCGGAAGCCTTGGCGCTCTCCGAGCAGCTCCAGGCTGAGCAGGACCGACGTGACCGCATGGAAGCCGATCGACGGCGCACCACAGAGGTCGATGACCTCATGGACCGACTTTCAGGCCGCTCCTAACTATCGTGTTATCACACACCGGTGCCCCCGCTGACGGTCAATATCAGGGGCGGCAAAGCTCCTTGGGCACCGGCGAGCGGCGTTTCCGAGCCATTTGCTATCGTGTTTTCACACACCTTTGATTCGTGTTTTCACACACCGCACTATCGTGTTTTCACACACCGAATCACGTGTTTTCACACACCCCGGGTTCCGGCAGGCCTTTGCTTTAAAAGCAAAAAAGAGCAGCTTTTGACGGCTTAACCTACTTAACGATTCATATTTAACAGAATCCTTTAACGTAGGCAGCTCACTTCAACCGACAGGAGAAGACAATGGAATCGGCCTAAGGGCCGATAAGCTTTCCGTTCGTGCCGCCTTCGGCGCCACATGGGCGGCGCAAGCGCCGCTGGCTAGGCGGGAAAGAAGTGAGGCGGGGTGCGACGGAATCGCTCGCTACAGCCGCCCAAGCACGTTGTGAGGGCAGGAGGAAGGCTTTCAGGTGGTTCGGGGTGCCGAGCGCCGCGAGCGGCTCCACCGGGCTTAAATCAGGCCGGATCGAACAACCCGGCGAACTCGCGCTGGTCGTAGTAGCGGATTTTCTCGACCGCGAGCGGGTGTTCGCCCTGGCGGAGCAGCAGGAGCTGGTCGGGCCGCATCCGCATGATTTCGTCGGGCGTGGCGAGCCGGCGGGCGGAGACGTGCCCGCTGACGCTTTCCGAGGGGCCGGCCCGGTTCTCGTCCCAGCCCGTGCCGCGTGACGTGCTGACGGTATCATATTCGATCGTGGTGTCGCCGATCGTGCGCGAGAGCATGTCGGCGGTGGCATGGTCGTTCACCCCGAACGTCTGGATCACGCCCGCGTTGGACATGAAGGTGCCGGCGCGCTCCCCATAGTTCGCCTTGAGCTGGTGCATGTCCTGGAGGATCGGCCAGAGCTGGAGGCCATAGCCTGCCATCAGCCCCATCGCGCGCTCGACCGGTTCTAGGCGACCAAGCGCGGCGAACTCGTCGAGCAGGAACAGTACGGGCCGGGAAGGGCGAGCGGTGGAGCGCGCCATGTCGGTGACGGCCTGGCTCACCAGCAGGCGGAGCCAGCGGGCATAGGTATCGAGCCGATCGGGTGGCAGGCACAGGAACACGGTAGCTGTCGTGTCCTTCAACCCGGCAAAGGTGAAATCAGATGCGGCCGTGCTGGCGACGATGCGGGGGCTATCGAGAAAGTGGGTATGGCGCTGCGCCGAGGACAGCACGCCGGCGGCTTCGCGATCGGACTTGCCGAGTTGGCGGTTGGCGGCGCGGGCGATCAGGCCACCCGCGCCGGCGCTGTCCTGCATATCAGTCAGCAGCGCGGCGAAGCCGGCAGGGGCGAGCGTCAGCTTGTCGCGCACCGTCGCCAGAACGCGGCGATCGGCGGGTTCGTGGACGACGGTGTGCAGGATCAGCCCGGCGATCAGCGCCTTGGCTTCCTCGTTCCAGTGCGCTTCGCCAGATTGCCCCGGCGCGTCATGCACCAGCGCGTCGGCGAGGGTGTTGGCATCTTCCGCGAGATCGAGGCTGGCGGGGTCTAGCCGGTCGAGCGGATTGTAGCGGGCAGGGGGCTGACCCGACACGCCGAACGGATCGAGGCACCAGACCTTGCCCTTGGCGGCACGCGCGCGGGCGGTGACGCGGGCGTTCTCGCCCTTGGGATCGATGCAGATCACCGAGCGATCGAGCAGCAGCAGGTTGGGAATGATCGTGCCGACGCCCTTACCCGAGCGGGTGGGTGCCATCGTCAGCAGATGCGCCGCGCCGTCGTAGTGCAGCAGCTTGCCCGACTTCGCAGAGCGGCCGATCAGGAGATCCCCGTTCGCTTCCAGTTTCCGCACGTCGGCCCGGTCGCCGAAGCGGGCGGAACCGAGCAGATCGTTGCGTTGGTTGGCGGCACGCCGGTTGAAGCGCCAGGCCAGGAACAGGACCGCGCCGGCCAGCAGGAACGGAATGTCGGTTGCTATCTCGCCATAGCCGAAGATGCCCTTGAGCCAGGCGTTGCTCGCCATCAGCACCACGAAGGCGACGAAGACCGCGAACAGCGGGCTGATCCGCCGCCTCGGCATCAGTGCGCGCCCATCGGCGTGACCGGCAAGGAGCGGTCGGCGTTGGGATGATCGAGCAGCCGGAGCAGGATTTGCGATACAAGGGGAGGGGGCACGCCCTCGTCCAGCATCATCGCGAAGAACGCATCGTCGTTGGGCGACGGGATCATATCCTCGATGACCAGGTTGGCGCGCGAGTCCGCCATGTCCTCATGCCACATCGCGATTTCCGCCGGCGTGCCGCGCACGAAATCCATCGCGCGGACTTGGGCGCGGATCGCCTCGATATCGAAATCGCTCATTGCGCTTCGCTCCCTTCCGCTTCCGCGTCGAACGCGCGTTTTCCGCGTCTTTTCCATAGCGCCAGGATATCGCTAGAATCGTTGCCGCGACCACGCCCGGCGAGGTCGAGCAGCGCGCCGTAGAGGGTAGCGCGATCGTCTCCGGTCAGTTCGACCAGGCCGGCTTTCTGGACCAGCCCGCCCAGCTCAATCAGGTGGCGTGTTCGTTCGCGACGTTGCACGACCCAACCCCTGCTATCCGTTCGCCGTTCCGCCGCTTCCGCCCGCAGCGTCGCCGCCCAGTTCAGTCGCAGCCCCCGATCCGTCGATTGCAGCAGCGCCGCCACCTTTGCGCCCGCGCCGTTGAAAGAACGCAGCGCCCTTCGCGCGCCATGCCTCCTTCGCGTCCGCATCCTTCGATCCAATCGCATCGAGCAGCACGCCAGCGAGGGTTTCCGCATCGAGCGTATCTGCACCAGTGGCGGCGACGAGCTGGCCGAGCTGTTCGACGCGCTTCGCCTTGAGCGAGCGGGCCTTGTCGTTCAGCGCCTTCAGTTCGGCATCGTAATCGCGAACCTTCCTCATACCTTTTTCCTCACAAAGCTGATCGTGGCGCGAGCAGGATCACGCCAGCCCCAACGATGCACATGGTCGCACCGATCATATCCCACCGATCGGGCGCGCGGTTCTCGACCAGCCACAACCACAGCAGCGACGCGATGATATAGACACCGCCGTAGGCGGCATAAGCTCGCCCCGCCGCGTCGGAGTCGACACGGGTCAACAAGAAGGCGAACAGCGCCAGCGAGACCATACCGGGTGCGATCCACCATGCCGATCGCCCGAGCCTCATCCACGCCCAAAATGCAAAGCAACCTGCGATTTCAGCAAGTGCTGCTCCGGCGTAGATTGCACCAGTCGTGGTTAGTGAACCCAGTGTCGGCATCGCCTCACTTCCCCGCCTTGATGGAAGCACTTTAGCGCACCCAGCTTAGGGGTAAAGCCGGAACGACCAAAAAGCAGCACCAAGTCAATCACGAGGAGCATAGCGAGTTGTGAGTGCGCGCTTATACGTCGTTGCCGACGTGCGCTAAGTAGGGCAGTGTGCAGAGCGTCATGGCGATCTACCACTTCTCCGCCAAAGTCGTGAGCCGCGCGAACGGATCGAGCGCCGTCGCGAGCGCGGCGTATCGTTCCGCGTCCGAGCTGCACGACGACCGACTTAACCGCGATCACGACTTCAGTAACAAGGCGGGCGTCATCCACTCCGAGGTGATGTTGCCGCAGGGTGCTCCGGCGCGTTTAAACGACCGCACGACCTTGTGGAACGAAGTGGAGGCAGGCGAGAAGCGCAAGGACGCACAGCTTGCCCGCGAGGTGGAATTCTCGATCCCGCGCGAGATGAACGAGAAGCAGGGCGTCGCGCTGGCGCGTGACTTCGTGAAGGCGCAGTTTGTCGATCGAGGAATGGTCGCGGACCTCAACGTGCATTGGGACAAGGCGAAAGACGGCACGCCGAAACCGCACGCGCATGTGATGATGACGATGCGCGACGTAGGCCCGGAGGGGTTCGGGAAGAAGAACCGCGACTGGAACTCGACCGAGCTGTTGAAGGACTGGCGCGAGGCGTGGAGCGCGCACGTCAACGAGCGCATGGCCGAGTTGGGTTTGGAAGGCCGGATCGATCATCGCTCCTATGAGGCGCAGGGGATCGGGCTGGAGCCGCAGCACAAGATCGGGCCGGCTGCGTCGCGTCGTCCGGAGCAGGGACTTGAGGCGGAGCGGATCGAGGATCACGCGCGCATCGCACGGGAGAACGGCGAGCGGATCATCGCCAATCCCAATGTCGCGCTGGACGGCATCACACGGCAGCAGGCCACGTTCACGACGCGCGATCTTGCGACGTTCGCGTTCCGGCACAGCGACGGCAAGGAGCAGTTCGACCAGGTGATGGGGGCGGTGCGCGCCAGCCCCGAGCTGGTTGCATTGGGGAAGGATGGACGCGACCAGGAGCGGTTCACGTCGCGCGACATGATCGCGGTGGAGAACCGGCTTGAGCGGGCCGGCGACGAGCTGGCGGGCCGGGGCGAACACAGTGTTGGCGATCGGCATCGTGACGCAGCAATTGGCGCGGCCGAGGCGCGCGGCCTCACCATGTCGGGCGAGCAGCGCGATGCCTTCGACCATGTGACCGGCGGCGCGGGGCTGGCGTCGGTTGTCGGCTATGCCGGTTCGGGAAAATCGGCGATGCTTGGTGTCGCGCGCGAGGCTTGGGAGGGGCAGGGCTACACGGTGCGCGGCGCGGCGCTGTCGGGCATCGCGGCCGAAAACCTTGAGGGCGGGTCCGGCATCCGGTCCCGCACCATCGCCAGCCTTGAACACGCATGGGGGCAGGGGCGCGAGCAGCTAGGCCCGAAGGACGTGCTGGTGGTGGACGAGGCCGGCATGATCGGTTCGCGCCAGATGGAGCGTGTGTTGAGCCAGGCGCGCGACGCCGGGGCCAAGGTCGTGATGGTCGGCGATCCCGAGCAGTTGCAGGCGATCGAGGCAGGCGCGGCGTTCCGCAGCGTCACCGAGCGCCACGGTGCGGCCGAGATCACCGAGATACGCCGGCAGCGCGAGGACTGGCAGCGCGACGCCACGCGCGCGCTGGCGACCGGGCGCACCGGCGAGGCGATCCACGCCTATGACGGCAAGGGCATGGTCCACGCGGCCGACACGCGCGAGCAGGCGCGGGGCGAGCTGGTGGACGGGTGGGACCGCGCCCGGCAGGTCGAGCCGGGCAAGAGCCGGATCATCCTCACCCACACCAACGCCGAGGTGCAAAGCCTCAATGGCGAGGCGCGTGACCGGTTGCGCGCGAGCGGCGACCTTGGCGACGACGTGACGGTGAAGGCCGAACGCGGCGACCGCCAGTTCGCGACCGGCGACCGCATCATGTTCCTTCGCAACGAGCGCGGCATGGGCGTCAAGAACGGCACGCTGGCGACGATCGAGCGGGTATCGCCCGAGGGCATGACGGTGCGCCTCGATGACGGGCGCGGGGTCGCGTTCGACACCAAGGATTACGCCCATGTCGATCATGGCTATGCGGCGACGTTCCACAAATCGCAGGGCGTGACGGTCGATCGGGCACACGTCCTCGCCACTCCCGGCATGGACCGGCACAGCGCCTATGTCGGCATGTCGCGGCATCGCGACGACGTGCAGCTCCACTACGGCCGCGACGACTTCACCGATCAGCGCCAGCTCGTCCGCGCCCTGTCGCGCGACCGGGGCAAGGACATGGCGGGCGATTACGCCAAGCCCGAGCAGGATCAGGCGCAGGCGTTCGCCGATCGGCGCGAGATTCGATTTCCGGAACTTGCGCGCCAGGTGGTCGAGAAGGTCCGGGCAAAAGCACGGGGCATGTTCGACGGCTTCCGGCCGAAACCGGCTGTCGCGGAAGAGAAAGAGGGGGCGATTAACACTGCCCGCGATCACGGCCAGGGGGGGCCGATTAACACCACCTCGAAGGGCTCTCAGGCTAAGGCGATCGAGCGTTATGCGCGTGCCGGTGCCGACATAGGCCGGATGCTGGAGAAGGGGTTGCCGGTGCTGGCGCACCAGGAACAGGCGCTGGTGAAGGCAGGCGACGCGCTCGACCAAGTCCGGCCCCATGCCGCCCGCGACCTCGCATCGGCGCTGGCGCGCGATCCCAAGCTGATCGAGCAGGCCGCCGGGGGCAACACCAGCGGCGCGGCGAAGGCGATGGAGACGGAGCGCCAGGTCCGCATCGACCCGGAGAAGCGCGCGGGCCGGTTCGTGGAGCAGTGGCAGGGTATGATGGAGGCGCGGGCCAGCATGGAGCGTGCCGGCGACCATGCAGGCGCGGAGAAGATCGGCAAGCGCATGGAGGGCATCGCGGGCGGGCTGCATCGCGACCCGCAACTCGAATCCGTGTTGCAGCGTCGCGCGCCCGAGCTGGCGTTGAGCATGGAACGTGGCCGGTCGATCGGGCAGGAATTGGCGCAGTCGGTCAGCATCGGGCGGGACCGCGACCGTGGCATGAGCCGGTAGGTGATGATGGACGACAATATTCAGGACGGTGGTGATCCCGCAGAGGCGTTCGACCGGTTGCGCGCCGTGATCGAGGGACAGGACCGCGAGCTGGCGTTGCTACGCCGTGCCGTGGAGGGTTTGGCGGCCGAGCGGGCCGCGATCGACGTGCCTGACTACACCGAGACGTTGGGGCATCTGCAACAGGGCGTGGACCGAACAACCGGACGGCTCGACCATATCGGCAAGATGCTTACCGCGGCCCCGGTCATGGCGATGACGCCCGAGCAGATGGCGCAGCGCATCGCCGCAGCAGGCAACGCCGCCCGGCGCGAGGATCAGGCCGCGCTCGCCAAGGCGGGCGAGGACAAGGCTCGCGTCATGGCCGAGTTGCGCGCCGTCGCCGGGTCCGCGTGGACGCGGGCCGACCAGAAGAACCGGCAGCTATGGTTCGGGCTGGGCGGGGCAGCGATCGGCATCCTTGTATGGTCAATCCTGCCCGGCCTCGTCGCGCGCGAGATCGCGCCGGAGAGCTGGCAATGGCCCGAGCGTATAGCGGCGCGGACGCTCGATATGCCGATGTGGGAAGGAGGACAGCGGATGATGCAGGCCGCCGCGCCCGATGCGTTTGCCAACATCGCAGCGGCCGATAGGATCGTCACCGCCAATCGCGAGGCGATGGAGGCGTGTCAGAAGCGGGCCAATAAGGCGCGCGAGGCGGTGCGATGCACGATCAAAATCAACATGCAGAGGCAGAAGTAAATTGCGACTGATCGGCACGGCCCCTACAAGCGCGTCATGAGCAGCAAGGCCCGTCCTGCATTCCGGATTTTACGATATTCCGCCTTCTTCCTGATGGCGCTGATGTTGCTTGTCCGGCTCGGGCCGCTCTGTGAGACGATGGCGATGGCGGCGACACCCGCTGCATCCGCGATGATCGATTGTGCCAGTGAATCTAAACAAAACCCGGCCAAGAAAATCCCACCGTCCGCCTGTGCCATGCCTTGCGCGGCGGTTGCTGGCGAAAGCGTCGAGCCAATCAAATCGATATTGTTCGGCAGGCTGGCCCCATATTCCGGGGAGCAAGCTACCCTTTTCGGCCAAACCAGCGCACCCGCGACACCCCCTCCGCAAATCGTGTGAACCCGATCAATTTCACATGCTAATTTCCGGAGAATACCAATGACCAAGTTCAAGTTCATCAGCGCCGCTTTCGCCCTCACGCTCTCGACCGGCGCTTTAGCGGCCGTGGCGAACTGCTGCACCGACATGGCGTGCTGCAAGGATGGCGCTGACTGCTGCGATCATGGGGACAAGGCCAAGGGCGGCGACCATGCCGGCCACGCCATGCCGAACATGAAGTAACAAGTTAGCGGGGGGCGGTTGTCCGCCCTCCGCCATTCAATCCTTGCCAGTGGTGCGAGGGGCAGGCCGCTGCATTCGCGGCCCCCGTTTTACCCCCTCGCGCCACGGGCGCATCGTCGAGGGCAGTGAAAGGCACAGCGTTGCCGCTCTCCCGCGGATCGCATCCTGCGTCCGCCCCATGTCGCGCGCTATCTGGCCGACCGTCTGGCGTGCGTCGATCCGCTTGCGCAGTTCGACGTCTGTCTCGTCCGACCAGCGCTGGCCATAGTTATGGGGCAACTCCCTGGATTCCATGGCGGGTAAGGCTGATGATCTTTCTTAAATAGATTTTCGCTCAGCGGGTATGGCCATCGCGCTTGCGAAGGTCATTATGCAAAGTTGTCGCGGCAATAGCTGCATGGCCCATGGCGACGCTTATCTGATCCAGCGACATGACGATGTCACCAGCAGCATACACGCCGGAAATGCTGGTGCGCTGTTTGGTATCGACCACGATGCAGCGATCGTCGCTCAGCTCGGCACCGAGCTGCTGCGCAAGGGCGTTATTGCTGTCCGAACCCAGCGCTGGGTAGATCGTGTCAAACTGCAATTCTGTCTCATCGGCCAGACGCAGCGTGACGTGTTCTTCAGAGAAATCGATTTGGTCGAGCGCACTTGGCGCGACAGCGATACCTGCCTCCTCCAGCGCCCTGCGGTCGCAAGCCTCAAGTTCGAAATCCTCGTGCGCCACTAGCGTTATTCGGTCGGAGAACGTGCGGAGAAACAGCGCCTCGGCGACGCCATGCGTGTCCGCGCCGATGACGCCGATAGCCTGGCCAGTCGCTTCATAACCGTCGCAGATCGGGCAGTAGCGCAGCAGGCCGCGATCCAGCGCGTCGCGATGGACCGCAGCGTCGATCGAGGGGCGTCGGTTCTCGACTCCCGTTGCGATCAGGATCGATCGCGCGAACAGGGTTATCCCAGCCCCGTGAGCGTCGAAGTCATCGGCGTTTTGTGCCACCGTGTCGATGCGACCGGTCACGATCGTAGCACCGTAGCGTTCGGCCTGTTCGCGCATCCGGTGTAAAAGGTCTTCACCCGCAATCCCGTTAGGAAAACCGGCGTGGTTGTGCGAACGCGGTATCCATTTCGCCCGGCTGTTTCCCTCATCGACCACGATGACGCGCCGATGATAGCGTGTGAGGTAGATCGCGGCGGTCAATCCTGCTGGCCCCCCGCCGATGATGAGCGCATCGCATCGATATTCCGTCACGCCACCCGCCCCATCGGAGCCCGAGTGGGCAATGGGGCACAGGGGTAGCGCAGCGTCATCGGAATGACTGCGAGCCATCATCAGGAGCCCTTTCCGGCAGCTCGACGCTCAGCAAGCCAGGCCCGCATCGTCGTGATCTCGGCCTGTTGTGTTCGGATCACCTCCTCCGCCATTTCCCGAATTTTCGGATCGGTGCCGTTGGCGATCTCGGCACGCGCCATCTCCACTGCACCTTCGTGATGCGGGATCATGCCGCGCAGGAAGTCGGTGTCCGGAT
>Ga0308169_10000836_pt1 | contig 40341 bp, 28 predicted proteins | sample PhyBR1_2_FD_202139 | JGI IMG/M metagenome (GOLD analysis project Ga0308169, IMG submission 202139) | Phyllosphere microbial communities from UC Gill Tract Community Farm, Albany, California, United States - DLSLSB.R1 | ecosystem: Host-associated > Plants > Phyllosphere > Unclassified | place...
ATAATTATTTTATATAGCAATTTATCTATCTCTAGTCTACTCCTAGGTTTTATAGTTGTGAGCTTTGATGCTATCGTTTCTAAATCTTTTTATTTTGCAGGGCTTCCGTATTTTCAAAGTTTAAATTTGGATGGAATTCTTCAGGGCGAGCTTACATTGCCTAAACTCATTTTTATTCAATGCCTTGTTTATTTTTATTTCTTTATGGTTCTTTCGCTTTTCAAAGCAGCGTGCAATTTTATTCGTAGGGCAAAAAAGAAATATTTTTAAATGGTTATTTTGAGGAAAATAGGGCTTTCAAGGTTTGTATTTAAGATACAGTCCTAAGCAAAAGTTTACAATACCCTTCTATTGTGATTTAAGATGGGTGTTGCATTTAATTACAAATCTTAAAAATAAAGTTATTCAAAATTTTTTATTACATATCTGTATTTTTTTGATCTTTATAACCTGAATACTTTCATGTTGAAAAAGTCTGTATATTTTGAGATGAAGCAAAAGTTTATGAGAGATAAACCTATACTCGCGAAAATTGAGTTATATCCTTTCACAATTACACCTTATAATGGTCAACGGAACAATACTAATTGCGTTTAAGATTAAAGCTTTGCCTAAGATACAAGTCGATCTCGTAAAAATTGATAGATTAAGCACCATGATCTCTTCCTACCTTAAACAGTATAATGCAGTATCCCGCCCTTTTCATTCTAATACTATGAAATCGACTGTGGGCAATCTGGAAGACGAGTACACGCTAAATTTAGGCAATTTACAAACTTGATTATCCAGAGAAATCTGATTTTTGCATGGAAGCAGATAAAAACAAAGCCAATTCAGAGTCTTTCTTTATCTTTATAGAAGATAGGTCTTAATTAAACACTAAGTATAGAACATATTTTACTGCCTGTCCTAAACTTTTGCATCATATCAAATACAATTTTGCCAGTAACATAATATTTTGGCATTAAAACCAAATATAGAGATGTAGATTAAAACTTTTGAATAAACTTATTTTTAAGTTTTATTTCTAATTAAAAAAGTCCTCTTAAAGTTGCATAAAAGATGTGACTTAAACTTGTGTTTCGGGCTGTGTTCAGCTTTCTAGGAATATGGTACATTTAGTCATTAGAAACATTTAAGACACAAACTAAGGAATATTGCTTTTTTAAAATTTTTACTGAAAACATAAATTATAGAATTTTTAATTAAATTAGAAAAATTCAAAATTAGCCCCGAATGCATAACATCTACAGTCTGCAAATACACGCTTGGCTCCAGTTACTAGACTTAATTTCAACCAATTTTGCAATATTTACAAAGTATCTTCATTTTCTGGCGTCTGGTGGACTACAAGTTAAGTTGTTGGGATATTTGGTTTTTTGCCTAAAGTTTTGCCCAGTAGTTTTTTGCATAACAGAAATTCTCAAATTTAAGCTGGGACTGCTGTATTATAGCCATACTTTGCCCAAAGTAGCCCCTGAATATACTTTGCTAGGGTTCAACTCGGTTTCTTTTACATTTGTATTGTCAATTATACTTATTATTGCTTTTTTTCGACTTAGAAGATCAGAGAAACACAGAAAATTGTTGTTTAAAATTGCAGCTCCTCTCGCTTTCTCACTTTATATCAAGTTTTTAGTATTTTTTTTCAAATGGGAGGCTTTCTCTGTATTCAACGAAATAGCCTATTTTCTGACTGGCAATTCTAATTCCGAGCAAAAGATTATTATTGTATTTACATTTTTATTCCTAATTTTCTCAATAGCTGCTAGTTTTTCTGAATTGTCACTTAACAGCTTCATCATAGGCTTTGTCTTTCTAAGCTTTGATGCTTTGATGTCATATTCGCTCTATTCAAAAGCTTTGTGCTACTTACAGAATCCTTTTGCGACAAGCGTTCCTGCAGGTAACACTTCTTTGTTTTGTGTTGTCTTAGGCGTATTTTTAGCATACTTCTGCTTTTATATGCTTCTTCCCATATTTCAGTTGTTTTTGGATGGCATATTCAGGTTTAAAAAGACAAAAAGAAAGTACAAAAAGCAGTTTGTAGTCGAAGAAAAACAATAAATATTTTAGATTTCCTCCATATTCTTGCATAAGAGTTTGTATTAGAAGGCAGATGCTCAATCAGCAGCAAGCATATATTCAACTTTATGTTTCAGTTACTTTTAGCAAAATAATACTAGGTTTGAGAAATGATAAAATTTTTAAGTTATGAATAGTGAAATTTTTTATTGTTTTAGAGGCTGGCCATCAAAGTCAGTCTGAAGCTTAGATAGTATGCTTTCTATGTCATCGTAAATATTGTCCATGAGTGGAGATTCGTCTACATTCTGTGTAAAAATCACTTTTTCTTTATCACTGTTTTCGTGTATTAGCCTGATCTCTAAATAATATTTTACTACATCAAAGTTGCTCAAAACCACATTCAATTCCTTATGAGGATCGTCAGTCTCCTTCAAGGTCGAAACAATACCTATTTCAAGTCCATCAGGGCATGCACATTCCTCATGCCCAAGTACAACACAAAATATGTCATTTTTCCTGTTTAAATGGCTTTTAAGAAAAATAATATTTCTAGATTCTAGACTGCCTTTTCTGATAATCATTATGCATCTTATTATTTCCTTGGTAATGACTGAATCAGAATAGTATCTTGGGTCTGCTATTATCTTTCCGCCCACATAGCAGTGTTTTTCTCCGTTTGGATCTATGAGGTATATTTTATTGCCATCACATTTTTTAATATCAGCCTTCAACATGAATAGTGTGCCGTTGACAGCAGATTTGCGAGAAAATGACTGGCATAGCTCACTGAGCCCATAAATCGGATAGATGTAGGGGCTTTTAGAGTTCTCATAGCTCACTATGGACGAAATATACTGGACTATCCTATTGTATGTCTCCTTTGGGGGATTATCTAGATAATCATCATTCAGGTTTAGGGCAATGGCATGACCTATAAAATCTATTGACGTTTTGCCCAGGCCAAACTTCTTAAATTCGTCCATCATGTTGCCTTCAGTTTTTGTATTGCTGTCGTTAAAATGATTACGAATATTCCAGAAAAATTTTGCAACCTTAAACTTTTCCCTGTAAGAAATAACAGGGCTTTTAAATGCTTCAATCTCGCTTGTTGGGATGGAATGTAGCTTGTTGGAAAAGATGTAAGATCCTTTTATTGAACCAAAGATCACAAGATCTTCAATTTTGTTTTCCAAGAGAAAATCTTTCATTCTAGAATCCTGGAGTAAAAGCTTTGGGGTCAAATCAATGTTGAATTCTCTGTTTTTATCAAGGAAGTCTGGTATTGGCACAGCATCTGGATCGAAATACGTCTCTAGTTGTTTATACTGGAGTGTAGCAAACTCACTGCCATATGAGGTGTTTCTGTCGATATGCAATATTTTGTAGGTCTTATTTTTGGATAAAACACAGCTTACGGCAGTTTCTGCAAGCCCTGTTCCGAGAATTACAAAGTCAAAATGCTCAGGCTTTACATCTTTGAATTGGTCCATAGAAGGTGTAGGCAAAAAGAAATACAAATAAAGATTTTAAAAATATTTAAATGATTCTTGGAAGTAAAAGTGAGATCAAATATTAAAACATACAAAATTTTTAGCAAGTTTAACTGAAATCAACAGATGAAGCAAGAAGAGCAAGCTATTGCAGATGGTCTGCATATTCCTATAAACAGCACTATTCTTGGTTAGCACTTCGCTTTAAGTTTACTTTCCAAACACGTTTGCAATACTATCTGTTTAATGATCGGACAGGTTGATTGACTTAGTTTTGCTATTTTAAATTATAAAGATAAAACAAGAAAAATGAAGTATAGAATGCATTCCTAAATAAGAAAATTAGAGAAAAGTTATTTTAACTTGACCACAATAAAACACAGAGGTTTCAATAGAGATCACAATAGAAATAAGCAATCTTTTGAGAATACAGTATTTAAGACACAAAAATAAGAACAGATAGATTTATACAAATAAAAAGAGTTAATAAAGTTGAGTACAAATTCAAGACTCTATAAACCAGGAATAACGTCATTGTCATATGCAAAGTTTTCCATGCTTTGATCTGCTTCGTCTCCGATTTGGTGGTTTGCAGGGCGTGGACGGATCCAAAACTTGACCATAAAATCAGCTGATCCACTGGCAAGGACATGGCCAGCCGGGTGGAAATCAAGAGACCAAATTGTATTGTCGTGCTTGTTGTCAGATGTGGCTATAGGCATTTCGTTGAAGATGTCCCAGAAGTATATCATTCCCTCGTTGTTTCCTGTTACAAATAAGTCGTTGAAGGGATGTGTGCTTATGGCTGTGACATCCTTGTTGTGGTTTTTGTAGGTGAACACCTCTTTCATGGTTCTGAGATCTAGCATTTTTATAACCTGATCCTTTCCTCCGCTCAACAGGTAGTTGTCTCTGTAGAACTTTAGGCTCAGAATGGTATTTTTGTGGTAATGAAAGGTTGTAAGACACTGATTCTCCCTGGGGTCCCACAATTTTAGCAGGTTGTCCTTGCCTCCTGATGCAATCAGTGCCTTTGTCCTGTGCCATTGCGCCTTCCTTACATCCCAATTGTGCCCTGACAACGTTCTCTCGCACTTGGCGGATACACTATCCCAGACTTTTATGGTAGAGTCGTCAGACGCACTGCAGAACTTCTCGTCGTTGTAGCAAAAGCACAGATCCTTGACTCCCTCTTTATGTGCCTCGATTATTTGTATATTGCTCATTGACGGATTCCAATACTTGATTATTCCCAGGTTATCACTGGTAATGAGAAACGATGAGGAAGGCGACCACACCATTGAGCGGATAGGAGACTCATGTGCTTGTACAATCGTGTCGAAGTTGAAACTAAATCCATTCCACATTGTTATTTCCCCCGAACAGCTGCCGCTCAAAAGCCTCCTGCCGTCTGGATTCCAAATTATAGAGTTTATGGGGCTCCTAATTTTATTTATGCTCATGTGAACAAACCTGCTTGTTACCGCCTCCAATGGCGAACATTCGTCTGGGGACTGCATGTTCAAAATCTGCGAGCTGAGATTGAACTGCGGATACTTCACAACTGGAAGACAAGGAAGATGAGCTTGGTAGATAAGGGCAGACGAATAATCGTAAGACTTTCTCTCGTATATAGGCTGAACCCGCTTTCCATCATAAACGAATTTTGGATTCTGGAATCTCGCATTCACAATCTCTTTGATGTTAATTGGGTTTTCATCTGCCATTTATGGGTCTGCCCAGAAAAGTGCATTATAGCCGCATAAAACACAAGTAAGAAAACCAGCTGCAAAAGAGTAAAAATAGCAACTTATTATTTATAAATAATTGTACATACTTCACTGAATGTTCTAAAATAAAACTTGAAAATCAAAAGTAGAAAGATTAGAAATAAAAAAGTTAAAAATCAAAAATAAATATGCTTTAATCTAAACATTCTTCATTCTGCTACCTGCCATAAAATCTGGACAAAGCATTTCTTTGAGGTTCCTCATCCTCAAAATATCTTCGTCTATGGCTTTCATTAGCCACTTGTGTGGTTGCTGCAAGTTCGCCCAGAATAGGTTTAAGAGAAATCAGGTCTGCAGGAATCTTATTCAACAGTCGGCTAACCTCAAGATTTTGGCGCTCATTCTTAGTCATGTATGGATTGATATCCTTACTGTCGTACACAGGATCTCCAGACCCAGGGACTACAATGGAGCAGATGCCTTTCGCATGCCCAATGCTCAAGATATCCTCGTGGTTGCAAAACTCAAGAGAAGAAATAGTATCAGGCGCATTGTGCTTCAGATAAATCTGTTCAAAGTTCTTAAGCACAATCAGCTTGTTTGAATAGGCCAAAGCCAGCAAGCCTCTTTGGCTCAGCGATGTAAAATGTATGTTTGTCTTGGTTTGGACTGTTTTGAGAGGAGAATAGGTGTTTCGTATGTCAAATACCTTCAATTTATTGTCTAAGCCTGTTGTAACCATCTTCTGCCCAGACCTGTCAATTTCAATGGTAGAAACAGCTGATTTGTGGCAATTAACTTTCATAAGATAGGACTTCTGTGACGGTGCCCACAGGCTAACCTGACCTCTGTTCGATCCCAGATGAATAATCGCATTGGCTGGATTGCTCTTTAATATTGTCGGGTTCTTGTCCTTAATAAAAATATTTGATGCTATCTCGCCTGTACTCGTGTCAAAATAGTTCATGAATCCAGCATCTGTGGCGCCTACAAGCAGAAAGTGGTAGGGAAGAAATTCCAGCATTTTAGTATTTTTCAAGTCTCTCACAGCATGCAATTCCTTTCCTGTATTGTCATAAACAAACACACAGTCTTTCTGTGCCACTGCCATGTATTGCTCATTATGCAGGAATCTTGCATCATGGATTGTGTCCTCTACATTGCTCTCAAAAGATAAATTGAAGCTCTGAGTACTGAAGGAAGAGATACTCCCAGTTTTATTATAAACCATAAAGTGACTTCCATTCTGTGTGTATGTTCCCTTGTATGGCCCATTCTCGAGATTGAAGGAGAAGACTTTCTCCTTGGTATACAAGTTTACGTTCTTCTGGATGTATTCTTGGGACTTGTTTAGGGAATTCTGTGAAGGCAGAGTCTGGTTTAAAATGTCAAGCACTTTTAGCTCTCCTTCGTTTTCTTCTGCAATCTTCTGAAACTGCTTTAGATTTTCTTTAATCTCTCTTTTAGACATGACGCTGTAAAATTTTTTAATTTATAAAAGTAAAACTTTCAAAATTTTTGTTAAATAATCTCTAAACAGAATATTTTTGTGACATCCAGCAAAATGTTCAGTAAGTAAGCACTTCTGAATCTTTCATAACTAACAAAACTGTCTTTAACATATGCTTTGCATACTCAGTTGTTAACCTAAAATTGATTGATAAAACTTGAGAAAATAAAAGAAAAACTTATTTATAGGCTACATAATCATATTGCAAGCATTGCTTCTTTTGTAATCTTCACAAAGCCTCTATGGAACTTTATGCAGAAATATTCAGACTTTTTTATAATATTTCAAAGCTCAGTTATTGCATTTAATCACAATACTCTTTGGCTTTTGCCACATTTTCTACAAAGCAATTCTAAACAGATTTTGGGTGATTGTAAGCAGTCAAAATATAGTCACAATTTCCCATTCTTCTAACAGAATCCCCGATCTCCACAACCATTCCATCACCAATAAATGAAGAATCACACTCGTATACAACATCATCCATTTTTATTCCTATGCTGTTATCTGTAAAAACCACAAGGCTAGCATTATGAAAAGTGCTGGGTAAAATTAATATAAATGAATCTAACCTGGGGTTAAAGATCTTCCCATCATTCACTTTTGACAGTGTTTTTGGTGCAAACATTCCTTTGATTTGCTGGATAAGTTCACTTTCCTCTTGGACATTCATCCTCATGTCAGCTTGTACACCTTCCTCTATGCTGTTTTCTATTTTTTTATTACCAGCAGCAGGCTCATCTGGGATATTTTGAGGAATCTTTGGCTCAAATTCTATCCTTTTGGCTCCTCCTCGTGGTTTTTTGTTCATTTATGGGCTGTCCTAAATTTTACTTGAAAGTGTAAAACTGACTTTATGCATAAAAGCATCACAAAATAAGCATAATCGTAAAAACACCACAAAATAACTGTGGTTGCAAACCCTTTTCCTATTATGCTGATAGACATTGTTTTTCTTTGTTTAAAAGATCTGTTATGGTAAATAACTTATTTGTAAGGTAAGGGTATTTTTGAGCTGTTACATTTTACTAATGTATTTAGCTTGCTTGAAAATGTCAATCAGCATGCTATAATAAATCTATAAAAATTTTGATTTTGTTTTGAAGATTGCTATTATTATGCAGCTTAACTTTTTTCTTGCAGATCAAAGCTAAACATTAAAATTTACATAGATTTTACATTTTGTTTTTATTATAAAAAGTTATCAAAGCTCTTTCAAAATTGGATTAATGATATATCTTTTGCTGATACAAATTAATTTAGTTGTGTCTTGACATAACACAATAAGCATGATTGATAGATTCTTTAGACTTTTTAAGCTTAACTGATGGATTTATATGCTTAAAATATTTACAAAGGGTTTTTATTTCTTTATTTACTTTACCCTTATGAATCTAATATTTCTTTCTTCTTTTATTAGATATGCTTTCTGCATAAACTCAAAGCTGGAGGAATGCCTCCTGTACAAGACAGACATAGAAAGAGCTCAGACTCTCCCGATGGAGGAGCCCATAGACCTTGCCTTGAGGTACTTTATTCTCAAGACACTTCAGAATGACACCTTTGGGGCCAATATGCTTGTGCTTGGTGCAATTATGGACAATCCTTATGCTTCTCTGATCTCTGGCAGAGTGCTGTGTGATGACGAGAATTTCAAGTTCAATCCTCGTGCCAAAAACAGCTTCTTGCAAAGCGTGTCCAAAGACATTGCAAGGCAATTTTATGAGTGTAAATACAAGTTTAGGGACCTAACTCTTCTCTCGAATTATAACTATCTTTCTGAGATTAAGGATGTTGCTTCTAACATTTGGAGCATGGATGAGATGGTTCTGTTTAAGTTCTACTGGTACATTGAGTCTAGGGTTTACGATCCCTCTACAATCATAAAAGAGCTGAGGTATCTGGCAAAGAGGAAGGAGAAGTATGCAAACATTATATTAGGTAATTTCTATCTGTATGGTCTCGGTGTTGAGAAGGATCTGGACAAGTCTATTGAGCATTTCTTTGCGGGAAAATCCGAGCCTAATGCCGCTGCATTGACCGGGATTGCCAGGGTTCTTATGGAACCTGAGCACAGAGACGAGGAAGGTGCAAAAGAGGCTCTCAGGCTGTCTATTAATTTAAACAACGATTCTGAGGCAAATTACATAATGTTCCAGCTGACAAAGGACGATAACAGTGACGAGTTTGATCCACACAACTATCTGAGGTCATCTGCCCAGTCAGGATACCTGCCTGCAGTCTACAAGTATGCGCTCTACTATGCAGATAGTCAGTACTACGAAGCATCAAACAATGCTCTTATGAGTGTCACCCAGTACTTCCCCAAATTCATAGAACTGGATACAGCTGCAGTCGATGCTTATTTGCACGGAGAATATGGCAGAGCAGCCATGATTTACCTGTTCCTGGCAGAATTTAACATTCCAACAGCTTTGAAAAATGCCATTCTTATTTTGGAAAAATCCACTTGTCTTCCTAATGCAGATGAACTGCTTTTTTCTATCTACAAGAACCTGGCTAAGACCCAGAAGGAATACTATCTGAATCTGGGCGACTGCTATTATTACGGAAAAGGCACCGGACAGTCCTTCAACGAGGCGTTTGCATGTTATCTGGTGTCTAAGCGGATCTCTGACGAAAGCGCCTATAATATTGCATACATGTACGAGAATGCCATTTCCGTCCCAAGGAACCTATACCATGCGCTCAAGACTATACAGAAATATGTGAATAGTGATAGTGCCTATTTGGTGTACTACTATTCCTTGATTAGAATATCCTCAAAAATACTGATTTATGACCATGCTTACATTTTCACAGGCTTAGTGGTGATGTTTGTGTCTTTCCCACTGTATTTTCTGCTAAGGCACAGATAGAAAGTTTATAATTATAGGTTTAGGTGTTAGAAATGCCTGTTTTTGTAAGCCATAAAATTGTGTATAAACAGTAAATAGTGAAGTTTCCTTCTTTGTCAATGGTTTATAAATAGTCTTGTTAGATTAGTCATAACTGTGCTTATTGAGAATAAAATAGCTTTATTTTAGATTTTCAATCTCATATTTTTGTAAAAATATGAATAAATAAAAAGTTATAGCATCTTAGCTATTTGACCTTTCTTTAAGAAGTCTTTTACAACAAAGCTTCTTTCAACACTCTTTATAAAGTAACTCTTTTCTATCTTTGAGAATGCTTTCAGTTTATAAGCTTGCATTCAATAAAAGAACATCACAATGCTATTGTTTTTTAGTGCTGCTCTACTCGCAATAACAAAAACAATCTTCTTCGAAGCAATCTGAATGATGTCATTAAGATAAATGAAGATAATGTTTTGAGGAAGCATAATATTTCTAGGTCCATAATTATACAATAAAGTTCGTTGTATAAAACTTTAGCATTTGCAAGGATAATCAGTTTTTATTGAAATAATCATAATTAAAGTTATCTGTATAATAAAATTAGTTAGAATGCAAAACTGAAAATAACCTTTCAACACAAACAAACAGAGTTGTATTGATAAAGATGCAATTCTATGCTTTCAATCTTTACTAAACTATTTCTACTTTTATTTTCTAATTACAGAAATTTATTTTAATTAAGCACTTGATTATTAGACAGATTGGTAAATACAAATTTTACAAAACTCAAATGTAAATACAAATTTTATATTGCAATATCAGATAATTAAGCATATTATAGTTTTGCTTTAAGCTTAGATTCTGTCAATTTAGAAATTTTTGTTGCTTTTTTTTTGAGTTATGCTTTCCAAAAAAAAAATTAATTAAATTTAATTAAAAAAATATTTATAGAAAATTTAGTCGTAACCCCATGTTAGAATTTGTTTCATCTTCATGGGAATCAGTCTCAAAATTTTTCAGTTACTACGTCTTGGGCAGCCTTTATGATTTTGGAAGCTTTTGTGTGGTAAAAGCGGGTGCGATTGGTAGTTGGATTAGCTCATTTTGGAGTAAGAAAGAAGCGTTTGTTCCTGAGTATTCAGTATTTAGTTTTAGTTTAGTGTCTCTGGTCCTTTTGCTGGCCCTGGCTTTTGGAATTGCCCTTTTAATCACTTACCAAAGCGATAAGCAGGTTTTCAACAAGCTGACCGCGGGCCTTTTTGTTGTGTCATTTCTGCTCCATACCAAGTCAGCGGCAATTTGGAACAGGTGGGATGTAGACATGAAAAAAATGTCTATGCTCTTTTCTGATCAAGAATTTACTTCGGAGCATACACTTACAACTGTTCTCTCATTGCTGAGCTTCCTATTTTTCATCGCTGCTATACTCTTCCACGAGTTTTCAATGAATAATTATGCAGCAGGGTTCTTGTTTTTGAACTTAGATGCTATTATTTCTTTAAATCTCTACAGCTCCTCATTGCTGTTTTCAAATTTCTTGCCAGGTATTTTCAGCCCAGGCAGTATTTTGGGAACAATGATAGCCCTGAATGTTTTCTTTTTCACCTTTTATTTCCTGTGTGCTAGTCTTAAGATCTTTTACACGGAAGTTGTTATGGGGAAGTTTATTGTGTCTGAAAAGCCAAAAAAAGAGTATCCAGTGATCTATTAAGATCTCGATTCTATATTTATTATAATAAATAAAAGTAGAAAAAAATTTTTTTGCACTTTTTAGTTTTAGAATCGCTAAATCTTACTTTAATCACATGCTAGACAGTTGCAGATGCCAAGCTTTGGTCATTTCTCCACACACCTTTAGCAAGTACAATTGTGATAAAGACTAAAGAAAATGCTATGCTATTCAACAGATAATACAATACAACAAATTCTTGCTTTCAGTCTCAGCCCTATCAATGGGACTAGAGAAGATGAAAAATGAGATAAACATCATTTTTAAACATCTTGGAAAGCTATTCACAGTCAAAGCGCGTGAAGGCCAAACTTTGCTGCAAGTTGTTCACGAAAATAGCATACCTCTCGAAGGGGCATGTGAGGGCAATCTGGCATGCTCAACCTGCCATGTTGTGTGCGACAAATCAATATTTAGAGAGAACGAAATATCAGACAAAGAAAATGACTTGCTAGACTTGGCATATGGGCTCCGCCCAACAAGTCGTCTTGGATGCCAAGTGAAAGTCAGAGATTTCATGGACAATAAAATATTTGAAATTCCAAAGGCGACTAGAAACATGGCTGTGGATGGATACAAGCCATCTCATCATTGAGTTTAAATAAATAGAATCTTATAGAGAAACAAAGAGAAATTAGCTTCTGACGAGAAATAAATATTTTCTTCCTGCTTCCTCAGTAAGAATACTAATGCTTATCATTTACTAGATTAATTGATATAAATGAATTGCTTTTTGGCTAATTTTAAGTTCTATTCTTACAGATTTTGCTTGATAGATTATTTTATTGCAAATTTTGCTTGTTAGTTTTTATTTTCATAAACCTTTGTCATGCTAATATTAGATTCAAATGTCTAGGTATTTTGGATTTTATAACAATTAAGGCATTCTTTACAGTGAAAAGCATGTTTTACTATAACAACCTGTCTGAATCTTTCTAGGCTATAGTCCGTTGTTGAAAAAAGGCTCTATCAAAGCTTCATGCCTAACATAAACATATTTTGTAGGTACAAACTTCTTATAAGGACTAATCACATTTCTAATAGTACTTATAAGCCTGAATAAGCATTTTCATAAGAATAAGGATTCATTTCTCCTGTCATCCTCCAAAGCACATTCTTGGTGCTTAGCCTTATAAAATTTTACAGTTCTTCCTGTAACAAAAAACTTTTCTTTTTGTCACCCAATGCTTAAGTTTCCTTCCAATGGCCTTTTTTTGATTCCCATCGCGAACAACCTGCTGGACAACTACATCAACAGCAGACAGCTTACAAAATTGTCCCAGGAAGTGCCTGAAACTACAAAAAAGCTAGTTGGTGAAACTAAATTTGAGAAGGCGATAGCCTATAACAAGGAAAAGCTTATGTTTAACATCTTCACAAGCCTTTTTACCAGTGCTGAGGAAGTTCTGATTCTGTTTGTCATGGCATCCTTGTATTATTCAAAATTTGCTGGCATTATGTTCTCAGATGCCATTTTCTCCATTTTTCTTTCGCTTCTAAGTCTGATTACTAATATTCCATTTGGACTATTCTTTGATTTCTGGATTGAAAAAAAATACGGGTTTAACAAAAAGACCCTAGGAATTTTCTTTTACGATCTCTTCATAAGGGCTACACTTTTAATCTTGATTCAGCTCCCGCTACTGATTGCTATATTTTATATCATCAAGAGATTTAGCAGGTTCTACTTCTATGTGTGGCTTCTGATTGCAACTGTCCAAATAGTCTTGGTTATTATTTACCCTTCTGTTATTGCCCCGCTGTTTAACAAGTTTACGCCTCTAGAGGAAGGGCCTCTAAAGACTAAAATTGAAGAGCTTGCAACAAAGGTCGGATTCAGTGTTCAGAAAATCAGTGTAATGGACGGATCAAAGCGATCTGGACATTCAAACGCTTACTTCATTGGGTTTGGCAAAGTAAAGAGCATCGTGCTGTACGATACTCTTCTCGAACACCTCAACGAAGAAGAGATTCTGGCAGTTCTAGGCCATGAGCTGGGCCATTGCTTTTACCACCATGTGTATCTGGGGATTGCACTGATGTTATCAAATCTGTTGGCCTTTTTGTATCTTTTCAATGTTTTCTTCTCCTCTTCTGACACTGAACCTATTTGCATAAAATTCTACAAATTCAACACTTCAGTTTCTTTGGTCAATACGCCACTCAAAATGGGAATTAATTTGATCAAAAGAATATGGGAGAGACAAGCTGACAGGTTCGCAGTAGACCTTGGCTTTGGAGATCAGCTGAAATCAGCCTTGGTCAAGCTCCATCTGAAAAATGAATGTGTTCCAGTAATTGATTGGCTCTATTCTGCCGTACATTATGACCATCCTCACACTACTGAAAGGATTGAAACCATTGAGGCAGAAATGAGGAAGAAAGAATAAATTTATTAGGCTTAAACGTTACGTCTCTAAATTAGTGTTTAAATAATTGTAAGCTGAATTTGGCATTTTATAAAATTATTCTTATTTTCTGTGCTTGCTACAAAAATTTTGCTGCAAATTTAAAATAATTTCTTGTCCCTCAAATGGCTAAAAGACTTTCCAAACTTGTTGGTGTTAGCTCGCAACTGCCCTTGGCCATGAGAACAGGCAAGCATGCAGCTGGTTTCAACCGTGCACTGCAGAGTGTAATTGACAAAACAGCCAAATGCTTGATTATTGCATCCAACATTCCAGAAAACATGAGAAGACAGCTTGAATACTACTGTGTTTTGGCCAACAACATTCCAATAAAATTCTATGAAGGCAGCAACAACGAGCTCTCAGTTCTTGCTGGATTGAAGTTCAGAACTTCTGTTATTTCCATATTAGATCAGGGAGAATCCGATTTGATTGATATTTAAAAATAAACGTGCTTTTTCATGTGTTTTGTAATTTTGTACAAGAAAGAATTTTTGTAAGCTGATAAAATTATGCATTATTGTTTGCAGAATTACTTTCCAATAATAATTTCTCCTAAACTAAGTTTATTGAAAATACATTGTTGCATATAGTGCACATTAAAATGTATTTAGCACTTTTTCATTCTATTTTGCTGGAAAAACTGATAAAAATTCGCACGATTAATAATTGTTACAAATAACCCTTGATGTTCAATAAATATCTTGACAACAGAATCATTTAAAGTCAGATGTGATTGGTAAAAAACATTGAATGAAAAGTGTCAACTTAGCAAAAATAAGAGATTATAACCCTGGCAACATCTGCATAAGGCTCTTAGACATTGCTCTTTAGTAAGAGTTCTCTAAGAGCACTAAGGTTTGTGGTCTAATAATATATAAATACCTACGTCTTACGCAAGAAAAAATGTCTTTTAGAAGAAAAACTTCGCTTTCAAAGAGCTTTCCAAAAAAAGTTTTATCTTGTCTCTGATGCCTCAAAGGGCTAAAGAAATTTTAAAATTGAGGTTTCGAGCTAAATATCAGCCTTATACCAAAAAAGTGTGGTTTAAAGTCCTACTCAAAACAAAAATTTTTTGACTTAGCTCAAAAAGTGTGGTTTAAAGCCCTACTCAAAACAAAATTTTTTTGACTTAGCTCAAAAAGTGTAATAAATAGGCTAACTTTTGCTTAAAAGTGCATAAGCTCTATTTTGATTGTAACAAAGTAATGTTCTGATAAATCAAAGCTTAAGCTTTATGGGTCAGATGGTGGGGAAAATATGGTACAGAAAGAAGGTTTTGCTAAGATAAAAAGGTATGCTTAGAACTATTTATTTGATGTGAAATATACAATTTCATGGGTAAAAATTTATTAATAATACTTAACATTTGATAATATTGATATCATGATTTGTGGGTTTTGCAAGAAAGGTGTAGTAATGTTTCAAAAAAATAAAGAGAATTAGTCCCTGCTGAAAAGGCTGAACAGGTTAAAGCAATCAATGCTAAAAAGATAAGACCTTCTGATATGGGGGGGGGTTTAAACAAATTAAAGTATATTGCCACGTATCTAAGGGTTATCAATTATGGCCTTCACAGTAATATAGTCCTTTAAAACTCATCACCCATTTCTTTTAACCTCTATTTTATGGACAACACTTGGGCTTATCCTGAGAAGTGAAAAAGAAATGCCCAATATTTTTAATTCAAAAAGATTTTTATGTTTTTTGTAAGATATCTGACATTTAATTTTGTGCAAGAAAATCAGTAATGTGTTTTTCAAAGCCTTAAACAAAATATCATAAACTTTAAAAAATTTTTGCAAAAACATAGTTTCATTAAAAACAAAAGATGCAAGAAGATATAGAACTTATTGACATTAAGTGATAAGGTAATTTAACAGGCGTCGTTTATAAATTATGTTTTAGAATGTTTTTAACATAACAACGATTTGTTGGGAAAGTTTGCGTTCCTATCATAATTAAGTCGAAATAATAATTTTAAATCAGCATGTCTTATAAATGCATCTAAATAATATTGTTTTTAAATCATGTGTTAAGTATTAATAATAAAAAACTAGATTTAAATGCTGGTTATAATGTAAATTTTCAGCGACTTCTTCAGCAAAACAGTTTAACGAAGTTCTAAAAAACAATTTTGTTGCGCACTGCATTTTATAGGTATAAAACATATAAATATTGACCAACCAGAACCTATAAGCCTGAATAAGCATTTTCATAAGAATAAGGATTCATTTCTCCTGTCATCCTCCAAAGCACATTCTTGGTGCTTAGCCTTATAAAATTTTACAGTTCTTCCTGTAACAAAAAACTTTTCTTTTTGTCACCCAATGCTTAAGTTTCCTTCCAATGGCCTTTTTTTGATTCCCATCGCGAACAACCTGCTGGACAACTACATCAACAGCAGACAGCTTACAAAATTGTCCCAGGAAGTGCCTGAAACTACAAAAAAGCTAGTTGGTGAAACTAAATTTGAGAAGGCGATAGCCTATAACAAGGAAAAGCTTATGTTTAACATCTTCACAAGCCTTTTTACCAGTGCTGAGGAAGTTCTGATTCTGTTTGTCATGGCATCCTTGTATTATTCAAAATTTGCTGGCATTATGTTCTCAGATGCCATTTTCTCCATTTTTCTTTCGCTTCTAAGTCTGATTACTAATATTCCATTTGGACTATTCTTTGATTTCTGGATTGAAAAAAAATACGGGTTTAACAAAAAGACCCTAGGAATTTTCTTTTACGATCTCTTCATAAGGGCTACACTTTTAATCTTGATTCAGCTCCCGCTACTGATTGCTATATTTTATATCATCAAGAGATTTAGCAGGTTCTACTTCTATGTGTGGCTTCTGATTGCAACTGTCCAAATAGTCTTGGTTATTATTTACCCTTCTGTTATTGCCCCGCTGTTTAACAAGTTTACGCCTCTAGAGGAAGGGCCTCTAAAGACTAAAATTGAAGAGCTTGCAACAAAGGTCGGATTCAGTGTTCAGAAAATCAGTGTAATGGACGGATCAAAGCGATCTGGACATTCAAACGCTTACTTCATTGGGTTTGGCAAAGTAAAGAGCATCGTGCTGTACGATACTCTTCTCGAACACCTCAACGAAGAAGAGATTCTGGCAGTTCTAGGCCATGAGCTGGGCCATTGCTTTTACCACCATGTGTATCTGGGGATTGCACTGATGTTATCAAATCTGTTGGCCTTTTTGTATCTTTTCAATGTTTTCTTCTCCTCTTCTGACACTGAACCTATTTGCATAAAATTCTACAAATTCAACACTTCAGTTTCTTTGGTCAATACGCCACTCAAAATGGGAATTAATTTGATCAAAAGAATATGGGAGAGACAAGCTGACAGGTTCGCAGTAGACCTTGGCTTTGGAGATCAGCTGAAATCAGCCTTGGTCAAGCTCCATCTGAAAAATGAATGTGTTCCAGTAATTGATTGGCTCTATTCTGCCGTACATTATGACCATCCTCACACTACTGAAAGGATTGAAACCATTGAGGCAGAAATGAGGAAGAAAGAATAAATTTATTAGGCTTAAACGTTACGTCTCTAAATTAGTGTTTAAATAATTGTAAGCTGAATTTGGCATTTTATAAAATTATTCTTATTTTCTGTGCTTGCTACAAAAATTTTGCTGCAAATTTAAAATATTTTAGGTAATTACGAGTCAGAAATAAGTATATGGCTAAATAGAAAGTTCAAAATACAAAAATTCAAGCTTAGCCTTTTTTAATGTAACTAGAAGCCAAAATTTATTTAAAATGGATAACTAAAACTTTTATGCGAGCTGTAAGATCAAGAAACTTTATAGTTTCTCCACTTAAACAAAACGTCTGCATATTTTTTGACTATTTAAATTGACTTAGTTTTAAAAGTTAACTAAACCTAAAATAATTTTGCAGTTAGTAAATCTCGATAAAACTTTTATTGAAGGCAAAACCTAGCATATGTCAATGTCATGAGGTTGTAATAACAATCAATAATTTAAGGCAGACTATTTGTTGCAATAAAATTGCCAGATCTTAAATAAAAAGCTTATCTCACAAGGTTAAGCTCAGTAATCAGAAACCTGCTAATCAAGACAACACTTGTAATTGGCTATTTTTGTGGCCTTTAAAAATACATCCTTTTCTATCTTGCAGATGCATTCTTCAATATCGAGACAGCCTTTCAACCTTTCTTTCAATGCCTTTATTTCTTTGACTTTTATGCACTTGTGCGTCTCTTCCAGCCACTCAAGAAAGTTGAGCAATTCTATGGAATCAGTATAACACTGCTTGCATTTAGTATTTTTACTAGCACCCGTTTTGAGGACAATAGGTGCTCTTTTTTGTCCTTTTACAGGCTTCCGCTTATTTCCTTGCATTTTTGGCTGAGTCTTTATGATGTCTTTAACTCTTTTATGTTTTGTTTCAGACACTGAACTCATGTCCTTCAAATCATTTACAGCCAAAAACAGTGGATTTATCTGTGATTGATGCGACTGGTATTTGATGGCTAAAATCTTTTGTCTTTCTGTCAATTTTGAGAGATCAGTTTCCAGGTATATGCTTTTGACAGGCACATAGGGAGGAAGCTTCTCCTTCCCAGGCTTTCTTTTCCTAAGATGCCTAATATCTCTCTTTTTTATATCCAGCTCGCTAACTGGCTCCAGGGTGTTGGGAGACTCTAGAAATACCCTGATATTGTCACTTTTCATGCCCTTCTTGAAATATTTTTGGATGGCAAAAATGGCGGGAAAAGCTATTCAAAGCGAAAACGAATCAGTAAATGCAAAAGCTCCTTGTTTTATAAAAACAATCTAACAGAAATTTAGATTTTAAAAAATACAAAATTAAAGTCAAGTCTTGCATGATAAATTGTGAAACAGAGTTATCTACGATCCTCCTAAAGTTACAAACAGAGAATTACAAAAAGCCTTATCTCTAGCTGCCTAGTTTCTGGCAATCCTTCAAAATGCTTAAAAAGCTGCTTGAGAAAATTAAATTTTGAAAAGATTAAAACACAATATTTCATGCATACTTTGATTACTGGAGGCAATGGAACACAGAAATGTTGCATTCTGCCAACCTACTTCTTTCATTTACTTTCTTATAATACTTAGCTCTATTTACTTGTTTTCAAAGTCATTTGACAATAGCTTCAATCTTCTGCATACAAAATCACACCGATTTCTGTCTCTCGAAATTAACAAAATGTGCTAATATTTTGTAATACGAAATTTGGTATTGAAAAATTTACTTGTTTTGTTTCTATCCCATCAAATGGAAAGCTTCCAGTCGAAAAACAGGAAGCAAATCAAAGCACCAGATCTTCCTGAGGAAATTTATAATGATCAAAACAAAACTATAGGCTATTCGACATCCAACCCTCCTCCATTTCTCTCCACTACTGAAAGAATTGTGTCAGAAGCGAAGAACTCTGATCCAAACTTTATGAGATCAACAATGTATACTTTTCCCACATCCGAGTACACTCTTGAGGCTTGCGGTCTTCCACTGTCACTCATCTTTACGCCCTTTAATGACAAGGGCGTCTTCAATCTTATAAGTGAGCTAGACTATTGTAAATTCTGCAGGTCCTGTGTAAACTGTTTTACTGCAATAAATAACAATGGCTCTTTTACATGCAATATCTGTCAAAAGCTCAATGATAGTCCGATAAAAAACAAGGAAAACATCCATTTTTCTTCTTTGGAAGCACTGCTTCCGATGCCGCTTACAGAAAGCCCAAAATTTAAAAATCCAGGACAGAATAACTCAGCCGAAGAAGCATCCTCTGAACTGTTCTATCCTCAGGTAAATTTCGTCAACAAGCCTGTTTTCATATTCATGTTTGACATGATGTCTCCTAACTTAGTTGCAAGCTCTTTGGAAATCATTGAGAATCTGACAAGAGATAAGAACTTTCAGTTTTTGTACGAAAAAGTGGGATTTCTGGTGATGAATGGCGGAATCATGACATTCTGCTGCTCGAATGGGCATGTTAAAAAAATAAGAATGCCTTGCGAAGTTCCATTTATTTCTCCCAGAATATTGTTTGATTCCAGCGATTCGCATTCGATTTCCCAGATCATTGATGAGATTAAAAAGTTTAAGGAAAGAAAGACGATGGAGTGTAATGTGTTCGTCGACTGCGTGAGACACATTTCTGCCTTTTCTGTCGCTTCGAAGATCGCTGTTTTCTCCTCTCAACCACTTTATATAAATTATGAAGATGTCCTTTCGGATGTCAAAAATTCATGCATAAATTTATTCAAAATAGACCAGGCAGACATTCTTCCCAAAAAGCCCAACAACACCTTTGATGAGCTGTCTTTTTACTCTTCTGGATCTGTTTTCAAATATTCACAGAATAACTTCGCCAGACTGAATGCCGATATTGAGTCAATTGCACTGGTAAAGGCTGCCTTTAATGTCGACTTTGTTCTGAAGGCATCCAACAATGTTTTCAAGAACCATGTTATCGGATCCACTCTTTACGATAATCTTACATTTTCCCACTTTAATCATATGACTGGGAATATTCCTGTTACGTTTGGCCTTGGAATTTCGGGTATTTGTAAGGCTACCAAATACGTCCAGCTTCAAATAAAATTTACAGACTATGATGGCACTAGGAAAATGAGGCTGTTGAACCACTCGTTTCCCACAGGGCTTCCCAGCCAAGTATTTTCAAATCTCTCATTCGATACCATTTTTGCAGCACTCGTGAAGAGACACATCTTTGATGAATCTGATCTGGAAAAGGCTCTTACGAGTTTCTTAGTCTACTATAGAAGCAAGTGTTCAAACAACACCTCTAACTCACAATTTGTGTTACCTGAAAGCATAAAGTGCTTGCCAGCCTTGATCCAGGCGTTTTACAAAAAGAATGCCATTGAAAAGTCTAAGCTGGTCAACTTTAATGTTGAGCAGAACTTACGATATTTCTATCCCAGGCTGTTTTCATTGTCTGAATATGCCCTGAAGTCCAAGCTATTGGAAACTAGGCAGCTGAGGCTCAGCGTTAACAGCCTCAATGAAGAAGATATCTATATTCTTGAAAACTCCCAAACTATATTTATCTATGTTCCCAGAAGCGTAGATAGAGAATTTGTCCGCAAGCTGTTTAAAACTGATTCAAACGGAAGGCTGTGTGTGATAAAATCAGAGGATGAGGAGAATGTCATTCTTAACAACATTATCGAGGAGATCAATACTCATTACAATATGGGAATGAATGTAGAGGTCTGCATTGCAGGGGATTCTTTGAATGAGCCTGACTTTTTGATGTTCATGTGCGAGGATTCGTTGAATAGCCTCCCAGACTACGTAGATTACATTTTTAAGCTGCATTTTAAGGTTCAAAAAGGCTGATCTACCGTGCATTTTAATAAAAAACTTGATATTAAAAACATCTTTGATTCAATTCGCAATTAAAGTGACGCAAGTCAGAAAAATGTTTATTTAATGTTCAACATTAATTTATCTTTATAAATTTCAAATTGTATGTTTTAGTTGCATTTTAAATCATGAGGATTGTAGCATATTTCAACTTTAAAGTTCTACGTCTTTTATTTGCAAGATTTGTCCAAAATGAACAAAATTATGCAATTGGACTAACTTAGTATTCATCTTTTCACTGCAAATTTTTACTCGCTTTTTATGCAATCAAAGTTCTGATGAAGTTACAAAAAGGAGAATAGTGTTGCTTTTTTCTTCTAAAAGAAGCCCAAAGCTGGCTGTTTTAAACAAATTTTACCTATGGATTTGAATATTGGCACCAGCTGACTTTAGAATCCCTGCATGAGATTCATCAAAAATCAGCATTCATAAATATTTTGTCTAAATAAATAAATAAAAATTAGCCCCATGGAAAGGCTCAAAACTGCCACAATCTGGACGTTGATTGCAATCATTATTAGAAATCAGATTGGAGAAGAGTTTTTGCTAGAAGATTTCAAAAAGGCGGTTTGCGACTTTACATTCAACGTTTTAGACTCGTATCAGGCTTGTGCTGTCCTTTTGTTCTGCTGCATAATAATGCCATCCTTAATTTTGTTCTTTCTTCTGAACAGTATTTTCAAACAGCGCTACAGCTTCAAGAATGTATTTAAAAAAGTTTTCTTGCACCACTTTTGCTTCGGGTATTACACATTGCTGATAATCTACATTTTTAACTTAATTGAAGACAAATTTCCCCTCAGTCCTGAGGCTGAAAAGATTGAATCAGTACAGAAGTGGCATAAATACATTTTACATTTTTTCTTGGCCCCTCCTTTATTTGTGGATGCTGTTTTTTCTGTTGAGACTGAAAAGATCAAGGCCAATAAAGACATTAAGCAACTCCCATACTCGAGAAAACCGTATTTATTTGGCCAGTTTTTTCTTGTCTTTTATTTAATTTATGCTTTCGTAATAATTATCAAAATAAATACAGAATTGCCAGGTATTACACAAGCAGAGATAAGAATCGACAAGCTAGTGAAGACCCTGAATATTTTTGTGAAGGATGCAATATGGTGTGTGTTTATAGTTCTTTCTATGGGACTGATTGATTGCTGTTTATTCCAGCTGTTCATTGAAGATTAGGAATAAGGTTGGATTGGTTTTTGATTGTCATAGCTGTAATTTATAAACAGATCCATAAGAAAACAATCCTGTCAAAATTGTTTATCAACTATAAAAAATTGATAATATAAACAAGACAATGCTCCTGATAGATTAAATAAAATGTCCCAAACAGATACAAGCTTATCAGTGTTATTTTGTTACTTGCATTATGATAAATCATCATAAAAGCCCTTTTTACCCAAAGAAACTGTAAAAAAATGTTTTTGTTCAATAATACCTGAAAAAGACGTTTTTATTCAATATAACCTGAAAATCATAGAAAAACACAGCTAAATATTTTCAACTGGTGTGTCTTCAGAAACTAATGAAAGTGAAGCATGGAGAGCAATAAAAACTCCAGAAATGGCAGAAAAAGCCACAACATACACATAGGCATAAGCAATCTTTGAAAAAAATAGTATAAGAATAAGATTCACCCCGATTATGCCGTATATTGCATATGGAGGCTTTATTTGGACGTCTCTGTAAGTCAGCTTGTTCACAGAAGCATAGTAAATGCATCCAGAAATAAGAATTGGAATAAGAATGATTCTGTGAGAAAAAACAACGAACAAGTTAAACATTCCCAGAAGAGCAAGATAGTAAAAGAGGAAATTGCCAAAGTTGGCCTTTCCTCGCTCGAAAGCTTCGTCTATGTTTTTGGGAATAACAAAGTTTTGGAAGGCGAAGAAGTCCGAAACTGGCCTCTTCTTCTCGTATGCCTCCTTAAAGATATTAGAACTAGCAACTTCATTTTCTGCGTAGAATTCTCCCGTCATTTTAAAGGGGCCTAAATTAAAATAATAAAAAGTATTTGGAAATGAAACGAGAAAAATTGGTTTCAAGAAATAAATGTGATAGCATTATTCAACTAGCCAGAATCCACATTCATTTTACAATTATTTATTAGGAAAAAAGAACACTTTAAATTAAAAAAAAACGAAAAAAACGTTTTTAATTTAATATTAATTAATATAATTCTTGGAGACAATTGTCTTTTCATTATGTATCATTCAGTTCTCCTTTAATAGTACCAATTATTGAAACATTGAGAAATGTAATGCTTTATTTGCACATTTCAGATTTTTCTGAAATCAGATCAAATAATCAATATTTTAATTTACAGATTGAAATAATATTTGAGCTTAAAAATGCATTTAATAACAACATCTCCCCAGATAGCAAAAGTCATCTTATATCTTTCATTTCATGCTTGACCAAATTTTATTGCAAGTGCCTGGAAGATCATTTGGATCACACTCAATCATAAAAATATCATTTTTGCTCCTATTTTTTATTCTAGCATATGTGCTGCCATTTTTCTCAACAAATTCCACTCCAAAGCCCTTTACTATTTCATAATAAAGCTCGTCTGAGGAAGGATAGCTCATTTCTTTGATTTTGCCTTCAATTACTGTCAGATTATTCTCTTTCCTGTTCAATCTTGTTTCCATGTCTTCGTTCTCCTGCTCAAGCTCGATAATTCTGCGGGAAAGCTTGAGTCTCTCGTTGTTTTTCTTGGAAAACGCACTGGTATTTCTGTTTTGGAGCATTTGAAGCCTCTCTATCTCCGATTCCAATTGTTTGTTTTTCCTTGTCAGCTGGGCAATGCAGTCAAGAAGCGCTTCTTTGGATTTTGAATGCTCAAAGTCCATTTTCTTCATTTGATCATTGAGCTCTGTAAGAGTACCTTTGAAGCTTGAGTTATCAAATTTTGCAGAAAGCTTTCCCAGTGTTTCTTTAATTTCTTCCATGCCCTTGTTGCTGCAGGAAGATTTAGTATCTTGTGAAAATGCATTCATATGAGTATTACAGAAAACATTCTGAGCAAAGAATATCTAATTATTTAGTAAACAGGCTCAAACGTCTAAATAAATTACTTTTTGCAAAACATACAGACCATAACAGCTTGGCATTTGATCTTTCCCTTGATTTTTGTCTCTTTTATTACAAAGTGTCTTGTAAGGATACAATTTAGCAAAAAACAGAGTGATTGGTCTTTGACAAACAAAATCTAGCTTAAAAGTGAATGTTTAATGCAAATGGCTTGTTGATCTGATTTTTCGTGGTTAAGAACAAAGCACAGGCCTCTCTCTCAAATTTTCAGAAATCTGCCTTTCTTCAGTGCCTCTGAAAAGAATAAATATTTGATTCCTTCGAATTCTAAGCTAAAGTCCCAAAGCTTTTTTGGGTAAATCTTCACCAAATTGCCTGGAAAAATCACAAAAAGCGAGTTTTTTCTCTCCTCCAAAACAAATCCTGTTCGTCCAGCAATTTCTATTTTAGCACCAGTCAGCTCCGCTTTATAAAGAATGTCCATAAATGCACTAGAAGAAAGTCCACCCCTTAACTCTTGCAAATATTCTAGGTGTAGCTTGTTTATGTCTTCAAAGTCAGAGTATTTGAATCTTTCGGTTGCAATTTTTCTCAGTCCCTTCTGGATTTCTTTCTTTTTTGGCTCAAATGGCATTCTCGTAAAACGTAGAACAGATCCTTGGTCTTTAATGGATCCTTTCTTTATTTTTGATTCATAGTGTGCTTCTACATTAAAATGTTCTGCCATTGGGCTTGCAAATGTCTTCAGTAAATTATTTTAGCTCTGAAGTTTGTAAAAGCAAATGCCCAGACTCACAAATAGCATTCATAATCTCTATCATATAAAAGTTACTTAAAATACCTGATTAGTTGTACTAAACATATTAAATGTTCTACTAAACATATTAAATGTTAAGAATATGTAATGGATAACAGAATGTATGCTAGCATAGAAAAAAGAATGTTTTATAGCATTTTTACTCAATAAAGACTCTTTACTAAACTTGTTCATCGCTGTTTGCTTATTTCTGCCATTCTTTCGATGTGCTCGCCCGTAGGCTGATTGGTCTCTTCAAAGATGTTCCTCAGCCCAAAAGAAAAATCAAAGTCTTTTTCGACCACTATTGAAATCTCCGTTGGCTCAATGACGTCTTTGTCCACATGCCTAGACAGAAGAGCAGACCTGTTTATAATATCTGTAATGACCTTTTCGGCGTAGCTTTGTGTGTTCCTTATTACTTCATTGTCCATTTTCTTATTTGTGATTTTCAAGAGATTGTCTGCAGGCAGAAAATGGCTGTCTTCTGAATTCATGGGGAATTTTTAAGGATTGCAATATTTAAAGTAAATTAGAACTTTGAGTATATCTGATTTTATAAATTGAGCACTCAAGCAATCTGTAAGACACAGAAGTCTATCAAAAGATAAAGGCTAGCAGCTTTAAATTGTGATAAAGTATATTCTCACAAATAGCAACGTTAAATACTTTTCACTAGGCTATCTTCATTATCTGGCAATACTACATTTGTGAGAGTATCTTATTACAAACTGTAATATTAAGATAAAATTATTCAGAATCTTACTAATACAAAATGTTAAATTACGATAAAATTTTAGCAAATAAAATTATTCAGGACCTTGTTTTTTACAATTTTATTTTATAGGACGAGAGATTGTATGTTTTTAGGCCTGAGCCAAAATGAAAATAGTCTCTGATGCTGTAATGGAGAATCCCAACATTAAATACCAGTAGGTCAATATTTATGCATATCATCATCCAGTTGTTGAAAGGATCAGACTTGTCAAAGTACGAGATAAGCTTACAAACCAACATTATAAAAGAGACCAACAGACCTAATGAACTTAAAATTATCGATGTGACTCTCTGTGTCATGTCTTCCTTGGAGATGTTTATTGTCGTAAGAACGTTAGAGACAAAAGATAAAACTCCATACAAAACCTCTAGATTGGGTGTTTTGACATCATGAAAGGTAGACACCATATATAGGTTGACAGAGTTGTATATAAAGTCTAGCTCAACGAACAACGAAAGCTTCCTGCGATAGTAGTAGGCTTTTGTCAATCTTTTATTAAGACCTAATATTCTGAAAATTCGTAGAAATAGCTCTTTAGACCTGACAAACTTATAGACAATTAAAAGACAGCCCTCAATTATGTATGTAATTGGAGACACAACCCAGGTATCAATTCTTCGATCCAGTCTTTGGTGTAGTTTATAAAAAGTAAAAGAGGAAAGAAAGCACGTGTTGAGGATCATAAAAAGCGATAGCCTATAGCTAGGATCATATATTTTAATAACAGTCTTTACGGCTATGTAGAACTGCGCAAAGTCTAAGGCCTTTAGCAACAGCAGGCATTCCAATATGCGGATCCTTGTTTCTGATTGGAAAGGTAACTGATGGCACATAATCAGGCCTAGAGAATGGACAAAGGTTCTAACTATGGTGAATATCCCGTGGATTATGCAAATAATAAGCTCAAACTTATTGTCAAGAATCAAAAAATCCGATCTTCTGGCATAAGGAAGCATATGAATCTTTAAGTTTTTTCACAAATAACATGTCTTGTGTCAAGTTTTAATTAAATGACTAAAGACTTGTGATCTTTATAGTCTAATTTAAGCTATCTTCTCCATTAATCAATACAAAATGTCAAAATTTTTTGTTTTAATTTAGTATTTTGAATTGGTTTGTCGATCAAAAGATGAAGTCTGCAGAGGTTATTAGGATAATTTTTTGAGGTTAAAGAAAGATTGGTAGGTTAAAAGCCAAAATTCTGATAGTGCTGCATAGTTGTTTCGCTAATTAGGAGACATTCCCAACTAACAGCAAATTTACAGCGCTGCATGTTTGGCAATCTAGTTGACCTACATCGTCTTATGCTATAAAAGATTGGCAAAAACTTATCTCGTGAAACTAAAAAAAAAGCATACGAAGTCCAAAATATAATCTGGCAAAGGAGCTTAAATTTTCATCACATCAAATTGTTGCTGCTTAAAGTTGACTTTTGGTTGCTATCCTCACAATTTCGAATATTAAAAGTTTTTAGCTGTAAATTGATCTTAGCGCGCACAAGAGCAATTGATCTTTCTTTTTAACAGATTGCATTCAATGCAAATGTCAAAGCACATAACATTTGTTTTGTTTGCAAAAAAACAGTCCTTTTTAACTTTCAATCTTGGTCTCAGATTTTGTATCAAAAGTTTGCATTCTAAATGCTTCTTAGCTTTCTAGTCCAAAGTCTGCAATTTGTTTTGTATGTTTTTTAGATAATCAAATCCTATTCATAATGCAAGATCCGGTTGTTTATTTTAATTCAAAAATCTGATCATGTTTATTTTACCTGATAAAATTTATTGCAATATTTACATTTTTATCATTTTAGTCCATAAATAAACTAAGCTCAAACAAAATGCTCATTTCTTGGGCTCTGTTTACCAAAATAAACCCAATGAAGACCAAGTAAAATTATTTGCCAAATTATTATGCATTATTTACAAAAGAACTTTATAAGAATGTTTTTTATTAAAAATTTTTAAATATTAAAATGAAAAACTTTCCCTTGTGCGAATGAGACTTGGGTACATTATATATTGTTTGAAGATTATGGTTACAGCAGAAGTTCTGCAGATTGAGACCAATGAGTTCCTGGGAGAAAAAATGTATGGGGGAGCTATAATGAAGAGGTCTATCTCAGCAGCAATAAAATATGCTTACAGTTTGGACCCTAATTTTGAAAAAAACGGGGGAAAAATGAAAATTGTCTCTTATCATACAAATTTTTTCATTCCCATTCTGAAACAACAGGGAAGCTTAACATCAGTTGTTTGCAAACATTTTGGGAAGGGAAGAAGAACATTGTTCATCAGAAGCAGGTTTATAAATGGAGACCGAGAGGTCTGTGCCGAGACTATGACAATTCTAACTAAGGTCGATGCGCAACCAGCCGATGCCTTAGAAAATCCTTTGATAGAGAATGTCTGTCTACAAAATGCTCTGGAATCTGAAAGCCAAGATTCATGCAGTTTAATTTCTCGAAATTGTCCTTTTTATCAAAAAATTGAATGCAAAAAAAGCTTTTTAAATTTTATAGAACCTCTTCAAACTAAGTACAACATAGGCTATTTGTTTAATAAAGAAGATTGTCCAGCATCAGAGAACCAAGTTTGTTTCTCTTTTGACATGAAAGGATCCAGAGATCAAAACAATGAGGGCTTATTGGCCTTTCTTTCGGACATATTTGTTGTTCTTTTAGCTGCTCCTGACGAAGACTTGGGCAAGCTAGATTTTTCTTCGATCGATCATTCAATCCAGTTCACTGATTATGACATTTCAAAGACAAATCGGTTTGTTTTTAAAGGCAGGGTAAGCCTTAGGAATGGCAGCACCCGCACAGTTTACGGGAAAATATATTCACACGGGATGAATTTAGTTTGTGATATTACACAGGTAATTTTGATTCATGAGGATCGGTCTGTTTCCAAAGCCAAATTATGACTATCAAAGCTCAGTGGTTAGAAATTATTGTATTTAGTCAATGTAATTAAATAACCATTGAAATTTGACAATTAAAAATGCTGTGTTATTTCTAGTAAAACGAAGTCATGATTAAGAGATATTTTGCTTTTCTTATAGTCAAAAATTTAAGAGATATCAGGAAGTAAAATTAACATTTAGCTTTTCTCAAAAATTTGTAAAATAAAAATTATAACGTAAAATTGAAGATAAAAAAGATGAATATTCTTCAATTTAATAATCTATACCTTCTAATGTAAAGTATTCTGTATCAAATCAATTAATTTGTCTTTGACCTGTGCTTATACATTTCAAAACAAGCTAAAAATTATTTTTGAAAAAATATGGAATCTATAAAGATTGAACCTTCTTCTTCTGAAACAGAATTTTACAGCTTTTCACGATGATTTGGAATGCAAAGATCAAAATGTAGAAGTGGAAAAAAGCAGTGCAGACATACATTAAAACATTAAAACTGTTATTGCCAGAAAAAAATCCTATATTCCAAGACTCATCTATATGTTCCACGGTTAGAATAAAAAAGTCTTTTGAAAGCAAAGCATCAAAACTTATAATAACCAGCCATATAAATAAATTGGTGAAGGAGGGGCTCTCACTCAAAGACAGGATGGCGAACGGAATGAGCAGAATAGCAAGCAAAACTATTGCAGTCTGTTCTGAATTTAAAGGCTGTAAGGAAAATAATCTAATAAATACAGTCAATAAAGTTGTATTTCTTCTTCCTATAAGCATGTTTAATTTAATAAACAACGAGAAGGCGACAGCAGCACAAGTAGATTTTAGCACCTTAAAGAGTTTTGGATATTTGTAACGTGCAATCGAAAGTGCAAAGAGTAGTCCTAAAGCAACAAAGAAAGTCACAGAGATTGGGTTCAGGGTCAAAATTGAGAAAATGTCAGGCTTTTCACCGCCAAGCATGCTCCAAAGCCAGCCTTCTTTATCAATGCATCCAAAAGTTGCAAATCTCAAAATTGTAAGAGTAGTCGACTTCAGGTATGCTGCTAAGATACAAATCTCATCATAAAGTTCTAAGATTATATAATCCTTGACAAATATTAGAACAACTTCTAAATTGTCAAAACAACAGCGAACAAACAATACATAGTAGTCAATGCAAGTATATAAAATCGAGGACAAAACACTAGGGAAGGCTGTCAAGACAGACTCAATCACAAACCAACAAAAATTAAAAAAACCCGTGATTAAGTTGCTACCAACTACCAAAAAGTCCGTGATAAAGTTGCTGCCAATTACCAAGAAGCCTTTGATAGCAAGCGCTATGCTGCTTACCAATTCAGTCAGTGCATAAAATAAGGACACAGCATAATTGAAAATTCCGCAACCGCAATTACATACGAAGTTGCATAATGTTACTACAATTGGTCTTCCAATCCAGAAAAGACAAGCAAATGTGTAATATGTAAAATACAATAGTCCATAGCCGACATATATCAACATTTTTGGTACCGTTATAATTTTTTTAATAATTAATTAAAAATTAATTATTAAAAATTAAAAGATTAATTTGAGACATAAATTAAAAAAATGCCTAAGTGAACAGAAGCCGTCATTCTCCTGTATATTATAAAGTCTGTATATTTCATGTTTAGTCTCTAATTCATTCCTATTTTTTAGATGATCATACTTTTTATGAACTCTGAAGTATGGAATTTCAACAATTTGAGAGTCTTTTATCAAATACTTGCCAGTATCTGAGATTAACTTGTCGTTTTTATTAACTTTAAGGCCAAATATCTGATTCGTCTGATTGCATGAAGCTTCAGATCTGACCTATCAAAATTTTGGAGCAAACCAAAAATATTGCTTGGAGTACATGCATTTTTAATGACATGTTCGCATCCAAGCTTAGCTGCAGAATACAGGATTTGATAAAAAACAAAATCTTTTTTTGAGAATAAACTGTTTTTTAAAATTAGTTTAATGAGCTGGCTCAATCATCTTGGACTTAATTCTAAACTTCTTGACAGAGTCAGAGCAGGTCTTTGAATTGTCGCAAACGCTTTCCAGTGAGTTCTTCAGTGGTGAGAATTCAAGATGCCTAGGAACACAGATCACCCCATTTCTGGTTGTGTGTGCAAAAGAATCGAAGATAAACTTCTCTCTTTTTATGCCGTTGGGCTCCTTTGGTTTGATTAGGTTTCCGTCCTTGTCGGTATACTGGATTTTCTTGTGAGCCTCGTGCAAAGGAAGGCTTTGGTTTCCCATCCTTCTCACAAACTCTAAAGAAAACAAATGGTTGCAGATGTTTCCAAAAACATCTGTGCCCTGCCCTCTATTTTTTGGTTCGCTGTATTCTTCTATGCTTATGCAGTTCCCGTCCTTGAAGAAAGCCCCAACACTTTCCTTGGGCAGCGCCCTGACAGCTTTGCTCAGAACCTCAAAGTTGTTCGCGTAGTATGCCCCAACAAAGACTTCATCTAGGATATTCGCCATAACATTATCCACTGAGATAACGTTAAACACCTCTACCTCGTTCATGTACTTAGATTTTTGGATGGCCTCGAAAAAGTCGCCGTTTCCAACAGGATTCCTGACAACCTTTCCGTTTCTATATAGCTTCTCTCTGCTCTGAATGTCCAAAGCTTCTATGCTGTTCTGCTTGAACAAATCTATCTTCTCTATAAAGTTGAAAGATCTTGATCCAAAGAAATCTTTCACTTGTTTATGCGTTGATTCACTTGTCATTATAAACAAGTATATGCTTGTGCCGTACTGCTCCTTCAGCGCTTGCAGTCTCTTCAGATGCCACTCAAAAAGTGTGGCACCCTCAACCTCGAATAGCCCCTTTGGATATGATATCCCAAGCCTTGTTCCTTCTCCCCCGCTCAGGATGACAACACCCAGCTTTTTCTTACTTTGTAGAATGCTTGAGCCCTTTTTAAAGAGTTGCCTTCCCTCATCGGTGTAATTTCCGTTTGAGTCGTAGGGATTGATAATCTCACTGTCATTCAGTGGTCTATACATACCCATGCTATGGAGATTTAGTATTTATAGAAAATGTGACCAATCAAAAAAAAGGAGTCCAATCATATTTTCATTCGAGTATTTAAATTTTATTAATCAGATAAAATATTTCAAAAATTGATAACCATAAAAGTGGACTTTTTTGTGGTTACCATCAAATGACTTGTTTTAAAACCCAATGCTTGTTAAAGGAGAATAGCATTCTTAATTTATTTTTCAATATCAGAATATTAAGTTTTAAATATCAGAATTTTGAGTTTTAATATCAGAATGCCGAGTGAAATTTAGAAGTATCAGTAAATACTCTTAACTTATAAAATATGTTAGTTGTTGTAGTTTAATAAAAAACGAAATGAGCACAAAAATAACGATATTCTCTTTATTTAATAAAAACCCCTTAAAATGTTAATTTTACAAAATTTTTCATTTCCTTTTTACAATTTGTAAAATTCAATTAAACTAATCTTCGAGTAGCAGAAAAGATCAACTTAGGACATCTGTCAGATGCATAATTTCTAAAATCAATAAAAAAATGTTAGTTGTAATTTTGTCGAAAATTAAAATCTTCAATATTTTGTTGTTTCAAGAGCATGTGCTTTCATCATCAGAAAAACGTCAAAAAAACTCATGTCTTTTGTATTTGGCCCTTTTTTTTATTCCTCAAATGGAACCACTAAAAGGATATGTTTTTGTTTTTACTGGTGAGATGGATATGGACAGGGATGCCGCAAAGAGCATGGTATTGATGCTAGGTGCCAGAACAACAACGGCAGTCTCCTCTAAGACAACACACCTGGTTGCAGGGCGCGAGCCTGGGCCGTCGAAAATGAAGAAGGCCGAAGAACTGAATATTAAAATATTAGACGAAGACGAGTTCAAAGGATTGCTGGAGAAGCACAAGCCCAAGATGGAAGAGGAGATCAGAGTTGCAGCAAGCAAAGAATCAGCTCAAACTTTGAACAAGGAGCAGGACAACGGAGGATCTAAGCACACAAGCGAATCTTGGGCTGAGAAATACAGGCCCAAGACTTTGGACGACTTGGTAGGAAACAAGGCTGTTTTTGAGCAACTTGATGATTTTTTAAAGGGAAAAAGTGACAAAAAAGCAGCCCTGGTCAGTGGGTCGCCAGGAGTGGGAAAAACCAGTGCAGTGCTGTTAATTTGCAAGCTAAACGGAATAACACCCATCGAGTTTAATGCAAGCGATTTCAGATCCAAGAAAAGCATAAATGATCATGTTTCCAAGGTTCTGAACAATTCTGAAATCTTCTCCAAGACTGGACTGCAAGGAAAGGCATTGATAATGGATGAAGTGGATGGAATGACAAGCGACCGTGGAGGAATACCAGAACTGGTTAATTTAATAAAGAGAACCAAAATTCCTATTGTATGCATCTGCAATGACAAAACACATCCCAAAATGCGGACGTTGGCCTACCATTGCCTAGATCTTCACTGCAGAAAGCTGGATTCCCGTATGATCCTGCCTCGGATAAAGTATATTTTAGATAAGGAAAATAAGTCGCTCACGGATGGTGTTGTAAATGAGATTATTTTGAATTCCAATGGAGATCTGAGGTACATTATCAACACAATACAGTCAATAACAACGATGGAAAAGATGAGCATGATAGAACTAGGCAAAAGCCTAGTTAAGAAGAATGTGCTGAAAGGTGTATTTGAGGTTGCAGCCGAGCTTTTCCAGCGAAGAAGCATAGGTGACAAGGTCAATCTTTACTTTGAAGACTACAGTCTGATGCCGTTGTTTGTGCAGGAAAACTACATAAAATGTGCCTTCAGAAGCTTGAAGGATCTGGTTTTGTCAGCAGATTCTATAAGTTTTTCTGACTTGTTAGATGCAAGAATACACGGATCTGAGCAGGAATGGTCACTTATGCCATACCATGCTTTTTTCAGCACAGTCTATCCCTTGAACCAGAAAACATTGCAAAAAAGGCTGGATTTTCCCATGTTTCTGGGGCAAAACTCAAAAATGGGCAAAAATGCAAGGCTTTTGAAGGCAATATCCTCTCATTTCAGGGTCAAATCAACAAAAAATGAGTTTAGATTGTACATAGCCGACTTCTTGTACAGGAAATTTGTAAAGCTTCTTGAAGCAGGACAGATTGCAGACTGCATTGATTTGATTGTCACATCTGATCTTCTTAAAGATGACATTACTTCTATTGGTGATGTGCTAAACCTGGATATTTTCAAATCTGTCAGTTCTAAATATAAGACAGCTTTGACTAGGGAATACAATAAAATTGACAGAATCCTTCCCTATAAAATACCAAGCTATGAGGCATCCAACAAAGAAGAGGATGATGAGGAATAATAAAATTGTTTTCTACCGATGGTATTCTTTGTTAGCCTTAGTTTTCTCTAAGATCAAATTTATAACCTTGATAAGCTCTCTTTGAACAGTCTAAAAACATTGTTAAACAGGACATTCTTGTTAAAATAGTTATTAAGATAATTCTGGCAAAGATCATTTTAAAGGAGACATTCATGGGATCTTTTCTAGAAATCATTGTTAATGCATTCTCTTTTTAAATGTTATGTTTATACAGCTTGTAGAAGCTATACTAAATGAGTTATTGTCTTCTAGCAGAATGATTTATATAGACTTCTTTTTACGACTGTACTGACTGATTAAACAGTATTCTGAAGAGAACACACATTTTATTGCCAAGCTTGCATTTCATCGATCAATATTTGCTGTTTGAATCAAATTTTGTTTATCCATAACAAGCTATATTAGATGGTCAGTGATATGCTTCTCCTTCAACTCTTTTATTTGTGTTCTGAGTGTTATAGGCACTCATGACATTTGCCTCAAAAGCTGCATTCAGTCATTTGAATGACTCAACTTTAAATTTGCATAAAAGTCCCAAAAATGAGAGAACTGAGCGAAGAGCTGAAATTTCTGCGGGACTGTGAAGATAAGAGGCTTCCGTCTCTTAAGGAGCTGGAAAAGATAGCAGAAAAGATATCTGAGGATAGCTACAACAAACAGAAAAAGTCGAAGTCAAAGATTTCTCGGCTTCTCCCAGAATGCTACACAACATTTACTTTTAATAATGTAAATATCAAAGCCTTGCATGAAGAAACCCTTTTTTTTATATTTTATGCATTAATAGAGTCTGAGCTACAAGTACAGGCTTACAACGAGCTTATTCTCAAGGGATACTACTTCAGCAGAATGCTCGACGGATTTGTCTTTTTTGATGACCTGAAGACTGTGGATAATAAGAGAAAGAAGATTCTATTTTTTGACCCATTTGAATGGGAGAAGTGTCTGAAGGAGGTTGTTTTTGACGAGAAATTTATAAATTCATTGGAATCTTCAGTGCTTAAAGAATAAATTAGAGTAACGAAATTCAGGAAAAACATTCGTTTTTAATCCATACTCTTAACTTCTGATGCTGTTCCTATTGCTAGGCATTTCCAATAAATTCAGTCATATTTGTCTATTTTGATATTTTTATTATTGTCTTATATCTATTTTAATATTGTCTGTTAGTTAAGACAATTGGTAAGATCAATCCTGAAACAAGAATATAAATGAGGAGTAACACAAGTAACTTATGTTAATGGATAAACAGATCTCGTATTGACAATTTTATCTTTGCAGATGATAAATTAGAGATCTCCATTTTTTAGAACAAAATTTTTTCGAAAAAATGTAATGAGAAGAGATCAAAAAATAGCTTAATTTATTTAATTTGTTAAAACTGAGTTTACTTGAAGCACATAGTTTCCAAATCATTGATCAATTCTTCCTTGTCATTGAATACGCAAAAGTTATTTAGCATTTCTTTGTCAGTGGCTATATCCTCTATAAAATAAAGCAACTCATCATTCATTTCCTTGTCAGATTTGAGAGTAAAGGATCTTTTTATAGGATTGCAAACACGGACAAGCAAAACACTTGAGCCTAAAGCAATGTCTTCAACAAGATTAAGGTCTTCAAGCACATACCCAGCCACAATATCGTCACTTTTAACCTTCAAATGCGTAATGACCTCATGGAAGTTAATATCATCGTTGGTGATTGTCACCTCTGTAAAATTTTTATCAAGCATCTTAGAAAATATAACTTTGAACTTTTTCAGCTCATTTGATCTCTGAATAATTTTATACTTGCCTTCATTGCAGAAGTATTCCTTAGAGTGAATCTTCTGGGTTTTGAGTGTTTTTGGATCCATCACTGTTACAGTCGATCGCACCTTGGAAACCAGGACAAATTCTCCAAGACCAAGTTTATTCTTCTTGCCTATGGCAACTAGGTCATCCTGGCAAAACGGCAGAATTTCCACAGAAAAGGTAAACTTCTTGTTTGCTGTGTTGTTGGCATCATCCTCGCTGATAAGTCGGGACGAATTTATCACTCTTGTCCCACAATAGCTGCTAAGAAACTCCACCATCTTCACAGCATCGTTTCTGTTCAGATAGTAAAAGTCTATTCCGTCTTTTCTCTCTTTTATATTTGATGTGTCTGCATGTGCCTTGTGTTTCAATATCAGCTGTTCTAAATACAAAAATGTCCTCTTGTGGTGCGGCTTCTGCCGTAGCTGCACTATTGCCTTCCAATATTGCTGGGACTCGACTCTCATGCAGTCTGGGCACTGCATGTTTCTGATAATGTAGTTCAGGACGCATTTCTGTTCAATACCGTCTTCAATAATGCAAATCTCAACGTTCATTCTTTTGGAATGCTCCTCAGTATAGATGAAGTTCGAGTCCACGATATTCAGTTTTTTTATAGACTTATTTCGCGAAAGGAGATGAATAAGAAGATCCTGCGAGCCCCACGAAAAGGACTTCCACCCTTTTGGTGGAACAAAGTATCTTTCGCATCCCCTGCATGTTTCAATTAGCATGGACGCTTTTATGTCCTTCGTAAGATCTGTGTTGTTGTTTAAGCATCTGAGACACATGTTTTTGGCACTTGGTTCTATTTCTATCCCACATTTAAAACAGAGAATCATTGGGTGTCCAGAAAATTTCAAAAAATTGCATAAATTTTTTATTCGGCAGTTTTTTCTTTTATATTTCATGCAAAGTGCTTAAAACTAGCATTGCTAAATTATGAGCAATACTTTTTCCTTTATACTTCAGCATCTGTTACGGTTTGATGCAGGCACAAATCTGGCTATCGACAGAACTTTTTGTAGCAAAAACATTCAAAAAGCTTTCTATAAGAAAGCCAAAGATATTGAAACATGTGCAATTTAATAGTATCTAACAATAAAAATAGCATTTATAATTGTTCTGTCCTGTTGGCGTAGCTTCCGCTCGATTGCCATTCTTTTTATTATTTTTCTTGATTTGCATAAACTAATTCCTAATCCCATTTATGCTAAAAAGCATTCCAATTTCCAACAAACTATTGTGCATGGAGGTTCTAGGGGAGAATTTGTATCTTGGAGACGCTGGTGGCGTAATACACCTGGCCAAATATCCATTCACAATACCTGTAAGGCTAATAACTACGTCTGCACCAGTCTCTTCCATAGCTTTTCTTAACGGAGAGATTTTTTATGGGACATGGGATGGATGCATAAACAGCATAAATAGCAAAAAGAAGCTAGGAATTGACCCAATAAAGTGCATAAAAGTGTATAACGAGCGACTTTTTGTATCGGTGGACAAATACGTATTCGTTTTAGACAAAAATTTAAGCATTTTGGAAGAGATCAGAACACCATACAAGGTGCTCTGCATGGACAAACATGATGGAAAGCTGTGGTTTGGGCTAGGAACAGGCATGCTGGCAGCATATACAAATAGGTATGAATCAGAAGAGAAGACAGGCCACGAGACAAACATTTTAGCTATCAGAAACGGTATTACAGGATCAGCGGACGGAACAATGAGAAGAGGTGAAGAAGTGCTCTATTCCGGGAAGGGATGGATAAGAAGCATCTTCGACGAAACCCTGTTTTCGGCTGGCAGATCAGTCTACGAGAATGGTAAGATTTTGTACGATCACCAGGCAGATGTTATGGATGCAATAAGAATCTGTAACAAAATAATATCTATAGGGCTGGACAGATGCTACAAAATATACGATAAAGGGGGATTTACTGATGAGAAGGAAGAAGACGAAATACTGAGGCTTCTTAACGAATAATTAAGATAAAGAATATTATTTAAGACATTTACTATTTTATTTTCTTAAGTATTTCGTATGAAGTAATAGAATAAACTCATGGCAGACTCATTCCCGGGCTGAACAGTATTTCTCAGCTATTTCTACAAATAGCATAAAAATGTCTTCGTCGCAATGATAACAAATTATGCATTGCGACTCCCATAATATAGCATGAACAAACTTACGAGCAAATGCATAGACCAATACATAGACAGAGTTATGAACTACGAGCTGCTAACAGAGAAGGAAATAATGGTGGTTTGTGACAGAATCTGTGACATTATGATCTTAGAGCCCAACATCAGAAGCATATCCGGGGACACATTTGTTGTGGGCGACATCCATGGACAGTTCTCCGATCTTCTCTACATATTTAAGACATACGGAAGCCCAGGAGCCAATTCTTATGTGTTCCAAGGGGACTATGTCGACAGAGGCGAAAATTCCCTGGAATGCATAGTATTGCTTTTGCTCTATAAAATAGCCTATCCTGGAAACATAACACTCATCAGGGGAAACCATGAGCAAAGGGCAATCAACAAGACATATGGGTTCTACGATGAAGTTATGCTGAAATACGGCAATCCCAGGGTGTGGAACATGATAAATGACGTGTTTCCATACTTCAATCTGGGATGCATAATAGAAAACAGATATTTATGCATCCACGGAGGAATATCTCCCAGAGTTACAAAAAATAAGTTGGAAAGAGTAGACAGATTTGAAAAGATCACAGAGGATTCGATAATCAATGATATAATCTGGAGTGATCCGTACTACAAGCCAGGGTTTGCACCAAATCCTAGGGGGAGCGGGTTTTTGTTCGGGATAGACATTCTTAAGCAGTTTCTGATATTCAACAACATTGAGATGATAATAAGATCGCATCAGCTGGCAATCGAAGGTTATAAGTTTGATTTTGAAGGGCTATGTTTGACTGTTTGGAGTGCTCCTGATTACATGGGGAAGTGCTCTAATCCAGGAAGCATATTATTTATTGAAAAGGATGTGCCGATCACATCCCGAAGCCTAAGAATATTTAAAAAGACAAAAAGAATGCTTTAAACAAAGGCATATTTGCTTCAAGCCATTTAAACCTCGCTGTAATTTCCAAGTTTTCCAGTGACGGCTTCTCTGCCTGTAATTGTTTTCAAAGATTGCAGTCTTATCTGGTTTATTCGCAGAAAAGTAAAGCTTTTAATTTGTGTTCAGCAATTCAAAAAGAACCAACAAGATTATTAAATTGTTAAAAATAGTAAAAGTCAAGTTTTAATGCATAATCTTCATTGTGCTTCGGGTTTCATTTATGCTATAAAAGTCAGATCAAATTTGCATAAACTGCGCCTCTTCTGGGAACCCCATGGAGGAGGTTTACATCCCAAAAAAGGCAACAAAATACCAGTTTGCGTACGAAGAGCTAGTGATGAAAGAAGACTATGAAGGATGCCCAATATGGGTGAACTACGATGCATTGGTAATTCTGGAGACATTCCAGAAATGTTCTAAAAAAGCCATAGACTTTCTCATAGCCATAGCAGAACCAGTCTCGCGACCATCACGAATACATGAATACCAGATTACTGCCTATTCGCTATATGCTGCAGCATCTGTCGGACTCACGACAGACCACATTCTGGTAACATTAAAAAAGTTTTCGAAGAACATCATTCCCAAAGGTGTCAGAGACTTCATCACAGACTGCACTCTTAGCTACGGAAAGGTAAAGCTGGTCCGTGCCCACACCAAATTCTATGTTGAAGCCATTAACCACGATATTTACGCCTTGCTGCTGAATGATCCTATTTTCGCCAAGAATGTGATAGGTAAAAATTCAAAGGACTATCTCATAGAGATCGGGAACGTAGAAGAGGTGAAGAAAAGATGTATAGAAATGGACTATCCTCTGATAGAGGAATATGACTTCAAAGATGATGCAAAGCTTCCTGCCCTGGAAATAGACTTGAGACCTACCTCACAGATAAGGTCATACCAGGAGATATGTCTGAACAAGATGTTTGGAAATGGGAGGGCCAGAAGTGGAATAATTGTTCTTCCCTGCGGCTCTGGAAAAACTCTGGTCGGAATCACAGCAATAAGCACAGTTAAGAAGTCTGCGCTTGTAATGTGTACCTCGGCCGTATCTGTCGAGCAGTGGAGGCAATCGACCTTGGGCTTCAGCACCATCTCCCCAGATAGCCTGGCAAGGTTTACTTCTGACAAAAAAGAATGGTTCAAGACAGAGTCAGGCATTCTAATCACAACATACTCGATGATGTCTTATTCAGGTAAGCGTTCTCACGAAGCGCAGAAAATAATGGAATTGGTACACAAGCATGAATGGGGAATGCTAATTTTGGATGAGGTCCATGTGGTCCCAGCACAGATGTTCAGAAAGACAGTCTCGGCCATCTCTCACCACTGCAAGCTTGGGCTGACGGCAACCTTGGTCAGAGAAGACGACAAAA
>Ga0308169_10000841_pt1 | contig 40183 bp, 36 predicted proteins | sample PhyBR1_2_FD_202139 | JGI IMG/M metagenome (GOLD analysis project Ga0308169, IMG submission 202139) | Phyllosphere microbial communities from UC Gill Tract Community Farm, Albany, California, United States - DLSLSB.R1 | ecosystem: Host-associated > Plants > Phyllosphere > Unclassified | place...
TCCCGCACGTGCTGATGCGTTTCTATACGGTGCCCACGGCCAAGGAAGCACGCAAGTCGGTGGTCTGGTCCATCTGGCTGATCGGGCTGTTCTACCTCTTCACCCTGGTGCTGGGCTACGGCGCTGCCGCCCTGGTGGGAGCGGACACCATCAAGTCGGCACCCGGCGGTGTCAACGCTGCCGCCCCGCTGCTGGCGTTCCACCTTGGCGGGCCGCTGCTGCTGGGCTTCATCTCGGCCGTGGCGTTTGCCACCATCCTCGCGGTGGTGGCAGGGCTGACCATCACTGCTGCCGCGTCCTTTGCGCATGACATCTACGCCAACGTTATCGCCAAGGGCAAGGCGGACGCGGCCACCGAGGTCCGGGTGGCCCGCCGCACGGTGGTGGTCATCGGCATCCTGGCCATCCTGGGCGGCATCTTCGCCAACGGCCAGAATGTCGCGTTCCTGGTGGCGCTGGCCTTCGCCGTCGCGGCCTCCGCCAACCTGCCCACCATCATCTACTCGCTGTTCTGGCGGAAGTTCACCACCCAGGGCGCGGTGTGGAGCATGTACGGCGGCCTGGCCGCGGCCATCCTGCTCATCGTGTTCTCCCCGGTGGTCTCGGGATTGAAGACCTCGATGATCCCGGGTGCCAACTTCGCCCTCTTCCCGCTCAGCAACCCGGGCATCGTGTCCATCCCGCTGGCCTTCTTCCTGGGCTGGCTGGGCACCACGCTGGACAAGCGGCGGGAGGATCCTGCCAAGCAGGCCGAGATGGAAGTCCGTTCACTGACGGGCATCGGGGCCGAAAAGGCGGTGGACCACTGACTCCCACTCCGGGCTGAACCGGCAACAAACTACGTGCATGCATAAAACTGCTCCCCGGAAGTGGAAACTGAATTTCTCAGTCCAACTTCCGGGGAGCAGTTCAGCCGGCACGGAGGCTCTTTCGTTGGCGGGCCGGGACCACTGTGGTCCCGGAGGGGGGGCTTACCGCTGGTGGTGGCCAGCCGGCACCAGGTGGCCGTGCCCGCCATGCGGCACGGCATACTGGCCGGCCGTCGATGCGGCGAGTCCCGGCGTCGTGATTCCGGCCACCAGGACGGCACCGGCGAAAGCAGCCAGCAGGAGCCGGCCCGGCCGCATTCCGGCGGCCTGCGGGGAGGTGGCCATCCGTTGCGGGCGGTCCCCGGACCGCCCGAGCCATCCGACGGACGCGATGACCATCAGGGTGAGCAACAGCGCGGAGAGCTGCGTCAGGCCCAGTCCGGGGGTTCCGGAGGCAGCGAAAACGATGCCGGCCAGGTGCACCGCGGCCGCACTGGACAGTGCGTACCGGGTCCATCGGCCACCCACCAGGCGCTCCCTGGCCAGGAACACCACGGCGCCGGCAAGCAGGGCCGCACCCCAAAGCCCCGCCAGCACTCCGGCCAGGAGCCGCGCCGGTTCCACGGCGCCTGCTGATGCAAACATGCTGGACGAAATGGCAAGGTTTACCGAACCCGCACCGAAGCCGGCGAACCCGGTCAGCAGCCGGACCGGGGCTGCCGCCGGGGACACTGTGGCGTCCGGTGATGTGGTCCTGTCCGGTGATGCCGCAGCAGGTCCTGCCATGCCGGGGGCTGCCATGCCTAGGCCCGGGCCGTGGCCGGGGACTTGTCCAGGGACAGGCCCACGCCCAGGAGGAGCACGGCGCTTGCCAGGTGGAGGACGTTGTCGGCGCCGTTCAGGGCGATGATGTTCAGCGGCGAATTCAGCAGGAACAGGCCGACGATGCCCACCAGGAGGTAGACGGCGCCCACGGTGGCATTGACGGTGCGTGCGGTGTCCGTACCGCGGAGTCCGGCGAAGAGCAGCGCGGCGCCGATAGCCAGGTGGATGACGTTGTGCAGGGGGTTGACTTCGAAGATGATGAGGTTCGCGCCTTCGGTGGCAACGAAACCGACGCCGGATGTGACGGCGAAGCCCAAAAGTCCCACCAGCAGGTAGACGGCTCCGAAGATGGTGGCGACGAGGCGGTTGGGTGAGTTGCGCATGGACCGGGTCCTTCCGATAGGGCGGGGAGGAATGTTCCCGCCGGCTGCGGGGTCCCGGATGGGACCCTCGGAAGCGATTCGGACCATTGGCCGGTGTGGATGGGTAGAAAGATCAGCACCCTTTCCAATTTTCCGGGCAGGCCGCCGGGATGGCCTACGAGGCAGGGCGCAGCTTGATGCTGGTCATCAGGAGCCGGTCGCTGCCCTCGAACCGGTACGCGAGGTCAACCTTCTTGCCCGTGCAGCTGATCTGGCCCATCACCTCCGCCGACTTCACCCCGTTCTCGGTGGCCACCTTGAGGTCGTTGTAGGCGGGCTTGCAGGAGCTGTCCATTTCCAGGCTCCGCACTCCGGAAATAAACGCTTCCTTGGAAAGCTGCTTCTGCAGGGCGGGGTCGAGGTACTCGTCGTAGGCGCCGGCTGTCTCGCCGGCGATCACCTTCTTGGTGAACTCGTCCGCGAGTCCCCGGGCCTGGTTGGTGGCGCTGCCCACCACATTCACCAGGATGACGACGCCGATGATCACCAGCAGCAGCACGCCGCCGATGCTGCCGAGAACGATCCAGAGCTTCCGCCGGCTGGGCTGTTGCGGCGGTTCCCCTGGGAGGCCGAAGGGGGCCGGCTGCTCCGGCATGGGGGGAATCTGCTGCGGAGTATAGGCGGCCCGGCCCTGCTGGTACGGATCCTGGGGACTGCTCAAGGGGGACCTTTCAACGAACTGGGCTCTGGCGCGGGGAGCCAACCCGGGCCTTCCCGGCCCGGCGCATGACTGCATCCAGCCTATAACCCTGCCCGCCGCCGTCGTACCAGCCGCACCCGGCGCCCGCATCGTTCTACCCGCCCTCGGAGCCCCGCTCCAGCAGGGGCTGCACCCGGAAAGGGATCAATTCACCCATCGCCAGCGCCGTGTCTGCCCGCTCTACCCCGTCGCAGGCCAGGATCTTGCCGTTGATCCGGAACAGGTCCTCCGCATCCCGGGCCACCACGCGCAGCAGCAAATCCGCCGAACCCGTGAGCCCGTATCCTTCCAGCACCTCAGGGATGGCCGCGATCTCCTCCGCCAGGCGCCCAAGCTTCTGCTGCTGGACGTGGACGGAGATGAAGGCCATCAGCGGGTACCCGAGCGCCACCGGATTGATGCGCCGTTCAAAGGACAGGAAGACGTGCTTCTTCTCCAACTGCGCCATACGCGCCTGGACGGTGTTGCGGGACAAGCCGAGCTTCTGGGCAAGCGCCACCACCGTGCGCCGCGGATCCTGCGCCATCGCCGACAACAGGCGGGTGTCAGTGCCATCCAAAGCTCGCATAATGCGCAACGCTAGCACGGTGCCGGGACGCCGGGCAGGGCACTCTGCTCAAAAATTTCCGCAGTGGTTGTACCCCCTGGGTGTTGTGAGTAGGGTCACAGTATCTGGGGCAATGACGCCCGGAAGGCCGGTGGCGGCAGGGGCCAAAAGCCCGGAAAACCACGGGTCAACGACGTACGAAGGTTGCGGCAATCGTGTCTACAGACGAAACGGGCCATGGCGGTACAAAGACCCCGCAAAGAGCAGGAGATTCCGCGGCGGGACAGGAACTCCTCCAGTTGCTCACCCCTTCGGGTGAACGCATCAGTCATCCGGAGTTCGACTTCTGGGTGAAGGACATTACCGACGAACAGCTGTGTTCCCTCTATGAGGACATGACCGTCATCCGGAGGATCGACGTGGAGGCCACCGCCCTCCAGCGCCAGGGGGAGCTCGCCCTGTGGCCGCCGCTCCTGGGCCAAGAGGCAGCCCAGATCGGATCGGGACGGGCCCTGCGGGCCGACGATTTCGTATTCTCCAGCTACCGGGAGAACGGGGTGGCGTACTGCCGGGGCGTGGACCTGACCGACCTCCTGCGGGTCTGGCGCGGGAATGCCTCCGGGGGCTGGGATCCGTACAGCATCAATATGGCCACGCCGCAGATCATCATCGGTGCCCAGACCCTGCACGCCACCGGCTATGCCATGGGCATCCAGAATGACGGGGCCGACGCCGTGGCCGTCACCTACTTCGGTGACGGTGCCACCAGCGAGGGTGACGTGAACGAGGCCATGGTGTTCGCCGCCAGCTTCCAGGCCCCGGTGGTGTTCTTCTGCACCAACAACCACTGGGCGATTTCGGAGCCCGTGCGGCTTCAGTCCCACATCCACCTCGCCGACCGGGCCACCGGCTTCGGCATCCCCAGCCAGCGGGTGGACGGCAACGACGTCCTGGCAGTCATGGCTGCCACCCGGCTTGCGCTGGACCGGGCCCGGCGGGGCGGCGGACCCACGTTCATCGAGGCCGTCAGCTACCGCATGGGCCCGCACACCACGGCGGATGACCCAACGAGGTACCGCGATCCCAACGAACTCGAGGACTGGGCCGCCAAGGACCCCATTGCCAGGCTGGCCGGCCTCCTGGAGCGCAAGGGCCTCCTGACCGACACGCTGCAGCAGCAGGTCAAGGACAAAGCCGACACCGTTGCGGCGCAGATGCGCCGCGGATGCACCACCATGCCGGACCCGCAGCCCATGGACATCTTCAAGCATGTCTACAGCACCCCCAATTCCTGGCTGGAACGCCAGCAGGACCACTACGCCCGCTACCTGGCCTCCTTCGGCGATCCCGCAGGAGCCGTTTCCGAAGAAGGTGCACGCTGATGACCCAGTTGACCTTTGCCCGTTCCATCAACGCCGGGCTGCGCAAGTCGCTGGAGAACGACTCCAAGGTGGTCCTCCTGGGCGAGGACATCGGTGCCCTGGGTGGCGTTTTCCGGGTGACGGACGGCCTGCAAAAGGATTTCGGCATGCACCGTGTGGTGGACACGCCGCTGGCGGAGTCCGCGATCATGGGCACGGCCGTCGGCCTGGCCTACCGGGGTTACCGGCCGGTGGTGGAAATCCAGTTCGATGGGTTCATCTACCCTGCGTTTGACCAGATCGTCAGCCAGGTGGCCAAACTGCACTACCGCACCCGCGGCGCCGTGAAGATGCCCATCACCATCAGGGTCCCGTTCGGCGGCGGCATCGGCTCGCCCGAACACCACTCCGAATCCCCGGAGGCGTACTTCACCCACACCTCCGGGCTGCGCGTGGTGACAGTGGCGAACCCGCAGGATGCCTACACGGTGATCCAGCAGGCCATCTCCTGTGACGACCCCGTCCTGTACTTCGAGCCCAAGCGCCGGTACCACGACAAGGGCGAAGTGGACGAGTCCGTCGACCCGCGGTCGGCCCTGCCCATGGACAAGGCCCGGGTGCTGACCACCGGCAGCGACGTCACGCTCGTTGCCTACGGTCCCCTGGTCAAGACCGCGCTCGATGCCGCCTCGGCCGCAGCCGACGAGGGCATCTCCATCGAAGTCATCGACCTGCGCTCGCTGGCTCCCGTTGATTACGAACCCGTAGTGGCCTCCGTGCGGAAGACCGGGCGCCTGGTTGTGACGCACGAGGCCGGTCAGTCCGGCGGCCTGGGCGCGGAAGTTGCGGCGAGCATCACCGAGCGGTGCTTCTACCATCTCGAGGCCGCCCCCGTCCGGGTGACCGGCTTTGACATCCCCTACCCCTACTCAAAACTGGAAATGCACCACGTGCCGGGCCTGGACCGCATCCTTGACGGCGTGGACCGGGCCCTGGGCCGCCCTAACTCCCTGAGTGGACTGGAAGGATGAGCGCCACCATGATCAAGGAATTCCGCCTCCCGGACCTGGGCGAGGGACTCACCGAGTCAGAAATCCTCAGCTGGAAGGTGGACGTTGGCGACACCGTCAGCCTGAACCAGGTCATCGCCGAAGTTGAAACCGCCAAAGCCGTGGTGGAACTGCCGTCACCGTTCGCCGGGGTCATCAAGGAGCTTCACGAACAGCCCGGTTCCGTAGTGGAGGTGGGCAAGCCGATCGTCTCCTTCGAAGTTCCGGACGACGCCGGCGCGTCACCTTCGCCGCCGTCCGCCGGCTTGGCGTCGGGGGAAGGGGAGTCCGCTGCGGTAATGCCGAAAAGGGAACCGAACCTGGTGGGATACGGTGCCGTCGTCGAAGCCTCCGGCCGGCCCACGCGGCGGGCGCGGAACTTCACCCCGGTGGTTGAACCTGTCGAAACCGAGCCTCCGGTGGTTGAGCCTGTCGAAATCAAGCCAGCCGAAACCAGGCCTGGCGAACCCACGCCCGCCGAACGCCCCCGCTCCACTCCTCCGGTCCGCAAGCTGGCCAAGGACCTCGGCGTGGACCTGGCCCAGGTCAACGGCACCGGTCCAGGCGGCCTCATCACCCGCGAAGACGTCCAGGGATTCGCCGGCCATCCGGAAGAACCGGCGCCCGCGGCCGGACCGGCGCCGAAAGACGTTGCCACCCGCCCCGGTGCGCGGGAGACGCGGACCCCCATCAAGGGCGTCCGCAAACACACCGCGGCTGCCATGGTGCACAGCGCGTTCACCGCGCCGCACGCCACCGAGTTCCTCACCGTGGACGTCACGCCAAGCCTTGAGCTGCTGGCCAAACTCAAGAACAGCAGGGCGTTCGCAGGCATCAAGCTCACCCCGTTGACGCTCGCGGCCAAGGCGGTCCTGATCGCCCTGCGCCGCAACCCGGCCCTGAACTCCCGCTGGGACGAGGAAAACCAGGAAATCATCACCTTCAACTACGTGAACCTGGGTATCGCGGCCGCCACGCCGCGGGGACTCACCGTTCCCAATATCAAGGACGCCGACACCCTGGCGCTTCCGGAGCTGGCCCAGTCCCTGACGGCGCTCGCCGAAACCGCACGGGCCGGAAAGACAACCCCCGCAGATCTTTCCGGGGGCACCATCTCCATCACCAACATCGGCGTCTTTGGCATCGACGCCGGCACCCCCATCCTCAATCCCGGGGAAGCTGCCATTCTGGGCCTCGGAGCAGTCCGGACCATGCCGTGGGAGTACCGGGGTGAGGTGGCGCTGCGCCAGGTGCTCACGCTGAGCCTGTCCTTCGATCACCGCCTGGTGGACGGGGAACAGGGTTCGCGGTTCCTGGCCGACGTCGGAGCCATCCTGGCCGAGCCCGGGATGGTGCTCACGATGGTCTAACGGGTCCTGACCCGCACATCACCGGCCCCAACCCGCATAAGCGGCGCTGCCCGGGGCCGGTTGTGCGGGCCGGGGCCGTTCGTGTGGTGCCGGTGCCGGGCGGGTCAGGCCGAGGGCACTGTCAGGGCGGCGAGCGCCATCCGTTCCAGCAAGGGACGGGCCACCCCGACGGCCATCCGCCTGCCGTGGGTGCGGACGGAGTGCGGCGTGGAATTGATAAGGCCAAAGGTGGCGTGTGCCCGCATTCGCAGCTCGGCTGTATCAATTCCTGGATGCACCTTGGCCAGAACCTCGACCCATACCTCCACATAGCTGCGCTGCAGGGTGCGCACCGCCAACTGGTCCCGCTCTGACAGGTTGCTGAAGTCGCGGTCCTGCACCCGGATCACATCCGGCTTGCCCAGGGCGAAATCCACCTGGAACTCCACCAGCCGGCGCAGTGCGCCCAGGGGATCGGCGCTGCTTTCCGCCACCTGGCGCCCGCCGTCCAGCAGTTCCTGGCTCACGGTGACCAGCAGGTCGGCGAGGACGGCCTGCTTGCCGGAAAAGTGGCGGTACACCGCAGGCCCGCTGACTCCGGCCGCCGCCCCCAGGTCCTCCAGCGAGACACGGTTGAAACCGTTCAGGGCGAACAGTGAGGCGGCAGCAGCCAGCAATGCCTGCCGCCGGTTCTCCTTGGCCCTGCCGCGCTGGGTAGTGGGACCGGGCGGTGCGGTGACTGGCTGCCTTGCATTGCCGGGTTGTGTTTCCGTGCTGGCCACTTTTCCTCCTAGGACCGACGCAGAGTCTAGCAAGACGATGGTGTGTTGGACATCACAGTTAATCGCGACTAACCTGAATTTCAGTTATTAAACACTAACCGAGTTGGCGTTGAAGCCACTCGGTCAACACAAGGACGGACCGTCGATGGAGACCCTTGCCACCCGGCTTGATGCAGCAAGCGAGTCCTTTCGAACCAACCGGGAAGCGCAGCTCTCGCTCGCTGAAGACCTGCGGAAGAGGCTGGCGGACGCGGCATTGGGCGGCCCGCAAAAGTCGAGGGACCGCCACGTGTCCCGCGGCAAGCTCCTGCCGCGGGACCGGATCGACCAGTTGCTGGATGACGGAAGCCCCTTCCTGGAGATTGCCCCGCTGGCAGCGAACGGAATGTACGACGACGAGGCTCCGGGCGCCGGTGTCATCGCCGGGATCGGCCTGGTGCACGGCCGGCAGGTCCTGGTGATCTCGAACGACGCAACCGTCAAGGGCGGCACCTACTACCCGATGACGGTGAAGAAGCACCTCCGCGCCCAGGAGATCGCCCTGGAAAACAGGCTGCCGTGCATCTACCTGGTGGACTCCGGCGGCGCCTTCCTGCCCAAACAGGACGAAGTGTTTCCGGACAAGGACCACTTTGGCCGCATCTTTTACAACCAGGCCCGCCTGTCCGCGGCGAAGATCCCGCAGATCGCGGCCGTCATGGGCTCCTGCACGGCCGGCGGAGCCTACGTCCCCGCCATGAGCGATGAGACCGTCATCGTCCGCAACCAGGGCACCATCTTCCTTGGCGGCCCGCCGTTGGTGAAGGCCGCGATCGGCGAAATCGTCACGGCGGAGGAGCTGGGCGGCGGCGAGGTGCACTCCCGGGTCTCCGGGGTCACTGACCACCTGGCCGAAAATGATGAACACGCCCTGCAGATCGTCCGGGACATCGTGGCCACCCTGCCGCCCCCTGGCCCCCCCGCCTGGCAGGTGGAACCCGCCGTCGAACCGGCCGTGGACCCGGACGGCGTCTATGGCGCCGTGCCCACGGACGTCAACGCCCCCTACGACGTCCACGAGGTCATCGCCCGGTTGGTGGACGGCAGCAGGTTCCATGAGTTCAAGAAGGACTATGGCACCACCCTGGTCACTGGGTTCGCCCGGATCGAGGGGCATCCGGTGGGAATCGTGGCCAACAACGGAGTGCTGTTCAGCGAATCGTCGCTCAAAGGCGCCCATTTCATTGAACTGTGCGACCAGCGCGGCATCCCGCTGGTGTTCCTGCAAAACATCTCCGGCTTCATGGTGGGCAGGGACGCCGAGCAGGGCGGCATCGCCAAGAACGGCGCCAAGATGGTCACCGCCGTTGCCACCGCCCGGGTGCCCAAGCTGACCGTGGTCATCGGCGGCTCCTTTGGTGCGGGCAACTACTCGATGTGCGGCCGTGCGTACTCCCCACGGTTCCTGTGGATGTGGCCCGCGGCCCGGATTTCGGTCATGGGAGGCAACCAGGCCGCCAGTGTCCTGGCCACGGTGAAGCGGGACCAGTACGAGGCGTCCGGCGGGGAGTGGCCGGAACAGGACGAGGAGGAGTTCAAGGCCCCCATCCGGCGGCAGTACGAGGAACAGGGCAGCCCTTACTACTCCACGGCCCGGCTGTGGGATGACGCCGTTATCGATCCTGCCGATACGCGCACCGTCCTGGGCCTGGCGCTTGACGTCGTCTCCCGCACCCCCTTGCCGGAGACCTCCTTCGGCCTCTTCCGGATGTGAGCCAGCAATGACCATGCAGACCACCACAGATCCCGCCACTGCCAGTACTGGTGCCACCCACGGAGCCGGCAGTGTGCCGGTGTTCAGCACGGTGCTGGTCGCGAACCGCGGCGAGATCGCCTGCCGCGTCATCCGAACCCTGCGCCGCCTCGGAATCCGTTCGGTTGCGGTCTACAGCGATGCCGACGCCGGTGCCCGCCACGTGCGGGAAGCGGACGCTTCCGTGCGGATCGGGCCCGCCGCGGCAAGCGAAAGCTACCTGAATACCGATGCCATCATCCGGGCCTGCAAGGAGACCGGGGCCGAGGTCGTCCACCCCGGCTATGGCTTCCTGAGCGAGAATGTGGACTTCGCCCGCGCCCTGGAGAAGGCCGGGGTCACCTTCATCGGCCCCGGCGTGGAAGCGCTCAATGTCATGGGCGACAAGATCCGGGCAAAGAACCACGTGGCCGGGTACGGCGTGCCGGTTGTTCCGGGCATTGCCAAGCCCGGGATGACCGATGCCGAACTTATGGAGGCGGCTGCCGCCGTCGGCTTTCCCCTCCTGATCAAGCCGTCAGCGGGCGGAGGGGGCAAAGGCATGCAGGCCGTCGCAAAGGCGGAGGACCTGCCCTCCGCCCTGGTAACCGCCCGGCGCGTGGCGGCCGCGGCCTTCGGCGATGACACCCTGTTCCTGGAGCGCCTGGTCACCACGCCCCGGCACATCGAGGTGCAGGTGCTGGCGGACGGCCATGGCAACGTCATCCACCTGGGGGAGCGCGAATGCTCCCTCCAGCGCAGGCACCAGAAAGTCATTGAGGAAGCCCCCTCACCCCTGCTGGAGAGCCTCCCCAACGGGGCAGAAGTGCGCGCGCGAATCGGTGAAGCGGCCTGCAACGCCGCCCGCAGCGTGGACTACACGGGGGCGGGAACCGTGGAATTCCTGGTCTCCGACGATGCGCCGGACGAATTCTTCTTCATGGAAATGAACACCCGGCTGCAGGTGGAACACCCGGTCACCGAGATGGTGACGGACACCGACCTGGTGGAATGGCAGGTGCGGATCGCCGCCGGTGCCGAACTGACGCTCCGGCAGGACGACGTAAGGCTTTCTGGGCATGCCGTGGAGGCCCGGGTGTACGCCGAGGTGCCGGAAAAGAACTTCCTCCCGTCCACCGGAACGGTGCTTGTGCTGGACGAACTGCCTGGGCCCAAGGCGCGGCCCAGCGCTCCTGCCCGCGTGGAAGTGGAGCAGGCCGCCGGCCGGGTCCGGGTGGATTCCTCCCTGGTCGAAGGGCTGGAGCTCCCGGCCAACTACGACCCCATGATCTCGAAGGTCATCGCATGGGGTGAAGACCGCGCAGCCGCCCTGGCCACCCTGGACGAAGCCTTGTCCGGTTACACAGCTCTCGGCATCGACACCAACGTCGAATACCTGAGGCTCCTGCTCAGCGATCCCGACGTCCAGGCAGGCCGCCTGGACACCGGGTTGATCGAACGAAAACTGCCCGGGCTGGAGTTCCGGCGCGCGGGCGCCGCGGAACTGGTCGCCGCCGCCCTGTACACGCTCTCCATAGAGGATGACAGCAACCCTTACCCGGGGAGCGGCCCCTGGCGGGACCGCAGCGGCTGGCGCCTTGGGAAGCCGGCGCCCCGCCGCGTCAGCCTGGGAACGCCCGACGGCGGCGTGGCCACCGTCCAGGTGACCGGCACCCCCAACGGGGGTGGCACTGCCGTGGTTACCGTCGACGGCGGCCCCGCGATGCGTGCGTCACTGCAGTGGTCCAGCCGGCGAAGCTTTGACCTTGACCTCGATGGCCAACGCCACGCCTACCGGCTGGCACCGGTGCATGCAGGGCCTCCGGCTCCTGCGGGGGACAACGGCCTTCCCGCCGGGCCTGCCCGGCTGTTCCTCGGCAATGCCGGCTGGTCCTGCGGCCTGGACGTCCTGACCCGCGAGGCGCGGCTGGAACGGGTGCTGGCTGCCATTCAGCGGCAGGAAGGCGCGGCCGACCCCGAGGTGCGCTCGCCGATGCCCGGGACCGTGGTGGCCGTCCCGGTCGCCGATGGCGAAGCGGTCCAGGCCGGGGACGTCCTGGTGTCCGTGGAGGCCATGAAGATGGAACACCACCTGGTGGCCCCGCTGGCAGGGACAGTCCACCTGACCGCCCGTACCGGCGACCTGGTCAAGGCGGACCAGGTGCTGGCCACCATCCACCCGGACTCCACCCGCGATGCCGGGGACACATCGCGGGCCACAGACACAGATTCAGCTGCACAGCAAGGCGAAGGAGCCTGACCATGACCGGTTTTGAACTCAGTGAGGAATACCAGGACCTCAGCGACACCGTGCGCGACTTCGCGGACAACGTGGTGGCCCCAGTGTCGGCAAAGCACGACGAAGAGCACAGCTTCCCGTACGAAGTGGTGAAGCAGATGGCGGAGATGGGCCTGTTCGGGCTGCCGTTCCCGGAGGAATACGGCGGTATGGGCGGGGACTACTTCGCCCTGGCCCTCGCGCTGGAGCAGCTGGGCCGGGTGGACCAGTCCGTCGCGATCACCCTTGAGGCGGGCGTGTCCCTGGGTGCCATGCCCGTCTACCGCTTCGGCACCGACGCGCAAAAAGCGGAATGGCTGCCCATGCTGGCCTCCGGACAGGCGCTCGCCGGGTTCGGGCTGACCGAGCCGGAGGCGGGCTCGGACGCCGGCGGGACCAAGACCCATGCCCGCCGACAGGACGGCAACTGGGTGATCAACGGCAACAAGGAGTTCATCACCAACTCCGGGACGGACATCACCCGGCTGGTCACCGTCACGGCCGTCACCGGGGAAACGGAACGCGGGGACGGCAGCGTCAAAAAGGAGATCTCCACCATCCTGGTGCCCACGGACACGCCCGGCTTCAAGGCGGAAAAGCCCTACAACAAGGTGGGTTGGAACGCCTCCGACACGCACCCGCTGACGCTCAAGGACGTCCGCGTGCCGGAGGAAAACCTGCTGGGCGCCGAGGGGCGCGGCTACGCGAACTTCCTCTCCATTCTGGACGAGGGGCGCATCGCCATCGCGGCCCTGGCCACCGGCGCGGCCCAGGGCTGCGTTGACCTGTCGGTCCGGTACGCCCGGGAGCGGCGCGCCTTCGGCAGCGAAATTGGCAAGTACCAGGCCATCTCGTTCAAGATCGCCAGGATGGAAGCACGGGCCCACACTGCCCGCCTGGCCTATTACGATGCTGCCGCCAGGATGCTCGCCGGGAAGCCGTTCAAGACCCAGGCGGCCATCGCTAAGATGGTCGCAGGCGAGGCGGCCATGGACAATGCGCGGGATGCCACCCAGGTATTCGGCGGCTATGGCTTCATCAACGAGTTCACCGTGGCACGCCACTACCGCGACTCCAAGATCCTTGAAGTGGGGGAGGGCACCACGGAGGTCCAGTTGATGCTGATCGCCCGCGAACTGGGACTGTAGCCCCTGCACATGCGGCAGGAAACGCAGCCGGCCTGAAAGGATCGATGATGATTGACAAGGTTGTTGCCAGTGCCGATGAAGCCGTCGCGGACATTCCCGACGGCGCCTCCGTCGCTGTGGGCGGGTTCGGTCTCTGCGGTATCCCGGTGGCCCTGATCGATGCCCTGCACCGGGCCGGCACGTCGGGGCTGGAGACCGTCAGCAACAACTGCGGCGTGGACGACTGGGGGCTCGGCATCCTGCTCCGGGACGGGCGGATCCGCCGTACCATCAGCTCCTATGTGGGTGAAAACAAGGAGTTCGCCCGCCAGTACCTCGCCGGTGAACTGGAAGTGGTGCTGACCCCGCAGGGCACGCTGGCGGAGAAGCTGCGCGCCGGCGGCGCCGGCATACCCGCGTTCTACACCAAGGCGGGGGTAGGAACCCAGGTGTCCGACGGCGGCCTGCCGCAGAAATACGACGCGAACGGCGGCATTGCGGTTGCCTCCGCCCCGAAGGAGGTCCGCTCGTTCGGGGGAGTGGACTACGTCCTGGAAGAGTCCCTCACACCGGACTTCGGACTGGTGCATGCCTGGAAGGGCGACCGCCACGGCAACCTGGTCTTCCACGCCACGGCGATGAACTTCAACCCCCTGTGCGCCATGGCCGGGCGGATCACCATCGCCGAGGTCGAGGAACTCGTGGAGCCCGGTGAACTTGATCCCGAGCACATCCACACCCCGGGGATCTTCGTCCAGCGCGTGGTCCTTGCGAAGGACGGCGAGAAGCGGATCGAGAAACGCACCGTCGCCCTGACGGGGAGAACTGCCGGCGGCGCAGCCTCCAGCGGAAGTACACCGGGCAGCGTCCAGCAGGCAGGAGCATGACCATGGATCCGAACAGCCCCGAAGCGCCGCGGCCCGAAGCGGTCCGCCCGGAGTACCGCCGGGCAGGCTCCCAGCGCCATGCCGCCCCCGGCGACCAGGCCTCCGCCGCCGACAGCAAAGGCTGGACCAGAAACGAACTGGCAGAACGGGTCGCCCGGGAGCTCCGCAACGGACAATACGTGAACCTGGGCATCGGCATGCCCACCCTGATTCCGAACTACATACCGGACGGGGTGGAAGTGGTGCTGCACTCCGAGAATGGAATTCTCGGGGTGGGCCCCTACCCCGCGGAAGACGCGGTGGACCCGGACCTGATCAATGCCGGCAAGGAAACCGTGACGGTCAACAGGGGAGCCGCGTTCTTCGACTCGGCAACGTCGTTCGGCATGATCCGCGGCGGCCACGTGGACCTTGCCGTCCTGGGCGCCATGGAGGTTGCCGCCAACGGAGACCTGGCCAACTGGATGATCCCCGGAAAGATGGTCAAGGGAATGGGTGGGGCCATGGACCTGGTGTTCGGGGCCAAGCGGGTGATCGTCATGATGGAGCACGTGGACCGCAGCGGCAACCCCAAGATCGTCCAGGAGTGCTCACTGCCGCTGACCGGGAAGGGCTGCGTGGACCGGATCATCACGGACCTGGCCGTCATCGACGTCGTCAAGGACGGTGGTTCCCCGCGCCTGGTCCTGCGCGAACTCGCCCCCAATGTCTCCGCCGAGGACGTCGTGGCCGCGACCGGCGCGGACCTCTTCGAGGAAGACCAGGAACTCACCGTATGAGCGCCACGGATTCCACCGGCACCGGGCAGGGCGACGGCGGCAGGCGCGTGGTCGAGCAGCGCGGGCTGTACTTCGATGAACTGGAGGAGGGAGTGGTGTATGCCCACCGCCCGGGACGCACGGTGACGGAAACGGACAACGTCCTGTTCACCACGCTCACCATGAACACCCAGGCGCTGCACCTGGACGCGGCCTGGAGCGCCGGCCAGCCCTTCGGCCAGCGGCTGATGAATTCCATGTTCACCCTGGCCACCATGGTGGGGCAGTCGGTGACGCAGCTGACCCAGGGGACCATCATCGCCCAGTTGGGCCTGACGGACGTGTCGTTCCCGCATCCGCTCTACCACGGGGACACGCTCTACACGGAGACGGTGATCACCGGGAAGCGGCTTTCGGCCTCGCGCCCCGGGCAGGGGATCGCCACCATGGAGCACACCGGGCGCAACCAGGACGGAACGGTAGTGGCCCGTGCCACCCGCAGCTGCCTGATGTGGATCCGGGATGCGCACATGAAGGCGCAGGCCAGCGGACAGGAGAGAATGCCGGTATGACTTTTGTGATGGGACCCGCGCTGCTCTTCTGCCCCGCCGACCGGCCGGAGCGGTACCAAAAGGCCGCCGCCCGCGCGGACGCCGTGATCCTGGACCTCGAGGACGCGGTGGCGCCGGCGGACAAGCAGCGTGCCCGGGGCGCCATCCTCGCCCAGCTCGGAACCACGGGAGTGGAACCGGAACTTGAACCCAGCTGCACCATAGTGCGGGTCAATCCTGTTGGCACCGGCGACTTTGAAAAGGACCTGCACTGCCTGGCGCACACGCCCTACCGGACCGTGATGCTGGCCAAGGCCGAATCGGCCGAACAGCTCAAGGCGCTGGAGGGGTACCAGGTCATCGCCCTGTGTGAAACAGCCCTCGGGGTGCTCAACGCCGCGGCTATCGCCGCTGCCCCCAACGTGGTGGGCCTCATGTGGGGGGCGGAGGACCTGCTCGCCTCACTTGGCGGCACGTCCAGCAGGAATGACGACGGCGGCTACCGGGCGGTGGCGCTGCACGCCCGCTCGTCGGTGCTTTTGGCGGCGCGCGCCCATGGGAAGGAAGCAGTGGACGCCGTCTACACGAACATCCCGGACCTTGACGGACTGGCCGCAGAAGCCGCCGATGCCGTGGCCTCCGGGTTCAGCTCCAAGGCATGCATCCACCCCAGCCAGGCCGCCGTCGTCCGCAAGGCCTACGCGCCCTCCGATGAGGAGGTGGCCGCGGCCCAGGCGCTCCTGGATGCCGCCGCGTCGGCCGGATCGGGAGTCTTCACGTACCAGGGGAAGATGATCGACGGACCCATCCTCAAGCATGCCCAGGAGATCATCCGCCGCGCGGCGGAACGGGTCTAGCGGGCGGAAGTATCTGGCGGCGGAGGCGCTCCCGGCGGCGCAATTCCTTCCGCTGCCGGCACTTAGCGTTGCCGGCCGGGCGACCGCCGCAGTGAGGTTGGCGGAATGGGCTCGTAAAGCAGCGTCCGCACCCACCGGTTCCCGGTCTCCCGGAACTCCTTCCGGCTGGCGAAGCGGTAATGGAAGCTGCGCACGCGCACCCAGCGCGGGGCAGCGCCGTCGAACGGATCATGGCGCAGCAGCCGCAGCACCTGCCGGTCCGCGGCCAGGAGCTTGGCCAGGAACGCGTAGAACCACTCCTCATGCACGCTCCGCAGGGGCAGGAACCACATCAGCCAGTCCAGCCGCAGATGGTAGGGGGCCCATTGCCGTGGAATCCGGCGCACGTCACCGGGTTTGCCCTTGAAGCCGTACTCACGCCAGTCCAGGCCGTCGTCGGGGTCCTCGTCCAGCGTGCCCTCCACGACAATTTCAATGCGCTGCTTCGTCACCGTTCCAAACGCCCCGTACGCGTTGACCAACTGCCACCGGTTGAAACTGGCGTTCATCAACTGTCGGCGGGAGAACAAATTCCGCAGCGGCCAGTAGCTCAGGACCAGCAGCAGCACTGATGCCGCCAGGGTGATGGCCAGCCACCACAGGGGCGTTTGCCGCTGCACTCCCGTGGCCGCATCCCAATCGGCGGGAATGGCCGGGATGACGGCATGCGCCACGGGATCGCTGACCGCCGCGAACGCCAGCACGATTGCCATCCAGTTCAGCCAGGCGAAGTTTCCACTGGCCACCAGCCAGAGCTGGGTGACCACCACCACCGCCGCCGCGACGCTGGCCACGGGCTGCGGCGCGAACAGCAGGAAGGGCACCACCAGCTGGGCGATGTGGTTGCCCACCACCTCGATCCGGTGCAGGGGCTTGGGCAGGAGATGCGCCTGGCGGCTGAGCGGTCCGGGCATCGGCTGTGTCTCGTGGTGGTAGTACAGCGCCGTCAGGTCGCGCCACTCCCGGCCGCCGCGGATCTTGATCATCCCCGCGCCGAATTCCAACCGGAACACCAGCCACACGGTCAGGATCAGGATGGTCCGGGGCGGCACCGTCTGGTCCGAACCCAAGAACGCCACGGTGAAGCCTGCCTCAAGGAGCAGCATTTCCCAGCCGAACCCATAGAACGTCTGGCCCACGTTCACGATCGACATGTAGAGCAGCCACAGGGCCAGGAATGCGATCAGCGGCACCCAGGGCGGGCCCAGCTGGGGGACGCCGGCCACAAGCAGCGCCGACACCAGCAAGCCGGCGGCGCAGACGGTGCGCAGCAGCCGGTCGGAGTACCGCCAGCGGAACAACGTGGGCCGGCGCAGCCGGGTAAAGGCGGCGAGGAACTCCGGTACGGGGAGCAGGCCGCGCTCGCCGAGCAGGGCGGGAAACTGGTTCAGCGTGGACAGGAACGCAACGAAATACAGTGCCGCCACACCCCGTTGCAGCACCTGCCGCGCGAATTCGTACTCCGGTGCGTCGAACCACGAGAGCCAGTCCACGCAATCCACGTTACGCCCGCCGGCACGGCGGTCAAGGCACAGCAGCAGGTCAGGGGCACGGCAGGCCATGACGGGTGCGGGATACTTAAGTAATGCAGCCACGAAGAGTCGTCCTCCTCGGATCCACCGGTTCCATCGGCACGCAGGCGATTGACGTCGTCGACGGCGCCCCGCACCTGTTCGAGGTAGTGGCACTCAGTGCCGGGGGCGGCAACCTTGAGCTCCTGGCGCAGCAGGCCGTCCACACCGGCGCCGCTGCGGTGGGAATTGCCGGGGGGGATCCTGTCCGGCTGGGGTCGCTGATCGGCGACGCCGCCGCTGCAGCCGGCCGCCCGGGGTACCGGCCGGAGATCGTGGCCGGGCCGGACGCCTCCGCCCGGATCGCAGCAGTGGAGGCGGACGTGGTGCTCAATGGCATCACCGGGTCCATCGGCCTGGCACCTACGCTCGCAGCCCTCAAAAGCGGAGCTACTCTTGCCCTTGCCAACAAAGAGTCCCTGATCGTGGGCGGGAGCCTGGTCAAGGCCGCAGCCCGCGAAGGCCAGATCGTCCCCGTCGATTCGGAGCACTCCGCAATTGCGCAGTGCCTGCGCTCGGGCACTGCCGCCGAGGTGGACAAGCTCATCCTCACAGCTTCGGGGGGACCGTTCCGGGGCAAGAGCCGGGAGGAACTCCACGCAGTTACGCCCCAGGAGGCCCTGGCCCATCCCACCTGGGACATGGGAGTGATGGTCACCACCAACTCGGCCACGCTGGTGAACAAGGGCCTCGAACTCATCGAGGCGCACCTTTTGTTCGATATCCCGTTGGACCGGATCGACGTGGTGGTGCATCCCCAGTCCGTCGTCCATTCCATGGTGCAGTTCATTGACGGCTCCACCATCGCCCAAGCATCCCCGCCGGACATGCGGCTCCCCATCGCCCTTGGACTGGGCTGGCCGGACCGGGTGCCCGGAGCCGCCAGCCACTGCGACTGGACGCAGGCCGCCACATGGACCTTCGAGCCGCTGGACACCGGGGCCTTCCCCGCCGTCGGCCTGGCCAAGGAAGCAGCGCGGCAGGGGAGCACGTTCCCGGCTGTGTTCAACGCCGCCAACGAGGAAGCCGTCACGGCCTTCCACGCCGGCCGGATCCGGTTTACCGACATCGTCGACACCGTCGCGGCCGTTCTCAGCGAACACTCAGGTTCTTCCGGGCTGACGGTGGAATCGGTGCTGGATGCTGAAAGCTGGGCACGCGCCCGCGCCCACGAACGTTTAGCAGTCAGCAGCCTCTAGGAAGCAGCAGCACCTCCATGACCCCTGTTCTACTTTTCATCCTCGGCGTCGTCTTCGTCGCCCTTGGCATTGCGGTATCCATCGCGCTCCACGAGGTGGGGCACCTGGTGCCGGCCAAGATCTTCAGGGTGCGCGTGACCAAGTACATGATCGGTTTCGGGCCCACCCTGTGGTCGCGCCGCAAAGGCGAAACCGAATACGGCGTGAAGGCCGTGCCGCTCGGCGGCTACGTCTCCATGATCGGCATGTACCCGCCCAACAGGGAGGACGGTTCCGTCCGGCCCTCCAGCACCGGCATGTTCCAGACGCTTGCCACCGAGGCCCGCTCCATGGCGCACGAGGAAGTGGGCCCCGGGGACGAAAACCGCGTGTTTTACCGCCTCCCCGTCTGGAAGAAAGTGATCATCATGCTCGGGGGTCCGGCCATGAACATGATCCTTGGCGTGCTGCTCACCGCCGTGCTGCTCATGGGTTTCGGCTTTGCCACGGCCACCACCACTATTTCCGATGTCTCCAAATGCCAGGTGGCCGCGGGGCAGACGGTCGATCCAAATTCCGCCGACTGCCAGCTGACGCCCGCCGCGGCGGCCGGCCTGAAGCCCAATGACACGATCACCTCCTTTGACGGCAGGCAGGTCACCAGCTGGGACCAGTTGACGGAGTGGATCCGGGCTTCCGCCGGCAAGCAGGTAGCCATCACCGTGGAGCGGGACGGCAGCGAGGTATCCACCACCGTCACCCCTGTCCTGTCGGCCCGGCCGGTCATGGGTGCCGACGGACGGCAGGCCACTGACGCTGCCGGCAACCTGCAGTACCAGGACGTCGGATTCCTTGGCATCGGTGCGCAAACGGCGCTGGTGCCCCAGCCGGCGTCGTCCGTCCTGCCCATGGCGGGGGAGAACATCCGCCAGGTGGCCGGCGTTGTCTTCAACCTGCCGGCCCGCGTGGTGGGCGTTGCCAAGGCTGCCTTCAGCGAAGAGCCCCGCGATCCCAACGGCCCCATCAGCGTGGTGGGCGTAGGCCGGGTGGCCGGCGAGGTGGCGGCCATGGAAGCCGTGCCACTGCAGTCGCGGGTCGCCACGCTGGTTGGCCTGCTCGCCGGCCTGAACTTCGCCCTCGCGGTGTTCAACCTGATCCCGTTGCTGCCGCTGGACGGCGGCCACGTGGCCGGGGCGTTGTATGAGGGCGCGCGCCGCTGGTTTGCCAGGCTTCGGGGACGCCCCGATCCCGGCGCCTTCGACATCGCCAAACTGCTTCCCGTGACGTATGTGGTTGCGGCACTCCTGATGGGAATGAGCGTGCTGCTGATCTACGCGGACATCGTCAAGCCCGTGAACCTCTTCGGGTAGATATTCCTGCTCCAGACAAAATCGGTTGATAGCCAGGAATCAGCCAAATCTGATTGATCATGTGCGATCAGCCGTTTAGGGTTGAGACATGTTCGTAATGACCATCGACCAGCGCGGAAGTACCGGAGACCAGGACCGGGTCCCTGCCCTGCTTGCCGAGTTTGCGCGGCTGGATCTGGCGAATGCGGAACCGCCCGTCTTCGACCGCTCCGTCGGGGATGAAGTCCAGGGTGTGGTGCGGGACCCGTCCGCGGTCGTGGAGATCGCCCTGCACGCCCTCCGCGCCGGCCGATGGTACGTCGGGATCGGCGTCGGAACCGTTGCGCTGCCCAGCGGCGCCAGCCCGCGGGAAGGATCCGGAACGGCTTTCGTTGCGGCCCGACGAGCCGTCGAACTCGCCAAGGGTGCCGGCTCCCAGGTGCCGTTGTCAGTGGTGCCGGGCATCATGGCAGGGGAAAGCGGCGGGGGAGGCCAAGGCGGGAAAGGGGTCCAAGCGTGCGCCAACGCGGAAGCGGTGCTGCGGCTGCTCGGCCGGCTCGTCCAGGAACGCACCGAGGCACAGTGGCGCGTGGTGGATGCGCTCCGCCGCCTGGGTGCGGGCAGCGCGGGGCCTGGCCGGCATGGAAGCCAGAAGCAGGTGGCGCATGAACTTGGAATTTCGGAGCAGTCGGTGAGCCGTACCGTGTTGCGGTCCGGGTGGCAGGAAGAATGGGCAGCCAGGCCGGCTGCTTCCATGCTTCTGGACCTGGCAGACTCGCAGATAGCCCGGGCCTGAAGAAATCCCTGCCCCGAAGGGCCTGGCGCCTGGAAGGGCCTGGCGCCTGAAGGACAGGCCTGGCCCCGGCAAAGGGGTCTGGCCCTGGCAGCGGCCGGTTCGGACCCCGGATCGCGGAACAAAGGAGACAGGTGAGCGCACTTTGGGTGGCAACGGCCCTTCTGGTCGCAGGCTTTGCCGGCTGGCCCGTCACCGCACTGGTGTTCAAGCTGGCCAGGACCATCGATGACAAGGCAGACGCCGCCAAGGCAGCGGAGGATTCCCGCCGCGCGGAGCAGGACCCTTCCGCCGATGTCACCGTGGATGATCCCTCCAGCGAACCTGCGGGAGCCGGCGAAACCGTCGTTCCCCGCACTCCCGCGGATGCGTCCCCTGCCGCTGCAGACGGCGCCACAGGCCTGGGCGGCCAGGCCGTGGACGGCGAGTTGAGCGCCCCGCCCGGCCACCCGGCGTCGGACGGGACTGCCGCCGGGCCCGCCCAACCAACCCAGCGCATCCTGCGCGGCGGCGCCATCATCGGCGTGCTCGAACGGCTGGGGGTTTGCCTTGCCATCCTCGCCGGCCAGCCGGTGGCCATCGCCTATATTGTCGCCATCAAGGGCCTCGGCAGGTTCGCCGAGCTGAAGGAGACGCCGGTGGCCGCCGAACGGTTCATTATCGGCACCCTCACCTCCATGCTCTGGGCGGCCGGAACCGCCGCAGCAGCAAAGGTCCTCTTCCTGCAGTGAGCGTCGCTGTTGCCGCTTTGTCTCCGGTGCGGGAACGTCCCCGGAAACTGGATGGGTACGCTGGCACGCCTGCCATGGCGATAGGGTAGCGGTATGACAGTTTTTGCCGTTGAGTACGTTTATGCCGCAGACTCCACCCAAACCCGCAACGAGGTCCGTCCCGCCCACCGCGAATGGACCGGCGGCCTGGCAGAGGATGGCGTCATCGTGGCTAGCGGCCCCTATGGTGACGGAGCGGGTGCCCTGCTGATCTTCAAGGCATCGGACGAAGCCGCCCTCAACTCGATCCTCAAGCAGGACCCCTTCGCCGCGGCCGGCGTGATCGCCGGAACGCGCATCACCGAGTGGTCTCCGGTAACCGGCATCCTGGCCGGGATTGCCGCGTAGCCGCCTTTTACCCTTTCAACTCAAGGAGTCCACGTGACCTCGGTCAGCCTGGGAATGCCGTCCGCACCACCGCCCGTCCTTGCCCCCCGCCGCAAGACGCGCCAGATCAAAGTCGGTTCGGTAGGCGTAGGATCCGACTACCCCATCAGCGTGCAGTCCATGACCACCACGCCCACCACGGACATCAACGCCACGCTGCAGCAGATCGCCGAACTGACGGCGTCCGGCTGCGACATCGTCCGCGTTGCCTGCCCATCCGCCGATGATGCGGAGGCACTGCCCATCATCGCCCGGAAGTCCCAGATCCCCGTTATTGCGGACATCCACTTCCAGCCCAAATACGTCTTTGCGGCCATCGAAGCCGGTTGCGCGGCCGTGCGGGTGAACCCCGGCAATATCCGCAAGTTTGACGACCAGGTCAAGGAGATCGCGGCGGCTGCGAAGGACCACGGAACCTCAATCCGCATCGGCGTCAACGCAGGCTCCCTGGAGCCCGGCATCCTTAAGAAGTACGGCAAGGCCACGCCCGAAGCCCTGGTGGAATCCGCCGTCTGGGAAGCGTCGCTCTTCGAGGAGCACGGCTTCCACGACTTCAAGATCTCGGTCAAGCACAACGACCCCGTGATTATGGTGGCAGCTTACGAAATGCTCGCGGAAAAGGGCGACTGGCCCCTGCACCTCGGCGTCACGGAAGCCGGACCTGCGTTCCAGGGCACCATTAAGTCGGCCACGGCGTTCGGGGCGCTCCTGTCGCGCGGCATCGGTGACACCATCCGCGTGTCCCTCTCCGCTCCGCCGGTGGAAGAGATCAAGGTGGGCAACCAGATCCTCCAGTCGCTTAACCTGCGGCCACGCAAGCTGGAAATCGTGTCCTGCCCCTCCTGCGGCCGCGCCCAGGTGGACGTGTACACTCTGGCGGAACAGGTCACTGCCGGTCTTGAAGGGATGGAAATCCCGCTGCGTGTCGCCGTCATGGGTTGCGTCGTCAACGGCCCCGGCGAGGCACGCGAAGCTGACCTTGGCGTTGCTTCCGGCAACGGCAAGGGACAGATCTTCGTTAAGGGCGAGGTCATCAAGACTGTTCCGGAGAGCGCGATTGTTGAGACACTGATCGAAGAGGCCATGCGTATCGCGGAAGAGATGGGGGAGGCCGATGGCGAAGATGCTGTCAAGGGTAGCCCCGTGGTTAGCGTCTCGTAAGGACGTTGCCGACCCCGCGGGGCTGTCTGTCCGTACGCTCGACGGGCAGGACACCCCCGCGCTGACATCGCTGGCCCTGCAGGACCCGGTGGCCAACGTGTTCATCCTGGCCCACCTCCGGGCCACCGGGACGGCGGCGCCCACCAGCGGCGGTGCCGGCGTCATCGGAATATTCGACGACGGCGTTCTGGCGGGTGCGTGCTGGGCCGGAGCCAACCTGGTTCCGGTCCAGCTCGATCCCGCGCTGGCGCCCCTGGTGGCGCAGGCTGCCAACAGCTCCGGGCGCAGGTATGCGTCCGCTTTCGGTCCCGCCGCAGCAGTGTTGGCCCTCAATACCGAACTGGCGGAGCTGGGCCACCACGCCCACGAGGTCCGCGGGGACCAGCCCCTGATGGTCATTGACGGCGCCCCCCAGGTGCAGGCCAATCCCGGCCTTGCCCAGGGAAACCTCGCCGACTTCGACCGCATCCTTCCCGCCTGCGCCGCCATGTTTGAGGAAGAAGTCGGGTATTCGCCCTATTTGGGTGGCAGGGAGTTCTACAGCCGCCGGGTCGAGGGCCTCATCCGGCAGGGCCATTCCCTGGTCCACCTCAACGAAGCCCGCGAGGTGGTGTTCAAAGCCGAGCTCGGAGCGGTGACCGAAGACGTTACCCAGGTCCAGGGCGTCTGGATGAACCCGATTTTCCGGGGCCAGGGGCTGAGCGCCGGCTACATGTCTGCTGTGGTGGAGCAGGCCCAGAAGATCGCCCCGGTCACCAGCCTCTATGTGAACGGCTTCAATACCCGGGCCAGGTCAACGTACGAACGGGTCGGCTTCCGCCAAGTGGGGACATTCGCTACAGTTCTCTTCTAGCCGGCGAACGCCGGCGCACAGCTGCATATTGGGGGAAAAATTGAAGACGTCCGTGCTGGGAACTTTTGGGGCCTCGGTCCTTTTGGCCATCTCCGTCTCCGCCTGCGGCGGACCAGCTGCCCCACAGGCCGCGGACTCTTCCCCGGCAGCAGCCCAGACACCGACGTCGGTGCCCACTCCAACCGCCACACCCACGCCAACACCCGCTGCCAAGGCATACACGGCCGAGGAGCTGGCTGCCATCGTGGGCCAGGTCAGGGACGCGGCCGACAGAAGGCTTTCCGTCCTGCCCACCGGGGATATCGCCAGTACCCTGGAGCAAACCAAGGCCATGCTCGCATCCATCGACGTCAAGCCTGCTGAATGCAAGGAGCTCGCTGCCGCCAGCACGGTGCCATCCGTCGACGGTGCCGCCATGGCGGTCGGTATGAGCACCGATAACGGCACCGGCGCGGTCACGGCACTGTCGCTGGTGGCAGGCCTGGATCAGAGCTTCCTCGCCAAAGTCACGGACTCCCCGGAGCAGTTGGCGAAGTGCCCGTCAATGACCATGACCGCCTCGGGAATGGAGATCGCTGTCACGGTGCAAGCCGTTCCTGGGGTCAGCTCGGTTCCCGGCGCTGTTGCATACCGCACGGACAGCACATTGCCTGACGGCCGCGCGCAGTCCACGGTCACGGCCCAGGCGGTTCGGCAGGGGGTTGTTCTTACCTCTGTCGCATCCGGCGGCGAAAGCGAGGCCGACGCCGTGCGGCGGGCAGGTGCGCTGATGGACGCTGCTGCCGCCCTCATCAAGTAAGCCGGCCGCTGCCCGAACCCTGGTCACGCTGGCCAGCATGGTGGTGCGCTATAACCAACACGGTCATGCGAGGGGTCCGGTGAGGTACCGCTGCACGTTCGGGGCCACGAGCCGCACAACGTCCTCAGGCGGTGCAGAGGCAAGCGGCTCCAGCCGGACAACGTAGCGGACCATCATCAGTCCCACCACCTGGGTGGCCACGAGGCTTCCGCGCAGCGCCACCTCCTCAGGTGTCCCGGGGATGCCGGCCATGATCCTGCTGATCACCCGTTTGGCCACCATGTCCCGCAGAAGCGCCGTCTTGGCTTTGGACCCGATCGTCCCGCGGAGGAAGGCCAGCAGGCCGGCCTGGGCAGGGCTCTCCCAGAGCCGGAGGACCGTCCGGACAACCAGTTCCGCCCGCTGGTCAGGATCCGCGCCGGCCATGCCTGCCAGGATCTTGTCCGGGTCGGCAGGCAGCTCCACGCTGAGGGCGAAAAGTTCGTCCTTGCCCGTGAAGAAGTGGTGGATCATGGCCGGATCCACTCCTGCACTGCGCGCGACCTGCCGCAGGCTGGTGCCCTCGAAACCGTGTTCGGCGAAGAGTTTGCGGGCGGCGTCCAAAATGAGGTCCCGGGACTCCGTGGTGCCGCCGCGGCGCCCTCTGCGGGCCGTGGCTGTTCCGCCGGCTGTTCCGGCGCGGACCCTTCCAGGCCGGTCAGGACTGCCCGCCGGATCCTCCAGCCTCACGTCCGCCGCCGCAGCGTCAGGGCGGACAACACCAGTACGCCCAGGGCGATGGCCGCCATGGCGAACGCGTCCTGCCACAGCCGGCTGGTCGCCTCCGCATGGGCCGCGATCTCCTGCAGGGCGTCAACCGAAAAGGTCAGGGGCAGCACGTTGGAGACTGCCTCCAGGACATCATTCATCCGTTCCCGCACCACGAACAGGCCGCACAGGAGGATCTGCGGCACCACCACGATTGGCATGAACTGGACCGCCTGGAACTCGGTCCTGGCAAAGGCTGAACAAAACAGTCCAAGCGCCACGCCCAAAACCGCATTGATCACCGCAATCAGCACCACATAGCCCGGTGCTCCCGCGATATCCAGTCCGAAGACCCAGTAGGCCACCGCGGTGGCCACCAGCGACTGCAGTGCGGCCATGAGGGAAAAAGCCAGGCCGTAACCGAACAGCAGGTCGGCCTTGTGCACGGGAGTGGTCAGCAGCCGCTCCAGCGTCCCGGACGTACGTTCCCTCAGCATGGTGATGGAGGTGACCAGGAACATCACCACGAACGGAAAGATAGCCAGCATCATCAAGCCCACGCGGTCGAAGGTACGCGGGACGCCCGGCGGGAGTGTCTCGTTTTCGTAGAGGAAATACACAGCCGCCAGCAGCAGTGCAGGCACTACCAGGATCATGGCTATGCTGCGGTGGTCGTGGCGCAACTGGCTGAGCACCCTGCGCGCCGTCGCGAGCATCATCCGGACGTCCATCACCGCACGCTCCTGTTCTCTTCCATTCCCGCACCATCACCGCTCCGGGAGGCGTCCTGCCCGGGCCGCCTCCCGCCGTCGTACTCTTCCTGCTCCCTGATGATTGCCAGGAAGGCCTGCTCCAGATTGCTGCTGTGGCCCTTCCTGCTGAGCTCCTCCGGCGTCAGATGGGCCAGGAGCCGTCCGTTCCGCAACAGCAGCAATGAGTCGCAGCGGCCGGCCTCCTCCATCACATGGCTGGAGACCAGCAACGTTGTTCCCGCCCCGGCCATGGCACGGAACCGTTCCCAAAGGTCGGCCCGCAGGACGGGATCCAGGCCCACGGTTGGCTCGTCGAGGACCAGCAGCCGGGGGCGTGCCACCAGGGCGCAGGCCAGGGACACGCGGTTGACCTGCCCGCCGGATAAGTCGGACGCCTTTCGGCGCGCCAGGGATTCAAGCCCGACGGCGGCGATCGCCTCTGCCACGTCGGTTTTGCCTTTGCGGTGCATCGCCCCGAAATAGCGGACGTTTGCCTCCACCGTCAGGTCGGGGTAGACGCTGGGGGACTGGGTGACATAGCCCACCTCCCGGCGCAGGGCAGGGCTTCCGGCGGGCAGCCCCAGCACCTGGATGGTCCCGGCGGAGACCCGCTGCGCCCCTACGATGGTCCGCATCAGGGTGGTCTTGCCGCTTCCGGACGGCCCCAGCAGCCCGGTGATTTGTCCGGCGGGGACCGTGAAGTCCAGTCCATGGAGCACGGGCTGCCGTGCAAGCCTGACAGTAAGCCCGGCGCCCACGATGGCATCGGCACGGGGGCCGGGCTGGGCGGTTCTGGATGCTGCGGGGTGGGACACGGCTGCCTCCGGATGCTCTGCCAGGGAGCCCGGGAAACTCCTCCCGGAATTCATCACCTGATGAATTAAAGCTAGGCACCTTCGGGGAGGAGGTCAACAGGTTTACCAAGTCAAAACCCTTGCCAACGTGTGCGCGATCACATAAGTTCGATCTAGCTGCGCTGGAAGTGGCGTGGGCGGTCTCACCAGTCCTCACCAGTACTCAGGCGATAACGGCGTTGGGCCACGCCCGGATGCGATGACCAGCCTCACTGGGGGGCCAGGGGCTTTGTATATTCCGGGCGTGGCCCTACTGTGTCCAGGGTCCGGGGCCTGGCCCCGGCTGGCCCCGGACCGGAAGGCGCGCCAGGGCGGTCCATGCCGAAGGTTGTGTGCCGGTAGATTAGTACCCAGACGAAATTGCCCGGCCCTGCTGACCCAGCACTTCCCCAGAAACGGATACACCCGTGGTCATACGACTGTCCCAGCTTTTCCTGCGCACCCTGCGTGAAGACCCCGTCGACGCCGAGGTTGCCAGCCACAAACTCCTGGTTCGCGCCGGTTACATCCGGCGCGCCGCCCCGGGCATCTACACCTGGCTTCCGCTGGGATTGAGCGTCCTGCGCAAGGTCGAAGAGATCATCCGCGAGGAGATGGCAGCCATCGGTGCCCAGGAAGTCCACTTCCCGGCCCTGCTGCCCCGGGAACCGTACGAGGCCACCAACCGCTGGACCGAGTACGGCGAGGGACTGTTCCGGCTCCAGGACCGCAAGGGCGCAGACTACCTGCTGGCCCCCACGCACGAGGAAATGTTCACCCTCCTGGTCAAGGACCTGTACTCGTCCTACAAAGACCTGCCGCTAAGCCTGTACCAGATCCAGAACAAGTACCGTGACGAGGCCCGCCCCCGGGCAGGGCTCCTCCGCGGCCGCGAATTCATCATGAAGGACTCCTACTCCTTCGATGTGGACGACGCCGGCCTGGATGCCAGCTACGCCGCGCACCGCGCCGCCTACCTGAAAATCTTCGAACGCCTGGGACTGGAGGTGGTGCCGGTGGCAGCCACCGCCGGCGCCATGGGAGGGTCCAGGAGTGAGGAATTCCTGTTCCCCACCGAAATTGGCGAGGATACGTTCGTCCGTTCCGCCGGCGGCTACGCAGCCAATGTGGAGGCCGTCACTACGGTGGTCCCCGCCGACATCGACTTCACCAACGCCCCCGCGGCGGAAGTGCTGGACACCCCTGACACCCCCACCATCGAAACTTTGGTTGCCGCGGCCAACCAGATTGCCCCGGGGGAAGAGGCCGACGGCGGCGCCTGGACTGGCGCTGACACGCTCAAGAACGTGGTCCTCGCCGTTACGCTGCCCACCGGGGAGCGGCAGCTGGTGGTCATTGGCGTTCCCGGCGACCGTGCCGTGGACCTCAAGCGCGTTGAAGCCAACATCGGCGCCTTCCTGCCGATTGGGGGCGAAATCGGACTTGAGCAGGCCGGCGAGGAAGACCTCAAGAAGCAGCCGCTGATCGTCAAGGGCTACCTGGGTCCCGGGCTCTCCCTGGACGAACCGCTCCTGGGGGCCGAAAGCGCCACCAAGCTGCTGTACCTGGTGGATCCGCGCGTGGTCAGCGGAACCGCCTGGATCACCGGTGCCAACGAGGCCGGCAAGCATGTGTTCGGCCTGGTGGCAGGCCGGGACTTCGGCTGGGACGGCGTGATCGAGTGCACCGAAGTCCGTGCGGGCGATCCCTCCCCGGACGGCTCGGGGCCGCTGGAGACTGCGCGCGGAATCGAGATGGGCCACATCTTCCAGCTCGGCCGCAAGTATGCCGAAGCCCTGGACCTCAAGGTGCTGGACCAGAACGGCAAGCAGGTGGTGGTCACCATGGGCTCCTACGGTGTGGGTGTTACCCGTGCCGTGGCCGCCCTGGCGGAGGCCAACCACGATGACCGTGGTCTGGTCTGGCCCCGCACCGTGGCGCCCGCCGACGTACATGTGGTTGCCGTGGGCCGCGGGGATGAGATCTTCCAGGCCGCTGAGAAGCTTTCCGCGGAGCTGGAAGAAGCCGGGCTGTCCGTGATCTATGACGACCGTCCCAAGGTTTCACCCGGTGTGAAGTTCGGCGACGCCGAGCTGGTGGGCGTCCCCACCATCCTGGCTGTGGGCCGCGGCCTGGTGGACGGCGTGGTGGAGATCAAGGACCGCCGCAGCGGCGAAGCCGAGAACGTTGCAGTGGACAAGGCTGTCGATTACGTGGTCAACGCCGTCCGCAACCAGTGATTTCCGGCTTCGAGTCGATCCAGCTCACCACCATCATCCTGATTGTGGTGGCTGGATTCGCAGCAGGGTGGGTTGACGCCGTGGTGGGCGGCGGGGGGCTTATCCAGCTCCCCGCGCTGCTCCTGGTGCCTGGCATCGCGCCCGTCCAGGCATTGGCCACGAACAAGATGGGCTCCATCTTTGGCACCGCCACCAGTGCCGCAACGTATTACCGAAGGGTGGGGCCAGACCTTAGGACGGCGGTCCCCATGGCGGTCATTGCCCTGGCCGGCAGCTTTGGCGGGGCCAGCCTGGCAGCCACGCTGCCGGCAGGGGTCTTCAAGCCCATCATCGTGGTGGCGCTGGTCGCCGTCGCGCTTTTCACCGCCCTCAGGCCCAGCGTCGGAGAGCTCACGGAACTGCGGCACGCAGGGCACAGGCACTACGTCGTCGCGTGCCTCATCGGCGCGGTGATCGGGTTCTACGACGGCCTTATCGGTCCCGGGACAGGATCCTTCCTGGTCATCGCGCTGGTATCTGCCATGGGCTACGCCTTCCTGGAGGCCAGTGCCAAAGCCAAGATCGTGAACATGGCCACCAATGCCGGCGCGCTGCTGTTCTTCCTTCCACACGGGTCCATCCTGTGGGGAATCGGCCTGCTGCTTGGCGGAGCAAATATGGCAGGCGGCTACCTTGGCGCCCGCACCGCCGTGCAGCAGGGAAGCAAATTCGTCCGGGTGGTCTTCCTGGTGGTTGTCGCCGCACTGATCGTCAAGCTTGGCTACGACGTGTGGCAGGAAAACTTCGGCTGATCCACCCCGGGAACCGGCCTCGTGGCCGGACCTGCCCGGGCGTAGCATGCAGGTATGGCACTCGGGGACGACGACGGGTATGCCGCGGCCTTGGCGGCCGCAGCCGGGCATGCGCGGGATTGGCTGTCCAGCCTGGCCGGCCGGCCGGTAGGACCAAGCGAACATGCTGCCGGGCTCGCCCGGATCTTTGGCGGCCCCCTGCCGGAAGCGGGAACGCCACCCGTTGACGTCATCAACTTCCTGGCCACAGAGGCCGAGCCAGGGCTCATGGCCATGCCCTCGGGCCGCTTCTTCGGCTGGGTCATCGGCGGCACCCTGCCAGCGGCCCTGGCCTCCGACTGGCTCGTCAGCGCCTGGGACCAGAACGCCGGCCTCCGCTACGCAACTCCCGCCACCGCCGCGATCGAGGAAGCCGCCGGGCAATGGGTGCTGGAACTGCTCGGCCTGCCGTCAACGGCCGACGTCGGATTCGTCACCGGCGCCACCATGGCCAACTTCACCGGGATGGCGGCTGCCCGGTGGAGGCTGCTCGCGGACGCGGGCTGGGACCTGGACCGGGATGGGCTCTTCGGTGCCCCCCGGATCCGCTGCTTCGTGGGAAGGGAACGGCACGACACCGTGGACCTGGGACTGCGCTACCTGGGCCTCGGAAAGCCGGAGCAGGTCGACGCCGACGGTCAGGGCCGCCTGGTCCCCGCTGCCCTGGACGCGGCCCTGGCCGCCGGGAGCGGACCCGCGCTGGTCTGCCTCCAGGCCGGGAATCTGCACTCCGGTGCCTTCGATCCCTTCCGGGAGGCCATCGACGTCGCCCATCAACACGGCGCCTGGGTTCACATCGACGGGGCATTCGGGCTCTGGGCCGCCGCCGCCCCCGAACTGCGGCACCTGACCGAAGGCTTTGCGGAGGCGGACTCCTGGGGCACGGATGCCCACAAGACCCTGAACGTGCCGTACGACTGCGGCATCGCCATTGTCCGGGACCCGTCGGCGCTGCGGGCCGCCATGGGACTGCACGCCAGCTATCTGGTCCATGATGTGGACGGCCCGGGCGACCCGTTCGAGAAGGTTCCCGAACTGTCCCGCAGGGCCCGCGGCGTACCCGTCTGGGCTGCCCTGAAAAGCCTTGGCCGGGCGGGCGTGGCAGCACAGGTGGGGGGCATGGCCGCGGCCGCCACGGCCATCGCGCGGGGGATGTCAGGCCTCGACGGCGTCGAGGTGGTCAACGACGTCGGCTACACCCAGGTGTCTCTTGCCTTCGAAGACGACGAGACTACCCGCAAGGTCACCGCCCGCATCATCGAGGATGGAAAGGTCTGGATGTCCGGTTCCCGGTGGCGGGACCGTGACATCCTTCGGGTTTCGGTGAGCAACTGGCATACGGCCGGGGAGGACGTGGCCACGGCCGTGGAAGCTGTCCGCGCCGCCCTCGCTGCCGTCAGGAATTCCTGACTATCCAGCGCCGGTGCACGCCTTCCGGCAGCAGGGCGGACCCTATCCGCCCTGCCCGGGTTCAGGCAGCGTGTGCGGATGCGGCAGGTCCGCCAGTGTGTGTCCAGCCAGGGTGCTCCCCACCCAGAGGGACCGGGCGAGGTCGCCCCTGTGGCCCTTGGCGGCGTACCACAGCGCGTTCTCCACTTCCCGGGCGACCCCCCACTGCCGGGCCACCTCGGGGTCCAGGCCGGCGGCGGTGCTGAAGTCGTGGCAGCGACTGACGAGCGCTGGACCGGGCCCGGCGGCGGGCAGGTCTCTCAGGCGGTTCCACAACAGCGGTGCCACGGCGAATTCGGACTCGCCGATCATCGGCTGGGGATCGATCGCGGCGTAACCTGCGGCGCCGGTCCGGGCCCCGCCGCCTGCAACGCCCGGCCGCGCCAGGATGTTCAGGAAATGCAGGTCGGTGTGGACCAGCACGTCGTGGGCAGACCGGCGTCCCACCGCGCCGCGCGTTTGGCAGACTTCCAGGGCGGCCTCCAGGAGCCACCGGGGAAAGGGCCGGCCCAGGTGCTCCCAGTCGGCCGGCAGGTCATCGCTCCACTGCTCGGCCCGGGCGGCGATGTGTTCGAACTCCTGCCACCCGGGCCGGTGGTCCGGCACCAGCCCCAGCTGCCGCACCAGCCCGCCCCACACCGGCACCGCATCGTCCATGGGAAGGCCGGCAAGCGACCGCTCAGCCTCGAGCCGTTCAAGCAGCATGGCGCACGTCCCGGGGTCGGACGCCAGCAGGGCAACAGCGCCGCGGCCCTCCCATAGCGCCAGCGCGTGCCGTTCCACCAGCGCCTCGTCATGCGGAAAAGCGATCTTAAGGGCCGCCGGGGAGCCGTCCTCCTGCCGGACCGGCACCACGATGGCGCCATGGCCGTGCCACGGCTGGCTGCCGGGAGCCAGGTCAACCTCGAGGTGCCACTGCTCCAAGCGGTCGGCCAGCACGTCCGGGAGGCTGCCGAGCCATACCCGCCCGGCGCTGCTGCGTTCGTATCGTGCGGCAAGTCCCGCAGGGATGGGGACCGGATGCACCGCCGAATGGGGCCGGGCGGGCTCAGACAACACCGGAAGCCCCCAGCAGGTTGCCGATCAGGAACGTTGCCGCGAGCGCCAGGGCACCGCCCACGACCACGCGGACAGCGGCCCGCGTTCTGGAACCACCGCCAATCCATGCCCCCAGAGCTCCGGTCAGGGCCAGGGCCACCAGGACTGAAACGAACGTCAGTGGCACGCGGATCGCTGGTGGCGGCAGCAGGATGGCCAGCATGGGCAGGATGGCGCCGATGGTGAAGGCGATGGCGGAGGCGATGGCCGCGTGCCAGGGGCTGACGATGTCTGCTTCATCGATGTTGAGTTCGGCGGACAGGTGCGCGGCCAGGACATCGTGGTCCGTGAGCTCGCGGGCCACCGTGGCCGCCGTAGCGGGGGTGAGGCCTTTGGCCTCATAAATCGCGGTCAACTCGGCCAGTTCCGCCTCGGGGTCTTCGGCCAGTTCCCGGCGTTCCTTTTCGATCAGGGCCCGTTGGCTGTCGCTTTGGCTGCTGACGGAGACATATTCGCCCAAGGCCATCGAGACGGCGCCGCCCACAAGGCCGGCTGCGCCCGCTGCGAGGATGGGACCGGATTCGGAGGTGGCACCGGCCACGCCCACCACGATGGCGGCGACGGAGACGATGCCGTCGTTGGCGCCGAGGACGCCGGCGCGCAGCCAGTTCAGCCGGTGGGCGATGTCATTGCCGTGCGGCTCCGTCTCATGATGGCTGCTCAGGTCCTGCCCGGCAGCAGCGGTTTCCCGGGCAGCGCTTTCCTGGGCAGCTGTTTTCCCGACATCGGCCGGCTCGTCCGCGTTCATCCCTTCAGCAAACCATTCAGGCCTCCCCGGTGCCACCCTCTGTGGTTGCAATCCCAAGGAAAAGGCAGCGGCAGCCCGCTGCTTCAGGCAAGACGGGAGTGCACTGCTTCAGCCAAGGCGGCGGCGGGCGGGACGAGGTTCAGGATCCTGCAGGTGAAGGGCCGGGGCCGGCGCCGTCGGCAAGGGCCGGCAACTGGTCAACGTCCAGCGCCAGGCCCGGGACGGGCCCCGGGTCCGCACCCCACCGTGCCGCCCGCCCCGCAGCGGATTGAAGGCCTGAGAGCGCCCACGCCCTGTCCTGGCCCTGCGTCACCGCCACTGCATCACCGTAGGACGCCAGTGTCGCTGCCTCCAGCTTGCCCAGGCCCGCGGCCGGCGCCGCGAGGAATCCGCCGTCGAGAACGTAGCCAGGCTGCTGCGGGGCGGAAGCCCCGCAGTCCAGCCGAAGGCGTTCCTCCGCTGCGGCGGCCAGCTCTTCATGGCGGCCCAGGATTTCCGACGCCGGGCCCGCCTCAGCGGGGGTAAGGCGGGGGAGCGCTGCCTGATAGCCGTAGATGGCCTGCTGTTCAACAGCGACGACTGCCGCCAGGGCCTGCTGGATGGTTGATGAAGCACCTGCCCGGGCACCCGCCGGCGCGGCCGACCCGGACGGTGTCGCCACGCAGGGGGAGGCGCTGGAGTCAGCCCCGGACCCATCCTTGTCCGGTTCTGCTGCCGCGCCCTGCGGTGCCGGCACTCCGGCGGCAGCTGCGAGCCTCCCGGCGGCGAGCAGCTGGGCGGTGCCTGCCCCGGCCAGAAGGCGCGCCATGCCGCCGTCGGCTGTTTCCGCATCCTTGACCCTCGCGCTTCCGCTCTCAGCCAGGCCATGCACCAGTTCCGCGATGCCCGGGGGATCCGCCGTGGCTGCGGCGGACGCAGATACCGCTGGCACAGCAGCTGGGGGAGCCTGGGTTTGGAGGGCCCTGGCCTGGATGGTCAGCAAGGTCACAACCCGGTCCAACACGCCGGGATCGGTGGCTCCTGCAGCGGCGAGCCGCATCCCGGCAGACCGCAGATTTAGTGCCTCAGTGAACGCCGCAGCGCGTGCGCGCTCCGAAAACGGAGGCTCGGATGGCGCGGGTTCCTGCGCGGGAATCAGGGCGAAACCGAGGCTCAGGACCACCAGGGCGGCGAGGGCGCCGGCCGCAAACCGGAAGGGTCGGATGCGTCGGGCGGGGTCCTGGGGGCGGTCTTTCACAACAGACCATGGTGTCATGCCGAGGGGGAACCGGGTGCACCAATGGGCCGGTAAAATAGCTACGCTAGTAAACACCACATCATCTATAGGGAGGCGGCCGGCATCGTGAGCAACGCAGAAGCGACGGCTTCACCAGACCACACCGGCACGGGAACCGGGTCCACCCCGGCCCACAACCCCGAAGCCGCCCGGCTCCGGGGCCTCCTGGAACCTGCCGTCCAGGCCAACCGCCTGTACCTGGAAGACGTCGTCATCAACATCGCCGGTTCCCACCGGGTGGTCCACGTCGTGGTGGACCTGCCCCAGGAGGAGACGGGCGGTGTCGGCCTGGATGTCATTGCCGACATTTCCAAGGTGCTTTCCGACGTCCTCGACAACGACCCCCAGGCCGACACCCGGCCGTACGACCTCGAGGTCTCCTCGCCCGGCGTCGGACGTCCCCTGACGGAACCCCGGCACTGGCACCGCGCCAAGGGCCGGATGGTCAAAGTCAACGTGATGCAGGGCGAAAACATCACCGGACGCATCCAGTCCGTGGACGACGGGGGAGTGACCCTTGTGCCGGAGATCGCGGCGAAGAAGGGCATGAAACCCCGGCAGGGCGAACCCGTAAAGCTTCCTTTCGACAGGATCCGCAATGGAAAAGTCGAGATCGAATTCAGCCACCTCCCGGAGGACGGTCTGGAACCTGAACACAATGGACCTTCTGAGGAGGCCTGATGGATATTGACATGAGCGCACTGAGACTTTTGGAGCGTGAGCGTGAAATCCCGCTGGACCTCCTGATCCCCACCATCGAGCAGGCGCTCCTGGTGGCGTACCACAAGTCACCCGGCGCCTTCGAAAAAGCACGCGCCGAACTGGACCGCAAAAGCGGGCACGTCACCATCTGGGCCGTTGAACTGGACGACGACGGCGCACCCATCGGTGAATTCGAGCACACCCCGGAGGGGTTCGGCCGCATCGCCGCCAGCACCGCCCGGCAGATCATCCTGCAGCGGCTCCGCGACGTCGAGGACGACAACGTCCTGGGCGAGTTCAAGGGCCGTGAAGGCGAACTGGTGTCCGGCACCATCCAGCAGGGCAACAACCCGCATATGATCCAGGTCAACCTCGGCTCCATCGAGGCGCTCCTGCCGCCGCCCGAGCAGGTCCCTGGTGAGAGGTACGTCCACGGCAACCGCCTGCGCGCCCTGGTCATCGACGTGCACCGCGGCACCAAGGGACCCTCGGTCACGCTGTCCCGCTCGCACCCGGGCCTGGTCCGCAAGCTCTTCGAACTCGAAGTGCCCGAAATCGCCGACCACTCGGTGGAGATCGTTGCGCTGGCGCGGGAAGCCGGCCACCGCACCAAGATCGCGGTCAAGGCGAACACCCCGGGGATCAACGCCAAGGGTGCCTGCATCGGCGAAATGGGCTCCCGCGTCCGGGCGGTCATGACCGAGCTGAACGATGAAAAGATCGACATCGTTGACTTCAGCGAGAACCCGGCCACGTTCATCGCCAGCGCCCTCTCGCCGTCCCGCGTGAATTCCGTCACCATCACGGACGAAGCCTCGCGGTCGGCCCGCGTGGTGGTTCCCGATTACCAGCTGTCCCTGGCCATCGGCAAGGAGGGCCAGAATGCCCGCCTGGCGGCGAAGCTGACCGGCTGGCGGATCGACATCGTCTCCGACGCCGCGGCGCCCCGCGACAAGTAACGTCCACCGGCGGGTAGCAGCCGCAACGCGGCGGCTACCCCGTTTCGGGCAGAACTGCCCCAAAGGGGCTAGAATAGATAGGACCGCGCCTTACGGCCGGTAGCCGTGTGCCTTGGGCGTGCTCGATTCCGTTACGGCGGAAGCGGTCAGCCCGGGCCAGCAGAGTGAACGTCAGGACGATGACCGTGGCAGAAGTACCTTCCACCGGAAGTCAGCCCGAACGTACCTGCATCGGCTGCCGGAAGAAAGGCCTGCGGTCGCAGTTGCTCCGGCTCGTCGCCGAAGGCAGCGGGTCAACCGCTGTCCTGGTGGATGAACGACGCCGGATGGCTGGCAGGGGTGCTTGGCTGCACCCCTGCCAATCGTGCCTGGCTCTGGCGATCAAGCGGCGAGCATTCGGACGTGCCCTGAAGGGCGCGGCCGGGACAACCGCCGTGGAACACTGGATCATGTCAGGCCCGAACGTTGACGCCGCCCCGGTGGCTGCAACACCAACCGTCCAAACCTGAAAGCGGGTCAGAAATCTGATGGAAACCCGATGAGTTCCCAGCGATGAGTGCGTAACGATGACAACTTTGTTGCGCTCTGCAATGGGCCCCTTCGCATCAACAGCGGCTGGGGTCCGCAGTAAGAAGTAGACGGTTCGTGCCTGGCTCGGTGCGGACCGAGACAGGAGAAATGTGGCCAAGGTCCGCGTACATGAGCTCGCCAAAGAGCTCGGTATAACTTCCAAAGATGCAGTGACAAAACTGCAGGAACTGGGCGAATTCGTTCGCTCCGCCTCTTCAACCATTGAGGCCCCCGTTGTGCGGAAACTGCGCAACGCCTTCCCCGACGCAGCTGCCAAGTCAGCGGCGCCGGCGGCCCCCGCTGCTGCACCTAAGGCGCCCGCCCCCGCAGCAGATTCACGTCCTTCAGCCCCGGCCCCCGGCCCGGCTGCCCCCAAGGCTCCGGCCCCCCAGGCGCAGGCACCGGCTGCTCCCGCCGCTCCCGTACAGGCAGCAGCTCAGGCAGCCCCCGCCGCTTCCGCGCCTGCCGCTCCGGCGGCACCGTCCGCGGGTGCTCCGTCCACCGGCGCCAAGCCCGGTGCACGTCCGGCCCCGAAGGCCGATGCCCCCGCTTCCTCCTCCCGTCCGGGTGGATCCACGCCGGGTGCATCCGGTCCCCGTCCCGGCGGTCCCCGCCCGGGCAACAACCCGTTCGCCACCTCGCAGGGCATGCCCCGCGGCCGTGGTGGAGACGGTGAGCGCGCACCCCGTCCCGGCAACAACCCCTTCGCCACCTCCCAGGGCATGCCCCGGCCCGGTGGTAGCCGTAACGATGGCGACCGTCCCGGTGGCCCCCGTCCCGCAGCAGGCGCAGGCGGACCCCGTCCGGGTGGGCCTCGTCCCGCAGCAGGCGCCGGTGGCCCCCGCCCCGCCGCTGGTGCAGGCGGACCCCGTCCGGGTGCCCCGCGCCCCGGCGGCCCCCGTCCCACTCCCGGCATGATGCCCAACCGCACTGAGCGTCCCGCACCGGCTGGTGCAGGACGTCCCGGCGGCGGCGGCCGCGGACCCGGACGCCCCGGCGGCGCTCCCGGCACCGGCGGTCCCGGTGCCGGTGGCGGTGCTCCCGCCGGCGGTGGCTTCGGCAAGGGCGGCCGCGGCCGCGGCGGCACCCAGGGTGCCTTCGGCAAGGGCGGCGCAGGCCGTGGCAAGCAGCGCAAGTCCAAGCGCGCAAAGCGCCAGGAACTTGAGCAGATGAGTGCCCCGTCGCTGGGTGGCGTGAGCGTACCCCGCGGCGACGGCAACACTGTTATCCGGCTGCGCCGCGGCTCGTCCATCACGGACTTCGCCGACAAGATCGAGGCAAACCCCGCCGCACTGGTGACCGTGCTGTTCCACCTTGGTGAAATGGCCACGGCAACGCAGTCCCTGGACGAGGAGACCTTCGCCCTGCTGGGCGAGGAGCTGGGCTACAAGCTCCAGGTAGTGTCGCCGGAAGACGAGGAGCGCGAGCTGCTCTCCGGGTTTGACATTGACTTCGATGCCGAGCTGGAAGCCGAGGGCGACGAGCAACTCGAGGCACGTCCTCCGGTTGTCACCGTCATGGGCCACGTCGACCACGGTAAGACCCGCCTGCTCGATGCCATCCGCAAGTCCGACGTCATGGCCGGCGAGCACGGCGGCATCACGCAGCACATCGGTGCCTACCAGGTCACGCACAACCACGAAGGCGACGACCGCAAGATCACCTTCATCGATACCCCGGGCCACGAGGCGTTCACCGCCATGCGTGCCCGTGGTGCGAAGGTCACCGACATCGCCATCCTGGTGGTCGCAGCGGACGACGGCGTAATGCCGCAGACCGTTGAAGCGCTCAACCACGCCCAGGCGGCCAACGTGCCGATCGTCGTGGCAGTGAACAAGATCGACAAGGAAGGCGCCAACCCGGACAAGGTCCGCGGCCAGCTGACCGAATACGGCCTGGTTCCCGAGGAATACGGTGGCGACACCATGTTCGTGGAGGTCTCTGCCCGCCAGAACCTCAACATCGACGAGCTGCTCGAGGCCGTCCTGCTCACCGCAGACGCAGCCCTGGACATGCGCGCCAACCCGAACAAGGACGCCCGCGGTATCGCGATCGAAGCCAACCTGGACAAGGGCCGCGGTGCCGTTGCCACCGTCCTGGTCCAGTCCGGCACCCTGCGCGTCGGCGACACCATCGTGGCAGGCACGGCCCACGGCCGCGTCCGTGCGATGTTCGACGACGACGGCAGCGCCCTGACCGAGGCCGGCCCGTCCCGCCCCGTCCAGGTGCTGGGTCTGTCCAACGTGCCGCGCGCCGGTGACACCTTCTTCGTGACCGCTGACGAGCGCACCGCCCGCCAGATCGCCGAGAAGCGTGAAGCTGCCGACCGCAACGCCGCCCTGGCCAAGCGCCGCAAGCGCATCAGCCTGGAAGACTTCGACCAGGCCGTCGCCGAAGGCAAGATCGACACCCTCAACCTCATCCTCAAGGGTGACGTGTCCGGTGCCGTGGAAGCCCTCGAAGACGCGCTGCTCAAGATCGATGTCGGGGAAGGCGTGCAGCTGCGCGTCATCCACCGCGGCGTGGGTGCCATCACGCAGAACGACGTCAACCTGGCAACGGTGGACTCGGCCGTCATCATCGGCTTCAACGTCAAGCCTGCCGAGCGGGTCGCCGAACTGGCCGACCGCGAAGGCGTCGACATGCGCTTCTACTCCGTCATCTACGCAGCAATCGATGACATCGAGATGGCGCTCAAGGGCATGCTCAAGCCGGAATACGAAGAAGTCCAGCTCGGTACCGCCGAGGTCCGCGAAGTCTTCCGCTCCTCCAAGTTCGGAAACATCGCCGGCTCGATCGTCCGCTCCGGCATCATCCGCCGTAACACCAAGGCACGGATCAGCCGCGACGGCAAGGTCATCGGTGACAACCTCACCGTTGAGACGCTCAAGCGCTTCAAGGACGACGCCACCGAGGTCCGCACGGACTTCGAATGTGGTATCGGTCTTGGGTCGTACAACGACATCACCGAAGGTGACATCATCGAGACCTTCGAGATGCGCGAGA